>Ga0137403_10000674_pt1 | contig 43978 bp, 34 predicted proteins | sample CZOMad2_1_16fung_FD_122057 | JGI IMG/M metagenome (GOLD analysis project Ga0137403, IMG submission 122057) | Vadose zone soil fungal communities from Angelo Coast Range Reserve, California, USA - CZOMad2_1_16fungal (Hybrid Assembly) | ecosystem: Environmental > Terrestrial > Soil > Vadose zone...
CCATCTTCAACAACCCGAAGGCGGTATTTGCCAGCAACGCTCGTACCATCGGACTTGTGGCCAAATTCACCTTCTAGCCACTCGCACGAAGCAACTCTACTGGGGCCCCTTTGGGGCCCCTTTTTTATTGATGGGAGTTTCGTAGTGCCGCCGTCTGGGCGGCTGACCGGCGGGCGCTGCTACTGCAGCACTACCACCAGGATGCGGCCGTCGGAGTGGTATCCGCCGCCGGTGGCGTTTTTAGCTCCCTGCACTGGATCTGGAGGCAAATAGTAGTAAAGGCTCTTCACCTTGCCCGACGCTTGTAGGGTTTGCCCGATATTATCGCGCTCTCCATCCACCGCGGGATCGATCTTGTGGGTCACTTTCCCGTTGCGCTGGTCTTTTTCAAAGCCGATGTCGTGGGTGCCGGCTCCGGCCCACATGGTTTGTCCGTTCCAAGTAACCGGGGCTTTCCAGATCCTAAAGTGGTGGCGGCTGGCCACGACGGAATAGGCCTGGGCCAATTCATAGCCATAGTCCTGCTTGCGCCCGAACAGGTAAAGCTGGCTCATGGGCATCTGCAGATAGTCCTTCTTCTGGTAGGTCTCCAGCACCGCTTTGAGGACGGCTTCCTTGTTGTCGGTGTCAGCAATACGCCAGCTTGCGGCATCCAGCGCGTCCTTGACCTGCTGCTCGGAGCCGACCAGGACGAAGTTCACCATGTCGCCCTGATTTTGGAACTCATCGTTCACCCGCCGGGGCAGGCCATCAATGTCCTTTCCCAGCGCGAAATCCAACTTGCCTGATGCCACCTTCAGCGCCACCGGGGTCGATGTTGACGCGGCTGGAGCAGAAGCCGGGGCCACCACGTCGTTTCCGGCGGGGACGACCGAGGAGGAAGCGGTGGAAGGCGTTGCGCCGGTGCTGAATTGCCCTGCCAGAAATACCTGGGCGGCGCTGGCGAGCTTCGACTTGATGTCTTGTGCCGCCGCTGTTTTTTGCGCGTCGGTTGGCGAGGCTGGTGACGCCGAAGCGGTAGAGGACGAAGCAGCAGATGGAGAATTGGGAGTCAGTGAGCTTCCCGCCACAGGCGCGGTCGGAGTGGTCCCGGCGGCGACATGTATCTTGACTGCGAAGCTGCCACTGCAGGGTGGTGCACCTGACGCGTTCACTCCCAGGAAGAGATGGCCAGGTTCTTCGGCCTTGACTTGCTTTCCACTCCCGATCAGGACCGGCACTCCTTGTGCCTGCAGCCTGGCAATCAATGCTCCGGCGGGAGCTGAGACCACGGGCAGGCCGGCGCCGGCAGCGCCAGTTACGCCCGCTGGATCGCAGCTTTCCGAAGAAGTAGCGTGGAATTGGAGAACATTTCCCGTTTGCAGGTCCACTCCGGTATCGGTCCAGGGTTGCGCGGTCGAGATGGTGAAAGAATAGTCGCTTCCGGCCGTCGCGATTTGGAATTGGGCCGCAGTAGCCGGGGCGGCGAACAGCCCCACCAGGAGGGCGGATCGACAAACCAGTAGGGAAAGGGACTTCATAGGCAAACTCCGGATTAGACGCTGTCGCTTCGACAGCCGAAGAATAATATCTATTATCACCCAGGTAGTCGAATCACGGCAGAGTGTCAGGTTTGAAGGCAGCGCCACCGTACCGGCGGCTGTCCGCTGGGCGTTCCTACCTGCCGCGCCGAGGGCGAGACGCCCTCGGGACAGCGGGCAAGATGCCGGCGCTACTGGGCTGCGCGGTGCTACCGGGCCAGGGCTGGCTCCAGCTGGCCTGACTTCAGGCTCTGGTACCGATTGTTGATTTCGTCCCAGTTGACCACGTTCCACCACGCCGCCAGATATTCAGGTCGGCGATTGTTGTATTTGAGGTAGTAGGCATGTTCCCAAACGTCGTTACCAAAAATCGGGAACAGACCCTGGGAGATGGGATTGTCCTGGTTGGGAGTGCTGAGGATTTGCACCTCACCATTGCGCTTGCCAGCCAGCCATGCCCAACCGCTGCCGAACTGCTTGACGCCAGCATCGTTGAATTTGGTTTGAAAGTCCTTGAAGCTGCCGAAAGACTTCTGGATCGCCTCTGCGATGGGGCCGCCGGGATCGCCGCCGCTTTTGGGCTTCATGATCTTCCAGAACATGCTGTGGTTGACGTGACCGCCGCCGTTGTTGCGCACGGCGCCTCGGATATCCTCCGGCAGAGCGCTCAGGTCGCGGATCAAATCTTCCGCACTCTTGGACTGCAAGTTTGGATGTTTCTCGAGCGCCGCATTCAGGTTCTTTACGTAAGCCGCGTGATGCATGTCATGGTGCAGCTTCATGGTAGCCGTGTCGATTGTGGGTTCAAGAGCGGAGTAGTCGTAGGGCAAGGGGGGTAATTCGAAAGCCATATATTTTTCTCCTCTATAACAGCTCAGATGATGGTATCGCGACTGGAGATTCAGCGGGAAGATCTGTTTGTTTTCGCACGGTAGATGGCCCGGGCCAGGCACGGGTTGCTTGTTGAAAAATCTACCCCGAAAGCCACCACAGATTTCTCACGGATTTCCACGGATCAATCTCTTTGATTTCTCCGAAGTTGGGGGTTATCTGTGTGAATCCGCGAAAATCCGTGGCCAGGTCTTATTGGCTCAGGGCACGCTGCAATTGCTGGGGATCGGTAGCGTAGCTTAAAGCCACTTCTGGGTCGACGACAGCCGCCCGGACCAGGTTTTCGATTTCCTCGTCAAAACTGCGCATGCCTTCGGAGGAACTGTTCTTGATGGCGTCCAGCAGATTGGCGCCCGCCGGGTCTTCGCAATCCAGATAGTGCGCAGTCCGTGGGGTGTTCTTGAAGACTTCCAGGACGACCACGCGGCCGCCGCTCTTCCGGGGGATCAGCTGCTGCGAAATCACATAGCGAAGTGTCTTGGCCAAACGGCTGCGCAACGACGACTGCTCCATGGGCGGGAAGGCAGCTACGATGCGTTCCAGAGTCTTGGCGGCATTTGGAGCATTCAGGCTGGAAAGCACAAGGTGGCCGGTTTCCGCGGCTTCCAGGACCATTTCCATAGTTTCACGATCGCGCAGTTCGCCCACCAGGATTACTTTGGGCGCTTGCCGAAGCGCCGCTCGCATTGCCATGGCGAAATTCGGGGTGTCGCTATGGAGTTCGCGCTGATGGATTGTGGACTGCTTGTGATTGTGCAGAAACTCAATCGGATCTTCGATGGTGATGATGTGGCAGGTCTGTTTTTCATTGATGCGATCCAACAGCGCCGCCAGGGTGGAAGATTTTCCCGACCCGCGCGCCCCCGTCACCAGAACGATACCGTCCCTGAGACTCGCTATCTCCCCGAGCTGCGCCGGCAAGCCTAGGGCGGAGAACTCCGGAATTGTGGTTGGAATCACGCGCATGACCACGGCGCAACTGCCGCGCTGGATGAAAACATTGACCCGGAAGCGGGCCAGACCGGGCAAGCCAAATGAGATGTCGCAGGAGCCCTGCTCCCGCAGCATGTTGATCGCCTGCTTGTTGTCGCCGATGAGGTCGGAAGCAATGCGACGGGTATCGTCCGCGCCGAGCACGCGCAATCCAGGGCCCTGGACCACCATCAGCTGCCCATAGACTTCCACCTGGGGAGGACGGCCCGGCGAGAAAATCAGGTCGCTCACCTTCTCACTGGCGCGCAGCATGGCAGCCAGCAAGGCGTGCGTCGCTGCCGTACCGGTGCTCGATGTCGGCTCGAGCGTGACCTGGAGCGATGCTGTGCCTGGTGCAGCCATTGTCTTTTTTTCAGGAAGTAAGAGCCCGAGTGGAGGAGGGCTTTTCGAGCCTACGGGTCGTAGTCCTGATGCTTATCTGTGCGATCTGGTTCAACTGTAGCGAAAACGATGGCGGGGTTCCACGAAGAACGTCACGTACATAGACCTTAGTAATGTGGGCGCGAGCGTCCCGCTCGTGCACCACCGCCTGGGTGCTGCAGCACGAGCGGGACGCTCGCGCCTACATTAAAAAGGGGGCAGCCACTGCGGCTGCCCCCTTGCTGAATTCGACCAAGTTGCTATTTCTTTGTGGCGGCGGCTTTCTTTTTGCCATAGCTGGTTTCGATGCTGCTCCCGATATACTGCAGCATGCTCTTGGCGCCCTCCGCGAACTGCCCGGTGGGCTGCAATTCAAGATACTTGTTCAGGGCTTCTTCCGTGCCGGGAGCAGGAATCACCTTGCCGGTCTTGGAGTCAGTGGTGGCTTTGTTGATCAGGTTCACGCCCTTCTGATAGTAGGCATCAGCCTTGGTCGGGTCAGCCGCGATCGCCTTGTCGAAGGCCGCATTGGCGTCGTCCACCTTTCCACTATTGGTCAGCACCGCTCCCTGGTTGTAGTAGTACTGCGCAGCGCCGGCGGGGTTTTGCTGGGCCGCCAGATCATAGGCCTTGACCGCCTCGTCGAGTTGACCCGTTCGGGCTTCGGCCTGGCCCAGATTGTTGTAATAGGCAGCCAGAACCTTGGGATCCTCGGGTTTCGCGCCGGCTTCCATGTTTTTCTTTTTGAGCTCGATCGCCTTCTGATAATCGGTGACCGCGCTGCCGTACCGCTTCGCCTTCTCCGCCGTGTCGGTCTGCTTGGGACCCGATCCGAGATTGGCATCACCCAGCCGGGCCCAGAGCAGATCGCGGGTAGGATCGGTTTGGGTGGCCTCATTGAGAGTGGTGATCGCAGTTTCGTAGTCCCCGCCCTGTATGGCCTGATTGGCAATGGCAAGCTTCTCGTTCAGCGCCTTTACGGTGTTGGTCTCTTTGGCTAACTTGGCTTGCTGCTCTTGCATCGCCTTGAGTTGTTCCGGACTAATGCCCTTCTGCTGGGCCGCCTCGACCTGAGATTTCTTCAGGTCGAAATCAAGCGTGGATTCATCCATTCCCACCGGAAAGCCAGCAACCTGGTCCAACTGCTTGCCATCCTGAGTGAGCGTGACCTTGTACTTGCCGGGTTCGATGCCCAGAGAAAAGTACTCGCCTTTCTTGTTGGTCTTCAGGTTGTATTTCCGTCCGTTGTCAGTGTTAAGCCATTCGAGGTTGGCGCCTGCGATAGGGGTTCCTTGCGCATCTTTGCAGACACCCTTCACCGACCCTGTAGCTTGGGCGAACACCGGGGGTACGCACAGCGCTGCCACTGCCACCACCAGCACTACGATCAGCAAACGTTGCTTCATTTTTGGGCCTCCCGGCTCACGAAACTCGTCGTTCGTTCGTATGACATTGAATGACATTCATGTCGCAGCACCGGCCTCCGGGCCGAGGCGACTCTAAGCTCTTTCTGCCAGCGCCGCATAAGGAATCGGGTCCGTGCTGCCCGCATCCTGAAACGCCCGCAGGCGCAGGACGCAGCTGTCACAAACGCCGCAAGCGCTGTCCTCCCGGCTGTAGCACGACCAAGTTAAATCGAAGGGCGCGCCCAGTTCAAGGCCAAGACGCACAATTTCCGACTTGCGCAAGCGGATCAGCGGCGTAACGATTTCGATCTGTCCATCCTTCGTGCCGAGCTTTATCACCTGATTGAACGCTTCGTAATAAGCCGGACGGCAATCAGGATATCCCGAACTGTCCTGCTCCACCGCGCCAATGTATATCTGACCGGCTCCCAGCACTTCCGCCCAGCTGACTGCCACCGAGAGGAAGTGGGCGTTGCGGAACGGCACATAGGTTACCGGAATATGGTCTCCGATAGCGTGCGATTCGGGAACGCCAATATTGCGGTCGGTCAGCGCCGAGCCTCCAATCGCCGAGAGCGCATCGTTCCTCACCAGCAGCCGGTCCCGAATCCCCAGGCGATCGCAGATGGCGAAAAACGCGCGCTGCTCGCGCTTTTCCGTACGCTGTCCGTAACTGACATGCACCGCGGCCGCATTGTGATCGCGAGCCGCCAGCGCAGCGCAGACACAGGAGTCCATGCCGCCACTCAGGAGAACCACCGCGCGTTGTGCGTCTTTTACCATGAGTTAGATGTCATTTCCAACCGGGCCGTCTTCCGGTTCTAAACGCTTGAAGATAGGACATCTTGGGCCGCGCACGGTAGCGCCGCTACTGTTGCTAAACCCCTTTCATCGCGGGATCCCACACAAACTTATGGATCTGCAGCGACAACCGAGCCGGAACTCCGTCCGCCAGCATCCACTCCGCCAGTTCTCGCGGATCCAGCAGGCAACCAGATGCATCACGGGCGCCGGTGGCCTGCTTGCTGAACGCGGGCGAGAACAGCACGGCATTTACCTGCCGGTCAAGATGGTGATGCGACACAAATTCGCGTGCAAACTCGTAGTCAGCTCGGTCGCTCAAGACAAACTTGACCTCGTCCTCGCGATTCAGCCAGTCGAGGTTCTCCATGTGGAACGTGTCGGGCTCACCCGAGTTCGGACATTTTACATCCACGATCTTGACCACCCGCCGGGGCACACGCTCCAGCGGACGCTCGCCGCTGGTCTCGAGTAAGATCGTGTATCTCGCGTCCAGGAGGCGTTGCATCAGCGGCACCACCTCGCGCTCCTGCAACATGGGTTCGCCGCCGGTGATCTCCACCAACCCACCGCCCGGACTCAACTGTTTCACCTCTTCAATCACTTCTTCCAGCGTCCGGCGATGACCGCCGGTGAAAGTGTACTCGCTGTCACACCAGGAACAACGCAGATTGCAGCCCGTAAGGCGCACAAATACGCAAGGCAGCCCGGCGTAGGTGGACTCGCCCTGGATCGACTTGTAAATCTCGGTAATTTGCATGAAGGCAGCTTCTGGCTACCGGCTTCTAGCTCTGCGTTGTCATCCTGAGCGACCCTGCCGTTTCGCTCGCGAAACGGCAGGCCAGTCGAAGGACCCCGAAAGCGCAAACACCCGCCGTGAGCGAGGGATTTTGATCCTTTCTCACCGCACTTACTCCGAGTAGGTTGCGGTGGTCACATCGGTTTCGAACACAGTGACGTTCTTCACTCGCACCCGGCCCTGGGTCAGGCGATCCAGATTCACGTTGGTCTCGTCGTAGAAATACTTGGCCAAATTTTCAGCTGAGGGATTCAGCACCTTGAAGGGGTCGAGATCGTTGATCATCTGGTGGTCCAGCCGGTCGATGACCGGTTTCATCGCCTCTTTCAGCTCCCTGAAATCGAGCAAGAGGCCGGCCTGGTCGAGTTCCTTACCAGCCAGGGTCACCCGTACCTTGTAGTTGTGCCCGTGCGGGTTCTCGCACTTGCCCTTGTAGTTGCGCAGGTAGTGTCCCGCAGCAAACGAATCTTCCACCGTGACCTCAAACATGGACCCTCTTGGCGAGCGGCGCAAATACGGACCGGACCGCAGCGCATGATCTAACCTTCTATTTTACCCGAGACCCATCATGTGGCGGGCGCCCTCTCCCGCCGCCTTTGATTTTGATCTTGGTTTGGCTTTTTGCGGTTGCAGGGTCGGTTAGATCCAAGCAAGAACGGCGGGCGAGGGCGCCCGCCCCACACAAACACTATTCAATTCCGAAGAACTGCTCCACCTGTTTTAGGTCCGTGGTCCTGCGATACGGCGGCAGGCTTTCCACAAATACTTTCCCGTATTGCTTCTTCAGAATCCGGTTGTCCAGCAGCACCAGTAGACCGCGGTCGTGGAGCGAGCGGATCAGGCGCCCGAAGCCCTGTTTCAGCGTAATTACAGCCGCCGGCACTTGGTACTGGAAGAAAGCATTGCCTCCGTCCGCGTCGATGGATTTGACGCGCGCCGCTACCACCGGATCGCTGGGCACGGCGAACGGCAGGCGGTCGATGATCACGCAACTCAGCTGCTCGCCTTGCACGTCGACACCCTGCCAGAATGATGACGTGGCGAACAATACGGCATGGGGTGTCAGCCGGAATTCCTCGAGCAGCGCGGTCTTGGGAGCATCGCCCTGCAACAGCATGGGGAACTCCAGCTCGCCCAACAGGCGCTGGTAAACGTCGTTCATCTGCGCGTAACTGGTGAACAGAACGAAAGCCCGGCCTCGGGTGATTTCCAGCAGCCGGCGAATGCGGTCGGCCGCTTTGGCCGTAAATTGCGGGGTGCGAGGATCGGGCAGGTCCGGCGGCACGTAGAACAGCGCCTGGTTTTCATAGTCGAAGTGCGAAGGCAGGACGGATTCCCGGGCGTGCTCCAGTCCGAGCCGCTGGCGCATGTAATCAAAACTTCCGCCCACGGCCAGCGTGGCCGAGGTGAGCACCGCGCATTCCAGCTTGTCGAACAGGCACGTCTTAAGAATGGGAGCCACGTCGATCGGAGTGGCCTGGAGGAAGACATTCAACTTGTCCCGGCCGCCGCGCCGGCGCTCGATCCAGAAGACGGTGTTACGGTCTTCAGATTCCATCAGGAAGCCGAGTTGCACCTGCAACTCCTGGGTGCGCCGGGCAAAGTTGAAGACTTCCTCCGGCTTGGAGGCCAGGTTCTCCAGCTCCGAACCTAAGCGGGTGAGCGCCTGCTGCAATCCCAGGAACTCGTCGCCATTTTCCTCCATGAACTCGCGCCGGCTTTCGAACGCGAAACGTCCGTCACCCTGAGGCAACAGAGCGAAGAAGAAAATTGCCCGCTCACGCAGGCTCTTCAACGCCCCCGACAATGAAGCTGACAGCATATGGTTGCGTTGGAGCGAGACTTCCACATCGCGGCACAACTCCTCGAATCTGCCATTGCTGACCGAAACTCCGAAATAGCTTCCGGCAACATCTTCCAGTTCGTGGCCTTCGTCGAAGATCACGGCCCCTGCCTCGGGCAGAATTCCGGCATCGGGTGCATACTCGGCCTGCTGCTTGATCGAGAGATCGGCGAAGAACAGGTGATGGTTGACGATGATGATGTCGCTCTCCATCGCCTTGCGGTGCATTTCGGTGATGAAGCAGCGGTCCCAGGCGCTGCATTTCTGTCCCAGGCAGGTGTCGGAGCGCGCGTCAATCTTGTGCCAGAGAGCGCTGGCTTCAGGAAGTGACGCCAGTTCGGCGCGGTCTCCGGTCTGCGTAACCTTTTCCCAGGTAGCGATAGCGCGGTAGTGCTCGATCTCCTCCAGTCCGCTGAGCACGGGCTGGTCGGTGAGGTCATAGAGCTTCTTGCGACACAGATAGTTGTTGCGCCCCTTCATGTAACAGACCTTGAGTTTGCCTTCGCCATTGGGAAAGAGCGCTTGTTCGAGAAAAGGGATATCCTTATGGAAGAGCTGTTCCTGCAGATTCTTGGTTCCGGTGGAAATGATGACCCGCTTGCCGGAACGAATGACAGGCACCAGGTAGGCCAAGGTTTTGCCCGTTCCAGTGCCAGCCTCGACGATCAAGTGACGCTTTTCTTCCAGCGCCTGTTCGACGGCTTGCGCCATCTGCAATTGTCCGCGGCGAAACTCGTAGGCGGGGTGGGTGCGCGAAAGCACTCCGCCGGGGGCGAAGAACTGATAGAGCGAGACATCGCGTTTCTTAGTCTCGGGAACGGGCTGGGATGTCGGAGCCACGGAGTCACTATAATAAGCGTTTGTGTGGGGACCGGTTGAAGCCATGTGGGGCGGACACTCTTGTCCGCTTTTGACTTGGACTCAGTGCCGTTGTAGCCCATCCGTCAACCAAAATCCCAAACCAGGGCCGCAAGTCAAAAGGTGGCGCACAAGAGTGTCCGCCCACACGGTCGGTGCAGATCTACATCTTATGACCCATCCAACTCTAAACTCGCCGTCGGTTACGGCCGGCATTCCAACCATTGCCATCGTGGGGCGCCCTAACGTCGGAAAATCCACGCTTTTCAATCGCCTGGTAGGCTCGCGTCGCGCCATTGTTGGAGACGAGCCCGGTATCACGCGCGACCGTCTATATGGTCAAGCCGAATGGCGCGGACGCCATCTTCGCATCGTGGATACGGGCGGCATCCTCCCCGAAGATAAAGACTTCATTCCCGCCGAAATTTTCCGCCAGGCGAAAGTCGCTCTCCAGGAAGCTGACGCCGTGATCATGGTGGTCGACGGCCGCACGGAAATGGCGTCTCCGGATATCGAACTGGCCCGCCAGTTGATTCGCTCCGGCAAGCCTCTCTTCCTCGCCGTCAACAAAGTTGATACAGAAAAGCAGCAGAGTCTCACGGACGAGTTTCATCGTCTCGGAATCCGCAAGGTGTTCCCTATCTCCGCTGAAAACGCTCGTGGACTGGATGACCTGCTGGACGGGATCCTCGAGATACTGCCGCTGCGCCATCAATTAACCGCGAAGGACGCAGAGGGAGCGCCGGAATCCCAGGAAGCCCAGCCTCACGAAACCAAGGTTGCAATTATCGGACATCCCAACGTCGGCAAATCCACGTTGCTGAACCGGCTGACCGGCGGCGAGCGATCCATCGTTTCTCCGCTCCCCGGCACTACGCGTGACGCAGTTGACGAGATCGTTGAGCACGACGGCAGGCGCTTCCGCTTCATTGATACCGCCGGAATCCGCCGCAAAGGCAAGACGCACCTGATGGCGGAAAAGCTCTCGGTCGTCATGGCGCGCAAGCACCTCGAAGCCGCCGACATTGCACTGCTGGTGATCGATGCAACCGAAGGTGTTAGCCAGCTTGACGCCGCTATCGCCGGATACGCCCACGAGAGCGGCCGCTCCATGATCATCATCGTGAACAAATGGGACCTGGTGGTGAGCGGCAAAGAAAGGACAGGCCGGCAGACGAAAGCCTCACGCATGCAGGAGAACAAGCGGCCCGCCGATCGCATCGCGTACGAGGAAAGATTGCGGGACACCCTGAAATTTCTCAGTTACGCGCCCATACTATTCGTCTCCGCCTCAACCGGCAAAGGCACCGAGAGAATATTCCCCACTCTGGAGGAAGTCGGCACCGAACGGCGGAAGCGCGTCGGGACCGGCGAGATGAATCGCTTCCTGAAGCATGTCGACTTCGAACGGGCCTCCGTTCCCGCGCGGCAGCAGGTCAGAATTTTCTATATGACCCAGGCCGCGGTCGGGCCGCCGACTTTCGTCATCTTCACTGACCGCAAAGTGAAGCTGCACTTCGCCTATCAGCGTTTCCTCGAAAACCAGATTCGCAGAGCGTTCGGATTTCTGGGCACGCCAATCTGGATCAAGAACCGCGCCCGAGACTAGGTTGCCGCCAAGGCTTGCGCCCACGAACGGTTGGCAGGCATCATTGCAATGAAAATCCTTCCACTTTCTGTCCTGGGCCCCATGAACCATCGACGGCCGTCGATTTGCGTGCCAACAGTTCTTGTAGTCATGCTGTTGGCTGCTCTGGCTCGTGCCCAAGACAACTACGAGATCCAGGTATACGGTGCCGATACAGTTTCGCCCAGACGCACGATGGTGGAGTTGCATTCGAACTTCACGGCCGACGGCAGCAAGATCGCGGAGAACGGCGTCCTCCCCAGCAACCATGCGCAGCACGAGACCCCTGGAATTCAGCCAAGGTTTCACCAGCTGGTTTGAGACCGGGTTCTACGTGTTTACCAGTATCCAGCCCGATGGAGGGTGGCAGTGGGTAGGCGATCACATCCGGCCGAGGGTCCGCGTGCCCGAGTCCTGGCACTGGCCAGTGGGAGTGAGCCTGTCCAACGAATTCGGTTACCAGCGACGGGACTTCTCTCCCGACGCGTGGACCTGGGAAATTCGCCCCATCGTAGACAAGAAAATCGGCCGCTGGTACCTGTCATTCAATCCGACACTTGAGCGTTCGTTACATGGCGACAACGTCAACCGGGGCGTTGAATTTTCGCCGAACGCAAAAGCGGGTTTTGACTTCACCAAACGAATTAGCGGAGGACTGGAGTATTACGCGGCCTATGGATCGCTGAACGGGTTCGATCCCCTGAAAGATCAGCAACAGCAATTCTTTCCTTCCATTGACCTCGACCTGGGACCGCAATGGGAACTCATTTTGGGGTAGGGGTGGGCGTAACACGATCGACAGATCATCTCATCGTCAAGTGCATTATCGGACGCCGCTTTTCCTGGGGGCACCACGCCACCGCTGACTAAGACCTGCTACAGCCCCGAACCGATGACACAATTCATCCGATCGGCTCAGGCGTTGGCAACAATGGCGGCGGATCTGCCGGCGGAGGCGGTGGCGGAGCCGGATGCAGCAGTGCGTCCAGCGCGGGATAACGCGAGGCGAAGAAATAGATGGAATACGCCGGAAAGAACACCACGGCCGGCACCGAAATCAGCGAAATCACATACAGCAGAGTGAAAATCGCAATGGTTCCTGCTACTACCGCCAGCGTGATGGTGTAAAGGTTCCAGGTAAGTCCGGCCGCCATGCCACCGATCACGGCCACGGCGCTCAGTCCACCGATCGGAATCAGAAACAACAGGATCACGATGGCAGAAACGACGCCAAGAAGGATCGCGGCGCCGATCGCCATCACGATCTTCATTCCGATGTACGCGGCATAACCGCCCAGCTCACTTTTTATCCGGGGCCACAGCCGCCGCCAGCCCTCGATGGCGCCAATCTCTTCCAGCGCCATTTGCGGAACCACAAAATCCTTGGTCATCACGTGGACCAGCAGCTGGACCACTACAAAAAGCAGAAGCACAAAAAACAGGGCCATACCGCCGAGAATCAGCGGGATCATGTGCTCCTTCGGGTTTCTGAGCCAACCCACCAGGAAAGCGAAACCCGCTGGGATTCCAACCAAAATGGTCAAACCCACGATCGACGCCACGGCCAGTAGAATCTGCCAGATAAAGAAGCGGCGCCCCGGACCCTGCCGACGGCTCCAACTATGCCAGATGCGGCACTCCTTGGCGACAACGCTGTCGAACAGCACGAAGCGCATCACGCTGTTCACATAAAGAAATAACACCAGGAGCATGAACCCGGCGATGACGAGCACCGCAATCAGTGAAGCATAGAGCATGGGGTTCGCTGTGGGCAGGGCAGCGAACAAATGCTGGGAATTATTGGGACGCGTCGGCATCTGGAAGCTGCTGGGATTGCAGCCTCCGCCGCCCGAGCCCATTTCGCCGGCCAGCAGGCCGACCAGCCCGAGTTTGGCCCACTGGCTGGCCCGGAACGGCCGCACCAGTTGCTGCCGGGCATGCTCGAAGGCTGGAGAAATTGCATCCACGGCGGAAAGCGGCAAGAAGCACCTCAGGAGATCACGGTTCGCTGCAAGGTACTGCGAAGCGGGATGGACGTCAAGTTAGGAAAGGCGTGTTGTCGTTAGCACATCAAATGTCCGGTGCAATTAGCACGTGAAATGTCCGCTTTGCAGGCATCAGCATCTGGACGGAACCCTCACCCTGACCCACGGACCCCAACCACTGGCCCGTTACAACGCCGAAGGGTTGCTGCTGAACAAAACGCGGGCGCGACGAGCTGCGGAAAAGCCGCTCGTTGGAAAAGTCAAAAAGCCGACTTTCCCAACGAGCTTGGAAACCCCGCAAACCACGCGGGATTCCCACTTTCCCACAGCCCCGACGGCTGCTGGTTAACTTAAAACCGGACATATCGTGTGCTACCAAAACCGGACATTTTAATTTGCTACCAACCGTTAGGAAAGGCGTGTGGCGGGTCAGTAGTAAACAACATCCACCCGGCTCCATTGTCACGCAAAGCTGTCATCCTGATCGCAGTCTTTCGACCGGCGAAGCCGGACGAAAGCAAGCGCAGGACCAGTGCATTCCTCGCCAGGCTTTCGATGGCGTGCGCATTGCGCCAAACGAGCACAGGAGACCTCGCAGGGTTTTGGCGCTCCTATCGCCAATGAATGCACAGGTCCTTCGCCGGGGAGCTCTTCGCGTAGCGAAGAGCTCCGCTTCCTCAGGATGACAGCAGTTGAGAACGCTTCACTCGTATCGCAGCGCCTCCACCGGGTCGAGCTTCGAGGCGCGTAGCGCGGGCACCAGGCCGCTGGCAACTCCTACCGCCAGCAGTACCAGGCTGGAGAGCATCACCGTAGCCAGGGAAATCTGCAAATGGATGTCGGCCTTGCCGGAATCGTCTTCAAATAACGGGCCCATGAGCGGCAGTGTGCCCACGGCTGCGGCGATCCCATAAGAAAGCAGGACGCCGGCGGCGCCGCCCAGCAGCATAATGAGGAGCGTCTCGGCCAGGAACTGGAGTTTGATCTGCCACTTCTTGGCGCCCAGCGCCCGGCGCAGTCCAATCTCCCGGATACGCTCATCCACCGAGACCAGCATGATGTTCATCACGCCAACACCGCCGATTCCTAAGGTCAGAGTGCCGACAAACGTCAGCAGCACCTGGAGACCGATGGTGAGGCCGTCGATGACTGGGCGGAATTCGTCGCGTCCGAACATCTGAAAAGCCTTAGGATCAGTGGGCGAAAACTGCTGGCGGGTCGCAATGGCGGCCAGCACTTGGGCCTGGGCCCTTTTTTCAAATTGGGGCGCAACTGGTTCGAAGACCATTACTGCGGCATATTTCGTATTCCATACGTCGCCGGCGGCGCTGTAGGGGATCCAGGCGGAATCGTCGTCGCTGGAGAAATAGTTGCTCAACTGGATCTTGCGAGCCATCACGCCGATCACGGTGAAGTGCACGCCGCCGATCTGCACCGTCTCGCCCACCGCCGGCCGGCCGCTGAACAACTGTTCGCGCACCCGTCCACCCAGAAACACCACGCGCCGGCGCTCCAGTTCGTCTCCGACAGAAATCCAGCGCCCTTCGGACGGGACCTCATTGCGCATCTCGCCATACTCCGGGCAGACGCCGCGTATCGCTGCCGTCCCCACCATGCGCTCGCCATAGCTGATACCGGGCCGATTCACGGTCTCCAAGCACACATGCTTCACCAGGGGAGCAGTCTCCTTGACAATGTCGAGGTCGGCCTGCTCCAGACGCACTTTCTTGCCGGCACGCTGTCCGCCAGGCTGTTCGCTGGTCTGCTGCGGCCAACAGATGACGACGCTCTTGCCGAAAGCATCGAACCCGCCCACCAGGATGCGGCGGAAGCTGCTGCCATAGGCGATCAACAGGGTGACCGTCGCAATCCCCCAGACGATACCCAGCATGGTCAGTAGGCTGCGGGTGTAGTTGCGCTTGAGAGCAATCCAGGCTTCGAGAATGATTTCAGTTAGCATGCTTCAACCCATAAACCACGAAGGGCACGAAGGTACACAAAAGAAAGTCCTCGGGTTCTGGGGCTTTCCTCGTGAACCATCGCGTCCTCCGTGGTTCAAGCTTTTCACCCTCCCGCCTCATAGCGCAGCGCTTCAATTGGATCAATCGACGCCGCCCTGCGCGCCGGATACAGCGCCGAGAAAATCGCGATGATCCCCAGCAGCACACAAGCCACCAGCCCGGACTGCCAGGTCGCCACCAGTCCGGCAAAGAAATCGGGCATGGGCAGCAGGTTAACCAGAAAGCAAATGCCGTATGCGATTCCCATCCCAATGGCGCCGCTGAGAAACGCGATTAGCAGAGCTTCGATAAAAAATTGTTTGAGGATGGTGCGCGCCGGGGCACCCAAAGCCTTGCGCACGCCGATTTCGCGGGTCCTCTCTCGTACCGCGACCATCATCACGTTCATCACGCCCAGGCCGCCGAGAAACAGCGTTACGATGCCGACCGCGCCCAGAAAATATTTCATTCCGTTGGTCATCTGGCGGAAAGCTTTGGCTTCCTGCACCGTGTCCCAGATAGGACAGGCCTCCTTGTCGTCGGGATCGAAGTTGTGCATCCGCCCCAGCACGGTCTGTATTTCGCGCTTGCAGGCCTGGTGCTGTTCCACGGATTTGGGTGTGACCAGTAGCTGGTCAAAAGTTGTGGAGGTGCCCGGTGGCTTGTCGGGGAAATCGCGCCGCATGGCCGCGAACGGAATAAATACTTTGTTGACGTCCCAACCGTCGTAGCTGGAATCCTGCTTCTTCGTTGCCATTACGCCGATCACGGCGTACGGGAACGCGTTCAGATAGACGCTCTCGCCGACCGGATTGCGGCCGGGAAAAAGTTGTTTGGATGCGTCACTGCCGAGGAAGGCCACGCGACGCGCCTCCTTCTGATCATCCCAGTTGTAGAAACGGCCTTCACCCACGTCGAGGCTGCGAATGTAGCCGAACGGGGGATGAGATCCAGTCACGGTAAATGCAGCATTGTTATAATTGCTGTGAGCGCGGACGTCGTTTCGCTCCAGCTCCGGAATGGCGTACTCGCAATCCGGCGACTCCGCCTGCACTGCGACCACGTCCGCGTCTTCCCAGTGCACTTCGCGTCCAGCGCGAGCGCCGCCGACCTGCATGCTGGTGCGTCCGTGAAACACGATCAGAATATCTTTGCCCAGATTCCGGGCCTGTACTTCCTGCCCCTGGCGCAATCCTTCTCCCGCCGCCACCATCAGAACGATAGACACGATTCCCCAGGCGATTCCGAACATGGTCAGAAACGTGCGCAGCTTGTGGGCCCAGAGCGTACTCAGCACATCGCCAACCAGATCGCGCAAGACCATATGGTTATGGACGCGGACGCTGCCCGAACGTAAGCCCGGAAGACGCACCGGCCCCCACATCCATATACGAGAGTCAGCCTGATTTTGTTCAAGGATGGCAGTGCCTGTGTCGAAACAGTGTGGGGCGGACGCTCTTGTCCGCCGCCTTTGCGGTTGATCTTGGCAGTTTACTTCCGGCAACAGACGTCCAATGCCTGGGAACTACCTGAAGTCAAAGGCGGCGGACAAGAGTGTCCGCGCCACACTTTTCCAGCCAGCCATCGAACTGTTGCAATGCCAGTTCGCACTGTTGGCGGTGCCGCTCCTTGCGATCGCGAACTTTGCACTCCAGCGGTGGTAAAAGGTCGAAAGTGACATTGGCAGGCTGGAAGTTCCTGGCATCGGCGTGGGTCACATAATGGACAAGGGAGCCGAAAGCAGTAGGACGCGGCGGCGGCGTGGGCTCGCCCCCCGTAGCCAGCGCGGTGGCGTGAATGCCCGCCATCAGGCCGGTTGCGATGGATTCGACGTACCCTTCGACTCCACAGATCTGACCGGCAAAAAACACCGGCGGATATTTCTTCATCTGGAACGATTCCGACAACAGAGTCGGCGCGTTGATGTATGTGTTGCGGTGGATTTGTCCGTAACGCAGGAAGCGTGCATTTTCCAAGCCGGGAATCAGCCGCAACATGCGGGCCTGATCTCCGAATTTCAGATGATTCTGGAAGCCCACCAGGTTGTACGAATCGGCCCGCAGGTTCTCTTGCCGGAGCTGGACCACGGCGTAGGGAATTCGCCCGGTGCGAGGGTCTTTTAATCCTACCGGCTTCATGGGACCGAAGCGCAGCGTGTCACGGCCGCGGCGGGCAATTTCTTCGATGGGCAGACAGCCCTCAAAGTAGTTCAGCTTCTCCCAATCGCGCTCTTCGACCGATTGCCCCGAAATCAACACATCGCAGAAACGGTCATACTGCTCTTTGGACATCGGGCAGTTGATGTAGTCGGCCGAGCCCTTGTCGTAACGCGCCGCCAAGTACACCTTCGACATGTCGATGGAATCGGCTTCGACGATCGGGCTGATCGAATCGAAGAAATACAAGTGGGTTGCGCCGCTCAGCCTCGCGATCTCCTGGGACAAGGCGTCGGAGGACAGGGGCCCGGTGGCGATGATCGTGATCTGATCTTCATTGATCTGCGTCATCTCTGCACGCCGGATTGCAATGAGCGGCTCGCGAGAGAGGGCATCCGTGACTCGGGCGGCGAAGGTCGTACGGTCTACGGCCAGCGCATGTCCGGCCGGAACTGCGCACTCGCGCGCAATCTCCAGCAGCAACGATCCCGCTCGCCGCATTTCTTCTTTCAGCAGCCAGGGCGCCGTGTTCTCACTGTCAGATTTGAGCGAATTGGAGCAGACCAACTCCGCGAAATCCGCAGTCTGATGCGCCGGCGTCGAGCGCACCGGGCGCATCTCCCAGAGCTCAACAGCAACACCCCGGCGCGCACACTGCCAGGCCGCTTCTGATCCCGCCAATCCAGCGCCGATGACCCGCACGGTTGGTGTCATTGCGCACCCTCGGCCACACACACCAGCGCGTCTCCATCCAGGCTGATAGTTTTCCAGTCGTCCAGAAACGTGGCGCCCAGGCCCCTGTAGAACTCGATCGCGGGAGTATTCCAATCCAGCACTTGCCAGCGTATGCCAAAGCATTTCTGCTCTCTCGCAATGGACGCAATGCGCGCCAGCAACGCCTTCCCAATCCCCTTCCCCCGATACTGGTCGCGAACATAGATGTCCTCAAGAAAGAGTCCGGCGCGACCCTCGAAGCTGGAGTAGTAGTCGAAGAAAAGCGCATAGCCGGCGGGCTCGCCCTGCCATTCCGCCAGCAGTACGCGAAATTTGGGCGACTGGGAAAACCCGTCGCGCAACAGGCCTGCCTCGGTCACCGCCACGGGAAGACGCTCGAATTTGGCGAATTCGTGGATGAGTATATTCAACATCGGCACATCGCCGCTATGGGCAGGGCGAATTGAGAGCATTCTGCAATTTCCTTTGGCAACCACAATCGAAGCGTCGTCAAGTATGTGTTCTATTATACGGAGGTCGATTCTCAGGGCCTCCGGCCGGCCCGGTAGGTGGGCGCCCACCAGACAGCCGGCGGGACGCTGGCGCTACTTCGCATCGTCCTACAGGATCACCCTCTCATCTCCCACCCTTCGCGTCACATGCTCGCGATCCAGATATTCCAGCAGCGGGATGGCATACTTCCGACTCACACCGGTCAGATCTTTGAAGCGCGCCACGTCGATCTTCGGGAACTTTACCTTTTCCGACGACATACGTTTGCGCAAATCCAGCAGGGCGTCGCGATGGAAGACCAGATCTGCAGAGAGTTTCACCAGGACTTTGTCGCGCAACAACAACGTAACGATCTTTTGAGCGCGCGCTTTGTCGACCTTCAGACCGGCCAGCACATCCTTCAACGCAGGCACCTTCAGACCGGCCGATGCGAATGCGTGCTCAATGATTTTTTGCGATTCCGCCTCTTCGTCTTTCAGGACGACACCGCGTCCCGGCAGATGGACAATCTCGCCAACAGCCTCAAGCTTGTTCTCGCTGACGAGCATCTCCAGGGCGGCAGTGAAGACTTCGCTGGAAGCTTGCACCCGGTCACGCAATTCTTCCTTGCTGACGCCGGCGACAAGTGGGTTCTCTTGGTGGAAGGTGGCAACCGTGCCCGTGATCAAGGATTTCAGTCCTTCCAGCGCGGGGAGGTGCACTGCCAAGTCTTCGATTCGAGAGACTTCGGCACGCAGCGCAGCGCTGGCTAAGTGTGTTTCGATCACCTGCCTTGTCCACCCGGTTTCCGCAGTCAGTTGCGCCAAATCAATTCCGGCATGGCTTCGTCGCGCGATGCGGGCCCGCAAAATCGCCTGAGCATCTCCTTCCGCCAGGGTAATCAAAAACGTATCCATCCCGCGCGGAATCGGCGATGCGTCGAGTACCACGCCTCCACCAACGGTGACGACCGGCGAGAACTGCCGCATGATGAATCGGTCTCCGGGCAACAACAGCGTGGGCTCAGCCAGGCGCAACTGGGCCGCCGCAGCTTCTCCCGGTAGAACTTGTTTCTGGCCAAAGAGTATGACAGTAGCGATAGTCTCAAAAGTGTAGGCGTGCAGATGCACACGTGCCCTGTCCTTCAAGGGTTTTGCCGATGGCAGCAGCGTGAGCGAAACGCCCAGACGAGAGGTGGGATGAAAGGTCAAAGAAGGCGCCAGCACCATGCCGCGCGCCAATTCCTGAGTGGTTACGCCTGCCAGATTTAAAGCCGTGCGCTGGCCAGCCACAGCTTGCTCGGCAGTCTGTCCATGAACCTGAACTCCGCGCACGCGCACACGCTTGCCGGCAGGAAAAACCTCCAGTTCGTGTTCTTCACGAATCGTGCCCGCAACCAGCGTCCCCGTGACCACTACGCCGAAGCCTTTCATGGTAAAGACGCGGTCAATCGGAAGCCGGGCCAGGGCGGTCGAGTCCTTGGATGGAACCTCTGCGGCAGCCTCTACCAGGGCCTGCTTCAGGTCGTCGAGGCCGGCGCCGGTCAGCGCACTGACAGCGACGACGGAGGAATGGGCTGGATCCAGAAATGAATGGCGCAGAAACTCTTCGACCTCCAGTCGAACTACGTCCAGAGTTTCGCGATCCACCAAGTCGGATTTGGTCAATACCGCGATGCCGCGGCGCACCGCAAGCAGGCGGCAGATATCGAAATGCTCCCGGGTCTGCGGCTTGACTGACTCGTCGGCGGCGATCACCAGAAGGACAAGATCGATTCCGCCCACTCCGGCCAGCATATTGCGCACGAACCGTTCGTGTCCGGGAACATCGACGAAGCCAAGCCGCAAAATCTCGCCGCCCGGCAAGGCCAGCTCCAGATGCGCAAAACCGATATCAATGGTGATGCCGCGGCGCTTCTCTTCTTCCAGACGATCGGCATCGATGCCGGTAAGGGCCTTTACCAGCGCGGTTTTCCCGTGGTCGATGTGCCCGGCGGTGCCGACGATGACCGATTTCATCACGGGACAGTATAGTCGGCGATGATGCAAAGTAGCGGCGGCCTGCGGCCGGCCCGATGGGGTGGGAGGGACGCCCACCCGACATCCGGCGGGACGCCGGCGCTACCTTGCATCAACCGATGTGCCGCAGGCCCTCGACGATATTGAGGCCCGAAGCCCTGTAAGCAGAAATCACGGAGCTGAGAAACCCGACCATGGTTGCTACAGCCAGCACCATCAGGAAAGTTCCAGGCGTTATCTTGAAGGCAAAAGCAAAGGACCCGCCGCGCGTGGAATGCACCAGCCTATAAAACAGTCCGTACGCCGCCAGCAGCCCTAGCAGCCCGCCTGCCACGGACAACGTGACCGACTCTGCGACCATCAACATCAGCACGGTGCGCCGCGTAAAGCCCAGTGTCTTCAGCAGCGCCACCTCACGCGTCCGCTCCCGAATCGTCATCGCCATGGTGTTGGCCGACACCAGCAGGATCGCGAACACCACAGCCATGCATATGCTGAGAATGAAGGCCTTCACATTGCCCAACATCGCAATGAAGTCCAGCTCGAGTTGCTTCTCAGTTTCTGTTCTTGTCGGCGATGGCGAGTTGCGGAACATGTCGTCCACTGCGGATTCAATGTGGGTGACATTCCGCGGAGAATCGGCCAGAAGAATGTACATATCGTCTCTCGCATAGGGCACAGCCTCTTCCACATATTTCCAGTTAAACCAGATTCCACGCGCCGGGACGGAAGGGGTATAGATACCGCGGATGGTCAACTCGAGATTCACGGGGAAGAACTTACCTTGAAGCAGAATGCGATCTCCCGGCTTCCATCCGTGTTGTTTGGCCAGAGCGTTCTCGACAATCGCTCCCGCACGATCTTTCTGCCACGCAATCGCCTGGTCAGCTGGGATTTCATAGTCTCGATACACTTTCAGGAATTCGTTCGGATCGGTACCGCCCTGAGGAAAGGCGTTTTCAGCCTTGTTGTCCTTGTAAACGCCGTTAAACAGGTTCAAAGGAGCAATCGCCAGTACACCGGGAATCGCCTTAATCTTCTGCCGGTAGTCGGTCGGCATGGCATAGGTGAAAAAGACGTGCGGCGACCGGGTAAAAAGACGAATGGTCGACGACGAGCTCAATTGGTCGATGTAGAAGCTGCGCCACAGGGACATCATGATTGTGAGCAGCAGGATGGAAAATCCGACGCTGAGGATGGTGGGCAGAGCCCGGCGTTTGTTCCGCAACGCGTTTTTGGCGACGAATCCAGCCAAAGTCATGACTGTAGCTCAAAGCGCACGACACTTATGACAGGTCCCAAATACTCACACCGAGGCTTTCTGGCGTAGACACCGGAAAGCGTGAGAAAGTGCCGAAAACTGCCATGATTGTGACTTGGCAGTAAATGTACAGACCCACTTTCCTCCTCTCGCTCTAGATGCGACAATAGGGTTTCCCCATATGACCCCCTCTCCGACCCTGGTCCTCACTTCCGAGATCATCCGGGAGCATGGGCTTATGCCCGACGAATACGAAAAGATCAAAAAGCTGCTGGGTGGACGCGAGCCCACAATTACCGAGTTGGGTATTTTCAGCGTGATGTGGAGCGAGCACTGCTCGTACAAATCGTCCCGCGTGCATTTGAAGCGCCTGCCCACACGCAGTCGTCTTGTAGTGCAGGGGCCGGGAGAGAATGCGGGCATCATCGACATCGGCGACGGATGGGCCTGCGCCTTCAAGATCGAGTCCCACAATCATCCTTCGTTCATCGAGCCGTTTCAGGGCGCGGCCACGGGCGTGGGCGGCATCTTGCGCGATATTTTCACCATGGGCGCGAGGCCTGTGGCGGTGATGGATTCGTTGCGGTTTGGACCGATCCAAGCTGGTGTGGGGCGGGCGCCCTCGCCCGCCAGCAGCAGGACGCTCGCGCCCACATCGAGCAAGGAAATTCACAAGAATCAATCGGTGCTCGAGGGCGTGGTCAGCGGGATCGCATCGTATGGCAATTGTTTCGGAGTAGCCAACCTGGGCGGCGAGACCAAGTTTGAGGCTTGCTACTCCGGCAATCCGCTGGTGAATGCTTTCGCTCTGGGCTTGGTCCGGCGCGATCAGATCTTCTACGCCAAAGCGTCCGGCGAAGGCAATCCTGTGATTTACGTGGGATCGAAAACTGGCCGTGACGGCATTCACGGCGCCACCATGGCCAGTGAGGAATTCAGCGAGGCCTCTGAGGCCAAGCGGCCCAATGTTCAGGTCGGCGATCCTTTTCTGGAAAAGCTTTTACTTGAAGCCTGCCTGGAGGCCATGCAAACCGGCGCCATCGTGGGCATACAGGACATGGGCGCTGCCGGTCTCACCTGCTCCACTTGCGAAATGGGCGCGCGCGGCCATGTGGGAACTGAGATCGAGCTCGACCTTGTGCCCCAGCGCGAAACCGGCATGACGGCGTACGAGATCATGCTGAGCGAATCGCAGGAGCGCATGCTGTTGGTGGCGCAAAAGGGACGCGAGCAGGAAGTCTTTCGCGTCTTCGAAAAATGGGGGCTGGACGCCGTCGAAGTCGGACGCGTCACCGCCGATGGCAAAATGCGCGTGCTACAGCACGGAGAAGTCGTCGCGGAAATCCCCAACGAAGCGCTCACCGACGATGCTCCAGTTTATAAACGTCCGCTGGAGCGCTGGGAACCGCCGGTGCCGCGCGAAATGCCGGAGCACGTCAAGCTCGCTGAAAATTCCGATCTCGCTGCCAATCTCAAACGTCTTCTGGCCAGTCCTAACATCGGTGGCAAGCGCTGGATATGGCAGCAATACGATCACATGGTGCAAACCAACACCGTCGAGGGCCCAGGGGCTAGCGATGCCGGCGTAATTCGTATTAAAGGTTCGCAGCGCGGGCTCGCCATGGCGCTCGACGGCAACGGACGCTGGTGCTACCTCGATCCGCGTCTGGGAGCCATGCATGCCGTGGCCGAAGCCGCGCGCAACGTGGCTTGCGCCGGCGCCACTCCGATCGGCGGCACCAACTGTCTGAACTTTGGCAATCCCGAAAAACCCCACATCATGTGGCAATTTTCGCAGGTGATTGACGGCATCACCAAAGCCTGTGAGGAATTGGAAATTCCCATCACCGGAGGGAACGTCAGCTTTTACAACGAAACTCTGGGAGAAGGAATTTATCCCACGCCGGTGCTGGGGGTGGTGGGCATTCTTGAGGATGTGCACAAAGCGGTGCGTCCTGATTTCCGCCAGGCCGGGCGCGCGATCGTCCTCTTGCGCGGCACGGAGCCCGGAGACGAGACCGACGCCCAATCAGTTTTTGGATCGTCGGAGTACGCCAAGGAAATTCTGGGCGCGGTTTGGGGCTATCCACCCGAACTGGAGCTGGAAAAAGAAGCCGCGTTGCAAAAAGCGCTGGCGGAAATAGTCCAGATCGAAATTATGGATTCAGCTCATGACTGCTCAGACGGCGGAATTGCGGTAACGTTGGTCGAGTCGGGGTTGGCTAAAGGCATTGGAATGAATGTCGATCTCATGTCGTTGGGGCTGCCTCCAGAGTTTGTTCTTTTTGGCGAAGATGCGAGCCGCGTTGTTATCTCTTGCGACCGCGATAACTTAGCTCGAATCCAACAAGTGGCGTTAAAATACGGTATCGCGGCAGAATTAATTGGAGAGACGGCGCCCGAGCGGGTTGAAATCAAGCTCGATGGCCGGGTGGTAGTGTCAGCGACCGTCTCGGAATTGCGCAATGTCTACGAGGGCGCGCTGGAGAAAGCGCTGCGGACGGAACCGGACCCCGTGGCGGCAGCCTAAGAAATCGCCGAGCTGCGTTCGGCCGGGCAGGTGAGACACCTGTCCCTAGGTAGGTTGTGGTGGCTAAAAGCTAAGGGCTAAAGACTGAGCTGACATGTTCGATAAGTTTCATGACGAGTGCGGAGTCGTAGCCATCTACGCTCACCCTGAAGCGGAGAAACTGGCGTATCTCGGGCTGCACGCGTTGCAACATCGCGGTCAGGAATCGGCGGGCATCGTCACCTCGAACGGGCTGACATTGCGCGCCCATCGCGCCATGGGACTGGTTGCCGATATCTTTACCGAAGATGTTCTGTCCCCGCTCCACGGCACGCTGGCTATAGGCCACACGCGGTACTCCACTGCCGGCGATTCCGCCCTGTTCAACGCTCAGCCCATCATGGTGCAATCGAACAAGGGCATGATTGCGCTGGCCCATAACGGCAACCTGGTGAACGCCCACGAAATACGGCATCGCCTGGAGGCCCAAGGCTCGATCTTTCAGACCAACAGCGACACCGAAGTGATCGTTCACCTGATCGCGCTCTCCAAAGAACAAACGTTGCCCGACGCTATGGCGGATGCGCTGCGCCGCGTCGAAGGCGCGTTTTCGCTGGTGATGCTCAGTTCGGACCGGGTGTTTGCGGCGCGCGATCCGCGCGGGTTTCGCCCCTTAAACATGGGAAGAATTCCCCGTCTCGAAGGACAGCGGCAGGACACCATTGTGTTTGCTTCCGAGACTTGCGCGTTCGACCTGATCGGCGCCACCTACGAACGCGAGGTCAAACCGGGCGAGTTGGTGATCGTCGGACCGGAAGGTATTACGTCGCGGTTCTATGCGCCCGTAGCCGCGCAGTCGAGTTGTATTTTCGAGCACGTGTATTTCTCGCGACCTGACAGCATGGTGTTCGGGCGTCCGGTACAGGTCAGTCGCGAAGGACTGGGAAGACAACTGGCGCGGGAAGCTCCGGCCGAGGCCGACCTCGTAGTCCCGGTGCCGGACTCCGGCGTGACTGCCGCCGTCGGATACGCCGCCGAGAGTGGGATCCCCTTTCGCTTCGGACTCATCCGCAATCACTACGTGGGTCGTACTTTCATCGAGCCGCGGCAAAGCGTGCGCGACTTCGGAGTAAAGCTGAAACTGAACCCGGTGCGGACTCTGCTCGACGGCAAACGCGTAGTCCTGATCGACGACTCCATCGTGCGCGGCACCACCAGCCGCAAGATCGTGCGCATGATCCGCAATGCGGGGGCAAAAGAAGTGCACATGCGCGTATCGTGCCCACCTACGGTTTCGCCTTGTTTCTACGGTGTGGACACGCCCTCCAAGAAGGAGCTGATCGCGGCCAACAAGTCGGTGGACGAGATTCGCGAGTTCATTGGCGCCGATTCGCTGGCTTATCTCTCGCTCGACGGAATGAAGAAAGCCTGCGCCGATGGCGACAAGACCACGTACTGCACCGCCTGCTATACCGGCTCCTATCCCACGAAATGGGTCGATGTGGACGAAATCCTGCCCGCCACGATTAGCCAACCTTAGCTGCTTGCGGTGAGTTCGAACTCCCAAATCTCCGTCATCCCGACCGGTGCGAAGGGCAGCGCGAGCGCAGTGGAGGGACCTTGTGTTGCTCGCCGACGTGTAACACAACGCGAGCTTCGTTCGCTCGACTGGACGAGCGGCGTCCGGTCCTACGCGATTCGTGCTGACGCCACTCTAGGAATTCCCTGCAGATCGTTTGTGATTTCTACCTCATTCCACTCGGTCAGCAACCCCCGCACGCGTTCTGCGACTGTGCCGCTGATTTCCATCACCAGCCAGCCCCCCGGCTTAAGCGATTCGTGGGCTTGAGGAATTAAGCGTTCGATCACTTCCAGTCCGGTGGCTCCGGCGAAAACTGCGTTGTGCGGTTCGTGCTTGCGCACTTCGAGCTGCACCTGGTCTTCCTCCGACTCACCGACATAAGGCGGATTGGACACCACAAAATCGAATGCGCCCAGCTCGAGCCCCTGCAGTAAGTCGGTGCAATGGAATTGGACGCAAGCTTCGAGTTGGAGACGGGCCGCGTTGGCGCGCGCAATCTCCAGAGCCGCAGTTGAAATTTCCGTGGCGTGGATTTCCGCGCTCGGCAGTTCTTTGGCCAGGGCCAGCGCAATGCAGCCGGAACCGGTGCCAACATCCAGGATGCGGAGAGAGTCGGCGGGCGAGGGCGCTCGCTCCACGCGGACCCGCTCCAGTACCGTCTCGATCACATGCTCGGTCTCCGGACGGGGAATGAGCACCGCTGGCGTAACGATGAAGTCCATGCCCCAGAATTCCTGATGTCCTGTGATGTATTGCGTGGGAACGCCGTGTTCGCGCTCGCTCAGGGCCTGGTCATAACGGCTCTGGTCGTCTGTGGAAAGCTTGCGCTCGGGGTAGGCATAAAGATAGGCGCGGTCGCATCCCAGGGTAAACATGAGCAGGAGCTCGGCATTCAGGCGGGGCGAGGGGACGTTCGCGGCAGTGAGGCGGGAGATCGCGGCAGCTAGGCCTTTGCGAAGCGTCACGGGCTTATTTGAACACAAGATTGGCGTAGGCCCAGAGCGCTGGTCCGGGCGGCGGAGCTTCGCTCCCCTGGGCAGGTGAGGACACCTGCCCCCACGCAACCGCCACACATCACACGACGCTGGTGGCGTCGGTCTTCAGTTTTTCCGATTGATAGTGACTGACCAGCGCCTCTATCAGGGGCTGGAGCTTGCCGTCCATGACCTGCTCGAGCTGGTGAATGGTCAGCCCGATGCGGTGGTCGGTGACCCGGTTCTGGGGGAAGTTGTAGGTGCGGATCTTCTCGCTGCGGTCACCCGAGCCGACCATCGCCTTGCGTTCTTTGGCAAGCGCGTCCTGCTGCTTCTGCATCTCCATCTCGTAGAGCCGGGCACGCAACACTCGCATCCCTTTCTCGCGATTTTTGATCTGCGATTTCTCGTCCTGGCAGCTCACGACGGTGTTGGTGGGAATGTGGGTGATGCGTACCGCGGAATACGTCGTGTTTACCGACTGTCCGCCCGGGCCCGAGGAGCAGAATGTATCAATGCGAAGGTCTTTGGCCTCGATCTTGATGTCAACATCCTCGGCTTCAGGGAGAACAGCCACCGTGACTGCGGAAGTATGCACTCGCCCCTGCTGCTCGGTCGCTGGCACGCGCTGCACGCGGTGCACGCCGCTCTCATACTTCAGCCGCGAGAAAACCCGCTGGCCTTCGATAATGGCGATCACTTCCTTCAGGCCTCCGACCGAAGAATCCGAAGTAGAGAGCACTTCCACCTTCCAGCCTTGAGTCTCCGCGTACCGGGTATACATTCTGAACATTTCAGCCGCGAAAAGGGTCGCCTCGTCACCCCCGGTGCCGGCGCGAATTTCGAGGATGACGTCTTTCTCGTCATTCGGGTCCTTGGGCAGCAGTAGTACTTTGAGTTCTTCTTCGACTCCGCTGACGCGGGCTTCAAGCTTGTCGAGCTCTTCCTGGGCGTAAGCCCGCATCTCGGCATCTTTTTCGTCAGCGAGAACAGCCTTGCTCTCGGCGATGCCGCGCGTTAGATCCTTATACTCCCGATATTTCTCGACGATAGACGAGATTTCGCTGTGCGCCTTGGCCGTCTTCTGGTATCTGGCCGAGTCGCCAGTGATCTCCGGCGAGGAGAGCGCCTGCGTCAACTCCTCGTAACGGGCTTCGATTTGGTCTAGTCGTTCAAACATAGTCTTCAGTCGTCAGCCCGCAAGGCAGGCGGATTTTCACTATCCAATTCTAGTACCGAAAGAGTTTGGAGAGAATGTTCGCGGGCGAACCGCTAGGCAATGACCAGTTCGCCGCCGCGCTGTTTTTCGAGCGCCATGGCATGGTCGAGCGCGATGATGGCGCACTGGGCCTGGTCGTCGGATGGAGGCTGGGTGGTAATACGCTGCAGCCAGAGCCCCGGCGCGGTCATCAGCGCGAACAAGGATCCGCGATGCTTGGCGGCGAAACGGATGATCTCATACGACACGCCCGCGATTACCGGCAGCAGCGCGATGCGCATACCAAATTTGGCCCAGAACGTAGTAACGGGGAACACGGCAGATACCACGATGTACACCATGATCGAAATCAGCATCACTGTCATCAGGAAGCTGGTGCCGCATCGTGGATGAAAAGTCGAATACTTCTGGACCGACGCGGTATCCAGGGGATCGCCATTCTCAAAGGCATAAACCGTCTTGTGCTCGGCCCCGTGATATTCGTAAACCCGGCGAATATCGCTCCACAGCGACACTCCCCAGATGAAGAGAAGAAACAACGCGATCCGGATGACACCGTCCACCAAATTGAAAATGATCTGCTCGCCGAAGACCGGATTCACCCGCTTCAGCTCGGTGGCCGCCAGCAGCGGCAGAAACTTGTACATGAAGATGAAAAAGCCGACCGAGATGACGATGTTGACCGCAGCCATCCAGCCCGTAATTTCCAGTTTCTTCTTGTCCGCTGCTGCGGGTTCGGGCTGTAGTTCGTCAAGCGCAACGTTGGCGGAAAACTTCAGCGCCCGGAAGCCCAGCGTCATAGCATGACCGAGCGTGACCACACCGCGGACTACCGGCCAGGCCATCCATTTCCGTTTTTCCGACAAACGCTCCAACGGTTCGCTGTGGGTCGACACTTCGCCCGAAGGTTTGCGGCAGGCAATGGCCCAGGCGTGCGGGGAGCGCATCATAACGCCCTCAGGCACGGCTTGGCCGCCGACCAAGGTCTCCTCACCACCTTCAAGCGCGGGTAGCAGCTGCACGGCCACCAGGAAACGCCACCATGTTCGCAACAAACGCATAGCTGTTAGATGATGCTTCGAAGTATCGAGGCTCAAACAACAAGGGTACCACAGGCAGTTTCATTTAGGATGGCACACGTAGGATGGCACACGGGCCGGGTAAGTGACTAAAGAGATGGAAGTTAGAGGGGTCAAAATGTGGACGCGAGCATCCTCGCTCGTGCGGGGCCATCACGGCATGCGCTGGGTGTACACGAAAACTGGCAGTGCAGAGACCAGGGACGCACGAGCGGGACGCTCGCGCCTATAGAACATGATTAAGTTAGCTGAAGCCGGTGAATGCATCGCCGCCACCACCAAGAAACTTGAAAAGATCGCGATCGTCGCCGAATCTCTCAAGGGCCGCACGCCAGAGGAGGCCTCCATCTCGGCGGTATTTCTCTCGGGAAGGCCATTCCCCGTCTGGGAGGAGGCTACGCTGCAGGTGGGCAGCAGAGTGCTCTGGCGGCTTGTCGCGGAGCTGTCCGGAAAGAGCGAAGGCGAACTTACCGCAGCGTACCGTGAGCACGGAGACCTTGGCGATGTCGCGGAAGCGGTTCTCCCAGCATCCACCACCACGGCCCACGTCGGGAAGGGCGCCCCCGCCCGTCCAGGCCGGGCGACGCCCGGCAGTTCAGCGCTGAGTCTGCCAGAGGTCGCCGGCAAATTCCGCGAGATCGCGGCTGCCCGAGGCGCGGCGGCGAAAGCCGCTCTGGTGCGAGAACTATTGTCACAGGCCTCGCCCCTCGAAGCCAAATACATCATCAAGATCATGACTGGCGATCTGCGCATCGGCCTGAAAGAGAGTCTGGTAGAGGAGGCCATTGCCAGGGCCTTCGGCGGGACTTTGGCCGGGGTCCAGCGGGCGAACATGCTGTTGGGCGATATTGGCGAGACCTTGAAGCTGGCGGTCGCGAACAAACTGGGCGATGCCAAGATGCGACTTTTCCATCCTCTGGGTTTCATGCTGGCCAGCCCAGCGGAGTCGGCCGATGAAGCTCTCAGCTATTTTGAGAGCGCCCTGGTGGAAGACAAGTACGACGGCATTCGGGCCCAGGCGCACTGTTCGGGGAGCGAGGTGAAAGTTTTCTCGCGCACTCGCGACGAAATCACGGAATCCTTTCCCGAATTGCCGGACGCGCTAGCGGGTTTGCCGGACGTCATTCTCGATGGCGAAATCGTGGCCTGGAGCTACGAGGAACTCCCAGAGAGCGGAAATGAAAGCAGCAGAGTGGCACCGCCGTCCCCGGCAGCTGTCCTGGCTGCGTCTCGCCCACACACTGCAGACAGCATTGACAACTCCGTCCCCAAGCCCGGCCGGGCGCTCCCCTTCAGCACGCTGCAGCAGCGTCTGGGGCGAAAACGAGTTAGCGAGAAACTGACAAGGCAGGTGCCAGTTGCCTACCTGGTCTTTGATGTGCTCTACGCTGGGGACGAGTTGCTTCTCGGTCGTTCGCTCCTCGAACGGGAGAAAATTCTCGATGCCCTCCTCGCAGCGCCAAAAAAAGGCGGGGCTGGGCCACGAGTCGCATCGGGCCAGACCCGGTTCGAATTCGGCGGCGACGTCAACCAACCGCACACGCGCGTGATTCGAGCACCGGTCTTTCAAGCTTCGACGCCGCAGGAGCTCGATCAAATGTTTGAAGCGGCGCAAGCCCGAGGCAACGAAGGCCTGATGATCAAAGATCCCAAGTCCCCTTACACTCCGGGACGGCGCGGTAAAGCCTGGCTGAAACTCAAACGCGAACTGGCTACTTTGGATGTCGTGGTTACGGCGGTCGAGTACGGTCACGGCAAGCGCATCGGGGTACTAAGCGACTACACATTCGCCGTCCGCGACGGAGAAAAACTGGTCAATATCGGCAAGGCCTACTCCGGACTAACAGATGTCGAGATCGCCGAGATGACCAGGTGGTTCCTCGAACACATCGTCGAAGATCAGGGATTCCGGCTCGTCGTGCAGCCGAAGATTGTCCTCGAAGTAGCATTCAACAACATGATGGAATCGGACCGGCATGAGAGTGGTTACGCGTTGCGATTTCCGCGGATTGTGCGATTGCGTCCCGACAAGCCTGCGGAAGAGGCGGACACAATCGAGAGAGCCAGAGAAGTCTACGAAAGCCAGACGAAGGGCTGAGGTCCTTGGAGCCGGGTCTGCGGCTTGGCCCGGACGGGTCCGAGACAGGTCCCCACACAAAGCAAGAGGGGGCCTCAATGCTTGTGCTGGTGCGCTTCTTCCGCCACCGGAATCACGCACCCGTGGGCCACTTCGCAGTCCACGTTCTCGAACTGGATGGTAGTGTGGCTGATCTGAAAGTCATGTCGCAGGCATTCTTTTAGGTCGCGCAGAATGCGTTCGCTGACTGACGGCGGAATATCCGCAATCGAAATGTGACAGGACAGAGCTCGCGTCTCCGACCCGATGTTCCATACATGCAGGTCATGGACATCGTTGACGCCTTCAATTCCCCGCATGGCGGCCTCGACCTGCTCGAGTTTGATGCCACGGGGCGTACCTTCGAGCAGGATGTTGAGGGTTTCGCGCACGATGCCGAATCCCGACCAAAGAATGAGGACACCGATCGCCACGGAAAGCACGGGATCGATCCAGTACTTGCCGGTCGCCATGATGATCCATCCACCTGCGATGACCGCCCCGGTCGAAAGCGTGTCGCCGATTTCGTGCAGCAACGCGCTGCGAATATTCACATCGCTTCCGGCGCGGTAAAGCAGCAGCGCAATCACGCCATTCATCAGCACGCCCGCGGCGGCTACGCCGATCATTACGCCCGCATGCACATGCTCGGGGTTCTGCAACCGCCGGAACGCTTCATAGAAGATGAAGCCCGAGACTGCAACCAGGGAAACTGCGTTGACCAGGGCGGCCAGCACGCCAGCACGGTGGTATCCATAAGTCTTGGTGGAGCTGGGCGGGCGCGACTGTAGGTAGACCGCGGTCAGGGAAAGCAGCAGGGCAAAAAAGTCCGACAGGTTGTGCCCGGCTTCGGAGAGCAACGCCAGCGAATGGGAGCGGATGCCGGCAATAACCAGCAGCACGATGTAGGCGGCGGTCACCACCAGCGAGACCCGCAGGATTCTCGAGGTCTTTTCGCCTCCGCCGTGGGCGTGCATGTGCATGATTCAAGTTTAAGCGTACGGATCGAAGGCTTCAAGGCACAGCGGTAATAGGCCACCACCGGCCGCGTGGGGACAACTGCCCTCGGCTGTCCGGCGGAGCGAAGCTCCGCTATCTGGCTGCCACGAAAGACCGGTCGAGCGACGCTCGACCGGACAGCCGGGGGCGGCTGTCCCCACGCGGCCGGTGGTGATGCACTACAATGCTCAGTCGTCTTCGACCCGGGAGGCCGCGGATTTCATGCAGACTGCGGAAGTTGTCATCATCGGCGGAGGGATAGTCGGCTCCAGCATCGCCTACCATCTGACCGCCGCGGGGTGTACAGGCGTCCTGGTGATCGAGCGCGAGACCGCCCAGGGCAAGGGATCCACGGGCAAGAGCATGGGAGGCGTGCGCGCCCAGTTCTCCACGCCGGTGAATATCCAGATGTCGCTGTACTCGATTCCCTTCTACGCCAGTTTCGATGAGCGGCTGGGCCATCCCGCGGGCTACCGGCCGCAGGGATACTTGTTCTGCGCCACCCATGAAAAACATTTAGCTTACCTGCGAGCGAACTATCAGAAGCAGGTGGCCATGGGACTGAAGGACGTGCGGCTGATCACTGCCGATGAAATCCGCAACCGCTTTCCGCAGCTGCGCGCGGACGATATTGTGGGCGGCAGCTTTTGCCCGACCGACGGCTTTGTCGATCCCTACAGTGTGATGATTGGCTTTATGACCTGGGCCATCGATCACGGCGCCCGGCTGTGGAAGAACGCAGGTGTAACCGGCATCCGGATCGACCATCAAGGTGGCGCTGTCGTCGAAACCACCAAAGGAAATGTGGCCACGAGAAAAGTGGTGAACTGCGCCGGCGCCTGGGCGGCTGAGATTGCGGCAATGGCAGGCCTGGACTTGCCTGTCGAACCTCTCCGCCGCATGCTGGTTCCGACTGAACCCTTCGACCAATTCCCGCACAGCGCTCCCATGATTATCGACATGTCGAACGGCTTTCACTTTCGGCCCGAGGGTCTCGGATTTCTGCTGGCGTGGAACGATCCCGAGGAAACGCCGGGATACAAGACCGATTTCGATGCCGCATTCATCGAGAAGATCCTGACCCGGGCGGCAGAGCGGGTGCCGATCTTCGAGAACCTCGCGGTAAATCCGAAACGCGCCTGGGCCGGGCTCTACGAGATGACACCCGATCATCATCCGATTCTGGGGCCGGCGCCGGGCCTGCCCGGATTCTTCCTGGCCAATGGATTCAGCGGGCATGGCGTTATGCATGCTCCAGCAACCGGGAAGATTTTGTCTGACCTGATCCTGACCGGCAAGACAGATTTGGTAGACGCGTCATTGCTAGGTCTATCGCGCTTCGCCGAAGGACGGATGATCGAGGAAACGGCTGTACTCTAGGCAGTTCTTTAGGTCCTTTGCGGTTCTCTTGCGAACTTTGCGGTTAAGCTCGTGAAGTCAAAATCATGCCTGTCCAGGAACAAAACTTCTGGCTGACCACAGTCGAGATGCTCCGGACCGATCCCGCCCGCCCCCTACCCGAGAGCGTGGACGTGGCCGTGATCGGCGCCGGCTTCACCGGACTCTCAGCGGCGCGGACCCTGGCCCGTGGCGGAGCCGACGTCGCAGTCCTCGAAGCTGAAACCATCGGCTGGGGCGCGAGTTCGCGCAACGGCGGTATGGTCCTCACCGGGCTAAAACTTGGCGTCAACAAACTCATCTCCATGTATGGACGCGAGCGCACACAGCGCATGTATGCGGCGTCGCTGACTACGATCAATTGCGTGGAGCAGATTGTCGGCGACGAGCTTATCGACTGCGACTTTTCCCGCAGCGGACATCTCGAAGTTGCCTGCAAACAGAAACACTTCGACGACTACGCCCGCCAGGTGGAAGTAATCGCGCGCGAGTTCAATCACCAGTTGCACATCGTGCCGAGGCATGAACTAAAGTCCGAGATTGGGTCGTCCATCTACTACGGCGGCATGGTCGATGAAGTCAGCGCCGGGCTGAATCCCGCGAGATACGTCGCCGGCCTGGCGCTGGCTGCGATGAAGGCAGGAGCGGCAATTTTCGAAAGCACACGCGTACAGAAGATTGAGCGCGCCGCCCGGCAAGGAACGCAGGGATGGAAGGTGACTACGTCTCGCGGTGATGTGTGGGCGGGCGATGTATTCGTCGGGACCAGCGGCTACACCGGCGCGGCGACTCCGGCGCTGCGCAAGAAGCTCATCCCCATCGGCTCGTATATCATCACGACGGAAGTCCTGTCCGATGTGGTGGCGCGTGAGTTGAGCCCGCGCAATCGCATGATTTACGACTCCAAGAATTACCTCTACTACTATCGCCTGACCCCTGACCAGCGCATGCTCTTCGGCGGCCGGGCAGCGTTTTTCCCCGAAACGGAGAATTCGATTCGCCAGAGCGCGGAAATCCTGAGGCGGGGAATGATCGATGTCTATCCGCAACTGCGCGATGTGAAAGTGGAATTCGTCTGGGGAGGCACGCTGGATTTCGCCTTCGACATCATGCCGCACGCCGGACAGATGGATGGAATCTACTATGCCGTCGGCTATGCCGGACACGGCGTCGCCATGGCCACTTGGCAAGGCCAGCAGATTGCGAAGATGATCGCCGGCGAAAAGCCGGAGAATCCATTCGTGGGGATTCCCTTTCCTGGCGCGCCGCTCGGGCTGTACAACGGAAAGCCTTGGTTTCTGCCCTTCGCCGGCGCCTGGTACAAGTTTTTGGATTGGGTCAGCTGAGACTTCTGCAAGGCGCGGGTGGTGACAAACGTTTCGGTCCCCCGTCTATGGCTCTGGAGCTAACTTCTTTCGCAAGGGTGCCGGGATGCCACCAGCGCAAAACTGGATTTCTTCCTTTCGTCTGGCTGGAATTCCGGGACTGGTCATTCTCTTTACCTGTCTGGCGCAGGCGACATGGCACCCTGACTCTGCTGGTACCGCTACACACCCTTCATATTACGTTGAAGGAAAAGTTGCGGAGCCTCGGATTTTTGCGGAAGGAATTATCTCGACAACAAATGATGAGGCCGGCGGGACATTCAGTCCTGACGGTACCGAGTTTTATTTCACGCGTTTGGTTCCCTACACAACTCTCCCGCGGCTCGGGATTTTGTGTGTCTCCTACTACCGCGATGCTCAATGGAGCGCGCCCGCAGTCCTGCCGTTCTCTGGTGAATATACGGACTATCCCCCCAAGTTCAGTCCTGACGGCAAGCGGATCTTCTTTGCTTCTTCGCGGCCGCTCCCCAACGGAGCCAGGGGCGGCCTGCGAATCTGGGAAGTTGAGCGTACTTCTTCTGGCTGGGGTGTTCCTAGTCCTCTGCCCCCACCAATCAATGTTTCCGGCAGTTTCTGGAATGCGGACCCTTCGGTGAGCAACGACGGCACGCTGTATTTCAGTTCAGACCGCGGCGGGCCCGGTAGCTTGCACATCTACCGGTCTCGCTTACTGGATGGCAAGTACACGGAACCGGAAAAGCTCGGACCTGAAGTCAATTCAGAATTCAACGACTACCAACCTTACATCTCGTCCGACGGAAAGATACTGATATTCAGTTCTGTGGGTTCCGAGGTTCCACCCTTTGGTCATCGGCCCGGAGAACTGCGCACCGGCGGAAAGCCGTACCCGCGAGGCGATCTGTACATCAGCTTCTACCGGAACGAGAAATGGACTCCAGCCCAACATCTGGGCCACGGCATCAACACTTCTGCGGAAGAACAGTTCCCTGTCCTCACTCCCGATGGCAAGTATCTTTTTTTCAGCAGCGAGCGCAGCCCATTTACGGTACCCACGGCGCATCGACTCCATCATCGCGAACTGGAATCGCAGTTACACTCCATCTACAACGGTCACGGAAATATATTTTTTATTAGTGTGGAAGCATTGGGGGTACGGTGAAGCCATCGGTGGTGACGCGTGCGCTGCCAAGTTATTTGGCTGGAGTCACATGTCTCCTGATTTTCGCCGCAGGCCTTATACGCCTTGAAGCAGCGGAAGTTGCACCAGTCCCGAACGATGCTCCCAAACCGGAGATCATTGGCGAGGGCGCGATCTCGACCCCCGACGACGAATTCGGGGGTTCGCTTTCACCGGATGGCACGACGATGTATTTCGACGTTACCGTTCCTCCTCACTACTTATACGTCCTGTGCGAATCGCATCTGGTGAATGGCCAATGGCAAAAACCGGAAGTCCTGCCCTTTTCTGGCAGTTACCGTGACTCGGATCCGGTGCTGACCCCTGACGGGAACACCATGCTTTTCGCTTCCGACCGTCGGCGGAACGGCGTGGAAAGCCACAGCTTCTATATTTGGTCTGTACGCCGGACGCCGAAAGGATGGGCCGACCTTCATCCCCTGGACGGGCCTGTGAACAGCGAAGGCAGCCAAGTGTTCGCATCCATGGCCAACAATGGCAATCTTTATTTCACTTCAGACCGGCACCCGGGGCGGTTCGGAATCTTTCGTTCACGGTTGGTGGATGGAAAATATCAGGATGCGGAAGACCTTGGCCCCATTCTCAACGAGGATGGAGTTTACAGCCTGGAAGCTCTTATTTCTCCGGACGAAAGTTATTTGCTGATCGGAAGTTTCGGACGCCAGCCCAGTTCGGGCAACTCCGATTTATTCATCAGCTACAACCAGAGCGGAGCCTGGACAAAACCTGTGAATCTTGGACCCGTCATCAATACCGCAGCGCGCGAATACAGTCCCCGGATCAGCCCTGATGGAAAGTGGTTTATCTTCACCAGCGAAGCTGGCATGCAGACGGAAAAACGCGTGCGCCCTATCACCAGCGAAGAGTTCAACAACAAGGCCGAGAGCACTTTTAACGGGTTGGGGAATATCTATCGCATTCCACTGGATTACGTTCTTCGTAGCACGAAGCCCTAACGACCTACGTCATTTGTGGTTGGCGCGGGCCTGGCAGATTCTTGCGTCCGATCGCGTAGTACACCCCCGGCCCCACTGCCAGCGCCACCGGCCCCCACAGCAATCCATAGCGGTCGCTGCCCAGCAGCGCGACTGCGCTCATGATCACGACCGCGACCACGGAGTAAATCAGCCCTGCGCGGCCACCTGGAATTACGAACGGTCGCGGCATATCTGGCTTCGTGCGACGCAGCTGCCAGGCAGCCAACACGGTCATGACCGTGGTGGCCACTCGCAGCCAATTGTAGATGCTGATGAGTTCCACCAGCGAATGCAACGCCAGCAATCCGTACACCACAGCCGATGTGATGATAGCGATCCATGGCGTTCCATAACGCCGATGTTGCCCGGTCAGCACATGCGGGAGATAACCATCTTCCGCCATGGCGAACGGCATGCGCGTGGACGCGAGAATCGTGCCGTTGAGGAGTGCGACCTGGGTGATCATTGCCGCCGCGAACATCCAAGCGCCGAGCCAGCGTCCTCCGATAAGTTGCGCCGCAGTGGGGAAGAATCCGGTATGCCAACTCTGCCAGTTGCCTAGCGCTGCCAGCGAGGCGAAGGTCGGCAGAAAGTAGGCTGCAATCGACATGGGGACCACGAGCGCCAAAGCCAGTGGATAGCTGCGCCGGGGATTATCCACCTCTTCCGCGACGGTCGAAAGTTGCTCGTATCCCGAATACAGCCAGAGTCCCAGCGCCAGTCCTACTCCGAACACGTGGAACGGCGGCTGGTGTGGAGGGATCGCCGGAACAAACGGATTGTGATGCCACTTGGCCAATCCGATCACGACCAGCACCAACACCGGAAGCAGAATGAAGAGTTCGAGTGCGGTGGCGAATTTCCCTACCATTTGAATGCCGCGCACATTGATGTAGGTGATCACTGCGACCATGGCGAGGGAGACGACGTAGTGCCGCCATCCCGTGAGCTCTGGAAAATAGAAGCCCAGGTAGTCGGCGAACTGCACCGCATAGACGCTGCCCAGCAGGAAGGACGCGCACCAGTTCCACCATCCGGCGAGGAAGCCCCAGAAATCTCCAAAGCCGGCGCGCACCCAGCGATAGAAACCGCCCTCAACCGGCATAGCGGTGGTCAACTCGGCCGACACCAGCGAAACCGGGATGCACCAGAAGAACGGGATCACCAGCAGGAAGATCAACGTCATTCCTGGACCGGAAGTGGTGACCATGTCTTCGAGCCCGAAGGGGCCACCGGTGCAGTAGGAGAACATTACCCAGACGAAGTAGAAGAGGCCGGCTTTGCGCAGAGCGGACTTCGTGGTGGCGGACACGGGCTTGGATTATACGAGGGAATTTGGGATTCCAGATTGCGCCCGGAGGGCAAGATGCCATGCGGACAGCCGGCGGGACGCCGGCGCTACAAATAAAAAAGCCTCCTGCTTGAGCGGGAGGCTTCGGGGAGGGCTCCGGGCCTTACTGGTCCGTTGTCCTGAATCGATTACTTCTGTACGGGCTGGTCCTGGCTCGCGGGAGCCGGGGCGGCACTGGTCGTGGCCAGCGTCTCCAGATCATTCTTTAGGAGGCTGACTTCGACGCGTCCACCACTGGTGCGCTTTGCCTTTGGGTCGTCGGTCGCCGCCGTGGGCACAGGAGCGTTGCCCATGCCGACCACGTAAATCCGGTAAACCGGAATCTCGTGATTGAGCACCAGGTAGCGCACGACTGCGTCCGCCATCTTCTGCGAAGTGGCGATCGCGGCCTGACCGTGTCCGGAGGAGAAGCCCTGTACTTCCACGATGTAGCCACGCTGATCTTTCAGCGGCGTGGCCATATCGTCAAGGGCGGCCTTCGCGTTCTTGCTCAGGACACTCTGGCCGGGACGGAAGCGAATCTCGGTCTGGTTCGAGGCCTTGTACTGATCGATGTTACCCACTACTTGCTCGACCGTGGTCAAGCGGGTGTTGGCCTGGGTCGCGGTCTGCTGCGCCATCGTGGCTTTGTTGCCGGCGTCAATCGCGTGCTGGTCGGCTTCGTTGGCCTTGGTTGAGGCCAGGCGGACACCTTCCTGAGCGCGCCCATCGGTGTCCTTGATCATCTTGGTGTTCGAGGACGTCAGATCGTCCAATTCGTTGACCCGGTCACGGATGGGCGCGGTCTGCCGCTGCACATATTTCTTGCGGGCAAAGGGATTGATCTTGCCCCAGAAACCTTCATGCGTGTCAGGCTGCAAAGCGGGCTTGCCGCTGGCGCCGGCCGCAGCCGCAGGTTGGTCTTGCGTGGTGGGGGTGGTCTGCGCCAGCGCCGGAAGCGCCAGCACGGCGGTCAGAAGCAGCGCTACGAAAAGGCGGTTCTTCATTTCTAAGTCCTCCAAGTGGGGAGCAACGGGCTCCGTTCCAGCATTAATCCAAAAATATCGGCGTCCCGAATGCGCGACGCCTGCACTTGTATATAACAGGTCGAATGCCAAACCAGGGCTAGTGTAAGTCTTTAGCCAACAACACATTGTAACGCCATCGCCCGAAAGGCGTGAGCGAAAAAGAGCGGGGCCGGGTAATTTTGGCGATTCTGATATAAAAACTGCGTGTGCCTACGGCTGCAAAAAATTGCGTTAAGTCCAGTAACCACAGCGGCGCCGGTTAGATACGTTCCCCATGCCTCTGAACGATCGGCCATCTGCCGGCGAGCCCTGGTTTCCGTTGTATTTTGTTTGCTTTTGCTCTCCTGCACCCGCGTCGAGAAGCTGGACTTGAGCCGTCTCAGGCTGCCCCCCGGCTTCCGTATTGCTGTCTTCGCCCAGGCCCCGCATGCCCGGCAGATGGCATTCAGCCCGGGCGGCGTGCTGCTGGTCACCGACATGAGCGACGGCACCGTGCTGGCGTTGCCCGATGCCAAACACACGGGGCACGCGGAGCAGACGGTGTCCGTGCTCTCTGGTCTGAACGCTCCGCATGGCATCGCCTTTCACCAAGGAAAGCTCTATGTCGCCGAGATCAACGCCGTCCGGAGGTATGACTGGGATGAAGGACAGTTGCGTGCCAGTAACGGCCAGAAGATCGTTGACATCCCGGGAAGCGGTGGCGGGCACTCGACCCGAACGATTCTCTTTGCGAACGGAAAGCTGTATGTGGCCGCCGGATCGAGCTGCAATGTCTGCGTGGAAGATGACAAGCGCCGCGCCGCGGTGACCGAATACAGCGAAGACGGAAGCGGGGAACGGACATTTGCCTCCGGCCTGAGGAATGCTGTCGGGCTGACGGTCAATCCCAAAACCAACACCATCTGGGCCACTGACAATGGCCGTGACTGGCTGGGGGGCAACCTTCCGTCCGAAGAAATCAACGATCTGGGTCCAAACGGCGGCAACGCGGGCTGGCCGTATTGCTATGGCAACCGCGTTCCCGACCGCTCGCGGAGCAAAGACTACGATTGCTCGAAGACCATTGCTCCTGCAATAGAGATGCAGGCGCACTCGGCGCCGTTGGGGTTGTTGTTCTACAACGGCGAAATGTTCCCCGCGGAATATCGCGGAAGTCTATTCGTGACATTTCACGGATCCTGGAACCGCAGCGTGCCCACAGGATACAAAGTGGTTCGCATAAGGTTCAATGACAAGGGTGAACCGCAAGGCCCGCCGGCTGACTTCATCAGCGGATGGCTCCGCCCCGGTGAGACGAAGATAGGCGCATGGATGGGACGGCCAGTCGGTCTCGTCGTCGGCCCCGAGGGAGCGCTGTACGTCACCGACGATTCAGCGGGAGTGGTGTATCGGGTGACGTGGGAGAAGTAAGCCTCAACTTCTTCGTGTTGGGGCCATCCTGTGTTTGCGACGAGCCTGCCTGGCGACAAACGCGTAGCGCTGTAATTTGAAAATCCACAAAGAATTGTCTTTCCGAAGCGCGGCATTGTCGCCAATAAAGCTGGCTTCGGAATGACAAGGGATGGGGTTGTTTTTGTGCAAACTGCAGCGCTACCGACAAACCTCCACGTCCTCCTGATCAATGCTTCTCTTGTACAATGTTAGACTTCATTGATGCTGGCCGACTACGCCGTGCGGGTCGAGCAATCCCGCGGACGCCGAATTCCTGAACCGCAGCATCCCTATCGGAATGACTTCCAGCGCGACCGGGACCGCGTCATTCATGCCCGCGCCTTTCGCCGGCTTGAGGCCAAGACGCAAGTTTTCACGCGCCGCTTCTCCGATCACTTTCGCAATCGCCTCACTCATACCATCGAAGTCGCGCAGATCGCACGCACCATCGCAGGCCAACTTCACCTGAACGTGGACCTGGTGGAGGCCCTGGCCCTGGCGCACGACGTTGGACATCCGCCCTTTGGCCATGCCGGTGAAAAAGCTCTGGACGCAGCCATGCGGGAGCATGGATCCTTCTTCGATCACAACCTGCACGCGCTGCGCATCGTCGAGGATTTCGAAGTCCGCTATGCTCGTTTTCGCGGCCTGAACCTGACGTTTGAAGTGCGGGAAGGCATCATCAAACACTCTCATGACTACGCCGCCAGCCAGTTTCCCGAACTGGCTGAGTATTTGCTCGCTCAGCGGCCGCCGCTCGAGGCCCAGTTGATCGATCTGGCCGACGAAATTGCCTACGACACCGCCGACCTCGATGACGGCTACGAAGCCCACTTATTGACGCTGGAGCAGATACGCGCCGGCATTCCGGTTTTCGATCGCTTCTTCCGCGAGGCCGAGCAGCTTTATCCCAACGTTGCCGAGAAACTAAAGTTTAACGAAGTCGTGAAGCGGATTCTGGATCGCATGGTCGGCGATTTGATCAGCAACCTGCAGGAGCAGATCAAGATGGAAGGCATTCGAAGCCTGGAAGATATACGCGCCTGCCCGTGCCGGCTGGCCACATTCAGCTCCGAGGTAGAAGAAGAAAGACGCGGCGCCAAGGAATTCCTCTATAAGAACCTCTACTTCAGCGCGGCACTCGATCCGGAAAAGAATGACGCCGAGCGGGTCATTCGCGAGTTGTTCGAGTTTTGGATGGCCAAACCTGGAAGCTTGCCAGTCAACTATCAGGAGAAGGCCGGAATGGAGCCGCTGCCGCGCGTCGTGTGCGACTACATCGCGGGCATGACCGACAACTTTATATACGAGCAGTATGAGAAGTATTGCGGCACGCCGGGATAAGGGAGAGTCGGACTCACCCAGCCACGATTCATCTTCCAAACAAAACAGCGATCGCTGACGAAAAGAAATCGATGCGCCTGCCACTTTCATCTTTGGTAGCGTTACAACATCTCGGCGAACTTACAGCCTGAACTAGTACCACCGGCATTTGTCGTTCACTTCCGCAGGTTCAATCGCATCTCGTTCGTGACTTCGAAGCCTAGAGAGTCGTAGAGCGGACGTCCCTTGTCGCTGGCATGCAAGGTCACATGCACGAACCCCTCTTTCCGGCACCAGTCGATCATGGTTTGCATGAGCCGGCGGGCAATGCCTTGACGGCGAAAAGGCGGATCGGTGTACATGTTGAGAATGGTGGCGCGACGGCACTGGCCGTCGTAGGGATGGCTTGGCCACGGACTGACCAGCACGACTCCGCCCGCTACGACTTTTTCTCCAGCGCACGCGAGCCAGCCGTGGAGCGTACCGTTTGCCAGCGCTGACGCCAGATATGGTTTGCAGGTCGAGACCATCCCAGACAAGGTTCCGGCGTCGTTGTATCCCATGTCTTCGTACATACCCCGGCGATGACGCAGCAGTTCGGGAATGTCATCGGGCGTGGCTGGCCGGATGAGCACTTCGAGACTCATTAGGTTTCTCCGGACTTACGGGTGCCCCAGCCTCGTCTCTCCGTTTTTTGGAGAGACAGGGTAGCTCTCGCGGTAAGGACTGTTCAGGATACAAAAAGAAAGCCGAGCCTGCGCTCGGCTTGGACGGGTCGAAGGCCCGTCGCCACACCGCTCGTTTTGCGATCGTTATTTGTTTTCGGAGTCTTCTTTCGCCAGTTTCATCTTGGCAGATTCCAGCTTCTTCTGAACGCGGGCTACGTCGTTCTGGTCAACTTCGGCCGCCACCGTCTTGTTCCACTCGGATATCGCTCGCTCCCAGTGTGCTGCCGCCAGTTTGAGGCGTCCGGTTTTCTGGTAGAGGTCGCCCAAATGGTCTTGCACCGTGGGGTCGGTCCCGATGCGTTGCGAAGCTTTGATCAGAGTGTCTTCGGCGGACTCGTATTTGCCCAGCTTGAAGTAGGCCCAGCCCAGCGAATCGAGATAGGCGCCGTTGGCCGGATCAAGATCTACCGCCTTCTTGATGAGACCGAGGGCCTCGTCCAGCTTGATCCCGCGGTCCGCCAGCATGTAGCCCAGATAATTCAGCGCGGTCGCGTTCTGGGGATCCCCTGCCAGTACTTTGCGGAACATATCCTCTGCCGGCTCATACTTCTTCTGGCGTTCGAAGGTCGAGCCACGCAGGAAGTAGACGTATTGTCTGTCTTCATCCTTGGTCGAGAGTTGTTCCGCCTTATCCAGCGCTTCTTCAGCTTCCGGCCAGCGCTTGAGACGGCTGTACATCTGGGACAGCGTGATGTAGACGTCGCGATCTTCGGGAGTACCCTTCAGCAGCGCCTTAACCTGCTGCAATCCCGCATCGGGCTGACCCATGTCAGAAAGCTGCGCCGCATACACCATCTTCAGGCTGCGATTGTTGGGCAGCTTCTGAACCGCTTCCTTGGCCGTGTCCGTGGCCTGCTGCCACTGTTTGCCTTCACGGTAAGTGTCGATGATTTGCTGGTAGCCACGCTCGGCATTGTCGTCGCCCAGCACCACCATCTTTCGGAACGTCTCTATGGCTTGCGTGTCGTTCTTGTTGTCGCGATAAATCGTTCCCAGACGCTCCAGGAACACTGACCG
>Ga0137403_10000675_pt1 | contig 43970 bp, 34 predicted proteins | sample CZOMad2_1_16fung_FD_122057 | JGI IMG/M metagenome (GOLD analysis project Ga0137403, IMG submission 122057) | Vadose zone soil fungal communities from Angelo Coast Range Reserve, California, USA - CZOMad2_1_16fungal (Hybrid Assembly) | ecosystem: Environmental > Terrestrial > Soil > Vadose zone...
CGGCCTCATTGCCCTAACTTAAGGAGTACGTATGTTTGAAGGACTGTTTCAACCAATGCACCTGCTAGTCATTTTCGGAATTGCTCTGCTCGTATTCGGACCTAAAAAGCTCCCGGAACTTGGCAAGGGAATCGGAGAGGGTATCCGCGGTTCAAGTCAGCCATGAAAGATGAAGAGAAGCCAGTCAGCACGTCAACCGCCACTGCCAACGACCAAGATTTGGCAAAGGGGTGAATCGTGGGTCTTGGAACGGAGATCCTGTTCGTGCTTATGCTCGGACTCCTGGTATTAGGTCCAAAGCAGCTGCACACATTGTTGGGACGCGTGGCACGGGCTAAGGCTCAGTTCGAAGAGGCAAGCCGCAGCTTCAAGTCTCAACTGGGGGCGGAATTCGATGCTGCGCAACACGAGGGCAAGACAGAGACCTCGCATGAATTGATGGGCGACCAGTGAACCATCCTCGGATACTGGGTATCGGAACCGCAAACCCACCGGCCAGGCTTACCCAGGAGCAAACCTTTCATGCTGCGGGCTATCAGAGCGAGCGCATTCGGAAGATTTTTCTGAATAGCGACATTGATTATCGTCATTTTTATCTGGAAGGTGCTCCGAATCGCGAGGAAAGCTCTGATCAGCTGAATCAGCGTTATCTGCGCGGCGCCATGAAAACAGGTTGTCAGGCGATTCTGAACTGTGTGAAGGCAGCCGGAACGACCGTTCAGGATGTCGATTTCCTTGCAGTCTGCACGTGCACTGGCTACGTGTGTCCGGATGTGGGCAGTCGCCTCATCGCCCATATGGGATTCAGCAACAGAATACAAAGGGCGTCCATCCTTGGGCTTGGATGTGCAGGTGCCCTTCCTTCACTGCAGCAGACAGTCGATTTCGTTCGCGCAAACCCGGGCCGCAAAGCATTGATGCTAGCCATCGAGATTTGCTCAGCTTGCTACTACGTCGATAACACCATCGAAACCATTGTTGGTAATGCGATCTGCGCCGATGGCGCCGCAGCCTTCCTGCTGGCCGCCGGGCCGCGAGCTAGTCCCAGCTATCCGCAGATGATCGACTTCGAGACTTTCATCGATACGGAGCAGATCGATGAGGTTGGACTCCAACATCGCGGAGGGAAGCTGCGAATTGTGCTGGGGGCCTCAGTTCAACATCTGGCCGGTCCCATGATTGAAAAGGCCCTCCACCGGCTGCTACAACGACATGGACTTTCAAGGTCTCACATTGGCTTCTGGGTTGTTCATCCTGGTGGGCGCAAGGTGATTGACAACGTTCAAAAGCATTTCGGCATGACGGACGACCAGTTGCGTTTCTCCAGAACCGTCTTGCGGAATTACGGAAATATGTCCTCCCCCACCGTCATGTTCGTTTTGGACGAGGTCGTACGCAACGGTGATCCGCGGCCAGGAGACTGGGGAGTAATGATCGCGTTAGGACCAGGAATGGCTGCGGAGGTCGCACTCCTCAGATGGTAGCTCGACGATGCGCGTTGTGGCCGCTGCTGCGGGTTTTAAGACGGGCCAGGAGGATGGGCTTGTGGGCCGAGATGAAGCCACTTATGAAAGATCGATTATTTCCCGCGAAAAGTGCGACAACGAAAGAAGGCAATCCGTCCCCGCCCAATTTGTTCCAGATGACAACCGGTTATTGGATTTCCCAGGCAATCTACGTAGCGGCCAAGCTCGGTATCGCCGACCTACTGAAAGATGAGCCGCAGTCGTGTGTTGCACTAGCCACTGCCACGGGGGCGGACGCCGCTTCGCTTTTCCGGCTAATGCGGGCCCTAGCAAGCGTGGGTGTCTTTTCGCACGTCGGCACAGATTGCTTTGCTCTTTCCAGCCTTGCGGAGAGCCTTCAGACCGAAGTCCGTGGTTCTCTCAGGGCAATCGTAATCACGCTCGGTGAAATTCACTACCAGGCGTGCGGGAACCTGCTCCATAGCGTTCAGACCGGATCTCCAGCCTTTAACCATGTGTACGGAGCAAGCCTATTCGACTACCTGCTACAACACGTCGACGCCGCGGATGCATTTAATCAGGGCATGGCGAACGTCGCATCAATGTTGGCCTACGCAGTTCTGATGGCCTACGACTTTGCGGGAATTTCTTCCATCGTCGACATCGGAGGAGGTCAAGGCGAGCTTCTGGAAACGATTGTGCAGTTCAATCCGGACATCGAAGGTACGGTTTTCGATACTGCTTCGACAATCCAAAGGGCACGGCGACGACGCAGCGACAACGCATGGGACGGGCGATGCTCGTACGTTACCGGGGATTTCTTCACCTCGGTTCCACCGGGAGCAGACGCTTACCTCTTGTGTGGGGTGATCCATGATTGGGACGATAGTCGTGCTGTTAAGATCCTTAGAAACTGCCGTAGAGCAATGACTACTAATAGCCGCGTCTTACTAGTGGACATGATTGTGCCGGACGCAGCTTCGGGGTCTTTCAGTAAGCTTTTAGATTTGAACATGTTGGTGATGAATGGAGGACGTGAACGCACCCTAGCTGAGTTCCGCGCTCTGCTCGATGCCGCCGACTACAAGCTCACGAGAATTGTTACAACCATGGCTCCACAGAGCGTGATCGAAGCCGTCGCTAGCTAACTTCGAGCCAACCCGGGGGCGCGCGGCAAGCGGCAGGAAAGCCGATTTCCAAAACAGCGAAGTGACAAATGCGAGCAGACATGAATTACATTTCATTACAAAACTTTTCGGAAGCCAACCCTTTTGCCTGCGTCTGTTCGAACAGAATCCGCATCGAATCGAGTAAAGAGATGGAATTACTGCGCTTGCTGGGCCAGTTTGTCGATCGTGCTTTGTGGTTTGCGACCGAGGGCAATGAACAGTACATCCAGCAGCAGGTAACCCGGCAGTGCGGGTTCGAATGATGTCACTTTCCTCTTAACCATGGTGTGAAATGTCAGTGGGCTCTTTCATCCGAATACCTGAAAACGTAACGAGAGCATCGGCTCAGGCGCTACCGATCCGAGTTTTGGTATCAGAACCCGACGCTGTGAGTCGCCGGCTCATTTGCTCACTCCTCGAGTGTGAATCAGGGATAACGGTGACTTGCGTCGACGACTCCAGACTGGTGTCCTCAATTCAGGAGAGCGCTCCGGACCTCGTAATATTGGACGCACATATAGCAGCGATTCGGCGAGCTCCGAGCTGGGAGGCTGTGGGAGTCAAGCGTGCGCCGGCAACCATCGTCACCGCCTACGATTCGTCGGCGGTGTCGGCATTTGCATCTTCCGCAACCGAGTTTCTGGTAAAGCCATTTGATGCGGAGCGCTTCGAAGCCGCGCTGGATCGGGCAAGATCGATAATTGCTGGTGCTCGGATGGACCTCGAAGTTGAGGAGCCGTGGAGTGACCGGGAGCAAACACACCCGACCCGGCGCTTTTTGCAGCGACTGGCAGTTGAGTCGAATGAAAGGATTGTGCTTGTCAGGGTCGAAGATATCCGATGGATGCAGTCATCAGGAAATCACGTTCGATTGCATTTGCGACAGACCTCTCATTTGATTCGGCAAACCATGAAAAGCCTCGAGAGACTGCTCGATCCGAATCGTTTTCTGCGCGTGCATCGCAATGCGATTGTGAATCTCGACCATGTAGAGGAGTTTTATTTGCCTCCAAATGGCAATATGTTCGTGAAGCTTAACGATGGATTGTGTTTACCTCTTCGAAAAGCCAATCGGGCGCTGCTGCGAAAACTGCTGAAAGACATTTGGTGAGTTAGGTTTTAGCTGGGGTTGTTCGCCTTTGCCCCTTTGTTATCTGCACTTCCCTCATGATGTGCCCAGGGCTCACCGTCTTTCTCTCCTTTCAGAGAGCTACACCGAAATCGTTGAAACAGATCCAAGCCTGCTGAAGACTCTCTTTATCTCTTCTGAGAATTCATATTTCTATTCGCGTGCTTTCAATTTTTGTATCCGTTGATGTTTGGCCATCCCAGACGTGGCGTTCATGTCGTGGGAAGGGCGGTTCATCCCATCGTTGTTGGCTACGCCGGTGCTCCTGGAAGGGCAGTGTTATCTAGGAGAGAACCACTGTGAACTTCACCAGAGTAACGACACCGCACGAACATGGCGACGAAACCTTCCGGAGAATCACCAGAATCGACACTCAGATTTCCACTGTATCCGTTTGTGGAGCCAGCAAACGTCTGCTGCAGGTCTCTGCACTCCTGGGTGCGATTCTGTTTTTTACCGTTGCGATGAACGCACAGCTTACAACAGCGGATGTAGTGGGAACGGTAACCGACACTACCGGAGCGGTGGTGCCTAACGCCAATGTAACCCTCACGAACCAGAGGACAAACGAGACCCGAAACACGCAAAGCAACGGCGGCGGCCAGTATGCTTTCACCCTTTTGCTGCCCGGAAGCTACTCGGTGCGGATCGAAGCGCAGGGTTTTACCACCTTCACATCCAGCGTGAATGTGTCCGCTGGCGATCGCACCCGGGTAGACGCATCAATGCACGTAGGCCAAAGCTCGGAGACTGTAGAGGTGACGTCACCAAGTCCGCTGCTTCAAACCGAGACTTCCACGGTCGCGAATACCGTGCCCGAGCAGCATGTGGAGAGCCTGCCTCTCAATACGCGCAACTTGACGACTTTGGTGACGTTCGTGCCAGGAGCCAACGAAGGTTCCAGTGTTGACTCACTGAGTAGCGGTCAGCGTCCCGACGATCGCCGTCAGACCAGTTCATTTTCGGTGAATGGGCAGGACGTTGAGCTCAACAACGCGCAGATTGATGGTACGGACAATAACGAACGCATTATCGGGACCATCGGCGTCAAGCCCTCCATCGATGCCATTCAGGAAGTGACCGTAGAAACCAACAACTACACTGCCGAGAGCGGACGAACGCCGGGTGGCCTGGTCAGTGTCATCACCAAAAGTGGAAGCAACAGGTTTCACGGTTCGCTGTACGAGTATTTTCAAAACAACGCGTTCAACGCCAGAAATCCTTTTAACCCCTCGCCCCAATTCCCTCAATCCGAGTTTCGCCAGAACGACTTCGGTGGCAGCGTTGGTGGTCCGATCATTAAGGACCGGACATTTTTCTTTTTTGCTTACGAAGGCTTCCGACAGGTTGCAGGCGTCCAAAATCCCATAACCAGCACCGTACCCACTGCGGCAGAACAGGCTCTGGGCCCGGCGGGAATTGTCGCTGCAGATCCGGCGACCGCCGGACATTGCGGCCAACCTGTTCAAGCTGTATCCGTTGCCCAACTTTGGGGCGCCCGGACAAGAAACGAATAACTTTCTCTTCGATCCGAACAGAACGCAGTTCAGCACCACGTTCGACGCCCGCGTCGACCATCGGTTCAGCAGCAACGATCTTTTTTACGCGCGCTTCACTTCGAACAATGTGAGCTCGGTCATTCCGACGAATTTGCCTAATGTCACGATCAACGGGGTCAACATTAACCCCGGAAATGGTCAGTTTGGCTTCGCGGGACCGGCGAAGGACATTGCCTATAACGGTCAACTCAACTACACGCATATCTTCAGCTCCAATTTCTTGCTCGAGTTAAAGGCCGCATATACCCGTATCGATAACACTTCCAACTCTCCGAACTCCGGTACTAATGCCGCCACCGCAGTGGGTTTTCCGAGCAATATCAACTTCGGCCCTCTGGCGAGCTCAGGTTTACCCCTCATTAATGTGGCTGGCTTTGCGCCTCTCGGCGATAGCAATTTTGTTCCGATCGTGGATATCAGCAACACCTTCGAATACAACGGAGCCATAACCTATAACCGCGGCTCGCACAGCCTGAAATTTGGGGCTGCGTTAATTCGCAGACAGGCACAAAACCAGCAAAGCAGTAACGGGGTTGGCAATATCAACTTTGGGCTACCCGAGGATGGTGGATCGGCGTCACTCAACAATCTGGCTACGTTCTTGGCTGGTGCATTTACCGCAGAGGGTCGTAACACTGATCTGTTTACTCCCAACTATCGCTCGTGGGAGCCTGGCTTCTACGCGCAAGACAGCTGGAAAGTGAGGACTTGGCTGACGCTCAACTACGGCCTTCGTTACGATATTTATACTCCGTTTACGGAAGCCGATGGCCGCATCTCCAACTTTGACCCGGCAACCAACACACTGCTTGTCCCGGCACATGAGCTTGCCGTCCTCAACACCCAAGGCGTTGACACTACTGGGATAGTGGCCTCATCCAATACCGCCGGCCTCAAAACCACGTATTCCAATTTCGAACCCCGCGTTGGCTTTGCCGCTTCGCTGGGTCATCAGACCGTGCTTCGCGGTGGCTTCGGCATCGCCGACTTCCCGGGAAACTACACCTCAAACGCGTCCCTGAAGAACGCACCCTTCAATGGCGTCTATGCTCCAAGCATCAACGGCCAAGGGTGCCAATCCACCCTCGCCACTCAGATTGAGACTGCTTCGACGGGTCTCTCCACCTTGCCAAGCTGTCAAACTGGCTTGGGACAGACCACGGCTTTGGCACAAGGCATTCCGATACCGGTTCCTCAGGCCTTAAACAGTCCCAGCCTGTCTCTTCCCGACAACGTGGCCCTGAACTTCAGGACGTCGTATGTAGAGCAGTTCAATCTTCTGCTGCAGAAACAATTCGGCCAGAACGTCATCACCATTGGATATGTAGGCTCCGTGGGACGTCATTTACCAGTCGTAATCAATGACATTAACGTCCCCAATCCACTTACTGCCCCTGCCTCCTTGCGCGGTCCGGACGGGCGCTTTGATATCCGCCCAACCGCCACCATCCTGCCCGGTCTGGGAGGTGTCGGCGAGTACGAGAGTTCAGGCAGCTCGAGCTACCACTCTTTGCAAACATCGTTCCAGCGCCGCTACGGCAACGGTCTCACAGTATCGGCCAACTATACTTACTCTCACTCCATTGATGACGCCACAACCCTAAGCTACGAGGGCCAGGAGGGCTTTGGAAATGCAGATCCCTTCGCCATCCACCAGTTTGAAACCGGCAACAGTGACCTTGATCTCCGCCATCGATTTGTTGGTACTGTTACTTATGAGTTGCCATTTGGTAAGAACTTCGTCGGAGCCAAGAAAGTGGCGCTCGCGGGATGGCAAGCCAATACGGTTCTGATTTGGAATTCCGGTAGCCCGTTCACCATAACTGACAATTTCACCGGCTTTGGCAATTCTGTCTTTAACGGAATCGGTGGCGGACCAACGCGTCCAAACCAAATCGCTACGGCGACGCTGTCCAATCCCAGCATCAACGAGTGGTTTAACCCGGCCGCATTTGTCATTCCCACTCTCGGCACAATCGGAAACACGCCGCGTAACAGCCTGTATGGCCCGTCGTTCCGGCACTTTGATCTTTCTATCTTCAAGGATTTCACTCTGACGGAACGCATTAAGCTGCAATTTCGTGCGGAGTCTTTCAATCTGACGAATACGCCGAGCTACTTTGTCGCTAACAATCAGAATGATGCCCCCACAACCAACGCGGTCCAAGGTGCAGGATTCGGCAAAATCGTTATAACGAACCCGAACTACACGCCGCGTGCCCTGCAGTTGGCGCTAAAGCTCATTTTCTAAAAAACTCAGGTGAACAACTGAATGAGACTGTGTGGCGTGCTCCGCAAAAACTCCAAGCGTAACAAGTGGGGTGGCAATGTCTTGCGAAGCACGCCGCATCTTAGCTCTTAGAGATCATTGTCGGCCAGAAACCCATTGAAGTCATCGATCTCGAGCCGATGATAGAGGATGAATTTCATCCACGTCGGGTTTCATGGCGGGTCCACTTCAGCGCAAGCAATCACCGCGACGCAGTCCCATAGCCCCGTTCAAAGCACCATGAAGCGGCGGCATCTCTGGAGTCCATTTGCCCTAGTTGCTTGGGCGGACAAGTGTGTGGAATAAAGCCTCGCGAGCGCAGTTATCAATAGTGCGATTCAATAACATTTCAACAGGGGAAACATCATGAAGAAGCTTTATTTGACCGTTGTACTTACTCTGACTTGCCTGTTTGGTTTGGGCGGAAGTGCCGGCGCACGGGACAACGCACACTCGGTCGAGATTTCCGACGTCGTACAAATCGGCGATACAAAACTAAAGCCTGGCTACTACAAGGTAGAGTGGCAAGGGACCGGCCCTGCGGTACAGGTGAGTTTCGCGCAGAAAGGGAAGACTGTGGTCACGGTGCTAGGAACGTTGGAGACCACTGACGATCAAGTCACACAGGACGCTATCGTGATTGAAGCAACAACCGGGGATGCGTCGATCCTCAAAGAGATTCGATTCGGTCATCAAAAGGAGGCGCTAGTGTTTGACCAGACCCCAGGCGGCATCTAGTTGCTGCTACGCGGTGTGGATGGCGATGTACAAAAGGACTGTCTGACCGTACCCGCGATATTCCCTACAGAAGCCAAACTTTGGGAGGAAGTGCACTATGGCTGAAGGAGAGCAGAAGAACTGGAGAGAGTTGTGTAACGCCGTACGGGAAGCAAATGATCCGGACGAGGTGCTGAAAATCCTTAAGGAACTCAACAAGGCCCTAAAACGCGAAGGGCAGGTTCGGCGTGATTTCAGAAGTCGAATACCGGGTGCCGCGTGCATCGCAACGCGATGGGGAATCTCGACCACGTTGAGGAGTTCGACTTTCGCGCCGAATGGCAATATGTTCGTGAAGCTGAATAATGGACTGTGTCTACCTTTTCGAACAGCCAATCGAGCACCACTCCGAAACTTCCTAAAGACCAGTTCGTAATTTAAAGATTCCCCACAATTTATCGTCGTTCGACCCGCTCTGTCTGGTTCAAGGTGGTGCTCGTGAAGTGCCTACCATTTCTTTCATAGGGATAGAGAGAATCCCCGGGGCTTTCCACTGTTTCTTAGTTGTTGTGTCCAGCGACCCTGAGCGTTGCTGGCGCAAGCGCTATCAGGGCTGCACCGATAACACCAAACACAGCCGCGGCGATCAGCAGGCCGGCGCGTTCGTTCGGAAGGTGGACCGCCATGACCGCCATGACGGCGCCATGAGCAATATTCAACCATGCGGCGAAGGCGATCACGCCGCGATTCGCCGACGGGTTACGCGCTGCCATCAGCAAGAAGATCCCCATCATGACATAGAGGCTGATCGCCATCGGCTCGGCGTCCTCCCTATTCGCTTGCCAACCACTCCGTATAGACGTAATCAAGGGATAAAGGCCTGCCACAAAGAGCAATCCCAACAATACCAACAGAATTTTTAGCGCCTTGTCCCGATTCATGGTGCCCTCCTGCTAAATCACGCAACAGGGCTGAAATGTTAGGTGCAGAGGTAAGGCAAGTCAATGAGAGGAGCGGACGAACCGAAAACAGCTAGCTACTCTATTCAAGCGAAACTTCTCAAGCTGTTCGTCCCGTCCTTATCCTGTATGGGCGCTCGACCACGTGGCATGGGTTGGCCGAATCAATAAGGATCAAGGCGACCCGGAGTGTGAGAGTAATCGCCGGTTATATTCCGGAATCCCCGAGCCGATGCGTGGTCCGGCCATCAGGATGATGCGCGGGGGCTTCCCCGATATCCACTGGACGCTGGAGGAGATGGTTGCCGAAGGCGACAAGGTGGCCGCAAGGTTTATTATGCGGGCGCGCATCGGAGCACCGGCGGCGATCGGATTCCGGCGCGGCCTTTGGTGCTCAATCAAGATGGACAGACCTTCGAGACCAGCGGGACAGGTCTGGTCCCTGCTTCTTTTTGCGGGTAACACGAATACTACAGTTGTGCTACTCTGGCGGCCTGGAATGCCCGTGGGCCGCTGATGCCACCCCTTTTTACGACGTGGGCCTGCTAGCGCATGCACATCCCTGACGGATACCTCAGTCCCTCGACCTGCGCCGTCCTTTACGGTACCGCGATACCGTTCTGGTATGTAGCGTTCGCGCGGGTAAAGCGGCTTCTGAACACGCGCCTGGTGCCTCTGCTGGCGGTGGTCAGCGCATTCTGCTTTGTCATCATGATGTTTAACGTTCCGCTGCCGGGCGGGACTACGGGGCACGCCGTGGGCGTAGGCGCCGCTACCGTGGTCCTGGGACCGTGGGCCTCCATGCTTGCCGTTTCGATTGCACTGCTTATCCAGGCGGTTTTCTTTGGTGACGGCGGGATCACCACGCTGGGCGCGAACTGTTTCAACATGGCGATCGTCGGCTCGCTGGTCGCGCGCTTTATCTACCAGGTGGTGGCGGGCAGAACGGCGATCACCTCCTCGCGCCGGGCACTGGCGGCGGGGTTAGCGGGATACGCGGCCATCAACGTTGCTGCGTTTTTCGCGGCCTGCGAACTGGGAATTCAGCCTCTCTTCTTCAAGGACGCCAGCGGGACTCCTTTATACGCCCCCTACGCGCTCCACATCGCGATTCCGGCGATGATGCTTGGACACCTGACGTTTGCCGGATTGGCGGAACTGTTCGTGTCGGGCGGAATGGTGGCGTATCTGCAGCGCACAAATCCGGCGCTGCTGGGCCAGAAGTCTGCCGCTGGAACTGACGAGGGTGCGCGACCGATTGGCGCAACCACCGGATGGAGCGCAACTCGCCCGCTTTGGATTCGCCTGGCTCTGCTCATGCTTCTCACGCCTCTCGGAATTCTGGCGGCGGGCACCGCCTGGGGTGAATGGGGCGCGAAAGACTTTTCTGATCCACAGATGAGACAGCAAATTGCGGCGGCTTCGGGCAACATTGCGCCTCCGTCCCAACGGCCGCAGGGACTGGCCCGGCTTTCCTCTTTGTGGAGTGCGCCGTTTCCGCAGTACGCGCCTCCGTTCCTGCGCCATCCTGCTTTTGGTTATGTGATGTCCGCCGTGTTTGGCAGCGGTCTAATTCTTGGTTCGTTCCTGCTTATCTCCTGGATGGCTGGCGGACGCGGTGCGGATGCCAGCAGGACTTCACCATGACCCGCGCCAACAAAAACTCGCGCGGAGTGATTGAACGCAGCCTTGGGTCGTTTGTGGACGCCCTTGAGTACGCTTTCTATTCCGAGGCGCTGGCAAGGAAAAATGGTCTCCTGCAAAAGCTGGATCCTCGGATCAAGATTCTGGCGCTCCTGCCGCTTATCGTGATCGCAGCGCTGTCACGCCGGTTGTGGGTCATTGCAACCCTTTTCGTCATCGCGGTGGCGGTCGCGATGTTTTCCAACGTTCCCCTGCGGACGCTGGTGACAAGAGTCTGGCTGGGCGTGCTCACATTCACCGGGTTCATTTCGCTTCCAGCCTTGTTCCTCACTCCCGGCCGGCCGCTGTACGCTCTGCCGCTGCTGGGCTGGATCGTTACTGCGCAGGGACTGCGCGCCGTCCTGTACTTGATCATGCGAGCGCAGACCGCGGCGACTTTTTCAGTTCTGTTGGTGCTATGCACTCCTTGGAGCAGCTTGCTGAAGGCGCTTCGTGTGCTCCGGTTGCCGATCGTGCTGGTGGTGGTTTTGGGCATGACCTATCGCTACATTTTTCTTTTGCTCCACAACGCGCATGACATGTTCACATCGCATAAAAGTCGAATGGTTGGCCGGCTCACCGGACGGGAACAGCGGCGGGCGGCCGCAGCCAGCACGGGAGTGCTGATGTCGAAAACGCTGCAGCTCAGCGGCGACGTCTACCTAGCCATGCGTTCGCGAGGTTTTCAAGGCGAAGTGTACGTGTTGGACGAGTTCCACACGGACTGGTTTGACTGGGCCACGCTCGCCGCATTCCTGACCATAGGGGCGCTGGCTTTCTGGTTCGGACGATGAGAGACCGCCTGTCATCAAGAAATCCGCGGATCGCGCGCGACCAGGAAAAAGTGTGATTGTCCCTATCTTCGAAGTGCGCGATGTGACCTACAGCTATCACGAAGTGACGGCGCTGGACGGGCTGAATCTCACCATCATGCCGGGCGAAAGAGTTGCCCTGTTGGGAGCGAACGGGTCCGGCAAGTCTACCCTGCTCAGTATTCTTGACGGACTTTGCTTTCCGGAGAAGGGAAGCGTTGCCTTCCAGGGCGAGCCCTTGACCGAGGGCCGCCTGGGCGGAGACGTTGAGATCGCTTTCCGGCGGCGGGTGGCGCTGGTGTTTCAAAACCCCGACGTCCAGTTATTTAATCCGACGGTGTTTGACGAGGTGGCGTTCGCGCCGCTGCAAATGCAGTGGCCCAAGGAGCGAATCCGTATTCGGGCCAACGAAATGCTGGAGAAGATGGAGATTGCGCACTTGAGAGACCGCTCCCCTCATCACCTTTCTGCGGGCGAGAAAAAGCGGGTTGCCCTGGCTTCCGTGCTCATCCTCGATCCCGAAGTTCTGTTGCTCGACGAGCCCACCGCGGCGCTTGATCCCAAAAGTGAGAGTCAGATGATCGATTTTCTGGTGAGCTGCAGCGGCGGCCGGAAGACGGTCGTCACGGCGACTCACGATCTCGATCTGATCGAAGACATAGCGGACACCTGCCATGTGTTTCAGGGTGGACGCATTGTCGCAAAGGGCGCGCCGTCAGAGATCTTGAACGATCATGTGCTGCTCCTAAGCACGAACCTCATCCATGCCCATCGCCACGCGCACCCGTCGGGCGAACTTCATTCCCATCCTCACCGCCACGGTCACCGTCACTAACTGTGATCCCGAGCGAAGTTGAACCATTCGCTTGCGAATGGTTCACGCAGTCGATGGACCTTGTGTTGGCTGGTGGGAGTCGATGGCCCAGATGGAGGCCACGCCCGCGTCGACGATGCCCCTTGAACGGACGAGCATGTGGTTACAAAAGCGTCCTTCGACTCCGCTCAGGATGCCAACGGGCTAGGCTTGGATGAACGCGCATCAATCAGCTCCGCTGGGCCGCGGCGCGAGCGGCGCGAGCTGGTTGGGATCGATATGGCGCTTGCTTCCGAGCATCAGACGGAAGCGATCAAGATAGAGATAGACGACCGGCGTAGTGAACAGGGTGAGGGCCTGGCTCATGATCAGTCCGCCGACAATCGTGATGCCCAGCGGACGCCTCAGTTCTGATCCGGTTCCTGTGCCCAGGGCCAGGGGCAATCCGCCCAGGAGTGCAGCCATGGTGGTCATCATGATGGGGCGGAAGCGGCGAACGCACGCTTCGTAGATCGATTCCGCCGGACTCTTGCCCGTGCGCTCTGTTTCCAGCGCGAAATCAATCATCATGATTGCGTTCTTTTTTACGATGCCAATCAGCAGAAGGATGCCGATCAGTCCCATCACGTTGAGCTCACTGTTCGTCAACAACAGGGCCAGGATCGCGCCCACGCCGGCGGAAGGTAGCGTGGAAAGAATAGTGACGGGATGGATGTAACTTTCGTAAAGCATGCCCAGAACCAGGTACACCGTGACCAGCGCCGCCAGAATCAGAAACGGCTCGCTCGCCAGGGACGTCTGGAAGGCCGCTGCCGTTCCCTGGAAGCTGGCTTCGATGGTGGGAGGGAAGTTGATGGCGCGTTGCGCATTGTTGATCGCGTCCGTTGCCTGGCCTAAAGACACATTGGGCGCAAGATTGAACGACAACGTGACAGCCGGATATTGCCCTTGATGACTCACCGCCAAAGGTGTATTGGAAGGGCCAAAGTGAGCAAACGCAGCCAACGGGACTGGCGTGCCGTTGTTAGCTCGAACATAAATATTCTGCAGCGCGTCGGTGCTGTTGGAGAACTCCGGCGCCACTTCCATGACCACGTGATACTGGTTCAAGGGTTTGTACATGATCGACACCTGGCGCTGGCCAAACGCGTCGTACAAGGCATTGTCAATGTCCGCGGCATCCACTCCCAGCCGCGAGGCGGTGTCCCGGTCGATGATGACAGTTGCTTCCAGGCCTTTGTCCTGCTGGTCGGTATTGACGTCGCGCAGTTCGGGCAGCGACCGCAGCTTTTGCAGCAGAAGAGGCGACCAGTAATTCAGATCATTCAAGTTTTCGCCTTGCAGCGTGTACTGAAATTGGGCCTGGCTCTGCCGTCCACCAATGGTGAGATCCTGGGCCGATTGCAGGAAGAGCGTTGCGCCCGGTACCACTGCCAGTTTGCGACGCAGCCGGCCAATCACCTGGTCGGCGCTGATCTTGCGTTCGGCCAGCGGCTTCAGGGTCACAAACATGCGGCCCTGGTTGGCTGAAGTGTTGCCGCCGGCAAAGCCGACAATGGTCTCGACCGCCGGGTCTTTCATCACGATGCCTACAAATTGCGTCATCTTGTCTTTCATGGCGGCGAACGAGATATCCTGCGCCGCCTGAACTGCACCCTGCAGACGGCCGGTATCCTGCTGCGGGAAGAAACCCTTGGGAACGATGACGTAGAGATAAATGCTCAGCGCCGCTGTCGCAATCGTGATCAATAGGGTCAGAGGCTGGTGGCGAAGAACAACTGTCAGCCCTTTGCTATACAGTCTGAGCATGGTATCGAAGATCTTTTCGCTGAAGCGGTAGATGCGGCCGTGTTTCTCCTTATCCGCCGAGCGCAGGAATTTTGCGCACATCATCGGGGTGACGGTGAGAGATACCAGCAGCGATACCGCAATGGCGACGCTCAGGGTGACCGCGAACTCCCGGAACAGACGGCCGACGATACCGCCCATAAGTAGAATCGGAATGAAGACCGCCACCAGCGACGTGCTCATGGAGAGCACGGTAAAACCAATCTCACGGGCGCCCTGGAAAGCGGCATCTACTGGCCGCACTCCTTCCTCGATGTGGCGAGTGATATTTTCCAGCACCACGATGGCATCATCGACCACGAAGCCGGTCGAAATGGCGAGGGCCATAAGAGAAAGATTGTCCAAACTGTAGTTCAGCAGATACATCACACCGAAAGTTCCGATCAACGACAATGGAACCGCAACGCTGGGAATCAGTGTGGCGCGGAAGGTGCGCAGGAACGCAAAAACAACCAGAATGACCAGTATGACCGATACCAGCAGGGTGAACTCTATGTCGTGGACCGAGGCGCGCACTGTAGTCGTCCGGTCGAGAACGACATTGACATCGACTGCCGGCGAAATAGAAGATTTAAGCAGAGGTAGAGCGGCCCGCACCCGATCCACGGTCGCGATGATATTTGCACCCGGCTGCCGGAACACGATAATCAAGACTGCAGGCTTGCCCCCAGACAGCCCGATATTGCGGATGTCGGCGACTGAATCGGTGACGGTGCCTACGTCCCCCAGGCGCACCGGAGCGCCGTTATTGTAGGAAACAATCAACCGGCGGTACTGGTCGGCGGTAAAGATCTGATCGTTGTCGTCCAGAGTCCAGGAGTTGACCGGGCCCTCGATCGAGCCTTTGGGCTTGTTGGCGTTGGCGTTGCCCAGGGCGGTGCGAACCGTGTCCAGCCCCACGCCGAGTTTGTTCAGCAAAGTAGGATTCAATTCGGCGCGCACCGCGGGCTGGGCGCCGCCGCCTACGAACACCTGTCCGACTCCTTCTATTTGAGCCAGCTTCTGCGAGAGGATCGAGTCGGCGGCGTCGTAGATCTGCGGCAACTTGATGATGTCGGAGGTCAGACCCAGAATCATGATGGGCGCATCCGCCGGGTTGACCTTCCGGTACGTGGGATTTCCCGGCAAGTTGGTCGGCAGCTGGCTGCGAGCAGCATTGATCGCGGCCTGCACGTCCCGTCCCGCGGCATCGATATTGCGTCCGAGGTCGAATTGCAGAGTGATGCCGGTCGAACCCAACTGGCTCACCGAAGTCATCTGGTTGATGCCCGCGATGCGGCCAAACTGCCGTTCCAGCGGGGTTGCCACCGCCGAAGCCATAGTCTCCGGACTCGCGCCCGGCAGCCCGGCGCCGACCGAGATCACCGGGAACTCCACCTGCGGCAGCGGTGCGACCGGCAGAAAATTGAAGGCCAGTGCTCCCGCCATAAGCAACGCCGCTGCTAGCAACGAGGTCCCGATCGGGCGTCTGATAAATGGAGCGGAAATATTCATTGTTTAGTCAGAATGCGCTCAGTCCGCCGAGGCCCCACTCGGCTCCTCGATGGGGTTGCCAATGTTCAAGTGAGAGAAACGCTGCGCCAGGCGGTCGAACCAGAGATATACAACCGGCGTCGTGTAGAGCGTGAGCAACTGGCTCACAAGCAAGCCGCCGACGATGGTAATGCCCAGCGGATGGCGCAATTCCGATCCCGTGCCGCTGCCGAGTGCCAGCGGGAGTCCGCCCAGCAGTGCCGCCATGGTGGTCATCATGATAGGACGGAAACGCAGCAGGCAGGCCTGGAAGATCGCCTCCTCCGGCGGTTTGTGCTCGACGCGTTCCGCTTCCAGAGCGAAGTCAATCATCATGATGGCATTCTTTTTCACGATGCCGATCAGAAGAATGATGCCGATCAGTGCCACGACTCCCAAATCGTTTCCGGTGAAGAGCAGCGCGAGGATGGCGCCGACGCCCGCGGACGGCAATGTGGAGAGAATGGTCAGGGGATGAATATAGCTCTCGTAAAGCACACCCAGCACGATGTAGACCGTTACAATCGCAGCCAGAATCAGGTAAGGCTCGGAGGACAATGAATTCTGGAAGGCCGCGGCTGTGCCCTGGAAGCTAGTGTGGATGCTGGGCGGAAGATGAATATCCTGCTCCGCCCGCTGGATTGCCTGCGTGGCTTCTCCCAGCGAAACTCCGGGCGCCAGATTAAACGACAGGGTGACCACGGGGAACTGTCCCTGGTGATTGACTGCCAGAGCCGTGTTCGAAGTCTGGAAATGACTGAAGGAAGCGAGCGGAACCTGGCTCCCGCTATTGGCGTGCACGTAAATGCTTTTGAGCGAATCTGGATTCTGCGAAAACTGCGGATCCACTTCCAGCACCACGTGATACTGGTTCAACTGCGTAAATATGGTGGACACTTGGCGCTGTCCGAAGGCGTCGTAAAGCGCATCGTCGATGGCCTGGGGCAGTATGCCCAGACGCGACGCGGTGTCGCGATCGATCACCAGTTCTGCTTCAAGTCCGCCATTCTGTTGGTCGGTGGCCACGTCGCGCATGGAAGGCAACTTACGCAGTTCGTCCACCAATTTGGGCGCCCACAGCGACAACTCCTTCGAGTCGGCGTCTTCCATCGAATATTGATACTGGGTGCGACTGACGCGGTCCTCGACTGTCAGATCCTGCACCGGTTGCATATACAAAGTGATGTCGTGGACCTTGGCCAGTTCCGGCTGCAGCCTGCGGATAATTTCGGAGGCGGTTGACTTGCGCTGGTCACGCGGCTTCAGGTTGATCTGAATACGCCCGCTGTTCGGGGTGGAGTTGGTGCCGTCGATTCCGATAAAAGACGAGAGACTCTGCACCTCCGGATCTTTCAGAATGACCTGCGCCAGCGCCTGCTGGCTTTTTGCCAGAGCGGTGAACGAAACGTTTTGCGGCCCTTCCGAGATACCAAGAATGACACCCGTATCCTGCACCGGGAAGAAACCTTTGGGCACGACGATGTACAGGAACAGGGTCAGCACCAGCGTGCCCGCAGTGACCAGCAGGGTGATGGTCTGGTGTTTCAATACGAATTTCAGAGTCCGCCCGTAAAACTCGATGACCCGGTTGTAGAAATCCTCCGTGGACTTATAAAAACGGCTTTGATGCCGGGGATCGTGCCGCTTCAGTAGCTTGGCGCACATCATTGGAGTCAGGGTCAACGAAACTACGGCCGATACCAGAATCGTGACTGCCAAAGTCACGGCGAATTCGCGAAACAGACGTCCCACAATGTCGCCCATGAACAGCAGGGGGATCAGCACCGCAATCAGCGAAACCGTCAGTGAAACGATGGTAAAGCCAATCTGCCCCGCGCCCTTCAAAGCTGCTTCAAGCGGAGTCTCACCTTCCTCCAGATAGCGTTCGATGTTCTCGATCATCACGATCGCGTCATCCACCACGAACCCGGTGGAGATGGTCAGCGCCATCAGGGTCAGGTTGTTCAGGCTGTAGCCCAGTAGGTACATGACCCCGAAGGTGCCCACCAGCGACAAGGGGACGGCGATACTGGGAATCACGGTGGCTGACAAGTTCCGCAGGAACAGGAAAATGACCATCACCACCAGGCCGACAGTGAGCATCAGCTCGAACTGAACGTCCTTCACCGACGCGCGAATGGTTTCTGTGCGATCGGTTAGTACCTGTACCTTGACTGCGGCCGGCAGCGACGATTGCAGCTGCTTCAAGAGCACCTTCACCCGGTCCGCCACGCTGATGATGTTGCTGCCGGGCTGGCGCTGAATGTTCACGATCACCGCCGGCGTGGTGTTCATCCAGGCGGCCTGCTTAACATTTTCGGCGCTATCGACCGCTGTGGCGATATCGGAAAGACGGACCGGCGCGCCGTCCTTGTAAGCGACAACGATGCTGTTGTATTCCGAACTCGTACTGAGCTGATCATTGGCGCCGATGGTGAAAGACTGGCGCGGTCCATCCAGCACACCTTTGGCTTGGTTGACGTTGGCGGCCGCAAGCGCGGTCCGAATATCTTCGAGACTCAGTCCGTAAGAAGCCAAGGCCGTGGGATTCGCCTGGATCCGGACCGCAGGCTTCTGCCCGCCGCTGATCGAAACCAGGCCGACGCCCGGAAGCTGGGCAATTTTCTGGGCCAGCGCAGTGTCGGCCAGGTCTTCGACTTTCGAGAGCGGCAACGTGTCCGAAGTGAGAGCCAGCGTAATGATTGGGGAATCAGCCGGATTCACCTTGCTGTAGATCGGCGGGTTCGGCAGGTCGCGCGGCAGATACGTCGTCGCGGCGTTGATAGCAGCCTGAACCTGTTGTTCCTCGACGTCGATGTTCTCGTTGAGATTGAATTGCAGCGTAATGATGGAACTACCCAGGGAACTGGTCGAAGTCATCTGGCTCAGTCCGGGAACCTGGCCAAATTGGCGCTCCAGCGGCGCCGTCACCGAAGACGCCATGACGTCGGGGTCCGCTCCGGGGTAAAACGTCACAACCTGGATCGTGGGGTAGTCAACTTCGGGCAGCGCGGAAACGGGAAGCTGGGTGTAGGCGGCCACGCCGACCAGCAGGAGTCCGACCATTAGCAGAGTTGTCGCGACCGGACGAAGAATAAAAAGTCGCGACGGGTTCATGGCGCTCCGGTGGGGGCAGACTGCGCGGGCTGCGCAGCAGGAGAGTGTGCCTTCTGGTTTGGCCCTCCGCCAGTTGCGTGCGGGTCAACCTTGATCCCGGCTTGCAGTTTGTCCTGTCCGTCCACCACGACTACGTCTCCCGGAGCCACTCCACTGACGATTGACGCCACGTTATTTTGAGTGAAAGAGACCATGACCGGGCTGACTGCGACGGTCTTGTCGGGCTTCACTGTAAATACATAGCTTCCCTGGGGGCCGGTCTGTACCGCAACCGACGGAATCACGGTGCTCCCCTTATGAGTTTCCAGCAGCAGTCGGACATTGACGAACTGGTTGGGCCACAGTGCGTCGTCCGGGTTGTCGAACATCGCTTTCAGCCGCCCTGTGCCTGTGGTCTGGTCAATCTGATTGTCAATCGTCAATAACTTCCCTGTGGCTAACTTCGTCAGATCGTCCCGGCTGTAGGCCTCGACTGGTAGCGTGTTCTGGTGCATATGCTGGGAGACGGTTTGCAAATTGTCTTCCGGCAGCGTGAAGACGACAGCGATCGGCTGTAGTTGGGTGATGACTAACAAACCAGTGGTGTCAGCGGCGTGGACCATGTTGCCCACATCCACCAGCCTCAATCCGACGCGGCCGCTGATGGGCGCAGTGATATGCGAGTAGACGAGATTTAACTTCGCATTGTCGATGGCTGCCTGGTCGGCGCGGACAGTCCCTTCCAACTGGTCTGCTGCAGCCTTCTGGGTGTCCACCTGCTGTTGCGACATCGCTCCGGAATCGTCCAGCAAACTTTTGAAGCGCTCGTAGTTCAGTCGCGCATCTCTAAGTTGCGCTTGATCGCGCGCCAGGCTGGCCTGGGCCTGGTCGAGAGCCACCTGGAACGGCCGCGGATCGATGACCGCCAGCAGGTCGCCTTGATTTACGTGCTGGCCTTCTTTGAAATTGACCTGCGCCAGTTGTCCGTCCACCCGGCTTTTTACGGTAACCGTGTTGGAGGCGGTCACGCTGCCCAGGCCCTTCAGATACACTGGGACGTCCCGCCGCTCGGCGGTCGCCACCGCCACCGGCACTACTGTCTGGGTCGAGGCCCGCGCCGTGCCAGTCTTGGAGCCAGCACTGCAACCGGCGATGAAAGCGGACGTAACAGCCAGGATGAGAGTGGCAAGAAGCTGCCGGCGGGATGACTTGCGGGTTTGTCGTTCGCGAGGCCGCCCCGCGTCTGGCTGGAGCCAGTAATCGTCAGTCCGTATGCTCACTCAGTCGCTCCCCGAAATGCCGCTTGGTCTCTTCGCGGCGCAACAAACCGCTGCCATATTGACGCCAGAAATTATATCCCGGTTGCGACTTATCTTCCTCTTTTACAAGACTTTACATTTCCTGCTTGACTCGGGGACGCCGCCGGGCGAGCTTCGGCGACTCACGCCAGCTGCAGGCCCGAATCAGCTGGTTTTTGAGCTTCCATCTGGAGTCGGAGTGACGCAACCTACTGATTTGCCGATGCCAGGACGAGGGGATAGAGATCCCCTGGCACTCTGATCTCTCCATTCGGTTGGCGTCAATACGGGGAACACTGTAGCTGCCGGCATCTTCGGCGGAGCGGATGGGCTCGCAACGTTGGAGTGTTTGTTGCATCTTGGTTGCAACTAAATGCAACCATATGGAATGAACACGAGGAGCGGAATCGGATCCTGGCGGGACGCAGAGAACCGCCGACACGGCAGCCGTGGGCATCGCCCCGCGCCCAGCAGATTTCAGAAGGCGCGCAGGAGGGTTAGTCTTTCGCTTGATCTGTGGTGCGGCACTGCGCACAGTAACCACCGACTTCAAGCCGGGTGACCACAATGTGGAAGCGGCAATCTCTCTGAATTTGGCCCTTTAGCCGATCGAAGAGGTCACTCTCAAATTCAGTGATCTTGCCACAGCGCAGACACGCCATGTGGATGTGGTCCCGCTGTGGTCGGCGTTCGTAGAAGTGTTTCTCGCCCTGCATATGCATCAGGTCGAGTTCGTCAATCAATCCGTGCCGCTTCAGCAGTCCCAGGGTGCGATAGACGGTGACCCGGTCAATCTGTGGGTCGAGACGGCGGGCACGCCGTAGCAACTGGCTGGCATCGAGGTGCTGCTTGGCAGTTTCCACCACGCTGAGGATGGTGCGGCGCTGCCGCGTCATACGCAGACCGCGCGACATGAGCTCAGCCTGGAGACGTCCAGGAATCTCAGTTTCTGGCAGTGGCATGGAACGATCCTTGTTGCAACTCGGATGCAATATTATAACCCGCCCAACCCTAATCTCCCGGAAAAACTTCATTTTCGAGGGGCGCCCAGGCGCACCAGCGGAAGGGCGATGGTGTGCGTCAAAAGACGCACTGCGGCACGCTCCAGGACAAGAAGTGAGTTTGAGTCTTCTATTTTGTGCCCGGCTTGAGTGCTTCAAGCATTCTCTCAAGCAGCCGTCTACGTGGTGGGGTGCGGGTTATTGCATTCCGGTATTTGTCGATCCAATCCGGTTCTACTTCAAGGGTCCGACTGGTCGGCTCCGAAATAGGCATTTCCAGTTTCGGGGAGCACCCAGTAATGGCCTGCAATCTGCGTTGATCTCCGGAGGCCAGCGCTACAAAGCGGAAAGGCTGCTCGGTCCATGAGACAGGAGTCAACATCTCTGCCGAGCCCATCACTGGACCGGTTTGGGTCAGGAACATTACCTTGATGCGGGTGCCCCGAATCAGAGGTTTCGACAGACAGAGCAGCCCGCCGGTAGAGGAGAAGACCTCCAGCCTGCCCGTCACGCAGTCACCGCTCTGGAAGCGAAGCACGGCGGGCGTGCGTTCGGTAGTTCGGATGCGCGGGGCTCGACGAGCGAGCGATGGGGCCGGGCAAGTCATCGACTAAACCGCCAGTATCGCCCTTGTCCTGGCCTGCATAGAGATTACGAAAGGGTATGCACAGATGAAGTTACCCCACGAACGGATCTGGCCTATTCGCGCACCAATAACGCCAGGCGCGGGAAGCGGAACTGTCCGGCGGCATCGTCGATCACGTTGACCTGGCAGGTGTAGAAACCGGGCTTTAGTTGGGTGAGCGGTACGTCGAGCTGGAAAACCGCTGCCTTGCGGTCTGGTGTATTCAGTTGATCGCTCTCGACCAGCGGGGTTTCATAGGCCTTGGTGTTGCCGCGAAAGAAAGCGACGTTGGTCAACAGGTGGATGGCCGGGCTGTTGCGATCATTCGCTGGTGCCCTTGCATTCGCCGTTGAACGAGCAGGGTCATACACTTCGTAATAGAAGTACAGGTGCTGCCCGGCGGAAAACACGTGTGTGACGCTGGGAATGACCTCTGATCCGTCGCGCACCAGCGGGTTTTCAGTTTTGTGCTTGCCGGCTGGCTGCAATTGGTTTGCCAGCACAATCGAACTCATCTTTACCGGGACCGATTTCAGGTCTGGAACGGTGATATCAGTCTCAAATGATCCCAGACGTCCACTCTGGTTTTCGCGCACCACAAATTTCAGATGATAGGCGCCGGGCGGCAAGACGAAACCGCTGTTGTATTGCACATTCTTTCGCTGCACCAGTTGCGACGCGTTCAGCGCCAGCCTTACCGTGTCCCGTATCTGTCCCACCGGTCGCTTTGCCGGATCGGTCACAATACCCAGAACATCAAGGGTGGCGCGGTCCTGATCGTTGTTGTGGGTAAAAGGAATCTGGGAGCCCGGCACGACCACCGATACCGGCACGTAAAATTTGCGGTCAGCGATGCGGAAATAGGCCGCGGACAAGTACACCGGCAGGTCCGTGGTAGGGAGATCCGAGGCCAGTTCCTCATCCAGCTGGCGTTCGCGATCGTCGCGCGTGGAGTGCTGGAAATCCGCTGGAGCGTAGTAGCCGCGGCGGAAGTCGATCTTGACGCCCGGCCGGTTGACTCGCACCGTGATGCGGCGGAAACGCCCGTCCCGTGCCGCATTCGTGCTGTGATACCCGAGCAGGTAGTAGACCGAAGTGTCCTGCTGTACGCCGGTGAAGACGCGGCCGAAATCGTTCGAATCAAGAAATGCGCGCCCACCCGTGTCTCCGGCCAGAGTGACCAGCGTTTCCTGGGTGGTGGCGTTCGAGTCGAACGCGCTGGCTACCGATTTTCCAGAATAGGGAGAAGTGCCGCGCATGCTGGCATTCTGAGCTTCGCCGCCGGGCACTAAAGCTTGCAGGCCCCGAATATCCAATGTGTAAATCGCCATATTGGCGCGGACCGCAGCATTGGTTGCGGACCGCAGTTGTGACTGGTTTTCGATGCCGGTGCGGTCCATTCCGCTCGAGAAGTAGATCAGAGATTTTTTCTCGTCGATGGAAACCAGTTTGTCCGCGATCGATCGCAGAGCCTGCAAGCGGCGGTCGGTGTTGAAAATGTTGTATTCGGTGTCATCCACCGTGAACGATCCACCCGTCTCGGACGTGCCCTCGGTGGTGCCGGTGCTGCCTTCTTCGAATCCGGCACCTTCTCCCGCGCTGAAGGCTTGCAGCGCTTTCTTGAGCAACGCTCGATCAGAAGTGAAGTCCTGATTCACACTCAAGATGCTCCCCAGCGAGACTACGGAGACGAGGTCGGCGGGCACCATCTGCTTGTCCACGTAGTTCTGCGCGGCGGTCGTCGCCTGATCGATTTCATCCGGTTGCATGGAGGTGAGATCGAAGAACAGGATGATGAGCCGCCGGTCCTTTAAAGGCCTTGTAGCGAGCGCAGATGTCGCGTCAGTGTTCGCCGGTTGCGCCGGACGTAGGAGGGCTGCTTCAGTTGCGGCCGTCGACAACACGGCATCAGTATTTTCCAGATCAAAAGAAATCACCTGCTGCGGCTTGTTGTCTTCGAGAACAGTAAAGTCCTCGCGCTTGAGATCGCGCACCGGATTGCCGTCCTTGTCGCGCACCGTCACATTCACCAGCACGAGTTCAGTCCTGGAGCGGAAGGTGTATTCGGTGGACGAGTCCTGCGAACTCACCGCGGTACACAACATCACCATGACAAGAAGCAACGCAACAACAGTGGAGCGGGCCTCCTCGCCCGTCCCGTGCGGGACTCGTCGTTCGTGACTGGTGCCAGCTCTCATCAGAACCTGAACCTCGCAGTCAGTTGCAAAGACCGCATCGGACCCACAGAAATCACCCGGCCGTAAGTCGGCGAATTTATGACGGTATCGATCCCGACGTATTGGGGAGTATTGAAGACATTCGAAAATTGCGCCCGGAACTCCAGGAAGCGTGTTTCACTGAGAGGAAAAATCTTGGTGAAGGACATGTCGAACAACCGGCTGCCCGGTCCTTCAATACTGTTGCGGCGGGCATCACCGAACACCCCGGACGGAGCGACGAACGCGGCTGTGTTAAACCACTCCGCGATCAACGGATCAGGCACGGTAACAGGCTGGCCGGGCACCACATCCGCCCGCTGTGTGCCGTTAACGCCCTGGCTCACATTCAATGTGTTGCCGAGAATTCGCGGAGTGAAGGGCAATCCTGACGCGATGGTCCAGTCGCCGCTCCAATTCCAATCTCCCAGGACGGCGCGCAGCGGAGTCTTGCCCGAGAGCCAGCGCCGCTCATGGCCGAAGGGAAGTTCCCACAAATAGTCAGCCGTAAAACTGTGGCGCTGATCGAAGCTGGACAAGCCACGCTCGGCTGAAAGGTCGAAGGCATTCTGGGCGACGTTGGTCACTCCGGAAACTCCACCGCGCCCGGAACCTTGGGCCACAATCGGTTCGCCACTTCCGATAGTCGAGGCGTTGTCCAGCGATTTCGAGAAGGTGTAACGGCCGCCAATGGAGAAGCCCGCCTGCAATCGCTTGCGGACGCGCACAGAAAGGGCGTTCGCGGTCGAATCTCCCACCGAGTCTTCCCAGTAGAACGGCTGCACGCCGGGGAAGAGGGCTCCGGTCTCAGTGCGGTTGGGCGCTTCCAGAACATCGAGACGTGTGCCCTTCGTACCCGTGTAGTCGAGGTTCATGATCAGCGTGGGACGAATCTGCTGTTGCAGGTCCACATTCCAGATCTGCACATAACCCAGACGATAGTTCGGGTCGACGCCGAAATTGTTGCTGATCGATCCGGGAGGCACCGGTGGAAATCCGTTTTGCAGCGTAAGCACGGTTGTCGGCGATTGTGTGTTCGTCGCCGTATTCGAGAACGGAGGCTGGAATGCCATGTTCTGCACGATGCTTTGATACGCACTGGTGTTGTAGTTGATGCCATATCCGGCGCGGACCACCGTGTTGCGTAAGGGCTTCCAGGCGAGGCCCAGACGCGGCGCGAAGTTGTTGCGATCGGGGCGCACCAGCGTCACGGGAAACCCGCCGTTGTAGGGTCCTATCTGACCCACCTGTACCGGGACCGGCGGCAAAGCAAAGCCTTCCGGCAAATCCAGGTTCACAATGCGGTCATTCTCTTCGGAAAATGGCGAGAAATATTCATAGCGCACGCCCAGGTTCAAAGTCAGGTTGCCGCGCAGGCGCCATTCATCCTGTACGAACAAGTCCCATGAATTGCCGCGAAAGTGGTAGTTGTTGTTGCCAAACTGCACCGCAGTCAGCTGCGGAAGCCCCAGCAGGAAATCGGAAAAGTCGTAACCACTGTTCAATCCGGTAAAGGTGAAGGTCCCGCGGGGGTTGCTGTCGGTCTCCGGGTTGACCTCGATCCGCCGGAAATCTCCACCCCACCGCCAGGTGTGCTTTCCGCGCCGGTAGATCAGGTTGTCGGAAAAAGTCCAGGTCTGATTCCTCAGCAATTGCGAGTTGATATCGTTGAGGCTGCCGAAATGAGTGAACGACAGGTTGGGCAGACCCCAGTCAAACGGGTTGGTCGAAACCCCCGTGATGCCGAGGCTTCCCGTGATGTCCTGGTTAAAGGCATAAAGATTCTGCGTGCTGGTGCGGGAGCGATTGAAATCGAGGCGCGCGTTGTTGACCACCTTGCCGAACGTTCGCACATATCCGATGGGGACATCGAAGCTACGGGTTTGGGAGTTGCCCCCAACTTTGGGGAAAGGATTGGTCAGGTTCGCGCTGGCTGAGTGGTAATGGAAACCGACACTCAAATTATTTCGCGGCCCACGTTGTCCCCGCTGACCGCGGTCGCGGCCGTTGCTGGCGCCGCCCAAGGTCTGGTTCAGACGGATGTTCAAGTCGTCGCTGTCGTTGAGCGCCGATGTCACAAAATGAAAATTCGGTGCCTTCGGAGCTGCTCCAGTAACGTTGGGCAAGGGGATGAACTTCAAAAGTCCTTGTGCGATCGGATCGATCGCCAGCCCGGCGTTCTGCAAGATATTGCCCGGGATCGGTTGCCCGCTGTTGGGATTGACCAGCTGAACTCCTGCCACTCCAGAAAAGTCGCCACCGCGTTCCGCGACTGTGGGCACGAAGGAAAAAGCGTCATAGGGCGAACTGCCGCGTGAGCCGTTGTAGTTCAAAAAGAAAAAAGTCTTGCTCCCGCCATGGTAGATTTTGGGAATGTTCAGCGGCCCACCCAGGGAGACACCGAGGCGCTGCGTAATGTAGCTGGCTTTCTCCGCCGAACTGGCGGTGAGAGCGTAAGGCGCGGCATCCAAGGCAGAGTCGCCGACAGAGTAGTAGAACGAGCCGTGCGGACGATTGACGTCATATCTGCCGCGGCCTCCGCCCAGAACCATGGGGCCGCCTCGCCCGCCACCGCCGGCGAAGCCGCCGAACCCGCCAGCGAAGCCGCCAAACCCGCCAGCGAAGCCGCCTGCGGGACCGCCGCCAGGTCCACCTCCAGCTCCACCGCCGCCGGGTCCTCCGCCTCCCCCGAAGCCGCCTTGTTCCCGGCCCTCGCGCAACCTCTGGTCGAGTTCATCCGTGCTCATGCCGAACATGCCTACGCCCGAGGCGCTGCCCGAAAACGATACTGATTCCGTGGCGACGTCGGGTGCAATGCCGGGCACGGGCATTCCGGAAGGCACGATCTGGTCGGCGGTTTTGCCGGCGTCGGCGTTGGCCAGCCCTTGCAACACGGCCAGACTTTGAAATCCTCGACCAGCTCCAGCCGTTGCCGGCCGCTGTTGTTGGGGGCGAGCCGCCTGTTGCGTTCGCGACAGCAATGTCAATTCAAGGTCGGCACGGGTGCTCGGGTCGGCCAGGACGATTTCCCGCGTGCGCGGCGCAAACGCCGACATTTCAACCCGCAGTTCGTATTTCCCCCCGGTTACCTGGAGCGTGTAAGCGCCGTTGATGTCGGTAGAAGTTGTGGTTTGTTCTTGCGTGGAAGAGTTGGTGGCCGTAACGGTCGCTCCGGGAATAGGAGTATTCCCCGATTTCACCACGCCGACGATGGAGAGGTTCGGGGCGGTGGGGCCGTCCTGCGCCAGGGAGATGCCCACCACCAGCAGCAGGAGCGCGATTTGCCGCGCGGCGACAACCCACGTCTTGGAGCCGATGGACACCCGCACACCGCAAAGGTATTTGGCGCGGCTGCTCATGCGCGGTGCCGATGAATTGCGGGAACCATTAATATATTCAACACGGCTGGACCCACCCAATGGGTAAAAACTCAGTCAACAACCGTAAAGTTTCGTAAAGGTTAGAGCCACCATAGGAATTAGACTCGCGCGTAAGTGCATTATCGGCAAATATTGTCCGGTCGCTGGGCCTTATTCTGGAAGTTCAAGTCGGAGAGCCAGCGGTCAAAGTCGGCGGGTAGGATCAGGTTTCCGTGGATTCCTTCTTACTTCCAGGCGGAATTCAATTCCCAGATCGTTAACGAGACGACGCTCCCGCTCGCACCCTGGGAATAGAGTTCGATGCCGTCGCTACCCGGCGGAGGATAGATGCGCTCGGAAAGAACGCGTTCGCCGTCATTGGCAAACACTTCGACACTTGATCGGTCCACGAACACGTGCAGCTTAATGCTCTCGTTGTGCTCTAGCCTGGCGGAGTGACGTCCGGGAAAGTCTTTGCTGAACGAGACCTCACCGGAGCGGGTGCGATCAACATAGAGCTCGCGGTGAACGGCGTCAAACCCTACCCAGGTCTCAGCATCCTTACTCCTCCGGAGCCGAAATCCAATATCGTCGCCTGGCCCGGGGCGAAATTCGGCTTCGAACTCGTAAACTTCTCCGTTGGTTCGGGTCTCGCGGATCTTCTGGTTCACGTCGTTCACGCTGGCGTTTACGATGTGGAATTTCTCCCGCCGCAAGCTCTCGAGTTCACGAACCGGTTGCTGGACCAGACGGAGCCCATCGGCATAGCGGCGTAGCATCAGCGTGCGCGGAATGGATTGGGCTCCGCGCCATATCACGGTCGGCTCGACGTTCGCATACTGCCAGTTGCTGAACCAGCCGATCCACACCCGCCCACCGGTTGAGGGTGAATCGTTCCAAGTGTTCGTGGCGTAAAAATCCTTGCCCCAATCGGCCCAGAGAACCGGAGCGTCCGGAACTTCGCTCGTGAAGGTCGTGCCGTCAAACTTGCCGATCACGTAGCGAACTCCGGTTCCGCCCGCCGGCGCTCCCGGATTGCGATTGATGATCAGCACCCACTTCTTTTCGTTCGTTCCCTCGACCGGCAGTTCGATCAGGTCGGGACACTCCCACTGTCCTGCTGAGTCTCCCGCCGGACCGAAGGTCGAGCGGTTGGTCCATTTTTTGAGATCGGGCGAGTCAAGTACTACCAGTGTTCTTTCATCGGCCAGCACCGCAACCATCACCCACTTGCGCTGCGGCGCGTACCAGAAGACATTGGGATCGCGAAAATCGGGGGCGTCTAGGTCAGCCACGGGATTGCCCGAGTAGTTCGTCCAGCTGCGACCGCGGTCGTTACTGAAGGCGATGTGCTGTTTCTGCCGGTCTTTGTGAGCCGCGGTGTAGATCGCAATCAGGCATGAATGGTCTTGCGGATCAGGATTCCTGCACAGGCCGCTGGTGTTGTTCGAGTCAACCACCGCGCTCCCCGAGTAAACCATGTACTGGCCGGGCTCCTCGTGCAGCGCAACCGGCAGATTCTGCCAGTGCACCATGTCCGCGCTGATGGCATGCCCCCAGCTCATGTGACCCCACACGTTACCTTCCGGGTTGTACTGGTAGAACAAGTGATACTCCCCTTTGTAAAAGACGGTCCCGTTGGGGTCGTTCATGAAGTTCTTGGGAGGTGTGAAGTGGTATTGTGGCCGCCAAGGCTGATCGTACGAGGATTCCTGTCCGAGTGAATGGGAGGCGAGCATGGGCAGCACGATAAATCCTACCCACAGCGAAAACAGAGTCTTCCTCATGATCGTTTGCACCCTCAGAGATTCTGAATCCAAATTCCGGGGAAAACACGCACTTCTCCAACCGCCTCAGTGCGTGAAGGAGAAATTCAGCCCGGTGGTCAACAGAATATCGTTCTGCTTGGCTCCCGCCGGCGGATTGGTCACGTAGATATCCCCGAACGCGTTCTGCCAGCCCAGCCATTTGCTGATCTTGGTGACGGTGCCGAAATTGAACGTCGCCCGGTACTCGCTCGTGTCATTGAAGTCGGGGAAGAAATACAGCTTTTGGGTCAGCAAGGTGTTCATTCCGATCTTATGGCTGAGTTCCTCGCCGAGCGATGCGGCGGCAAAGCTGCGGCTGGGAAGCAAAGAATATTTCTCACGGGTGTAGTTGACGCCGCCCAGCAGGTCCAGAGTGGTGCGGTTATTCTGGATCACGTGCACACCCAGGCCGCCGCCAAAGACGGAGCGAAGATCCAGGGTTTGGAGGGCATCGGTCTGGAAATCGGCGCCCACGTAGACGAAAAGCCGGGGAGTGAAATCATGGTCGTAGCGAATTCCGCCCTGCACCGCGTTGGCAGTGGTCGCGGGCGTCGCGCCGGGCGCATCGTTGGTTGCATACACGCTGTTGGTGTACAGGCCCAAGTGATCGTGCAGGGTCTTGCGATCGGCGGTGAAGGCGATGTCCAAGCTCTTGGTCTGGCTGTTGCCGCGGGTGAGTCCAAATCCGACGTTCGCCCCGCCTTTCCATCCTTCCAGCAGGCCTGGATGCAGCGATTTTTCATACGCCGCCTGCTCGGCCTCGCCGAACAGCTTGGTAACGCTCGCGATGGGCTCGGTGACAGTCCCCGCATTGGGAGTGGCCACGGCCAGGTTGCCATCCGAGGTTGTCACCTTCCCCACGACGGTCTTGCCATCGCTCAAGCTGACGTGCAGAGGCTGGGTCGAGTTGATCTCCAGGATCGCTGGCCACTGCACCATGACCTCGCCGGCGAATTCGGTCTTGATCAGCAGAGTCTTGTCGTCCGACTTCTCGATGGTTCCCGTCAAGCGATCGCCATTCTTCAACACAATCTGGTCGGCGAACAGCAGCGCGGGACACAAGAAGACAAGGATGAGGACAAGCACTTTCAGTTTCGACACGTGTTTCCTCCGAAAAATGGGCTGCAGAAATCGTGGGTTAATTCATGGGATCGAAAGGCCGTTAATTGCTGAAGAAGAAGACGAGAATCAACAGTAGGAGTTACCGACTGCGTGAATCGCTCATTCTTACTTACAGTCCTGCGCGTGGGTTGCGAAGAAGCAACAAATTATATGAGAGGCAAGCGGCAAGAGCAAAACCTGACGAGGGGAGCTAAGGGGAAATACCACGCGAGCCATCGGGCGTTCCCCGTGGACGCCAAGCGGTAATCGGGAATCAGCTGGGACGGTTGGAAAGATCGGCCGGCGCACTGCTCTTGACTTCGACAGTAGCGGAGGCTGCGGGCTCCGAAGAGCCTTCCTTCATACTGTCTTTCAAAGCGCGAATGCCCTCGCCGATACCTTTGCCCAATTCCGGCAGCTTCTTGGGGCCGAACACTAAGAGCGCGATAAAGAAGATCACGAGCAGATGCATCGGTTGAAACAGGCCTTCGAGCATAAGAACCTCCGCCGCCTGAAGCTGGCAGCAAGCCCAACAGTATCGAAAGCGGCTACCTACGTCAACTTTCCCGCAGGTCAGGTCGAAATCGAGCCTAAGGCCAGTTACCTCCGTGATCTATCCGGGGGCACCCTGGGGTTTTATGTTGCCAACTGCCAGCGGTTAGTTGTTTCCCCCGCAGAGGAGTTGGAGTGCACCGTCAGACCCTTGTTTTTCTGCTGTTTACCAATCTCTTTGTGGCGTTGGCCTCCGCCCAGCAGAACGATTCGAACGCGGTGAATTGCACTCAATTCATGGCCTGGACCGCGGGTGGAGTGTCGAGCCAGCGGCTCGCCAGGCTTGTCCAACAGCGAGGAATCTCCTTCCTTCTGGACGCGCCTACACCCCAGTTGTTGTTGAAGGCGGGCGCGGAGCCGGCCCTGCTGCAGAGCTTACATACCATCGACTTGGGCTCAACCCACTCTGACCCGGGTAAGGTGGGCGCCACGGATTGTCCCGCGCCCTTGGCCCATGTGGGGGAACTGATTCACCAGAAAAAGTATCAGGAAGCCCAGTCCGCGTTGCAAAAGTTGGTCACTGCTGATCCCGGCAACGCCGCCTTGTACTTTCTTCTCGGCTATGTTCACCAGCAGCAGGAAGACTGGGACGAAGCCTTCGATTCCTATCAGAATTCCCAACAACTGATGCCTGGCCTTTCCGATGTTCACAGCCGGTTAGCCTATCTGCTCTACCGCGCCGATGATGCCGACGGCGCCATTGCGGAAGCTCGAACCGCTCTCAGCATCGATCCTCGGAACGCGGAGGCCTACCGTTTTCTCGGACTCGGTCTATACGGCAACGCGCAGTATTCCGCAGCGGTCCATGCGTTCGACGAGTCCCGTGCCCGGGACCCCAAGAGTGCCGATGTGTACTACGACCTGGGGATCACGCTCCGTGACATGGGCGACATTGCCGCTGCCGCTGCCGCTTACCGCAAGGCGATCGCATTGAACCCGCAGCTTTGGGAGGCGCACAACAACCTGGCATTGCTCCTGCACGACCTTAAGAGTTTCGACGGCGCCATCGCCGAATATCTCGAGGCCAAGCGCCTGGCTCCGGATGAGTCCGTGGTGCGCAACAATCTGGGCAACACATACTGCGACAAGGGCGACTACACCGCCGCCATCACGGAGTTCCGCGAACTCTTTCGCATGGACTCCAGCTGGCAGGACGGACACAGCTGTCTGGCGCGGGCGCTCATGTCCAAGCGCGACTACGAGTTGGCGATTGTAGAACTTCGGGCCGCTATTTTGCAGAATCCCACAGCTCCTGACGAGCACCGGTACCTCGGCCAGGCCCTGATGCTGGTGCATCGGCAAGCCGAGGCGGTCCGCGAATTGCGATTGGCTGTCCAGTTGGATCCGGATTCCCCGCTGGCCCACCACTATCTGGGCACTGCGCTATTCAGCGGCGAGGACTTCCATGGGGCAGAAACCGAGTTTCGGCAGGCGGTGCGCCTGCAACCCACCGCCAGCAATCATTACTATCTGGCCGCCTGTCTGATGAGCATGCGGCGCTATGATGCCGCTCTCGCCGAGCTGGATACGGCGGCTCGACTCGAACCTGCGCAAGATCTTTATCGCACCCGTAAACGGGAATTGTTAAGGCTCATGCAGGCCTCGAGCGTGCGTTGATCCCTTGGCAGTGAAGTGCCAGAACGGGAACTGAAACCGATCAAAACGTGCGTCGTATGGGTTCGTAGCCGTTTTTGGTTCGATAGTTGCTGTGCACGATAGGGCAATGGTCCACATGAACTGTCGTGCGTCGGCGAACCGGCCCGGCAGACCTAGAATGTCTTTTGGATTCAGGGGGCGAAAAACATTTCGCCTCGGGAGCAATCTGATGAACTCCGCAACCTCGTCACAGCCTATCGAAACCACGTCGGTTCCCTCGGCCATTCTTCCCACCGAGATCGGTTTTCAGCGTGCCACAACTTCGATGGAAAGCATCCCCTCAGCGCTTGGCCCGCGGCGGATCGGATACGGCCTGCCCTGCGTGAAGTGCAAGACCTATTACGCCGCTGACTTGTCCATGTGCCCGGTGTGCAAGAGCGAAGAACGGGTTTCGGCGGTCGTGGATGCGGACGCCCGTTCCATCCCGAACGTTCCGGAAACCGCACTGCCCGCGCCTGACGACGCCGCGTTGGAAGAAGAGCGCGAGCGTTTCTTGCGCGAGTTCAAGTCCCAATCTTACGCCTCGCAGGTACAAGCTGACCCAGCCCAGACGGAGTCAGAGAAGAGTATGGGTTGCAGCATAGAAGGAAATCATCGCGACGGGTTCGAACCGGCTGAAGTATGTCAGGAGTGCTACATGCGGCTGCAGCAGCGCGTAGACTTGTTGGAAGCGTCATTGCACATGGACCTAATAGAAGCCACAAGGGTAGTCTACGAAGCGGTTTGGTCAGATCCGTCTGATCCCAGCAAGACTTATCAAAACGCCGCCGGTGCCATTCTCACCGAACTGCGCAAACGCGCCGGCATCTCGGTCGTGTTGGGGCCGTTTCAACCTTTGACGCACTAGGCCAACTGAGATCTGAGAACTAGAAACTGGAAACTGATTTCGTTCCTATCTACTGTCAGCAAACCTTAGCCGCCCAAACTCAGCGGGCACATGAAAATTTGGCTCAGGCGTACCCGTGGGCCGCCAGGCCAGGTAGGCTCGCGGCTCTTTCTTTCCCTCCACCCGATAAAAGTTGGCCCGCCACACTGCCTTCGGATCAAAATGCGGGGTCAGAGCGCTCATCGGAATAGCCAGTTCGGCCGCCCAACAGCGCGCCTTCTCGTCGAGAAACACAGATCTCTTCATGCCGCTCTTAAGATCGGCAAGTCCCCCGGGAAAAATGTCCAGATCGATCCACATTCCGTTCGGGCTCACTTCGAACTCCCGATAATAGTGTTCCCGCACGGGATCGGGCTGGAGAAAGGCTTCTGCCACATCGCGGTCCCACAGGTGGTCTCGGCGTCCGTTGCCCTCGGAGTCCTCGAAAACAAACAGCTCGCGGAAGCGGCATTCAAATCTTAAATACAGAGTTTGTGAGGACCATAAGACTCGGACTCCGGTTTCCCGCCTCTGGTCAGGACTTTTTCCCTGCCAGTTCGAACAGAAGACGATGGCCTCAGCCTTTTTCCACTCAGGCGCGGGCTGGCGCGCGTTGAGAGTGATTTCATCGGAAATGTGGGAGGCGACAATCTCAGAAGGGGCCATGGCGCACTTCGAGGGCGTAGTCTGGCTCATCATAGCGACAGAGGAAAGCAAGACAACAGCTTCAAAAACCAGTATATGTTTCATTGCGCTTGGGAATAACCACAGAAATTAGTTTGACCGCAAGATCCGGATAGCCCACACCGGCGTCCAAGGTTAGGCTTTGGGCATTATGACAGCCAATGCGATACTCAAACTGACCGAAACAAGTGACATGGCGCGCAGCAACGAACATCGCCGCCTCGACGAGAGCGGCATCGAGAATCAGTGGCAGGCAGTTCTGGCCCGCGATGCCAATCAGGACGGCAGCTTCGTCTTTGCCGTGTCCTCGACCGGAATTTATTGCCGCCCGTCGTGCCCTTCGCGGCGTCCGCGCAGGGAAAACGTTTCTTTCTTCCGCAAACCGGATGAAGCCGAGAAAGCCGGCTACCGTGCCTGTCTGCGTTGCCGTCCCAAGGCGATTGGCGGCAACAGGCAGGCGGAGATGGTGAAGGCCGTATGCCGCTACATCGAGCGCAATCTGGATGAGCCGATCACGTTGAGCCGCTTGGGATCGGAGTTCCGTCAAAGCCCGTTCCATCTGCAGCGGTCGTTCAAGGCCGTGCTCGGCATTTCACCTCGAGCTTACGCCGACTCCTGTCGCATGAATCAGCTCAAACGCAATCTCCAGGCCGGTCACTCCGTCACCCGCGCGATGTACGACGCGGGCTACAGCTCCAGCAGCCGCCTCTACGAGCGCACGGCCTCGCAACTGGGTATGACCCCGGACAAGTATCGTCGCGGCGCGATCGCAGCGCCGATTCGTTACACCTGTACCGACTCGCCCCTGGGACGCATGCTCATTGCCGCTACGGAAAAAGGTATCTGCACCATCCAGTTCGCGGATTCGGACGACGAACTCGAACACGGTCTCCGGCATGAGTTTCCCTTTGCAGTACGGCGACGCGATGACGACGCCCTGCAGACCTGGAAAGATAACTTGCTTCGCCAGATGCACGGACACAAGCTGCGCTCTTCGCTTCCGCTCGACATTCAGGCAACGGCGTTCCAGCGGCGAGTGTGGACGAAGTTGCAGTCCATTCCGTTCGGGGCCACGCGCTCATACGGCCAAGTCGCGAAAGCCATTGGACAGCCGACCGCTACTCGTGCGGTGGCCCGCGCCTGTGCCACCAATCCAGTGGCCGTCGCTATTCCCTGCCATCGCGTGGTCCGGAAGGGTGGAGACATGGGAGGCTATCGCTGGGGAGTAGAACGCAAAGAAGCGCTGTTGGAACTCGAACGCACCGCAGCCGCCAGGTGAACGGGGGCCCCGTCCTCGTCTCTCCCGTTCTTTGGGAGAGACCGGGCGGGGGTTTTTCGGAACCTGTAATTTAATCCGGACTATGGCGCTCACTTCTCCATTTCCAGGTAAACCTTCCGCGCCGACGTCAGCGTCTCAAGTACCGCCGCCTTCTCCGCCTCCGTATTCCAATCCTGGTTCGACTTTGCGGCGTCGATCATGCGATCAATCCAAGCGATGAAGTACGCGGCGTCTTCGGCAGGTTTTGGATGCGACCCGGCAACTGTGACATAGATCGGACTCGTGGTCGCGTAAGGATACATATCCAGAATTGGATGCTCGGCCTTTTCGCTCCAGGCCCGCAGCAAGCACCATCCGCTGCGTGATAGAGGAATTGTGTCTTCCACGTCAGCTGTTTCGCGGTCGCCATTGATCTTTAAGTCTCGCACCACGTCGCCGTTGCAGATGACCTGAAGGTGATCGATGGGCACGAACGATCGCAGCCACGCCGTGAATTTCATTTTATTCTCGTGGGCCGGCAAGGACACTTCGTCGCCGAGTTGTTTGCCCCCAAGGGAAAATCCCAGCAAAGGTCCGTTGGTTGCGAAGGTGCGGCCATGCTTCAGCGAATCCAGCCAGGTCTCGATATTGAGCGGACCGGCTGGAACTTTGACGTAGACACGATTCAATCCCACAGGTCCGCGCAGCGACGCAAAGTTGGCCATGGCATCGGTGCCGGCCGCGGTCGGCAAGCGGAATCCGCAGTTCAGCAGCCGGTACCACACGCTGGCAGTTGATTTATGTTCCGCGAATCCGGTCACTTCGATGTAATCCACTTTGCCCAGCGCAAGGTCCACCGGCAGCTCGTGGGACACCGACGCGTCCTTTACGGGATCGGGAACTGAATCGTAGGGATGAACGTATCCGACCAGCGCGTGCTGCGCATGCGCCATGTCAGCCACCCTTGCATTCGGAGGAAACAGGCTGGCCGCCGCGGTATTGGGATAGGCAGCGTAACCCGGCAAAAGGAAATTCTGGGCGAGGTTGAGCAGGCCGAGATGCCCCCAGTAGCTGGTGTGAAACTCCTGGCCATGCAGCAGGAGATTGGTGTCCGTCGAAGCCGGGTCGGGCCTGGTGCTGAAGTACGCAATATCAGGAATTCGCTGTTCTTTGTTGACCACCAGGTCTTCGACAACCTGCAGGTTCTCAGCCGCCGCCTGCGCTACCAGATGTTTGGGCGTGTTGCGATATGCGCCACCGTAATTCATGTGCACGTGAACGTCGCCGCTGACCCAGTGCGAGCCCGCCTCCTGAGGAAGGCCGAGTGGCTTCAGATGAATCGTCAGACTCGATTTTTGTCCAGAGGTTATGGTCACCGTCTGCCGCTCGAAACGGTATTCAAAGCCCTTTATGACCTCGACTTCCGCCTGCCCTGCAGGAAGAGTCAGTTCGGCATCGCCTGACGTATGAAAGTAGTGCGCCTCAAAAGAGCGCTCGGAGCGCACGAAATTGTCGTCAGCATTCATCCATGCGTCATCGGGCGCGTAAGCTCGGCCATCTTCCCCCACCACGAAGACACGCGCCGCTGTCGGATGCCCGGCCTGGTCCAGCACCGCAATGCTCAGCTGCCCCACCGGCTTCAAGTGGTGCTTCTCTTTCGTGACGATCTGGGTCTGGGCGCCGCCGGGAATTGCCTGCGTCCACAACGAAGTATTACCGCCGCGATTGGAAACGAAAGCGATTCGCGTTCCATCCGGCGACCAGCGGGGCGCTACGTTGTCGAAATCGCCATACGATAGCGGAAAGGCATCGCCGCCCTGCGCTAGCAGCACCCAAAGCTGGTGCCATTGTTGTCCCAGATAGGACGCGTAGACGACGCGTTTGCCATCGGGCGAAAAATCTGGACGCGCCTTCCAGGCGGTTTCTTCGTAATGAATTTCGCGCGCCTCGGCGCCGGGTTCCGCTTTCATGCGCCAGAAGCCGCCGGTTCCGTAGCTGTGTCCCCGGTTCGAAACGAAAAGAACTTCTTTGCCATCGGGTGACCAGGCTGGACTGATTTCATGGTCGTACTGGCTGTAGTAATAGCGAGGGAGAGTGCTGCGGTTCTCGCCGGTCAGGCGTTGGACGCCTTTCAATTCCCCATCGCTGAATTGTCCGACGAAGATGTGGAAGCGTCCGTGGAACGAAGTAGAAACGAAAGCCATCTCCTTTCCGTCGGGTGAGAATCGTGGCTCCAGATTGACCGCCCCGCCGGTCGTGAGTTGCTGGGTACGCTTCGTCTCCAGATTCAAGACCCAGAGTTCAACCGCATCTTTGGCGTAAGAGGCATACACCACCCACCGACCGTCGGGCGAGCAATCGGGTTGGTAGTCGTAGCCGGGCCCGGCGCTCAGTTGCTCCGCCACCGTGGAGTCGAGCTTCTGCTGCCACAACGATCCGGCCATGGAGTAGACCACGCTGCGGGAATCCGGGGCCCACGTGACCGCGCTGGGGCCGGTCGTGAGCTGCGGCAGATACATTTCACGGAAGTAGTAGGGATGCGGCTCGTCAATTTGCTTGAGCACGGGCTCGCGCTGGGCCCAGACGGGCAGAGAAACGAGCAGGGAAACGGTTGTCAGGCAAGCGACGACGAGCAGGAGCAGCAGACTCATCCGGTTTCGCTGGGGCAAGGTCCCCTCCAAGTCTCCGTATCGTCGTGCGCCTTAACGAGGGACGATCGGCAAAACAATGCGTGAAGATCGACGTCGGTCGGTATAGATCGAGATGTTTGCCTTCTGCATCCTCGCCGACGAATTTTCGAGGTCGCCCGACTGTAGATTGCGTGAAAAATTCGGGAAGAAGGTCGCCGAAACCTGTATCCGGATACGATGGTCCTTCCGGAAAACATTGCTTGTGATCAGGTTATCGAGACGCAACTGATACACGCGGTTCGGCGCGAGCAGTTGCCTCCCCTTCTTGAGGTTGCGATAGCTGGCACGCAACACGTCCAGCCCAGGGCCCATCGCATTGAAAGCCGTGCCGTCGGGACTTACGTCGAGTAAGCGGACCCACAAATCGGTATCGCGGCAGTCGCAGGCAAAGTAAATCTGCGCTCTGATCGGGCCGCTCACTTCGGTGTCTTGCGCCAGAGGGGCTGAATCGAAAGTCAAAATATCTTGCCGTTTGGCCAAATCGCGGTAGTCGTGAGCACCCGAGGCGCTATAAGAATTGACCACGGGGTGGGCAGGATCGGAGACGAAAGATGCGAACGCCTTCTTGTCCCGGGGTGCGTCGGTAGAAAGAGCGCCGTGAAATTCGCCTGCCTTTGGACTGACTAAATAGTAGGAACCCGCCGTCGAGGCGGGTGGCCACGCATCGGCGTCGCGCCAGTGATCGTCCCCCATGACAAAGTACCGGACCGGCTTTTCGTTCTCGACTCCGTTTGCGGTGCCTCGCAGATAGTGGTCCATCCAGCGCAGGACAATTTCGTCATAGTCAACGGCCGCCGTGGGCCCAAACTCGCGCTCCCCCGATTTTGTCTTTGCGGTAGAAACAACGCCATGGACCCACGGACCGATCAGCAGGTGGGTTTGAGGATCCGAGGCACCCGCGCGCGCCCGTAACAATCCTGTGAAATTCGTGGTCGCACCCTCAGGGCCGTAGTTGTCGTCATACCATCCAGAAAAATTGAGTACGGCGGCGTGTACGCGGCCATATTTGTTGCGCAACTCGCACCAGTCCCACCAGGGATCATCGAACGGGTGTGACAGCCAATCGTAATAGTAAGGAGCGATGCCCCGCAGTTCCTCCAGTTGATCCAGCGGCAGCGTGTTCAACATCTTCGGTCCGGCCTGGCTCCAGGCGGCGATCGCCTCGTCTGGAGTCTTGGGTCCCGGCAGATTTCTCTTGCTTCGTATGTCCGGGGCGATATTGTCCCAAATCCATTCCATCCACGACATGTCCCACAAACCGCCGGCATAAAAGAAATTCTGTCCTGTCGAAAAAGTCATGGCCGGAACCATAGCTTTGAGGTGCGGCGGATTCTCGACCGCAGCCAGCCACTGCACCGCGCCCGGATAGGAAAGCCCAAACGTTCCAATGGCGCCGTTCGACCACGGCTGCCGCGCCGCCCACTCGATGGTGTCGTAGCCGTCGCGGCCTTCGTTCTCATAAGGACGGAACTCGCCGCCGGAAGCGTAACGCCCGCGAACATCCTGCACCACGACGGCGTATCCGTGCTCGACCGCGTGTCGAAACGTGGTGTACTCCTCCAGCGCAGGTTCTTTGCCGTACGGGGTGCGATAGACCAGCACAGGAAACGCGCCCGTGCCTGGTGGCCGCAGTACATCAGCGCGTAGGGTTACACCATCACGCATGGGCACTGCGATGTCCTTCTCCATCACGAAATCTCCCGCCGGAGAAGGGGCTTGCTGGGCTGGTGCGAAGAGACTGACGCCGCAAATCAGGGGAAGAAGGAAACTGAATTTCATGGGACGGCGTAGCCTAGCAGTTTCACGACGCTCAATACAAGAATCAGGGAGCGAGTGTTTCGCCCGGGTGCCGATTACGTACCAGCAGCCAGTTCAGCATCGCCACCACCGCGGTGGCGAGCAGGATCAACGATCCGCTCAGGTTCACACCGGTAATCAACACCGCGCAAATTCCCGTGCCCAACACCGCGAACAAGGTTCCCGCAGGAAGGCGAAACATTGCCGCTCCCGGCTGCTTGCGGCGAAATACGGGCAAGGCTGCGCAAACCAGTCCGTAGTAGAGGAGGCGCGCCACCGCGGAAAGAGTCGCATTCCAGGTGAAGCTTCCGAGCAATGCCAGCAGCCAACTCAATACGGCAAAGGCAAGAATCGAAACATAGGGAGTCCGGAACCGAGGGTGGATCGCCGCAAAGATGGAAGGGAAGTCGCCGTTCTCCGCCAGCGCGAAAGTGATGCGCGGCACACCTAAAATATTGGCGCTGAGGTAGCCCACCACTGAAACCAGCGCGCCCACGGAAACGAAGGCTGCCCCGCCATTTCCGAAAACGATCCGCGCCACGTCCGCCAGCGGACGCTCGCTGTGCGCCGGATCGGGCAGGATTCCCACCACCACCCACTGGATCGCCGAATAGAGCAAGGTACAGGTGATCAGCGCGGTGAACAAGGCGAAAGCTGCGTCCCGCCGGGGATTCTTCGCCTCGCTCAACGGAGTGAGTGCAGTTTCGAACCCGCCATAGGCGAAGACCAGAAGCAGGCACGCTTTCAACCACGCGCCAGCTCCCGCGCCGCCGGGCAGTATGGGCGCCGCCTGGTGGCCCGCGAGCAGGTAAAACGAGCCCACAATCGCCACCAGAAACAGAGGGACTAGTTTCGCCACGGTGAACACGTTGCTGACCTGCGTACTGGCACGCACGCCGCGATAGTTGATCAGGGTCAAGACGCCATACAGAAACGTCAGAACCAGGAAACGTGGGAGCGGTTCCTTGGCGTGCGGCCAGAACTCGCCACAATAAATGACAAACAGGTTGGCGGTCGCTGCAGGAGCAGCCAATCGGACCAGCCAAAGCATCCAGCCCATTTCGATACCGACCAGGCGACCGAACGCGGCGCGAGCGTAGAGGTAAGGACCGCCGGCCTGGGTGAATTGCGAAGCCACCTCGGCGAAGCATGCCATGATGACGCCCGCTGCCGTCCCCGCCAATAAGACCGCCCAGGGGCTGGCCCGGCCGATGAGCCTGGCGACGTCGGCAGGCAAGCCAAAAATTCCACTACCGATGATCGAGTTGATCACCAGCGCCGCCAGGCTCCATCGTCCAATAGCGCGCACCAGTCCGGATTGTTCGCTGCTGGGCAAGACGTGGTTGTATCACAGCGATGGAGCTGTCAGCCATCAGCTTTCAGCAGGGAGAAATGTAGGCGCGAGCGTCCCGCTCGTGCGTCCGCTATTCGAAGGATGCGAGCTGAGAATTGATTTCGAGCGGCGTGTTTTCGGGGATCCCGATAAGAGAGGAATTAGATTTGCTCAGCACCGACGACTGACGACCGCTACGCCGCATCGTTCTCGATCTTGATCCGCAGAGATTTCAGAAACTTGAGATCCTGATCGCTGATCTTGAACTCGGGATTCGTAGTCAGCGTCGTGACCAGGGAGGTTTTGTCGTCGGACTTCTCGCCCGGCTTGCTAACCCCGATAGTCGCCTCTAGTACCAGGAAAATGTCGTATCCGCTGTCCTTGATCTTAGAAACCACTTCGGCAATCTGCTCGCTGTCCGCCAGCGACTCGTTGATCGCCTCGCCCAGTTCTTTCATCAACTGCTTAAGCTGCTGGTCCACGTGGCCCCCTGTAAACGGCAGTAATCAGTTACTCAGATGCCAAACTGCGGTTCCCCGATTCCCGACGCCGCCGTCGTCTCCACGTCATTGTAACCCCGAACACTGTTAAAATCGACGCTGATGGTGAACGTTTCGACAGTCCGTAAACTGAGCATCGCAGCTCGCATCGCGGCCCAGCATGCCGGTCGCACCCGCACGGCAAGTGCAATCCTCAAAGGCGCCCGCACCACCGCGGCGCACTTCGGCCGCGTCCTCCATCAGCTTTGGCTGGAGGTCACAGGCTTTGTTTTCCTGGCTTTAGCATTCATCGGCGGGGGCGCCTTTTTTCGCGAGTATGCCCTTTACCGCGCCGGCCAAACCACCACAGTTCGCGTGGCAGTCGCAATTATTTTCACACTGACTTTCACCTGGTTCGGCGCCAGTTCATTCTGGAGAGTCTGGAAAAAAGGCTAGGAGCTTGAACCACGAAGGGCACGAGGTTACACGTGGGGTAATTTCACCTTATAGATCTGAGGTGAAGGTGAAACCGTGAGATTCCCTTGGTGAATCTTCGTGTCCTCGGTGGTTATTGCTGTTCTTTCATGACCGATAAGCCCAAACCCGAAAGCCACCCCTCCGCCGATCCCGAAACTTCTTCGCACATCCCAATCCGCCCGCTGTACACACCCGGAGACCTGAACGCTCGTGATCAGGAACGCGAAGTCGGGTATCCGGGAGACTATCCTTTCACTCGCGGCGTTCAAGCCACCGTGTATCGCGGTCGGCTCTGGACCATGCGTCAGTACGCGGGCATGGGCGATGCCGAGGAGTCGAACAAACGCTACAAGTACCTGCTCGCGAATGGCACCACCGGACTCTCTGTCGCATTCGATCTGCCGACTCAAATCGGTATGGATTCCGACCACCCGCTGGCCGTCGGAGAAGTCGGCAAAGTCGGTGTGGCCATCGATTCGATCGAGGACATGCAGCGCCTGTTCGATGGCATTGACCTTACGAAGATTTCCACCTCGATGACCATCAACGCGACGGCATCGGTCCTGCTCGCGCTTTATGTGGCCGTGGCTCGCCGCCAGGGTGCCGACATTCGCCAATTGTCGGGCACTGTGCAGAACGATGTGCTGAAGGAATACATATCTCGCGGCACGTACATATACCCGCCGGCGCAGGCCATGCGCATCATCACCGACCTGTTCGCATGGACCAATCAGAACGTCCCTGAGTGGAACACGATTTCCATCTCCGGCTACCACATGCGTGAAGCCGGATCGACCGCGGTTCAGGAGGTTGCGTTCACCCTGGCGAATGGCATCGCCTACGTGCAGGGTGCCATCGTTGCCGGCCTCGACGTCGATAGATTTGCCCCGCGGCTTTCGTTTTTCTTTAATGCCCACAACAACTTTCTGGAAGAGGTGGCCAAGTATCGCGCCGCCCGCCGCATGTGGGCCCGCATCATGCGGGAGCATTTCCGGGCAAAGAACCCGCGATCGTGGATGCTGCGCTTCCACACTCAGACCGCAGGCTCGACTTTGACCGCGCAGCAACCAGAAAACAACATAGTCCGCACCGCATTGCAGGCGCTGGCCGCGGTCCTCGGCGGGACCCAGTCGCTGCATACTAATTCCTACGATGAAGCTCTTGCCCTGCCCACAGAGCAAGCTGCCCGGATTGCGCTGCGCACTCAGCAAATCGTGGCCTACGAGTCGGGGGTCCCACAAACCGTCGACCCGCTGGCTGGTTCCTTTTACATCGAAGCCCTGACCAACGAGATCGAATCCCGCGCGAACGAATATCTGGGGAAGATTGAAGCCCTGGGTGGCATGATCAAAGCTCTCGAGCGCGGCTACGTGCAGCAGGAAATCCAGAATGCGGCCTACGAATACCAGCAGCAGATTGATGGCGAGGAAGCGGTGGTCGTCGGGGTAAACCGCTTCGTCGTGGACGAAGAAAAATCCATTCCCATCCAACGCATCGACGAATCTCTGGAACGCAAGCAGGTCGAACGCTTGCGTGCGATGCGCGCGCGCCGCGATCCAGGCCCGTGGCAAGCCGCTCTCCAGCAGATCGAAATCGCTGCCCGCTCCGGAGAGAATCTCATGCCGCGAATCCTCGCCGCCGTCGAAGCCAACGCAACTGTGGGTGAGATCTCAGACAGAATGAGAACAGTGTTTGGAGAGTACAAAGAGGCGGTCGTCATCTAGCCGGGATCTTACCC
>Ga0137403_10000676_pt1 | contig 43969 bp, 20 predicted proteins | sample CZOMad2_1_16fung_FD_122057 | JGI IMG/M metagenome (GOLD analysis project Ga0137403, IMG submission 122057) | Vadose zone soil fungal communities from Angelo Coast Range Reserve, California, USA - CZOMad2_1_16fungal (Hybrid Assembly) | ecosystem: Environmental > Terrestrial > Soil > Vadose zone...
ATGGGTTATTTTTACGAAGACTTTTTAACCCTGACTGATACGAACGGCCATTATATTTTTGCCGGGTCAGTTTCACCCGAGAACCAACCGGCCAACCTCAAAATCTCATTGCTGAATAATTCCGCTTTCGACGTTTCGGGTGGAAAGTTCTGCCTTACCGCTTTGGTTGAAACTTGTAAAATCCTTGGCCTCGACCAAGGACCGGGGCAAGGCGTGGAAAGATGGAGCAATCTATTGAACAAGCTGCCGCCGTATCTGATCAACTCCGACGGCGCGTTGCAGGAATGGGGATGGCCGGGGCTGAAAGATAATTACATCCATCGCCATTTAAGCCATATGTTGCCGGTCTGGCCGTTCAGAGAAATCAGCCCGGAAGCCACGCCTGAACTTTTCAACGCGGCTGCGGTCGTCTTGGCAAAAAAAGATGCCTATCACGAAACTGCCGGGCATGGAATTCTTCACGGCGCGCTCGTTGCCGCCGGGTTGAAGAACGGCGCGTCGGTCAACAAGCGGCTGCTGCAATTGACGAAGGAAGGTTATTACTTCGACAGCTTGATCTCATCGCACAACAACAACCACGGCGTTTTCTGCACCGATACTTGCAACGCCGTGCCGGGAATCATGATTGAAATGTTAGTGGGTTCGAGTCCGGGAGTGTTGGAGTTATTGCCCGCCTTGCCGCCGACCTTGGATCAAGGCGCGATTTCCGACGTGAAGGGACGGAACCGCGTGACGGTCCAGAATTTAAGCTGGAACATGGAGAACAACTCGGTCAACTGCATTTTGAAATCAGACATTGAGCAGAGTATCACGTTGATTGAACGTGATGGAATCAGCTCAATCAGCACCAGCGCGACAGTCAGCGCATCACCAATCGGACAGATTGCGAGAACGATTCAATTACAGGCCGGAGTGAACACGCACATTTCAATCGGACTGGGCCAGCTCCGCTCCGCAGTTCAAGTTGCGACACCATCCGTCGAGTTGTCCTTGAAACATCCCGTCACCGTTTCGTCGGTGGCCAATGAGTCTCTCGGCGCAAATGCCGTTGACGGAGACGAAACCACGAGGTGGTCGTCAGCTTACAAAGACAATGAATGGATTTACGTTGACCTCGGCAACTCGAAAACAATCAATGAAATCAAACTGGATTGGGAACACGCAGCGGGCAAAGATTACGACATGGAAGTTTCTGACGATGCCACAACATGGAAGACAGTGAAATCCGTAACGAATAATTCTTCAATGGGCTGGCTGGATTATCCCGGCCTCAATGCCAAAGGCCGTTACGTCAGGATCAATTGCAAGGCGCGCACTACGGAATATGGTTCTTCACTGTGGGAACTTCAGGTTTTTGGTAGTGGGGTCTTTTGCTTTTTCAAGGCTTCAAGGTCTTGCGTTCTTCGCGGTTGGCATGAAATTGCGGGATGCAGGTATAAAAAATCAAATTTTTATTTTGGTTCTATATCAACGAAAATTTCTTTTGGAAAGAATTCAGCACCCTCATTTGTTTCTGCCGAAAATCCAAGTTGTTTTAACACCGAAACTATCTCTTTTGATGCAGAATTTGTTTCTCCATATTCACCAACAAAAACTCCATGCCGCCCACTAGAATTTTCGCCTTCCGTAAAACCATCGAACTTAAAGCCACTTTCGGAAAAAACTCCCGCCAACTGGATCCCAAAATTCTGTGCATCAGACACCTGCTCGTTAAGAAAGATTCTGACTGGCGGCTTATTTGGAATCAGGTTGATAACACTTTCAAAAGCCCTAATTTCCGCCAGAGTTAATGCTCTCGGTTTATTTTTTATTTCTTCCTGTTTTGCCTTTCTAGCCTGCCAATCATCTTTAATTGCCAGCCCAGTTACTGTTAAAACTTCAAATCCGATCCCGAACATTAAAATCCACCATCCAATTTTAGATTTTAATTTTGAGAGCCGGTTATCACCACAAAAATTGGAAAGATGCACTTTTATTTCGTCATCATTTGCCTCTTTTTCTATCCAAAGCCCCAAAAATACAATTTCACCGCCGAGTCCTGCCAGCAAAAATACAACAACTGACCATGAAGAATGGAATGCAGACCAAATTCCATATAGCACTTCTGAAATTATCAGCATGATAATTATCTTTGCGGCTTTGCTCATTACTATCATTGCTTTTTTAATCCAGTTTCATCCGTGGCGGGGTTGACATTCTAAAAATGTGTGCAAAATTAAAATCGTTTTGGGTGCGTAAGTTAATTGGCAAACTTGGCGTTCCTTACAATCGCAGATTGCGAGTCCGAGGCTCGCCGCATCCACTTAATTATGACGCTGGTTTATCATCCCCCGCAGCGGATAGCAACGCTTTCCGTATCCACTGGCTTTTGCCCTGTCCAGAGCGTTTGACGGCATTGTGGACGGTTTTGGATTCATGGGGCGCAAACCGTGCGCCTATCAGAATGCCCTTAAATTCAGCCTTTTTAACCTTTGGACGGCCAATTTTATTTTTCATATTTGTTTAACATTTATGTTGACACAATCCTATTTTATGTTTAACATTTAGTCAAGATTAAATTTGACCTATGGCAAACATCCTTAAAACCGAAAAGAAAGTGGCTGTCGTTTCCATGCTGGCAGAGGGCGCGAGCATCCGCGCCATTGAACGAATCACTGGAGTCCAAAAGAAAACGATTGGCCGTCTGGCTCTGCGTATTGGCCAAGCCTGCAAACGCATCATGGACGAAAAGATGCGTGGCTTGACCTGCAAGCAAATTGAAGTGGATGAAATTTGGGGATTCATTGGCGCGAAGCGTAACAATGCGAAAAAGGCTGGCGCATACGGCGACGTTTGGACATTCATCGCATTGGACGCAGACACGAAACTCATTCCGTCTTTCATCGTCGGCAAACGCGACTTGTATCATGCTCGCGCTTTCATGGAAGATTTGGCTGGCCGTCTTTCGCGCCGTGTTCAACTTTCCAGTGACGCGCTCAATTCTTATCCCGAAGCGGTTGAAAGCGGTTTCGGAACGGAAGTGGATTACGGGCAATTGGTAAAAACCTACGCCGTCACCGCTCTTGGTAATGCCGCCGCCGTTCGATATAGCCCTGCCGAAGTTGTCAAAACCGAACGCACGGTCATTTCCGGTATGCCGGACGTTCGCCGGATTACTACAAGCCATGTTGAAAAACAAAATCACACTTTGCGTATGCACTGCCGCCGCCTGACTCGGCTGACAAATGCGTTTTCAAAAAAGTTTGAAAACTTTCAGGCTGCGGTTTCTTTGAACTTCGCTTATTACAACTTTTGCAAAACTCATAAATCTTTGCGTATGACGCCCGCACAAGCGGCTGGCATTGAAAGCAGCGCATGGACAGTTGAACAACTCATTAAAAATTGTGGCGAATAAAAATTACGTTGAACGGTTGAAGCAAGTGATTTTCCACTTGCACAAGTCCGGCGCAAATCACATCGGCTCTGTGCCAGTGGAAGAAATCTTCAAGAGCAAGACGCTCTGGAAAGGTGACGTGGAAGTTTTTGAACTCACGGAGCATCCGAAAGCCAAACGCTGCTACGGATGGACTTATGGCCAGCCAGAGGAGTTTATCACCATCTTGGAAATCCCGCCCGTCATAGACGCACAGAGCGCGGTCAAGGTTGGCGTGTCGTATCAAATCAAAAAAGCGAGGGAAAAATGACGGCGATAGATTTCAAAAGACCCCACTACCAGGTTTTTGGCGATTCCAAATCTGCCGTTCGCGGGCTTTAGCAAATCAATTATGCGGCTTGCATGGAACATCCAAACATATTTCCATCAAGGCGCAGTGCATTTCTTTGGCCGATAAATAACGCTTTGCAAGATCTGGCTGGCAGGCTTTGAGAATGATTGCGTTCAGAGGCAAAAAATCCGGCGGCTCCTGAACGTCAAAAAGAGTCGTGGCAATCTCCGGGAAAAATGCCGCGTTGCGGCCAGTGCTGATGACGTAAAGCAATATGCCTAAAGCGTAAATGTCCGCCTGCGGCGTGCCGGGAAGTTCCGGCGGCGGCGGCATGAAACCGGGTGTGCCGACAAATGTTTTGATTTCTTCAACCGAGCGGATTGCGCTGATGAGTCCAAGGTCCGCGAGCTTCGGTTGGCCGTTCACAAAAATCACATTTTGCGGCTTGATGTCGCGATGCGTCAGGCCGCGTTGATGGAGAAATTCCAGCGCATCGGTCAACGCCATTCCAATTTCAATGCAATCGCGAACCGGCAGCCGGCGATTTTTCGCGCGCGCGCGTTCGCCGGCCAGATCGCGTGGTTTGTATTTTTGCGGCGCGCCTTCCCAATCCGGTTCGAGCGAATCGCCGAGTTCCATGACATAATAAAAATAGCCGTCCAATTTTTCGCTGACGAAATCCACGCGCAACAGGCAGGAATGCTGGTCGGAAACCGGCTTATAGCGGCTGACACCGGCAAATTCGCGTTCGTAGGGATTGGAATTGTTGTCGAAATTTTCCAGATAAATCACTTTTAATGCGCGCCATTGACCGTTGGCATTTCGCGCGAGCCACACTTTTCCGTAAGCGCCTTCGCCGAACGGCGGATGGAACAGTTCGTAGCCCTGCGTTTCCGGCAATTTTTCAATTACGCCGGTTGTTGAAACAATTTTAAGTGCGCGGCGAATTTTTATCGCCGTCGCCCACGCCAAAGCGCAAGGCACTTGTCCTCCGGCGATGATCAGCCATGGAAACCAAAAATTGCTGAAATAACTCGACGCAATCGCTCCAAGCGCAATCGAGACTGCTATGACCGTCGCGAAAATGCACATCGCCGGCCATTTCATCCGGCATAATCCAGCGCCAAGAAAAATTCCCGATGCGAGCAAAACGGAAAATTCCGGCCATGATGCAAGGCGTCGCAGCCAGTCGCCGTTCATCAAATTCAAAAATGAAGTGACCAGAATTTCCACGCCGCCGGACGATTCGTCTGTCCAGCGCGTGTAAGGTGTGCGAAATTTATCCTGCTCATCATCATTTGGCACGGATGTGTGTGGTTGCGTGCCGATGAACACAATTTTGTCGCGGAAATAATTTTTCGGCTGCGTCAATGCGAAGTTGCAACTTAATTTTGTCCACGCCCCCTCCTGACCGTAATAACGCAGCCATCGTTCTTGCGATGATTGGTTCAAGGACGCGCCCTCCAGTTTCGCGGCGGTCTCGGCCAAGCTTGGATATGGTCCCGGTGACGGAAATGGCCAATGCCGCCGGACAATCAAATCGGGATCGGGATCAAGCCACGCAACGCCCCAGTTCTTTCCAGCGGCGCTGAAAAACGGTTCCGTTGGCAACGCAGGTTGCGCGCCAACCATGCCCGGATGCGTCACCTGCGATTGTTCCGCCATCAACACAATATGACGCTGCCGCCGCATTGCATCGGCAAGCGCTTTGTCATTCACCGGATTATTCGTCGCCCGAAAAAAAGAATCCATCACCACTAATTCTGCGCCGTCGTCGGCAAGTTTGTTCAGCAATTGGGCGTGCAGGCCGCGATCCCAGGGCTGCCCGCGCGGTTGATGGAATTGATCGAACGCCGCATTATCCATCAGCACGAGCACAACTTTGTTGGTGATGGAATGCGCGCCGAAAGGGAACAGATAATCGTAGCTGGCATTGACCCACGGTTCTCCGAACGGCGCCTTCCACAGCAGCAAGCCGCAAAATGTCGCCAGCACCGCTCCTATCGCGGATTTTAAAAAATCAGATTGTCTGAAAATTTTGCCCTTCACATTTGCTGAAATCCCAATTCACAACTATAAAAAAATTCAGTTGCGGAGAAAACTGCATTTTTTTTTCATTTTTATTGAAAGATTTCCGATTTTCCACCGTATTAGTATATGTAAGGTAATTGTTGCCCGAAAAAATTAACTTGCTGTGCCTGTTCAGAAGGGTATCGGGCGGGAAGAACGCCAGCAAAAACCCGAAAAACCATGAACAAACAACTCACATTACGGAAAATCACAATCGCAGCATTCTGCGGATTGATTGCGCTCGCTGGCTGCACCACTCAAAAATCCGCCAGCAACGTCGAGCTTGGCCCGCCGATTACCGTGTTTGGCGCTCCTGTGGCAAGCGGCGGCACGCAAGGCACTTGTCCGGGCGCTTATGCCGGATATGTCATTTACACCAAAACGATTGCCCAAGGATGGGGCTGGGCGCCTTCCACCAATACAACCACCTTCACCGCAGCAGATGGCGGCGGACGCACCAACACGAAAGTTGTGTATAACGGGAAAAATTTTGATTCCGGCTGCGCTTTAACAAACGTCACCATTCCCAATCCACCACCAAGCCCGAAATATAGGTTTGCCATCTATTTTCCGAACAACGTTCCGACCACCAATTATCCGATTATCCTGACAGGTTTTGATCCATAATTGTTTTCAACTTATTTTCGGAATCTAGGGAATAGGCACAGGCATGAACGGGAAATAACAGGCGACGTCGTTGGCAAATAGCGGAAGCTCATTTGTTTTCCCGTAAATTTTTCCGTCGTGTCCGCAATCTCCGCGCGCTTCGCGGGAAGTTCAAAACCCTTCCCGCGAAGTTAAATGCCGTTCCCGAAAAATCCGCCGGCCTTTTTCATCGAGATTGAATTTTCGCAGATTGTCTTGGCTAAAAATTAAATTGCAAGCGCAGGGCAAGGGTTCGTGTGCGCGGCAGTTCGTTGTAAATGTTCAGCGGGTTGAGTTTGTAATCCTGTCCGGCAATGTTCAGCAGGCCAACGGTCAGTTCCCCTTTGCGATGCAGAAATCGGTAGCCGGCAAATAAGTTGAATTGCCAGAAGTTGTCGCCCGGTTCCGCCGGTGTGTAGCCATCGTTGTTCTGGCCGAACCACAGCGCTTCGCCCTCGGCAAAAAACCCGCAGGGATGATTGTAAATGGCGGTGAGGTCCAACTGGTTGAGAATGGCCTGTGTCCGCTGCCTCGGCTGAAAAGGTGGAGGGAGGCCATTGGGAATATCAGGAAAATCGTCGTTCAAGACGGCCTTGCTGATGCGGTAGCGCGCGCCCAGCGCCCATTCTTTTCCGAGCAATTGATTGGCGGTGAACTGGAGCGTTTCTTCCTGATAGTCCAGATTTTCATGTGTCCCTGATGGAGTGGGGAAAGGCAATTCATCCACAAGATAATCGAACGCGCCGGTGACGCGCCGAACGGTCGAATCCAATATCTCGCCGGAGAGGTTCAAATAAGTGCCGGTAGAGAATTTTTGTTCGAGAGAAAGGTCGTAGGTCTCAAATTGCGCTCCCGAATTCGCTCCGGCGATGGATTCGGGGATAACGCTGCGATAGGATTGGATGAAGCCCGCCACCTGCGACGGTTCAAGTTGATAACTCTGGTCGAGGCTCGCGCCGGACAATGAACGCGTATAGGCAAAGCGAACGGATGTATCTTTTGTTGGCGTCCAAATCAGGCCGGCCTTCGGAGAAATTTGTTCACGTGTTGATTCCCGGCCGGAGGCGGGCGCGGTGCGGAAATTTTCAGGAAAAGTGAGGCGGTCATAAGTCACCCCGCCGATGAGTTGAAGCGGGTCAAAAATCTGCCATTGATGATAACCGTAAAAGCTGATGCGCCTGAAAACGGAAGTGAAATCCTGCTGCAATGAATTTGTCGGCGGCGGCGGGAAAAAGGCAACAACATTAGCCGATGGATTATCCTGCAAAACGCCGGTATCAAAGTGGCCATACTGAAATCGCGCTCCAAGAATGGTATCATGCGAGGGTTGTTCCCAGATTTGCTGCAGTTCCGCCGAATAAATTTCCAAGCTGTTCGTAAAAAATTCATTCATCGTGATGGGTTCCACGATCGCAAGAAAGGGAACTCCACCAGGACCGTCTGGTCTTCCCATGAGCAAAGAAGGCTCTGTAAAATTAGTTAGTGAAAAAGTGTCGTCGAGCCGGGCTGCCAGAAAAAGTGTATGCACGCCGGGACTCCATTCATGATGCCAGCCAATCACCGCAACCGGCTCTTGCGTCTCCTTTGTATGAAAAGTGGGGCTTGCTACGCTCTGGTTGTAGTATTGCGCCAAATCTCCACTCTCCGCGTCATATTGTTGGACGTATCCAAAAAGTGTGTCTTGCGGCGTGATCTGTTCTTTGAGGGCAAGCGAAAGTTGCCGTTGCTCGATGCCATTGTTCGGTCGCTGGCCGGGGTCTGTGCGATAAAAGGATTCAAAATCGTAATTGAAATTTCCGAACGTGCCGAATTGCGCGCCGGATTCTTTCCACGCGCCGCGACTCAAGTATTCCGTGTCCGAAGCGACGCCAAAACCGTCGCGCTCAAATAATCTGGAGTATTCGCCTTGCGAAACGGCCGGCGAAAGCGTCCCGGCGCTCGCAGGCGCGAGAAGATTTGCGAGAAGATATTCGTTTGCCGCAGGAGTTTCGTAACGCAAATTGATGCCATTCGGGTCGCGAAGGCCGTAATAACTGCCGGCGAGAAAAAGGTGCGCGGAATAATTTGCATAATCGTCATTCACGGCGCGCGCGGCTTCATTCACGCTCACGTCATCCATTCCGGCGTCGTGATACATCGTGGCGAGGTTTGCGCTGCGGACGCCGCGGTCTTGATCCAGCAACAATTGCGAACGATAAACACTGCGGTTGTCGTTCAACTCCTCGGATTTTTCCAAATCACGGATGGCGTCGTTGATTTGATTTCTTTGCTGATTGAGCAGCGCGGAATAAAGCCATGCCGTCGGGTCGTTCGGGTCCAATTTTTTCGCAAGCTGCAATTCATGTGTCGCGCGCGGGAAATCGCCGGAGTTCGCATATGCCTTGCCTAAATAGCTTCGCAATTCGGCGCGTTGCGGTTCAAGCGCGGCGGCGACGAGCAAATCTTCACGTCCGCCCTTCGCGTCGCCACGGCGAATTTTGCAAAGCCCGCAGCCAAGCCACGCATTGCCGAGCGCGGAATCAATGGCCAGTGCGCGGTCAAATGATGAAATCGCTTCGCGCGTTTGATTTTGCGCGGCAAGCAAAAATCCTTTCAACGCAAACGCCTCGGGATTTTGCGGCGCGAGCGCAAGGCTTTTGTCCAAAGCGTCCAGCGCGGTTTCCGTGCGGCCAAAACTGAATTCCAATTCCGCGACGCGCTGCCACGCAAACCCAAATTTTGGCGAATTGATCGTGGCGTATTTTGCCAGATGCAGCGCGGTTTCCAGTGATGTTTCACGAATGGCGCGCGATTGTTCGTAATAAGAAGCTGCGAGAAATTCAGTCGCAAGTCGCGGCTCGAAAGTCGAAGGATTTGGCTGGCGTTTCACGGCGGAAATCAGTTCGCGCAACGCGGCAACGAGGCGTTGCGAACGATCTGAATTTTCCGACAACGAAGACAAAATGTTTTCAGAATCGTCAACATTGCCGACGGAAAGCAACAACGCGGAGTAATAAATTTTTTTCGCGTCGGAATTTGGAGGTTGCGCTGGAAATTTTTCCAACGCGGCCAGCAGATCGCCCGCACGATAGGCGTCGAGGGAATCGTCGAGATTTTTTTGTTCCTCCGTCGTCAGGAGCAAATCGTCCAGGTCAAGCACGGCAGGATAATAAAAATTCCATTGCAAAAGATTGTTGGCGACAAAGCCCGCAGTGTGAGCGGGCGGCCTGCTCAATTCAGCCACGGCTTGCTGGCCGTTGGTGAGCGCCAACATGCCCTGCTCATTTCCAAATTTTACTTTTCCATCAATCACGGAAAGCGTCGTGCGTTCCGCATCGTCCACGGCCAGAATAAATTCGGTGCCTTCCACACCGGCAACGGCTCCGCGCGTGATGATGCGGATGCGTCCGGGTTTGTCGCGGTGAAAAAAAGAAATAATTCCCCGGATCAAATGCAGTCCGCATTCTTCATCTTGGGATTGTGACGGCAGGATTTCGATTTCTGTCGTGGCACCGAGAGGCACAACGCTCTGATCGAACCAAAGAAGGGCCACGCGACTGTTTGCACCGGTGCGCAGGTGGTCAAATGGATGCAAATGTTGATTCGCTTGAGCCGTCGCCCAGATTGTTGAACCGGCAATGGAAATTTCCACAGTGCCCTGTAGTTCAGCGATTTGAATTTCATTTGAAGGCGAACCGCCGGTTGCAGGACCGGAAAAGGCAATGCTATGCCCTATCGCGAAACACGCCAAAATCACGAGCTTAAAAAACTTCTGAATGCTTTTAGGAAACGAATGAGACATTTCCTGTATTATTAATTCTTAAACAATCATACCGAACGGCGGACATTGTTCAAATTTATTCAATCATTCTTGCTTTTTGTTTGCCAATTATTGTGTTAAGCGACATTACTTTTTGGCGTGAGCTATGGATGAATTGATTCCAACGCGGACAACTTTGCTTGAACGTCTCAAAGACTGGCAGGACGATTCAAGCTGGCAGGAATTTTTCGACACATATTGGAAGCTGATTTACAAGGTGGCCGTCAAAGGCGGATTGACGGAAGTTGAAGCACAGGACGTGGTGCAGGAAACCATGATTTCTGCGGCCAAATATATTCCGACCTTCAAATATGACCGGAGTCTTGGCTCCTTCAAAGGATGGCTTTTGAACGTGACCCGCTGGCGCATCAGCGACCAATTAAAACGGCGCAAAGCCCTTGCCATGGAAGAGGAACCGCCTCGTGAGAAAACCGCCACAGACACTTGTTGGTTGGAAACGATGGCCGATCCGATGAGTTTGAATCTGGAAAAATTATGGGACGATGAATGGGAAAAAAACCTTCTTGCTGTCGCGGTCACAAAAGTGAAACGCCGTCTTGAGCCTGAAAAATACCAGATTTTCGACTTTTATGTGAACAAAGGGTGGGCGCCGGAAAAAGTTGCCGAAGCTTTTGGCATATCGGTCAATCAAGTTTATATGGCCAAACACCGTGTGACCGAGATGATCAAGAAAGAAGTTGAAAGATTGAAAGAAGAAATGGTCTAAACGTCATTTTTCCGTTTTTTTTGTATTTTTGCTTCAAAATTGCCCTGTTTTGTTCTGTTTTCCCCTGTTATCCAGACTGCTTCAAAAATATTTGAAGATTTTTTGAAAGATTTCGAAAAAAGCACCGTAGTGCTATGTAACGAGTGATAACAATTTGAATTTTTTAGAATTTACCAGCTCCGGCTGCGCGGAAAATCGGGGCGACTTGTGGGAATAAGGGTAAAAGTCACAGCCGGGGCTGGTATTGACCGTTATTCAAGAATAACCATGATTTCATCCCCGAGAATTTTGATTCTGGAAGACGATCTTCATGACCGCCAGCTTTTAGAGGAAACCTTGCTGAATGAAGGGCTTTCATGCCAAATCGTTCATGCGCGAACGAAGGAAGAATTTCAGGTGGCATTGGAGAAAAGCGAGTTTGACCTGATTATTTCCGATTTTGGCATTCCCTCTTACAGTGGAATTGCCGCGCTTGCCTTGAGCAGGCAGGTTCAACCGGATGCCCCGTTTATTTTTGTTTCCGGAACCATTGGCGAGGAACGCGCCGTGGAAAGTTTGAAGCTCGGCGCAACCGATTATGTTCTCAAGGACCGTCTCGGACGGCTTGGGCAAGCTGTGGAACGCGCGTTGCGCGAAGCGCAAGAACGGATGGAGCGCGACCGGAATATAAAGAAACGCAAACAGCTTGAAGAGCAATTGCATCAATCGCAAAAAATGGAAGCCATCGGGCAGCTTGCCGGCGGCATCGCGCATGATTTCAACAACCTGCTTCTCGTCATGCACGGCAACGCCGAACTGGTTCTGCGAAGCGACAACGAGCTTGACGATCAAAACCGCCACTGCCTCAAACAGGTTATTGCCGCAGCCGAGCGCGCAACAAATTTAGTCCGTCAACTCCTTGCCTTCAGCCACAAGCAGGTGATTCATTTTCAACCATTCAACCTGAACCATGTCATCGCCAATCTGACCAAAATGGTCAACCGCATCATTGGCGAAGATATTTCGCTGCAATGCCATTACGCCGAAAATTTGCCGCCCGTCCAAGCCGATGTCGGAATGGTTGAACAAGCGCTTATGAACCTGATTGTCAACGCGCGCGACGCCATGCCGCAGGGCGGCTCACTTTTCATCGAAACGGAAATAGCTGAGATTGATGAAACTTACGTTGAGAATCACCCCAAAGCGCGAGCCGGAACATTTGTTTGCGTGACGGTCAGCGACACTGGCATGGGAATCGCGCGGGAACATTTGCCTCGAATTTTCGAGCCTTTTTTCACGACCAAGGAGGTGGGAAAAGGCACGGGACTCGGCCTGGCAATGCTCTACGGCATCGTCAAACAACATCAGGGCTGGGTGGAGGTCTCCAGCCAGCTTGGTGAAGGAACGGCATTCAAAATTTTCCTGCCGACAAATTCATCGGGCGTCAAAAACACGCCGCCGGAACCTGTCCAGAATAATTTTGCCGGCGGGACTGAAAAAATTCTTTTGGTCGAAGATGATCCCGACGTCAGAAAATTTGTCCGGCATGTTTTGGAAAATGTCGGTTACAAAATCTGCGAAGCCGGCAGCGGCACCGAAGCGTTGAAAATTTGGAAGGCCAATGCTTCGAAATTTGATCTGTTGCTGACCGACATGGTGATGCCCGGCGGTTTGAACGGCGGACAATTGGCGGAACACCTGTGTGAGGAACAGCCAAAGCTCAAAGTGATTTTCATGAGCGGCTACAACCCGGCCATCGCCGGAAAAATCCAGCCGAACGGTTGCTTCATTCAAAAACCGTGTTTAATAGACGCTCTCATTAAAACTGTGCGCGATTGTTTGGACTCGAATTTGAAAAATAAAGGACCGTCAAGTCAGGGCGTGTCATAAATTTGAAAATCGAAATCGCCGAACACAAAGTGGTGGCGGCTATGCCAAATGCCGGTTTGACATTCCCACCGCACCAGACGCCAAGGACATAACCGAAGTCCAAGCCAAGGAGAGAGGATCGAATCCACATCCGGCAAACTCACAATCGTCACTGTTTGGTTTGCTTTCCATTGTCAGAAAATGCAAGCTCACAAATGAAAAGGCAAATCCATGAATAAAGATAAACAAGAGATGTTCAGCAAGGTGCCGGAAGTCACTTTTATTTTCTGGGTCATAAAAATTCTGGCGACAACCCTGGGCGAGACGGGTGGCGACACTTTGTCCATGTCCATGAACCTTGGCTATCTGTTGAGTACGGGAATTTTTGCGGTAATCTTTGTTGCCGCCGTGATTGTTCAAGTCAGAGCCAAAAAATTTCATCCGGTGATTTTCTGGACAACGATTGTCGCCACCACAACCGTGGGAACCACGTTGGCCGATTTTGCGGACCGGTCGCTGAGGATAGGCTATGCCGGAGGAACAACCATCCTGTTTGTAATGCTGATGGCTTCCCTCTGGATTTGGAAGCGCAACCTTGGTTCAGTCGCGGTGAACACGGTGAGTTCGCAGAAATCCGAAATCTATTATTGGGTGACCATCATGTGCTCACAAACATTGGGCACGGCTCTCGGTGACTGGACGGCTGACACGGCGGGCATTGGTTATGGTGGCGGAACGATTTTGTTCGGCAGTATGCTGTCAATTATAGCCGCAGCCTATTATTTCACAAAAATATCCCGCACGATACTATTTTGGTCGGCATTCATCCTGACGCGTCCGCTGGGTGCAGTCGTTGGCGACTTTCTGGACAAGCCAAGAAACCACGGCGGCTTGGAAATGAGCCGCTATTCCGCGTCAGTGACCTTGCTGGCGCTGATGATTTTTTTTATTTTTGCCTTCTCGCACAAACCGGCAAAACGATGACGCCAATTACCAGCGCACCAAAACTCCGGCGGTGATTCCGTGCCACATCTCCGCCAAATCAGGGCAAATCATTGCGCAGGTAATTAATCGCATTCATCAACACGCGTCGCGCAATCGGATCGGTTTTGGCAGCTTCAAAACACAATTCGCCGGCCAGCAACCGTCCTTTGCCGGACTGAATCTCCAGGAGTGGAGTGCCGCTGATGCGGGTTATTTCAGAAGTCCTTTTCAAGTATGCGTGAATGTCGCATTGCCAGGCCAGGGCGTTGACGTCCTGCCGCGCAGTCGAAATTTGAAAGACACCCGAACAGGCAGTTGGCAACCGCCGGTCGCCGCGTTCAAACCACGCCATGTCCAAGGGTTCGATGCCTGAAAAAACCGGCGATTCCGGCACGCGCATCGTCACAATTTCCCCTTCCTTTGCCTTGAACCCGCCCACTTGATCCGGGTAAAGATTTACAAGCGCAGCTCCGGGATGCAGCATCAACACACGACCGCCTTCGGAAACAAATTCATGCAGTTGATCTGTTTCATTAGCTGTCAAAGTTACGCCATCCAAACTTCCGATGATGAGGACATTTGTGGAATTGGCCGCATTGATTGAACTCACAATATCCACAGGAAGGCCGAATAAATCTTTGCTGGCCTGTTTGCCCGGATCCCAGAGTTGAACAATAGATTTTTTATCGAGATCACCCTGCGCCCAATCCTCCGATGCAATTGTAACGTCGTAATTATTTTCCGACAGTGTCTTTCCATCTGCTTCCAGCCGCAGGACAAGTTGTCCATCTACCCTTGGCGTTGGCAAATTTTTCGGCGTGGTGAAACCCGCGTCCAGCCATGTGTTTTCATAATACTTGACTGGAGGAACCACGACCTGGCCTTGAGATAAAACTTTGCCATCGTGCCGAAATTCCCAAATCAGATGACTTTCAGGAATCGCTTGATAATTTTCCGAGTCATTGATGACGCATACCCTTTCGTGAAAGGTTGTGCCGGAATAAAAATGCCTTCCAAATAATTCAGCGCTGACCAATACCGGTTGCAAGGCGTTTTTAAGCGCATAGTAAGCGGGCCAAGGCTTGATTTGTTCCGCCGACCATGGAGCTTGAAACCAGGTGGCATACGAGAAAAATAAAATTCCCGCGCCCGCTTCATGGCTGGTGCGCCGCAAAGTTTCCACCAGTTCCTTGGTCATGAACGCCTGCCGTTTGAGAAAAATGGCCGGGTCGGCATTTTCATAGGCATCGTCTCCGACCAGTGCTTGTGGCGTATAATGTTTGAAAAGATAGAACCTGACTGGATGCCCGTCGTCGTTGTTAGGATAACCGACCGACATTTCCTGGCTGATGAACGGGCGACCGGGTGTGCTCAAGCTGTTAAATTGGCCGTCATACAAATGAAAAAATGAATCATTATACCATCCATGATAACGGTGTAAATCATCCACATCGCCATCATCCAAGCCTCCGGGTTTGACCAATGTTTGGTAGCCGCGCTGCGCTTCTTTTCGCACATAAGATGAATCCGCGACAATTGGACGGGACGGGTCGGCCTGTCGCATGGCCTTGATGGTTTCGTCCAGGATCGCCCATTTTTTCTGGAGCAACGCAGGATTGTTTTGATCGGCCTGCTCGAATTTCATTTCGTTGTTCACCGTCCAGAGGATGATGCTTGGATGATTCCGATATTCATGGATCAATGAAAGAAACTCGTCTCTCCAGATTTTCACAAGATCATCGCCCGGCGGATTGCCGGTCAACATCAGCCACGGCCATGTGCCTTCAAATGACACAGCCATGCCGTCTTGGTCGGCGGCATCCAGCCAGGTCGAGGTGAAAGGAACGATGTGCGACCGGGTGACGCGAACATTTCCTTCGCGGGCGATTTCAATAAAGCTATTGGCCAGTTTCGCGTCGTTCGGACGCAAAGTGTTTGGAAATGGATTTGCGCCGCGCAACCAGAAAGGTTTTCCATTCAATAAAAATTTCCCGCCATCCACGGTGAAAGTTCTGAATCCAAATTGAACTTTGTAACTGTCTATCACTTGATTCGACTCTTTAAGCTGGACTTCAAGGTTGTAAAGGTTTGGATATTGCGGCGACCACAATTTGGGATTCAAATAGGGAGTCGTCAGCTTCAAACGGCCTGTTTCCCCGGGTGCTGCTAAAAATGGTTGAGATGTTTCATTTGAATAGAGCAAAGTGCCGTCCTTCGTGGAAGTAATTGAGTAGTCAACGGCAAGCTGCGCCGGCTGTTCTCTGCTGTTTAGAATATCCAGATTGATGTCTGCACCATGCAAGCCGGGTTCTATGAACGAATCACTCACCAGCACGGGCGCGGTGGCGGTGAGTTTCACCGGCTGCCAGATGCCGCCAACATCGTCTTGAAACATTCCATGTGGCAGGGAATGCAGCATGGCCGAAGTGACCTCCACCGTCACGGCAACTCCTTCAACTTTATTGGAAGTCCTTGAGCCAAGTTTGCTGGCAACGTGGACAGCGATGATGTTTTTTCCAGGCCGGACGGCTTTCGTCACATCGCATTTTACCTCGCCGAACATTCCTGTGTGAGTTCCAACTTCGATGCCATTGACAAAAATCTCGGAAACTTTCGCAACGGCGTCAAAGGTGAGTTCAAAGCGCCTGCCTTCGAGATTTTCAGGAAGTTCAACATAATGCCGATACCAAGCGGCGCGTGTTTTGCGCCAGTCGAAAGTATAAGAGTCGCAGCGTTTGATTTCCTGAACAAACAAACTTTCAGCCACGCCCTTGGTCGGAGAAAATTCATTGATTTCTGGAAAAGCGGTTTCGCCATGAAGCCATGACAGTCCCGGCGTCCAAAACGAAGGCACTGGCATCAGGTGCCAATTACTGTCGTCGTAGTCCGGTTGAACCGGCGCTTGTCCGGAGGACAATTCATATTCCGGCATGAAGAGCCAGTTGCCATCGAGTGAAAGTTCCGTGCGCAGAGGATTCAAGGCTGGAAATGTCGCGGGGACATATGTTGCCCGCTGGCTTTTACATTCGGCTTCCTTGTCCACCGCCGGAGCCGTCCACTGTTCATTGCCAATGGCAAGAAAGGCTGATTTTTCTTTGCTCGTCAAGGGCTTCACTTGAAGACCGGCAAATTCCGCCGGAAGCCAGCCTCCACCCAAAAGCACGCCTCCCTTTGTCCACGACGCATTGCCATCCACAACATTGATCCGGGGTAATTTTTCGTCGTTCAAATAAATTTGAAATTGATTGGTAAAAGCAACCACCCGCAAACGATACCATGTGCCGGGAACGGGCTTGAAATCAAGCGGAGCAAAGCCAAGAAATTTTGCCCCGCCATCTGGAGCATAACGGGCGAGGCAGAGATCATTGTCGTTGCCGCCGCGCAAGGCAAAAACATAACGGCTGTCGCGATCACGACAGCGAAAACCCGCCCAGATTTGGACTTGTTCGCTGTCAAGCGGCGCTCTTGCCAGAAATGAAATTTCCGCATCGTCCCACATTTGTTTATCTACCACGAACCCGCCTTGGACTACAACCGAATCAGGCGTTGTCTGAATTTTAGTTCTGCCAACAGTGGTCCATTCGCCGGGCCAATTGGACGGCATGGCGAAGGCGGCCCTTGATTCGTCCAATGCCAAACAAATCAAGAGCAGACAGGTTAAGAGGGGCCGTAAAAAAAGGGGGCGTGACATTGTGGAATAGTTTTGTGAGCATTTAGCACACGCCTTGCTGGGATGAAAGATATTTCTCTCTCCAATCCAAGCCTGCGTGTGAGTTTGTTTGCCAACGAAATATGAAAAAATCCAAAACTGAATCAACTTTTCAAGCAATGATGTGGACGATGTTCATCTTCATCGTTTCGGCGACACAGCTTCACGCGCAAACCGCCGATGCGACCAGCCTGAACAACAAGGTGATGGCGGGCTATCAAGGCTGGTTTCGCACTCCGGGCGATCATTCGGGAAATAATGGTTGGTCGCATTGGTTCAATTCCCAGACTCCAAATCCCAGAGCCTTGGCCTTCGACACCTGGCCGGACATGAGCGAGTATTCGGCGGCTGAAAAATATGCCGTGCCGGGATTTACCAACCCCGACGGAAGCCAGGCGTATCTTTACAGCGCGCAAAATTATCAGACCGTGCTGCGGCATTTCCAGTGGATGCAAACGGCGGGCATTGACGGCGTCTGGCTCTCGCAATTTTGCAGCCATATGCCGGGCGGACGGTCTCAAGCAGATTATCCCAACGTCATCAACATTATGAATAACGTTCAGAAGGCGGCGACCGCGACCGGGCGCACTTGGGCGTTTATGTATGACTTCAGCGGACTGACCACTAATAACGTCGCAACCATCATTTCAAATCAATGGGTCAGGATGGTGGATTCAGGAATCACCGCCGACCCACGCTACCTGCACCATGACGGAAAACCAGTCGTGTTGCTCTGGGGATTTTTTCCCAGCCGCCGCCAATCCGATCCTGTCTGGTGCAATCCGCTCATCACTTTTCTTCAAGCCCCCGGAAAATATCAAGCCGCCGTCGTGGGCGGCGGAGAACCTTTCTGGCGGACGGCGGGCGATGAAGCTTTCAAAGCCATGCTGATGCGCCTGACCGCATGGCAGCCGTGGCAAGTGGGCCGCGTCACCATTGATCCCAAGACCGGATACAAGAGTTCAAACACGGGGCATTGGGCGGAAGACGCCGCCATGTGCGCCAGCAACAACGTCATTTATATTCCTGTCATGTATTCTGGAACTCACATCGCCGGACGGCCTCCGGTTCCGCCCGCGTTGCCGACTGTTCCACGGCGCAACGGCAATATGCTTTGGGAACAATTCGTCGCGGCCTCGAAAATTCCTAGTATCAACAGCGTCTTTGTTGCCATGTTCGACGAAGTGAATGAAGGAACGGAAATTTTGAAAGTGTCCAACAATCCCCCGACCAACGCCGCCTTCATCACCTACGAAGGCGCGACGGGCGACTGGTATATGAGGCTCGTCAGCCTGGGTGAAAAAATGCTTCGGAACCACACACCCATCACGATGCCCGTTCCAATTTCTCCGTTCGATGCAAACCTATCGTATAAAATAATCAATAAATCCAGCGGGCTGGCGCTGAACAATCCGGACGGCTCTTCCATTGTTCTTTCTTCAAACTCCGTTTCAAATGCGAACTCGCAGTGGCAGCTTCTTTACGATGGCGCCGGACACTATCAAATTAAAAACCGGACAAGCGGGAAAGTGATGAGTCAGGGAGATTCCACGGTCACTGTTCAAAATGACGAGGCGAATAACTCAAAATGGGAACTCGTTTGGGACGGCACCGGCTGTTGCAAAATCAAAAACGCCGGCGGCGGAGAAATGTTGGGCGTCGGCGCAATGACCAACGACCCTCCCGTCCTGCAATTAACCGACGCCAATTCCGGCGGCTCGCATTGGCAAATACAAAACTGAACACGCGGCTGAATTATGCACCGAACATTTCATCGTCGAAAAAACGCAAGCCGTGGCCTTGTGAAAATCATTTTGCAGTCCGTTTTTTTTGCCTCGCTGTCATGGAGTCAAACTTCATTTGCCTCCACCCTGATCACAGTGGACGAGAGCAACCTTGTTTCAAGGGCGGACATTGATTACGACAGACCGGCGACGCGCAGCGAGGAAGGATTGCCGGTCGGCAACGGCCGCATGGGCAGCCTGGTCTGGACGACTCCGTCGGCGCTAAAATTTCAAATCAACCGCGTGGATGTTTTCGCCGAGGACAGTTCCACCACCAGTTTTCCGCGCGCCAGCAGCGACTATGGCAGCGGCTGCGGCTACGTTGACATCAATCTCGTGGACGCCGGCGAGGACGTGTTTGTGGGCGACTCTTTTGGCCAGCATCTCTCGGTTTATGACGGCCTGATGACCGCGCGTGGAAATGGAATCACGGCGCGGGTGCTTGCGTGGAACAAGCGCGACGTGATGGTGGTGGAAATTGACGACCAGCGGCCACAGCCCTCTGCAATCAACATTGATCTGCGAATGCTGCGTTTCGCGGCGCAATACTTCGGCGGCAAAAATTTCAATCTGGCGCAGGTGCATACCGTGATGGTGCAAACCGCCGAGCACACGGCGGCGTCCAAGCTGGATATTCGCGACGGACGAATCCTTTTGACGCAGGAATTTCGCGAACACAATTTTTACGATTCCTCAGCGGTGGCGATTGGTGTCGTCGGTCGCGCGGCCAAGGCGCGCTACCTGAACGAATACACCGTGCAGCTTTCGTCCGCGCCTGGACGCGGACGCTTCGTGATTCTTATTTCCAGCGCGGCCAGCTTTGATTCAAAACAGGATGTCGGTGCGCTCGCGCTCGCGGAACTGGAAGCCGCCGCCAGCAAAAATTTTCCTGAATTGCTGTCGGACAACAGCGATTGGTGGCGCGATTTCTGGGCGAAAGGTTTTGTCCATTTGCACAGCGACGACGGCTCGGCGGAAACGGTCGAACAAAGCTACAATTATTTTCTTTACCTCATGGCTTCGAGTTCGCGCGGTGATTTTCCCCCGCGATTCGGCGGCCTTCTTTGGAACACCTGCGGTGACATGCGCTGCTGGGGTTCGCAGTATTGGTGGGCCAACACCAGCGCCTATTACAGCGGACTCATGCCGGCTGGCCGGCTGGATTTGATGAACCCGATGTTTTCCCTTTACAGCGGAATGTATCAGGCCTGCGCGCTGGCGGCAAAACAGCAGTGGGGATCGCAAGGCATCTGGATTCCCGAAACCGTTTTCTTCAACGGGCCGGAGCCGTTGCCCGACGACATTGCCACCGAACTGCGCGAACTTGTTCTGGCGAAAAAACCCTGGGCCGAACGCTCGGAACATTTCCGTTGGTTCGCGGAAACGAAAATGCGCCACGACAGCCGGTGGAATTTTCAGTCCGATGGAAAATGGGATCACGGGCATCTGGTCGTTCCCGACAAAGGTTCGGGTGTTTTTGGGCATACCACCCACATTCTTGCCGACTCGGCAAGGATCGCCGCCCTGTTCTGGGACCGCTATCAATACACGATGGACACCGCGTGGCTGCGCGACCGCGCCTATCCGATGATCAAGGGCGCGGCGGAATTTTATCGTAATTTTCCCAACGTCATAAAAGGCGGCGACGGCAAATATCACATCACCCACGTCAACAACGGCGAAGGCAATTGGAATTCACAGGACACCGAGCTGGAACTTTCATCCATGCACGCCATTTTTCCCGTCGCCATCCGCGCAGCAGAAATTCTGCAGACCGACGCCGATCTGCAACCGCTCTGGCGCGAGTTCGACGCGCAACTGGCGCCCGCGCCCGCAGGCACACGGCGGGCGCACCTGGACTTTGGCGGTTTCGCCGCCGGAGAATCGCCGGCAGCCGTTGCAAAGACGGAGGACGAACGCATCAAAGGCCGGTTCAAGGAATTCACGCTGCTGGATGGCTTTACCGACGTGCCGGGCATCGGAGGCGCGCAAATTTTCAGGAACCGGCTGCGGCTGCGCGAAGGTCCGGGCGCGATTGATGCCGAACACTTGGGCGGATTGACGTTCGGTCTTCATTCGGCGCTGCTGGACAGCGCCCCGCCCGCGCCCGGCGGAATTCCGGTCATCCAGGTTTTTCCTGAATGGCCGGCGGATTGGGACGCGGAATATACGCTGCTCGCGCGCGGAAATTTTCTGGTCACTTCTTCCCACCAGAAAGGCAAAATTGAATTTGTGGAATTGCTTTCGCAAAGCGGCGGGGACTGCCGCCTGAAAAATCCGTGGGGCGACGACGCAGTGGATTTGTATCGCGACGGGAAGAAATCAGAAAAGCTCGGCGGCGGTTTCTTGAATTTCAAAACGGCAAAAGGTGAGAACATTGCCGTCGTGCCTTCCGGCGCTGCTCCAGACCGATTCAAATGCACCGTGCCTGAAGGTTAAAAACTCAATGCCATTTGCTGAAAAGTAATCCACCGTTTAACAAATATGAAAAATACAATTATACATAAAGCAAGTTTTCAAACGCGGGCGTGGAAACTTGTCGCGCCGGTCTTGTTCGCCGTTTGCACATTGAACTTCGCGAACACGGCGCTTGCCGCCGAATCGTCCGCGCCGTTGCCCTTCGACGGCGGGAAAACCACATGGCACGGATTTGACCGCTACGATTTCATCATGGACGCGGAAGCCCTGGCCATTGCACCTTTCAAATCGCCGGACGGTGAAGGAAATGGCGTCAAGGATCCGCCGAAAGGGCAGCGGCGGTGCATCGTGGTTGTCCCGAAGATGTCTGCGCCCGGCAATCCGTGGTCTTGGCGCGGCTGTTATTGGGATCACCAGCCTCAAACTGAAATCGAACTGCTCAAGCGCGGCTTTCACGTCGCTTATATTTCTGCCAGCCAGGATTTGAAACCGGGGAAACAATGGGATGCGTGGTATGAATTTCTCACGAAGCATAGATTGTCGCCGAAGCCCGCGTTCATCGGCATGAGTCGCGGCGGAGAATTTTCCTACATCTGGGCGACGACGCATCCCGACAAAGTTTCCTGCATCTACGCGGACAATCCCGGCGGCAACTGGGGAATCATGGCCGGACTTCCGGCGCTGGCGACGAATGACGTTCCGCTGCTTCACGTCTGCGGCAGCATTGATCCGATCTTCGGGCGGTATTCGACGACCATCGAAAATGTCTACCAGCAATTCGGCGGGCGAATTTCCGTGATGGTCAAGGAAGGTTTCGGCCATCATCCGCACAGCCTGCATGATCCCAAACCGATCGCGGATTTCATCGAGCAAAGCGTCAACGAAACCAAAACCGCGCCGCCGGATTTCGCCGGCGACAAATTCAGAAAGAGTTCCTATTACGCCGTCACGAACCAGTTCCTGTTTTTCCCGAAGGAAAAAATTTACATCACCTGTCGCGGGCCGCTCTTTACTGCGTGCTATGATCGCTACGACGTTGAACTGCCCGGTATTGATGCGTTCACCAGCATCATCGCGCCGAAAAATCCCGCGCCGGGAAATCCCTGGGTGTTTCGCGCGGGCTTTGTTGATCGCGATGCGGCGGTGGAACAGGCGTTGCTGGCAAAAGGTTTTTACATCGTCACCGGCGCGGTGACCTACAACGCCGACGGCCCGGTGCTGGCGCAATGGAACACCATTTACAAATATCTGGCCGACCACGGCTTTTCCAAAAAGCCGGTGATGGAAGGCAATGGCGGCGCGGGCGGCGAAGCTTTTGGCTGGGCGATTGAAAATCCCGGCAAGGTCTCGTGCATTTACGTTGTGAACCCGCTCATGCACAGCAACACGGCGAAAATCCAGCCGCTCGACAATCTTGCGCCGCTCGCCAAGGCCGGCGTGCCGGTCATGGACGTTTGCGGAAGCCTTGATCCGTATTTCAAGGACAACACCGAGGTGCTGGCGAAGCGATACAAGAAACTCGGCGGCAAAATCAAAGTCATCGTCAATAAAGACGAAGGACATTATCTGTTGCCGCAAGATACCAAGCCCGTCGTGGACTTTATCATCAGGATGGCTCAATAAATCACGCATCATGCCAATATGAACACCCGGACAAAATTGATCCTTGGCAGAGCGAGTGTTTTGAAAATGGCGCGGATGAAAATCACAACCCTGCTGGCATTCATTTTTTGCCTGTGCGGTTTTATCGGGACGATCCACGCCGCCGGACAATATCTGAAAGTTGAATACCCGGCCTCGACCGCGACGAATGAATTGCAGTTGGCCGTCACTTACACGCTCTGGATTCCCGACGGCGTGAAAACGGTTCGCGGGATCATCGTGCATCAGCATGGCGCTGGAATTGCGGCGGCCAAGTCCGGCGCGAGCGCGGCTTACGATCTGCACTGGCAGGCGTTGGCGAAAAAATGGGACTGCGCTTTGCTCGGGCCTTCGTATCACGTTTTGACCGAAAAAACCGACGACTCGCCGGGCGGATCTCAACTTTGGTTTGATCCGCGCCGTGGATCGGAAAAAACTTTTCTTCGCGCCTTGAAAGATTTCTCCGCTCAATCCGGCCATCCTGAAATCGAAACCGTTCCCTGGGTTTTGTGGGGACATTCCGGCGGCGGCATCTGGTCTGATGTCATGAGCACATTGCATCCCGATCGCATTGCCGCGATGTGGCTGCGTTCCGGTTCGGCCGGGATGTGGCGCAGCAAGACCAACTTTGCCCAGACCCAGATTTCCGACGCCCTGTATGTGATACCCACGATGTGCAACTCCGGCATTCAAGAAAAAGGAAGGGGTCCGTGGGATGGTCCGCTGGCCACGTTCAAGGATTATCGCGGCCACGGCGCGCCCATTGGTTTCGCCCCTGATCCATTGACCGCGCACTGGTGCGGCAACAGCCGTTATCTCGCGATTCCATTTCTGGATGCCTGCCTCGCAATGCGTTTGCCGGACAAGGATGGCAAGGATCAAACTCTCAAACCGATTGACATGAGCAAGGCCTGGCTCGCGCCATTGCTGGGCGACACAGCCGTTCCCGCCGCTTCTTACCAAGGCAATCCTAATGAAGCCGTCTGGTTGCCGGACGAAGCCGTGGCGAAAGGCTGGATGGAATATGTCAAGACCGGCGGCGTCAGCGACACGACTCCTCCACCAGCGCCGTTCGATGTGAAGGTGAAAGACCTGGGCGATCAAGGATCAGAAATCACCTGGGACGCCGAGGCGGATTTGGAAAGCGGCATCCGCAATTTCATCGTGCTGCGCGACGGTCAGGAATTAGGAAACCTTCCGGCGGTCAATCTCGTCCGATTCCAAGCGCGCCCGATGTTTCAAGCCGGTTGGATCGAATCGTATAACGATGCCCCGGCGGTTCCGGTGCCGCCGATGCGTTTCGTGGATTCGTGGCCCAAGGATCATCAAAAGCACAATTACTCGGTCATTACCGTGAACACCGTGGGGTTGAAGTCGGAACCGGCCACAGCCCATTGAAAATGAATCCCGCCCGCAAACTCGCTTGGATCGTAATTTTATTTTCAACACTGTTTTGTTTTGGAGCAGTGGGACAGGACACGCCAAAGACTGGTGATTCCAAAAATGAATTGACGCTTTGGGACAACAAACCGGCAACGAACTGGCTGGGAGCCATGCCGCTCGGCAATGGACGGCTTGGCGCGATGGTTTTTGGCGGAGTCGGCGAAGAACGGCTGGTGTTGAACGAGAACACGCTTTATTCCGGCGAGCCGGAAGGTTTCAATCCGCCGATTGACATCACCAAGGATTTCGCCACAGTCACGAACCTGATCCAGACCGGCCAATATGCCGAGGCGGACAGTTATGTGACGAAGCATTGGACCGGCCGCTCGACGCCTTGCTATCAGCCGCTCGGAAATTTGCGGCTGAAGTTCGACGCTTCCGGCGAAGTCTCGGACTATGTCCGCGAACTCGATCTGAAAGACGCCGTGGCGACGGTGAGTTATCGCCAGAACGGCGGCAATTTCCAGCGTGAAGTTTTCGCCTCGCACCCGGACGACGCCATCATCGTCCATTTGCACGCGGACAAACCCGGCGCGCTCAATTTTGAAGCGACATTCGATTCGCCGCATCCCACGGGAAAGCTGACGGCTGCGGGAAAAAAAGACCTCGTCTTGACGGGGCAATTACCGGGCTTCGCCTTGCGCCGTTCGCTTGATTGGGTGGAACAGTGGCATGAAGAATGGAAATACCCGGAGCTTTGGAACACGGACGGCACGCGCAAGCCGTTTGCGAAGCCGGTTCTTTACGGCGATGAAATCGGCAATCGCGGAATGTATTTTGAAGCAAGGATCCGCGTGTTGAAATGCGATGGAAAAATAATTTCCAGCGACACCGGCCTGAAAATCGAAGGCGCGCAGGATGTGGTGCTGGCGCTGGCCGCCGCGTCCAGTTTCAATGGCTTCGATAAAAGTCCCAGCCGGCAAGGAATCAGACCCGCTTCCAAAACTATTCCGGTTCTCAAAAAAATCGCGGGCAAGTCTTACGAACAACTTCGCGCCGCGCACGTCGCCGACTATCAAAAATTATTCAACCGGGTTTCATTTCATTTGAACGATGACAACACGAACAAAGTCGGTGACGCCGTTAAACCTGACCTTTCACTTCCCGCTTTGACTTTTCAGTTTGGGCGTTACCTGCTCATTTCGAGTTCACGACCGGGTTCGCAACCCGCCAACCTGCAAGGCATCTGGAACGTGGACGTGATTCCGCCGTGGGCGAGCGCCTACACGATGAACATCAATTTGCAGATGAATTATTGGGGCGCGGAAACGGCCAATCTCTCCGACTGCGCCGAACCGCTGATGCAGTTCCTGCGCGAAACGGCGGTCACCGGCAAAAATATCGCGACGGAGATGTATCATCGTCCGGGCTGGGTGCTGAATCATAATACTTCCATCTGGCGCGACGCGCAGCCGGTGGATTGGTATGGCTACATTTCGTTCTGGCCGATGGGCGGCGGATGGCTTTGCCAGCATCTGTGGGCGCATTATCAATTTACCGGCGACAAAAATTTTCTGCGCGACACCGCATATCCGGTGATGAAAGGCGCGGCGGAATTTTATGATAGCTGGCTCATTGAGGACGGACACGGCCATCTGCTCACGCCGATAAGTTGTTCGCCGGAAAATATGTTTGGCTACACCGACAAAGACGGCAAAAAAAGGGAAGGCGGCTTGACGATGGGCAGCACGCTGGACATGGCCATTATCCGTGAAGTATTTCGCAACACGATTGAAGCGGGCAGGCTGCTCAATGTGGACAAGGAATGGTGCGGCAAATTGGAAAGCCGGATGCAACAACTGATTCCGTATCAAGTCGGCAGCCGAGGACAGTTGCTTGAGTATTACAAGGAGTATGACCCGGTTCCGCCGCGCCATAATACGTCGCCGTTTTATCCGCTTTATCCCGGCGACCAGATCACGCCGCGCGGAACTCCCGGACTGGCGGCAGCCGAACAAAAATTGCTCGAAGAACGCGGACGTCCCGGCGGCGGCGGCTGGCCCGCCGCGTGGCTGGCCTGCTGCTGGGCGCGATTGGATCAGGGAGAAACTGCTTACAGCCACGTTGAACACCTGATCAGGCGCGATCATTCCCATTTTTTTAATGCCAGCGGCCGCAATTCGGTCTTTCAGATTGACAGTTATCTCGGAAGCATGGCGGCGATTGCAGAAATACTTCTCCAAAGTCACGCCGGTGAAATTGAATTGCTGCCAGCCCTTCCAAAAGCCTGGCCAAGCGGCAGCGTCACCGGCCTGTGCGCGCGCGGCGGATTTGAAGTGGCCATGCAATGGCAGGACGGCAGGCTGACCACTGTAACAATCAAAAGCGTGGCTGGCACCAAATGCAAAGTGCGTTATGGCGAGAAGGTTGTCGCCTTGCAATTCAAGTCAGGCGAAATCAAAAAACTTAACGCCAATCTCGATAATCCATGAAGAAAACTCCATCCAACATTGTCCACCAAATGCCGTGCCGCAAAGCAGACGTTACGGTATTGGAAAATTCGGAACGGTTCTAACTGTCGCGTTGCCTGATGACAGTCCGTCTCCGCTGGCGCTGATTGAGATGGTTCCGGGCGTGTCGGTTGACTGCACAAAAGCCTTCAACATCCCTTGAAAAGTGAATTTGTGATTGACGAATTTTTCAGGCTCGGTGCCGTGAAGGTTCGCGTTTGCATCCGCGCTGCCCAGTCCGATGAGCGTGCCAGAACCGGACACATTGACCGTAACGGGCAAATCGGCGTCAGTGATGATATTTCCGTTCGCGTCTTGAATCGTCACGACGACGACCGACACGTCGCCAGCCGTGCTGATTTTTCCGGGATTCGGTGAAACGACAATTTGAGAAGCCTTGAGCATGGGTTTGAAGATTTGCGTGTCCATCACGGCTCCGCCGTTTTTGCCGACGAATTTAATGGTGCTATTCGGGACAAATGTTTCCACGTCATTGATGGCGGTGTCTTTGCTGAAAAGATTTTTATACGCGCTCCATGGATTTGTGCCGTCGGTCGTGCGCATCGTGATTGTCTTTTTCAAAACGTCATTGACATAGACATCCACCCTTTCACAGTTGGACCATCCGCTGAAAGTAATGCTGTCGCCGTCCTTTCCCTTCCAGCCGCCGGTTGAAGGCGTGACGTGCGCCGACCATTTGTTCATCTGAAAACCGTATTCAGCCTTTGCCTTCCAGAAATTCGGTTCCGGTTCGTGCGCCAGATTCCACAAGCCGTCATGGAAAAGTGCCGGCCATGCCTCTTCGCCTTTGTAGGCAAAACCCGGCCACATGGTGCTGCCGGCGATATAGTCGCGTTGAAGGACAAATTCATCGCTCGGCGGGGAACCGGCCATGGTGTTGGTATTAAATTGATATTCACTGATGAGAATTTTGCGGTCGGAAAATTTTTTATGGTGGGCGTCAAACACCTTCCACGAGATCCAATTATATCCATAAATATCCCAGATGTCCTTGTAGGCGGGATCGCCCTTCGTGCCGTCCAGAAACCATGACCTGTCTATCGCGCTGGTGATCGGGCGGGTCGGATCTTCCTGAAGGGCGACACTTTTTAATTTCGTGCCGATCTCCACGCCGTTGGTTGTGCCTTGCAGTTTATCCTCATTGGCAAGGCTCCATAAAATAATGCTCGGATGATTCCGGTCGCGGTCAATCAAATCGCGCAACGCCTGGCTGTCAAAATCAGTGTTCTTGAAATATCGCGTCTCGGCCCAGACCATGACTCCGTAAGCGTCACAAGCATCCAATTCGTCCGGTGAACGTGCGTTGTGCGCGCCGCGCAAGTAAATGATTCCGGCGTCGGCCAGTTGCTTGATGTTTTGATAGTGTATTCTTTTTGGAATGGCGTCGCCAAGACCGGCATAGTCGTCGTGATTGCATACGCCGTTTAGCTTGTAATGCTTGCCGTTCAGGAAAAATCCCTTGTCTGGATCAAAGTAATAGGTTCGGATGCCGAAAGTGGTTGTATATTCGTCGCTTGCGACACTATCGCGTGATACTCTGGAGACTACTTTGTAGAGATAAGGATTTTCAGGACACCAAAGATTGGGCGATGTGATGGCGATGTCTTGATTGAATTCGCGGGTTCCGTTTGCCGTGATTGTCGAAGTGCCGCGCGCAATCCCGACGACATTGTTTTTCATGTCGAGAATTGTGCTTTCAAGCGTGCAGTTGGCATCGTCGGCATATTCATTTGCCACTTTTGTTTTTATATTCACCGTCGAGCTGCTGCTCGTCACCGTCGGCGTGGTGACGAAAGTTCCCCACTTGGCGACGTGCAATTTGTCGGTGACCAGCAAATGCACCAGACGGTAAATTCCGCGCCCTTCATACCACCAACCTTCGTTTTGCTTCGCGTCCAGTTTCACCGCCAGCACGTTGGTCTCGCCAAACTTTATGTAAGGCGTCATGTCGTAGCCGAAACTTGTGTAGCCGCTGAAGTTCGTTCCAAGCAAAGTCCCGTTCAAGTAAGTGGAGCTGTTGCGGAACGCGCCGTCGAACTCGACGAAAACTTTTTTCCCGCTGTCCGCGCTTGGAACGCTGAACGTCTTTCGATACCAGCCGATTTCCCTCGGCAGATAACCTTGCGATCCGACTTTCGGCCAGGTGACGTATTGATTAAATGCGGCGGTGGAGTTGTTGGGCGTCGCGTTGCTCTGGCTATACGGGCCGTCCATCGTGTAATCGTGCGGAATGGTGACGATGCTCCAGTCCGAGTCATCGAAATCAGCCGCGCTTGCGCCCGCCAGGTCAATTCCTTTGACGAATTTCCAACCCGACCACCAGTTTTCAACCTGCCGCTGGCTTGTCGCAGGCTGGCTGGCGGCGCAGGTGGTCGAAAAAAAACCTGTCGAAAAGGCCACACCCATCAAAAATAAATAAACTTTTGTCACCGAGGCAGGCCGATTTTTTTGAAACCACCCAATCATAAATAAATTTCGAGTTTCGGACTTTTTCAATGTGAGACAGTTCCGCAGGCTGCTGATGCTTGCTGGTGTTGTCAAGATACAAACCGAGGTAAGGCCAGCCGGCACATTAAAAAACCGGGGACAGTTTTTGGCCGTCCCCGGCTTTGATCTATATCGTCGCAGGACTGCAACTCATCACGGCGTGACGAGCCGGAAGAATCCATCCGCTTGTGCCGCGTTGATTGGAATGCTGTTTGTATAGCCGCCGTTAGGCGCGAAATTGTTTGTCGCCACCGGCGTCCAGCTTGCCACTGGCAGCGCCACATTGGTCGAGGTCAATATCCGGTATTGTTGTCCCGGGGTGCCGTTTGTGCCGCTAAACACGATGTTCCCTCCGGAAACACCCGCATTGCCAATCGTCGGCGGTGTGGTTATGGATCCTGCAACCACCGCGATGGTTCCGTTGAGAGCCACGTTGTTGGTCCAGGCCAAGCCCGATGATAATGCAGGGAGATTTGTGGCGCTAAAATTGCCGGTATAACTCGTGGCACTGAACAAGGTGAATGTGTCGCCGAGTTGCAACGGAGCGCCGGCATTGGTCACTGTCAGCGTGCCGCCCATGGTTAATGTGATGATCCCTGTCACCTGGCTAGAATTTGTAGCATTGGCACGGTTCAAGGCAAACAGCGTGTTGCCCGAAAGATTGAGCGTGTTGTTGATGCTCAAAGCCGAGGTGTCCCCACCACCAAGGCCCGGTTGCAGAGTTGCACCGGTTTGGATGGTAACCGGATCAAGAATAATTCCGTTGCCGCCCAAATTGGCACTGTTGGTGACTGTCACAGTGCTGGAACCGGTGCCAATGGTGTTGTTAACGAGCAGTTGCCCATAAGCCACGGTTGTCCCGCCCGGATAGGTGTCCTGCGTCCCGGCAAATTTCACGAGACCGGTATGTGCAGAGTCGCCCACCGTTAGGGCAGCCACGCCAGCGGCATCACCGGAATTTTTCAAAATACCACCGGTGAAATCCACCTCGCCGCCCGCAGTGGCGACCACCGTCACGCTCTTGCCTGCATGGTAACCCAGGATGATGGGGTTGGCGTAAGTGTTTATGCCGCTCGTGTTTTGTCCGCCAATCGTGAACACCCCTGTGTTTGTGAACGCCGATCCACCGACATTCACACCACCATCCGACACAATGTTGGTGGCTGTTGCTGCAACGGCGATCCCGCCATTGGGGAAATTCGCATCGCCCAGATAAACGGCGCAGTTGAAATTATTATTGTTCGTCACGGCCACCGCCGAACTGCTGACTCCGCTCGCCGTATTGGTTGAGGCTCCCAAAATAAACCAGCTCACTTTGGCCGCGCTCACCGTGTTGTTAGTCAAGGCTGCACTGTTATCAACCACCAGCGCGCCGTTTTGGACATAATACTGGAAACCATCGGCGGCGTTGCCAAGTCCATCGTTGGTTACCGTCGTTGAACCCTGCAACGTCGCCGTTGTCCCGCCGTTCACAAGCAGGACTATGTTTCCATTCGACGTATTGGCCAGCTTGCCCTTGACGGTGACGTTTCCGCCGCCGGACATATTCAAAACACTGCCAAAATTTCCTCCCGTAAATGAATTGACCGCCACATCGGCGCCGCCGGACAGGGCGTTGATGTTGACTGCAAGCAATGGATGTGACGTGGTTACTGTGGTGATGTCACCCAGCCCCAGCGTGTAAGTGCTGTTGCCCGTCACATTGATTGTTTGATTGGCGCTCGTGGCGAAATTCAGCGCACCCGCCAGCGTCAGCGTATTGCCGCTGGCGCCCGTCAGGGAGTTGACATCAAAATTGTTCGTGTCCGAGGCGCTGTCCAAAGTGATGCCGCCATTGGTGAACGTGACGCTGCTGTCGGCGCGAAGCTGGAGTGTCGAGCCGCTGTGCAACGCCAATGGCCCGGTTACTGAATTGGAACTGCCCAATTGCAGAGCCGCCAGATTCGCCACCGCCGTTGCGCTCGGTGCATTCGTCCCGAGCAACACCAGCGCGCCCGCGCTTACCGTCGTCGCCCCAGTAAAATTGTTGTTGCCTGAAACCGTGTTCGTTCCCGCTCCGTTCTTGGCCAGGCCGCCGCTTCCAAATATGCCGCCATTGATGACAGTATTGAAGCCGCCGTCGCTGACCGTCAGCAGGTTGCCGCCGTTGGTGATGTTCTGGCCCAATGTCACGCTGCCCGCCGCCGCGCTGACCGTGAGCGTCACACCCAGCGTCACCGGCACGTTCAACGTCTCCGCGCTCGCCGAGTTGTTGGTCAATCCGCCCGCCAGCGTCAGGCTGCTGCCGGCCGAAGCCCCGATGTTAAAGCTGCCCGCGTTGTTGCTGAAGGTCAACGAACTCACGCTGTAGGAATTGTTCATCAACGGGGTCAGCCGCGTTGTGCCCGCGAATGTAAGGTTGTCGCCAGCCAGTCCCGGCGCAGACCCGCTCGCCCAGTTCAGGCCGCTGCTCCAGTTGTTGTCACCTGCACCGCCATTCCAGACCTCCTGCGAAGCCGCAACCGTCAACGGAATCCCGGTGGTTGCAAGATTGCTGTTGCTGTCGGTCACCGTGACATTCAACACCTTGCTGCCAACTGCGGTGCCGCCGGAAACCACCACCTTATTGGTGTAATTGCCCGATCCGTCAGCCACCAGCGTCTGCGCAGAAGACCCGCCGATCGGGCTGGCGTCCACCGTGACGCTGGAAATCGATCCCGCGCCCGGCGTCACCGACACGCTGATTACAACCGCCTGGCTGCGCAAGGCCGGATTCGGAGTAGCGCTGGATGCGGTGATGGAAGGGCCTGCAAGCCCGGCGTAATGGAGCAGAACCTGCGAACTGGTGGCGACAATTGTGTAATTGGCCGAACCTGTTGGGGTTGTTGCCAGCCACACCGGCGTGACGTTGAAACTGCCGGAAATGGAAGCACTGCCGCCGGTCAGATTGAAAAGCACATAATCGCGAGCCGTATCTAGATTCGCGCCGCAATTGATACCGACATTGACGCTGCCGCAAGTCAGAACGCTGCTCGCGCCGCTCAAGATGACCTGGTCGTTGTTGCCGTTAAAAGTGCTGCTCAAGTCAAAATCCGCCTCAGCTCCGGTGTTGTAGGTCAGGTTGCCGGACATGGTGTTCGTCAGGCCGGTCGCGCCAGGAAGCGTGTGGCCGCCGGTGTTGACTGTCACGTTGCCGGAAATCGTCCCGCTACCGCCCAGATAACCTAGGTTGTTGACTGTCACGTTGCCGGTTCCGGTGCCGCTGCCGGTGGTGTTATTGACATTCAACGTGCCAGTGCCGACGGTTGTGCCGCCGCTGTAAGTATTCGCGACAGAAAAAGTGTTCGTGCCGCCGGTGACGGCGACCACCAGCGTGCCGCTGTCAGTGATGCCCGTTGTGTTCAACTTGATGCTGCCCGGACCTGCAAACGTGAGGGTGTTGACGCCACCCGCATTGGCAATGCCGCCACTGATGGTCAGGGCGTTTGCCCCCGCGTTGGCCACCTGTGAAACCGTCAGGTTTGTATTGATTGTGATCAGGCCGCTGAAGGTGGAATTGGTGTCCACATAGCCGCCAATGGTGTAGACGCCGGCACTCGGTTGGGCGGCCACGGTGATGGCGCGGCCTACGGTGAACGATCCGCCGGTCAACAAGGCCGGACTTGAATTGTTCGCCGTGGTGTTGGCATCGCCCAAAACAATCGCGCTGGACGCATTGCCGAAAGCGCCGACGGCACTTACCGGGCTGTTGATGCCAGCAACCAATGTCCCGGCGCTGATTATTGTCGGCCCGCTGTAAAAGTTCGTCGTGGCAAGCAGCATCGTGCCAGCCCCTGTTTTTGTTATGCCAACCGCGTTGTTTGCGAGAGAAACCTCGTTGCCCAAAACCGCCGAGACCGTCAGGTCCACGCTGGCGTCGCCCGTGGCGTCGGCCACGTTAAAAGTTCTCTGCTGGCCGGCTGCCGTGCCAAGGTTGATGCCGCCGCCCCCAAGGTTGGCGTTGTTTGTCCCCACAATGAATGAAGGGCTGAATCCGCCCACGGTCACATCACCGCTGAAGCAAAGGCTTTGAAAAGCGGTGGCAGAAGTGCTAAAAATAGAACCAGCGCTGACTGTGCCGCCGTTCAGCACAAGCGGACCAATCGTCCGGTTCTTTGTTGAAACGGCTCTTAAAAGTGCGCCCTTGTTGACGACGATGGTCAGCAGCGGGTAAGGCGGAGTAGCCAGGCTAAAGCCGTCGCCAAGCTCGTTGCCAGTAGCAGCATCATCAAATGAGAGGATGGCGCCGTTGTTGACAATCACATTTCGGGCGACCGCACGATTGCCCAATGGACTTGATATCAGAGTTTTGCCAGAGCCACTGCTATTGAGGTTGACAGCTTTCTGAAGCGACACGATTCCGCTGTTGATGACAAAGTCGCCGGTGAAGGTGCTGCTATTGTCTGTGGTGGTATTTCCAGCGTCGTTACCAAGTATCAGCGTGCCAGTGCCGTCATAGGTGACTGAAGAAGCTCCCGCCGGATTATTGGTAATGGCAGAGAAGATGCTGATGTTCGTGCTGCCCGCAATCACAAGCTCCTGGTTTGCGCCGATCACGATGTTAGTTTGTAGATTAGCACCAATTGTCAAAAGGCCGGTGCCGGAGTTTATCAGGCCGTTCAATGTAAGCGTATTGGCGGCACCGATAGTCAAAGTTGCAGCAGCACCCGTGTATTGAAGCGTGTTGCCCGTGACCGCCGCCGTCTCGGTCTGCGCGGCTGAAAGCGTGTAATTTGCCGTCGCACTGCCGCCCGATGTCGGAAGAGCCGTGCCGCCGGTGTAGCCGCTGACAGCACTGCCGTTGATAGCCGCATACTTTAATGAAGTGCCGGAGCCGGTCGTGGCCCACGGACCCAAAATGCCAGTGGCATCGTTGACAAGGGCGGTTCCCGCCGCCGTGCCCGCAAAGCTGCTGAAATCCACCCCCGCGCCCGTGTGCGTCAGCGCGCCGCCAAGCGACAATGTCCTGCCGGAAGCAACTTTCCACGCCTGAAACCCTTTCAACGTCAGCGCGGAATTGATGGTCACGTTCTGGCTGGCCGCGCTCATGTCAATGCCCGCAGTTCCCGTGAAGAACGAGCTGTTCAAGGTCAGCGTGCTGCCGCCGCCAATGGTCACCGGACCGTTCAAGGTGCCGGCAAAAAGCAGCCCTTCCAAGGTCGTGTTCGCATCCACGGTGAGCGCCGCCTCATTGCCGGAGGAAATGGTGGAATCGAACTTGCCAATCGTCGTATTGGTCGGGGCCACGCCACCCCAGTCAGCGGCACCGCTCATTGTGGTGGTGTTCGCCTTGGTGATGACCGTCTGCGCCTGCGCGCCCGTCGCGACAGTCAGGCAAAAAATCGCAAGCAGCAGATGGCCGGCCGGCCAGGCCGGGATGCCGGTCCTTGAATTGTTTTTTTCAGTATTCATATTGTTTGTTGGTTGCAGGTTTTATTTGTTGGCTGCAAGTTTTCCGGGATGGATTTTAGGGGGTTGATTAAAAACTAAAGGACGCGCACGGCTCCAAGGAAAACGAAACCGGCCCGCAAATCTGAAATGGAAAGCATTCGGCTCGCATTATTTTTTCAAAGGTTACCGGGCGAGTTTAATCCACACTTATCATAATATCCATCCCCGTTTTCGGGGATGTGCTTCAAATCGAACCAATCAAGGAAGGCTTGGGCGTTTTTGGGGGGGATTCTTTGCGTTCCAATAGTATTTCGACCAGAGATTATCAAGTATGGTGTATTCCACATGGCCGTCTGCCAAACTTATGTTGACGCCGCCTCTCGGATATGGTGAGGTAATCGGGACATTTCTTGGAGCGGCTGAAGGATTATTTATGCCGTGCCGCAAGATGGCGACCCGCCGCATCATGTCTCCCTCTCCAGCAGTCGGATTGAAAATCGAGCCAGCACCAGCGGTGGGGATTTGATATAAATTAAAATATGGCTGATCATTCGGATCCGCCCAAGTAGCATCATATACACCGTCGGCAAAAACAGGGGTTTCCGAAGGGTGTCTTATGTTGTCTTGCTTGTTAAAAAAACCGCTCAAGTCCGTATTGACAGCACTCGAAGCTTGCTTTTGCCCCACAGACCAATAAGACGCTGAATTCTTGTTCACATCATTAACATCACCGGCATTAAAAAGCCAGCCGTTTAAGGTATAGCTGGCTGCATAGTTGAGTTGACCCAATGGCGGCCCCCCGTTCCAAGCATAATCTGCGGCACCAGGCGTATTTCCGGCAAAACTAAATGCCGGATTGTTAGTGCCCGCCACGGGACATAAGCGGACGGCGGTCACATTTGCCTGATAGCTCAACAACGCGCTCAACCAACCTAAATTTCCTCCGGTTTTATTATAATTGATGAAGCCAAAGTCGGCTTGATACATATATGCAGAGAGCGTCAATTGCTTGAGATTGCTCTTGCATGCAATTTCCTGCGCCTTGCGCTTCGCGCCGGACAGCGCGGGCAGCAGCATCGCCGCCAGAATGGCGATGATCGCGATGACAACCAAAAGCTCGATCAATGTAAAACCATGATTGTCACGACCCGGGCGGGTCTCTTTTTTAAGAGCAGGATTTGGGTTCATTATTAAATTAATATGGACTCACCCGCCGCCACGCGCCATCCCCGTTTTCGGGGATGGCGTTATATTTCAGGTTTTCAAGCATTCCGGAGCTGGCAGCCATCGTGAAAAAACGGAGGCGCGGACGGGTCTGCACGCAATTTTTTCCCGGCGCGCCGTCCGTTTGAAGTTCAATCGTCTTTGTTTTTTTATCCGCAGATTACGGAAGATAAAAAAATCCGCGTGTGTCCGCGAACACGCCCGTCAAAGACATGATTCCGTTGTGAAGATGAACCGCCGCCGTGTCAAAATTTCACGCGTGAACTGGACTGGCGCGCGGCCACGGCCTCGATCCGGCTGCGCACATGCATTTTTTGACAGATGTGTTTGACGTATGTGCGCACGGTTTCCGCCCCGATGCCCAGCTTCTTTCCGATTTCCTTGTAGATGAAACCCATGGCCAGCAGGTTGAGCACTTCGCATTCCCGGGGAGACAAGTGATTCGTCTCTTGAACCGATGGCTCCAGCAGGTGGAAATGCTGCACCACCTTGCGGGCAATGTGGCCGGACATCGGCGCGCCGCCCTGATAAGCGTCGCGAATGGCCTCGATCAACTGTTCGGGCGGGCTGGATTTGACCAGGTAGCCGCTGGCCCCGGCTTTCAAAGCGCGGAAAATGTGTTCGCTGTCCTCATAGAGCGTGACCATGATGATCTGGATTTCCGGCGCGGCCTTTTTTATCAGGGTCACGCATTGGATGCCCGACATTCCAGGCAGCTTGATGTCCATGAGCACCACGTCCGGTTTTTTCTCCAAAATTTGCGGCAGCGCTTCTTCTGCGGACACATAAGCTCCAAGGCATTTTATGTCCGGCTTGGATTTCAGGGCTTGCAGGAGGCGCTTTCGGAACCTGTCATTATCCCCGACAATCATCACGGATTCCGGCTCGTTCAAGATGGGTTTCTTCATGGGTTTGCAGGCAAGATGATATTAAAAGCTTTGGCTTCGGCCTTGCCGTAAAAAAAGCGGTCGGAAATAAAAAAAATTCTAGTTCAATTGAGATTCAAAGTCCACAACGGATTTGAAACCAAGCGCCCTGTGAAACCGGCACGGCTGTAAAAAAATTTCAATCCTTGAGATGGCCGGGCAGGCCTCGTAGTGCGTTTCAACTGAAGGCCGGCTTGTTTTATTTTGCCCAGACTGTTTTTGAAATTCGGAAAAAATGCTTCCTGATATTTATTGCGGATGAAACCTACTATGAACGTCCTGGCTGCCGCGAAGCGACGCTGGAAATTAGCCGGGAACAACGTCCATGGTGGAGTTTCAAAGAAAATACGTCCCTCAAGGGACGGTTGGAAATGCCCGAGATACAACCGTTTCCCGGCATATTCTCCTGCCGGGTTAATTTCCGATGCCGCCCCGCGACAACCGGGTGTTGGCCATTACAAACGTCAAGGAAGCAAATGACTGCTATGATGTCTAATCTCCAAACTTGGGATTCGGCACCGTCATCGTCACCCCCGCTTTCCAAAGTTTGCCGTCCTGCCGCCGGATGAACAACGTCCGGTTTCTGTGATGTCCTCCAGCGCCGGCCATTACTTTGTCCGCATCCGACGTTGAGTTAAGATCAGTCCCGCCAGTCCCAATCCCGCCAGCGCCAGCGTCGAGGGTTCCGGTGCGGTCGTGATGTCCAGCCCCCAGCTCACCACCGTTGATTGCCCTCCCGACGCCAAGTTCGCCAAAAACAACGTCCACGTCCCGTTGGGATTCTCGTTGTCAAACGATCCCAGCAACGCACTCTGTGTCCCCGTAAACGCCAAAGGGTTGCTCTGCGGATCAATGTTCTCTCCATCCGGCTGCCACGTCCCCGTCAGTTGTCCCCCGCCCAATGATCCCGTCACATTCTGATAGTAATGGATGCTCCCGTTGGCCGCGCTGTCCGAAAACGTCACGTTCATCCCAGAGTCCGAATACCCAAATGCGGTTGCGCTGTTGCTCACCCCCACCCGGTTCAACAATACCGCAAACCCTCCATCGGGCCCCGACAGATACGCATATAAATCCCCGTTGAATCCCCCGGTCAAATCCACGCTCACCGTCACGTTTGAGATGTTCCCGCCGGTCATCGTCAGGTTGGTCGCCAGCGTCAATCCAAATGGACTTCCACTGGGTATCGCCTGGTTCACGTTAAAGGTGTAGTTGGACTCGGTGTTCTGTCCCCACACGGTCGCTCCCCACATCAATAATGCCGCCCCCAAGGCCAGTGTCTTGTTCGTTTTCATGGTTTCAATTCTTTATGGATTGTTGCTCATTGCGGCGGTGACCCCGCTGAATATGGATAATACAGACGGTAGAAAATATCACCGGAGACCCAGTTCGTATCCGTGAAAGTCCACGAACCGTTGCCGGTAACCGTCACGGTCGGCGTCCCCGCCACATTCGCCCAGGGTCCGCTCAAGCTCGTCTCGCTCTCAACCCCGTAGGTGTATCCCGGTATCCCCGACCCGCTGAAGGTCGGTTGTCCATTCCCATTCAACGTCGGGTTCGCTATTGTCGGTGCCGTCGCCGACACCGGCTCAACATACACCGTTCCGGTTGCCGTCAAAATTCCGTCCGTCGCGGTGTAGGTGAAGTGGTCTTCCTTGGTCACCGCACCATTATAATATATGTATGTCCCGTCGGTCGTCACGTTCGTCCCGCTGGCGCTATTGGCCACCCCGCTCAATGTCAGGCTGTCCCCGTCAGAATCGCTCCAGGCCGCCGTGTTCGATAAAGTCGTGATCGCCAGATGCAATGGCAATCCGGTGGTAACGTTGTTCGTCACAATGTTCGCTATCAGAGGAGCGGCATCCACCTCCAGATTCAGCGCCCCGCCGCTGATTTGCAGAAATGCCGTCTCGCCACTGTCGCTGTTGATGCCGCCGCCGCCCACCGTGACCGCAGGCACGCTTCCGGCCACCGCACCGACATTGCCCGCAGTGGCATTGGAGATGACGTTGTAAGTGCCCCGGGACAAAGCCGTGCCGGTGTTGTTGATTTTGAAGGTGGTGCTGCCGGACAGCGTCAGCGTGCCGTTTGTGACATTCAACGCCGGCATGCCCGCAGCAAAAGTCACCGAGACTGTGCCGGAACCGGTGTTCAGACTGCCGTTTAACGTGCCGGTCGTGGAAGCGTTGTTGGACAAAACCTGGCTGGAACCGAGATTAAATGAACCCAGGCTGGAGATGTCAAACGTGGCTCCGTTGCCCACGCTGATGACCGGCGTGTTGGAGATCGAAGCAGAAGCGCCCAGCGTCAATGTTCCATTGGTAACAATGGTGACGCCTGAATAAGTGTTGACGGCGTTCAACGTCAAAGTGCCGCCACCAGATTTGTTGAGTCCGCCAAGTCCCGTCAGCGCACCTGAAAGCGTGATGTTGAACGGGTTGCCGTTCGTGTCAGCCGCCTTGAACGTGATGTTGCCCGTGTCGTTCGTCAACGTCATCGGCAGCGATGACGACCAGTTTGTCAGCGCGCCCACCGTGCCACCGGAGAGGCTTGTGGAACTGCTGAATGTCCCCGTGCCATCCTGTAAAATGCCGCCGGAACCGACATAAAGAGAACCGCCGCTCACCACCAGACGACCCGTTCCAGAGGATGAGGCGGTCGAGAACCCGCCGCCAAAATCAATGTCCTTGCAAAGCGCGAGACCGCCGGAGATGGAGAGCAGACCGCTCGTTGATGTTGTGGTGTTGACGATAACATTTGCGCCGGGCGACGAAAACAGGCCGCCCTGCACGTCAAGCTCGCCAGAAGCAGCGCCCTGAAACGCTATTATCGGAATGTTGGCTCCCATGGTTATGGCTCCGTTCACAAGGATCACACGGCCGTTGCCACTTGCACTTCTTCCGGCAACCAAATTTCCTGTGGTGAAATTCAGGGTTCCGCCATTGATGGTGACCAGCCCGTTGCCGCCGAATCCAGGCTCAAATGTGCCGGCAGTGTTGTTCAATGTGGAGTTGTTTCCGATGACCAATCCGCCCACGCCCGTTGACGGCGTCCCCATGTTGATTGGTGAATTTCCGCCGCCGCCGCTGCTAAAGGTTTGCGGCGTTGTGGCCGTCAACTGGAGCGTGCCAAGACCGGTCGAAACAGTCGTGCTTAAAAATGCAGACGAGCCGCCGCCCAGCGACAGCACCCCGCCGCTGTTGACTGTCACTGCGGGCAGCGTTGTCACCGCCGCATTGATCGCGGCGGAAACGCTGGCGTTCACCGTCACGCCCGCCGTGCTGGTCACCGCCAATGTGCCGTTGGTCAGCGTGTATCCAGAAGTGTTGAACACCATGTTCGAGGCATTGAAAGTCCCCGCGCCCAGGTCCACCGTGTAGCTGCCGGGCGTGCCTGCGCCGAAAATTGCGCCGCTGCCGTCAATCCAGTTGGTGTTGAGGCCGCCAACCCACCAATTATTCACGGTGCTCCACGAGCCGGAGCCGTCGTCCGGGTTGGGCGCGGTCGCCCCATTCGCGTCCCATGTCAGCGACGCAAGCGCGGGGATGAGAATGTTGCCGGTCAATCCCGACGGCGGAGTCGCGCTGTAGTTGGCACCTGCGCTGCCGCCGAAAGTCAACCCGCTGACCGTCACGGAAATGCCGCTTCCAATGTCAGAACTCGCGAAGTTCGCGCTGTAGCCGTTGGTGGACAAAACTACGTTGGCCGTGTCGCCCGCGAGAACGCCGCTCAACACGACGTTGTTGGTGATGAGCCTCGCCGTGGTCGTGCCGTCCCATGTTTTATCCGCGATGCTCAAGCCGGAAACGATCGTGACCGGAAGCTGGTTCACCGTCTGCGTCGAGGTGCCGGAGGTGCTCGCGGCAAAATTGACCGTGCCGCCGAAGAAGGCTGAAATCGGATGACTGCCGGCGTTGAAAGCGCTCCAGTTCAATGAAGCGACGCCCGTGCCGGTATTCACCGCGACCGGGCTGCCGACGGCCACGCCGTTGTCAAAGAACTGCACCGTGCCGCCGTCCGGTGTCGGGGACACCGTCGCCATCAGGGTGGCCGTATCTCCATAATTGATGGTCGTCAGGCTGCCTAGCGTGGTGGTGGTCGCCGCCGCCGTGCTGGTGATTGTAAGAATTACATTTCCACCGCTGAACGAAATCGCACCCGACGCTCCGCCGGGAATCGCCGTTCCCGTGACGGTGTAAGAACCGGACTGCGTGATGTTTCCGCTCGCTTGCTGGATGATGGTATAAGTGCCGACCGACAACGGAACGGCCTTGTTGACCGTGATCGCATTGCCCGTCAGCACCAGCGTGCCTTGCGAAATGTAAAGCGCCGGATTCGAGCCGTCATAGGTCAAAATAACCGGCTGCGATCCCAGGCTGACCGTGCCTCCGGAAGCGCCTTTGATGGCCGCCGCCGTCGTGCCGACCGTTGAGCCGGTGCCGCTGGCGATCAAGGTCTGACCCGCGCCAAAAGCATAGCTGGAAATCGTCGAGACATCGAGCGTCGCGCCGGCCGCGATGCTGTTGGTCACGGAAGAGGTGATCGAAGCGTTGACGGCGGCGAAAGTTGCCGTCGGTGTTCCGATCTGGCTGTTAAATATAACGGCGCCGCTCACGGGAACCAGGTTGACCACATTGTTGCTGATGAGGCCGACGACCGCCGACGCTGGAATGCCGGTGCCGCTGACGGGTTGCCCAAAAATCAGGCCGCTGCTGGAGGTCGTCAAAATCTGGCTTATCCCGCCGAAGGTATATTGAGTGCCGGCGCTTTGTGTCGCCGTCGTGTTTGGACTCACGCCGATGGTGGTTCCGCTGACACTGGTGACGACTGTGCCAGCCGCAATGCCCGTGCCGCTGACCAATTCACCAATCGCAATGCCCGTGGCGCTGCCGACTGTGATTGAACTGGCGCCGCTGCCAAATGTTGCCGTGGTTGAATTCTTGAAGAAACTGTAATTGCCGCTGCTTGCGGCGGTGCAAGTAAATGAAGCGACGTTCACGGTGGTTCCGCTGACGCTGCTTACTGTGATGCCAGCAGGAATGCCCGTTCCGACAATTTCCTGCCCTGCGGCGATGCCGATGGTCGAAGCATTCGCCACCGCCACCGAAGTGACGACTTGGGAGAAAGTATAGTTACCGGTGCTGTTGGCAGTCGCAGTAAAAGAAGCGGTAAGAGGCACTGTTGTGTTTCCGGGCGTATAGCTGCTGCTGACGGTCACACCAGCAGGAATGCCGGTTCCAGTAACCACGGCACTCGGAGTAATGCCGGTGGCGCTCGACACTATCAATTGGCTGACAACATTGCCGGTGCTAAATGCTGTTGTCAGGGTAGGAGTCGGTCTTGTAAACCCTGTTGTCAGGGCAGACGAAAGTCCCAATGTCGTAACGGTCTGGCTGCCACCCGCCGCCGCCTGCACGTTAAGCGTGCCAGCGCTGATCACCGTGTTGCTTGTGTAAGTATTGGCGCCGCTTAAGTTCAATGTCCCGCCGCCGGTTTTGTTCAGCCCGCCGGGACCCGCAAGCACGCCCGCAAGCGTGATGTTGAAGGGGTTGCCGTTCGTGTCAGCCGTGTTGAACGTGATGTTGCCCGTATCATTGGTCAACGTCATCGGCAACAACGACGACCAGTTTGCGGCCGCAAACACCGTGCCGCCGGAGAGCCTTGTCAAACTGGTAAATGACCCCGTGCCATCCTGTATAATGCCGCCAGTCCCCACATACAGAGAGCCGCCACTCATCAGCAGAATGCCTTTTCCAGAGGATGAGGCGGTATTAAATCCACCGCCAAAATCAATATCCTTGGCAAGCGTGACACCGCCCGAAATGGAGAGCAGACCGCTCGTTGATGTTGCAGTGTTGACGACAACATTTGCGCCAGCCGACGAAAAAAGACCGCCCTGCACGTCAAGCTCGCCAGAAGCAGCGCTCGAAAATCCTATGATCGCCTGGTTGGCTCCCGTGGTTATTGCCCCGTTGACAAGGATCAAGCGTCCGTTGCCACTTGCACTTCTTCCGACAACCAAACTTCCTCCGGTCAAATTCAGGGTTCCCCCGTTGATGGTGACCAGCCCGTTGCCGCTGGTTCCGGGTTCAAATGTAGTGGCGCTGTTCACCGTGCAGTTGTTTCCAATGACCAACCCGCCCGCTCCCGTTGACGGCGTTCCTAAATTTATTGGCTGCGTTGCGCCGCTGGTGGTAAAAGTTTTTGCCGATGCCGCCGTCAACTGAACCGTGCCAAGACCGGTCGAAGTAGTCGCGCTAAAAAGTGCAGCCGAGCCGCCGCCCAAGGTAATGGTTCGTCCCACCGGCACGTTAAAAAACTGAACACTCACGGGACAGTTAATCGTCACGTCAAAGTTCGCCGCGCTCATGTTGATGCCTGCGGATGTGCCAAGCGTCAGGGTGCTGGCGCTGGTCGCGACAGTGACCGGGCCGTTCATCGTGCCGAGAAAGGTGAGGCCGTCCAGTGCCACAGCGCCGCCGAGAGTGAGGTTCGCTTCATTGGGCGCGCTGATCGTGGCATCGAACTGGCCGGTGTTGCCCGCCGCCGGTGCCGTGCCGCCCCAGTCCGCCGCCACGTTCATCGTGGTCGTGTTGGCCTTTGTCAGTGTCGCGGCCTGCGCGCCAACCGTGGCGGCAAAAAACAACGCTCCCGCCAGAAGAGAAACGGAAATGCGCGCC
>Ga0137403_10000677_pt1 | contig 43966 bp, 33 predicted proteins | sample CZOMad2_1_16fung_FD_122057 | JGI IMG/M metagenome (GOLD analysis project Ga0137403, IMG submission 122057) | Vadose zone soil fungal communities from Angelo Coast Range Reserve, California, USA - CZOMad2_1_16fungal (Hybrid Assembly) | ecosystem: Environmental > Terrestrial > Soil > Vadose zone...
ATCCGGCACTCCTACGTTCATGGTCAAGACGCCGGCAGCGTCAAACCCCGGGCTCAGCGACCTTAGGCCAACAAAGCTGCGTACCAGCAGGCCCGCACCGGCGAGCAGCATCATCGACAGCGCCATTTCTCCGATCAAGAGAGAAGCACGCAACCGCCCCGCCTCGCGCGCGGACGAAATCGAGGTCTTGAGTACTCCCACTAGGTCCGACCCAGACGACCGCAGCGCCGGGAGGAGTCCGAACAGCACCGCGCTCAGGATGGACATGCCCATGGTGAAGCCCAGCACCGATCCGTTCAGTCCCACGCTCGCAAGGCGTGGAATATCTTTCGGCCCAAAGCTCACGATCGATTCGAGGGCCCAGTACGCCAAGAGCAGACTGGCGGCTCCAGCCAACAAAGCCAGCAACAAGCCCTCGGTCAACATCTGGCGCAGCAGCCGCGAACGTCCCGCGCCCAGTGCGCGGCGCATAGCCAACTCGCGGTGCCTGGCCGTCGCCCGTGCCAGCAACAGGTTGGAGATGTTGGCGCACGCGATCAGCGCCACCAACCCCACCGCCCCCAGTAGCAACAGCAACGCCGCGCGAATTTCTCCGACCATCGCCCTGCTCCAGGGTTCCACGCTCACGCCCCACTTCGCATCTTTGTCCGGATAGAGTTTCTTGAGCTCCGCCATGATTCCGGCGAGGTCGTCCTTGGCCCGCGCCAACGAAACTCCGCTCCGGAGCCTTGCCAGCACCAAAAGGTAGTGCGCCCCGCGCTGCGTCATCACGTTATTGTCGAATCCGATGGGCACATACGCGTCTGCGCCCGCCAGCGGAAAACTGAATTCCGCCGGCATCACGCCGATGATGGTGTACGGTTCGCTGTCCAATCGAATCGTCTGGCCGATCGCACCGGGCGCGCCGCCAAACTCCGCTTGCCACAGCCCGTAGCTGAGCACGACAACGTGGTCCGCGCCTTTGTGATTCTCGTCCGCGGTAAATTCCCGCCCAATCGCGGGGTGCGCCTGCAGCACGGAAAAAATCCCCGCAGTGCTCCGCACGGCACGAACACGTTTCGCTTCTCCGCGTCCGGTCAGCGCGTACTCGGCCATGTGGTAGGCGAACATCGAGGAGAAGGATCGGTTCTGGTCCCGCCAGTCAAAAAAATCAGGCGGAGACGACGAGTAACCCGATGTTGTCCCGCCTCGGTCCCAGGTCGAAACCAGTTGTACCAGTTCGTTTGCGTGGCCGTACGGGAGAGGCCGCAACAGCACCGCTTCGATCACGCTGAACATCGCCGTGTTCGCTCCGATGCCCAACGCCAACGCCAGCACGGCTATCCCGGTGAACCCGGGATTCTTGCGCAGCATGCGCCCGCCAAAGCGGATGTCCGTCCAAAAGCTCTCCGTCGACGGCCATCGCCAAACTTCGCGGCTGTCCTCTTCAATCAAACCCACGTTCCCAAACTCCCGCCGCGCTGCCAGCGCCGCTTCCTTCCGGGACATCCCGCCAGCGGCCAACTCCTCGATTTTTTCCTCGAGGTGTTCCCGAATTTCTTCGGAAAGATCGCTATACAGCCGTCGGCGCATGAACAATCGCTTCATCCAGCTCATGATTCACCCCGTGCCAGCACTCGGGTAATGCCTTCAAGCATCGTTTCGAACTTCGATACCTCCCGCTCGAGGTGCCTCGTCCCCGCGGCGGTCAGTTTGTAGATTCGCACCCGTCGGTTGGTCGACGAAATGCCCCACTCGGCTTTCACGAGTTCGTCCTTCAGGAGCCGCTGGAGCGCCGGGTAGAGTGATCCCTCTTCAATCTGGAGCAAATCGTTGGAGATTCTCTTGATGTGCCGCGCGAGAGCGTAGCCATGCATCGGCTGCCGCTTCAGGGTGCGTAGGATCATCATCTCCAGCGCTCCGGGAAACAGGTCTCGCTGTTCGGGTTTTCTCATGAGCGCAGTCGTCTCCGCGTCCGTAACAACCGCAAGCTATTGTGCTCTATACCTAGAGTAAAATAGGATGAACATAACGACCGGTCAAGCGCTTTTCTTGGACAGCACGGGGTGGCGCAGAAACCCCTTGAGTCGAGGCCACAAGAGTCAGAAACACGGAGCCACCCCGTCCCATTTCCGGCCATTTTCTGCACTTTTCACCACCAGATCGAAGCGCATCCTCTTCCCTTCAATCATTTCCACACTCTTTTGCGAAAACACCGGGATGCCACACAGACCGTTCTCTCAATTCTTCAACAAATACTTTTAACTTCTTGTTCACGCCGGGCGGACGCTGGCAACGCCTTCCTGGGGATGGCGGGGCACTGTGTTAACTAGCTCCGTAGCCCCGGCTATGCTCACGGGGAACGCACGACCGCCCAACGTCCCTTGCAGGACCTTTGGCCTTTACTGCCCCATACCTCCGCCGTACACTGAGAAAATAATGGCGTCCCGCTCCGGCATCCGCAATTACCGCTTCAGCTTCAATTTTTACATCACGCCGGCGGTCCAATGGCTGATCGTAGCCAACGCTTCCGTATTCATCCTCGAGGTCTTGCTCCAGGTGTTTTCGGGGATCGGAGCATATAGCCGCTTTACACATCTTTTCGGTCTGGTCCCCTCAGCGGTAGTCCACGGGCTCCGCATCTGGCAGCCATTCACTTACCTGTTCCTGCACGACGGTAGTACGGTCTGGCACATACTGACGAACATGTTCATGCTCTGGATGTTCGGGCGCGAACTCGAAATCGTTTGGGGCCGCAACCGCTTCCTGCGCTATTACTTCCTTACTGGAGTGGGCGCCGGTCTGATCAATCTCATGGTCAATACGATTCCGCTGGTCTGGGGCCAGCCGCTCTCGGACATTCCGACAATCGGCGCATCTGGAGCAATCTTTGGAGTGCTTCTGGCCTGCGCCGTCCTTTTTCCCGACCGCCAGGTCACCATGTTCCCCATTCCGATCAAGCTGAGCATGCGCACCTTCATGATCGTCATGATCGTCCTCGAGTTCCTGGGAACCTTCGGTGTCGGCGGGGACAACATCAGCCACTTCTGCCATTTTGGCGGAATGCTGGTCGGCTACATCTATCTGCGCCGCGGTTCTTTTCTTTACGGTGTCCGCAACACTCTGTCGGACTGGCAATATCGCCGCAACCGCAAGCGCTTCGAGGTCTACATCAATAAACACAAAGGCGAGCCTCCAGAGCCGCCTTCGCGCCCGGACCGCTGGGTCAATTAGCCGAATGTTGAAACTGAAAAACAAAGAGGAACTGGAAGAAAGTAGAGTGAAGATGGGCCGCTGAGAGATGAGGTTACGTGGGTTCGCCGATGACGTGGAACTTCATGAAGTTGGTGGTGCCGCGAATTCCCATCGGCGTTCCCGCTACGATGCCGACGACATCGCCTTGCCGCACCAGTCGCTCTTCCAGCAAACGCTTCTCGGCGACAGCAGCCAGTCCATCGATCTTCTGCACGTTGGCGATATTTCTCGGACGCACGCCCCAAATCAGTGCCATCCGCCGCCGCGTGGCCACCTCCGGCGAGAACGCGATGATCGGCACCAGCGGCCGGTAGCGCGATACCAGCCGCGCTGTGAATCCGCTGTGCGTGAATACGGCGATTACTTTCATATGCAATTCGCGTGAAGCGTGGCACACCAGTTCCGCTACGGTTTCCGCCACTTTGAGTTGTTCTTGGATCGCGGGGCGTGGAAACTCGGTGATGCTTTCTTCCGCTTCTTCGATGATGCGCGCCATCATGCTCACCGCTTCGACCGGATACTTTCCGCTGGCCGTCTCCGCAGAAAGCATCACCGCGTCGGAGCCATCGAAGATGGCGTTGGCCACGTCTGAAGCTTCGGCACGCGTGGGCCGCGGATTCTCGGTCATGGATTCGAGCATCTGCGTCGCGGTAATCACCGGGCGGCGAAACTCGCGCGCTCGCGCAATGATCATCTTCTGCACGACGGGTACGCGCTCCGGGCTCATCTCCACTCCCAAATCGCCGCGCGCCACCATCACTCCATCCGAAACCTTCAAAATCTCGTCCAGCCGCTCGATGGCTTCGGGTTTTTCGAGTTTGGCGATCACCGGCGTATCTTTTCGCATGTGCCGGATCAAACGCTTGGCCAGCAAAACGTCTTCCGGGCGCCGCACGAAACTCACGGCGATGTAGTCCGCGCCGTGCTTGATCGCGAACGCCAGATCGGCGCGATCCTTCGCGGTCAGAGCCGGCACGCGCAGTTTCACGCCGGGAAGATTGATACCCTTGTGCTCGCCGAGCGCTCCACCGTTCACGACTTCGCAAGTGACGTCCGTCCGGCGAACCTGCTTCACGCGCAGCTCGATCAACCCGTCGGAGAGCAGAATACGGTCACCGGGGCGCACTTCGCGCGGCAATTGCGTGAACGTGGTGTTCACCCGAGTGGCATCGCCGAGAATTTGCCGCGTGGTGATGACGAACGTCTGACCGGTGCGCAATTGCACCAGCCCCCCGCCGGCCAAAGACCCGGTGCGAATCTTCGGCCCCTGCAAATCAGCGAGGATGGCGATGGGCTTTTGGTGCTCGATGGCGGCGGCGCGCAGCGTGGCTATGCTTTTGGCGTGGTCTTCGTGCGAGCCGTGCGAAAAATTCAGCCGCGCCACGTCCATCCCGGCGCGTAGCAGCTTTTTGATGATTTTCGGAGACCGGCTGGACGGCCCGATGGTGCAAACGATTTTTGAATGGCGAAACGTCATGCTGTCTTCCCGGAGAACTTTTTTTGCAACCAGTTAAAGATACCGGCTAAATATTGCAACTCGCGAGCAGCGAGTGCGAAGCAGGGAATTATCGCGTCGCCGCAAACTCGGCAACGACTTTGGCCAGCAAATCAACTCCCTTGCCGAATGAGGCCACCGGCAAGCGTTCGTCGTCGCCATGCATGCGGCTGAAATCCGCATCGGTCATCGGAAACGGTTCGAGCCCATAGGCCTGAACGTTGCGCAATCGCAACTGCGCGGAATCCGTCGCGCCGGTGGATTGAAAGGGAAGAACCGGCACGTTGCCAAATTCCTGGACTGCGACTTTGGAAATCAGCGCATAGAGGTCCGATTCGAGCGAGGAGGGCGGCGCAGCCAAACCGGCATCCGGCTGAATCTCGAAGCGAATCTGCGGATCGTTAACGAGTTTCGTGAGATCGGCGACCAACACATCGATAGTATTGCCCGGCAGGAGCCGGATATTCAGGTTGGCGCGGGCTTCCCCGGGAATCACATTGTTGCGCACTCCCGCGGAAAGCATGGTGGGAGCGATGGAATCGCGCATCATCGAATTCCACAGCGGGTTGGCTTCGGAAATCACGCGCTGCGCGTGCTCGCCACGATCCGGGGTATCGAGCGAGCGCATCCACTTGCCGATTTCGTCGTCCTGCAATGGAGCGAGCTGCTCGAAGTAGCGCCGCACAATCGTCGTGAAATGCACGGGAGCCGCGTAGGTTCCGATCTTGGCGACTGCCGATGCCAGATGTACCACGGCATTTTCCTTGGTGGGACGCGATGCGTGGCCTGAAGGTCCGCGCGCAATCACCGCAACGTTGATGGCCACCTTTTCGCTCGCTTGTACCGCGACGTATTGCACTTTGCCACTGTTCACGAATACTTCGCCGCCTTCATTCAGCGCGAAGCCCGCCGCAAATTTCTGCCAATATTTGTTGATCAGAGTCTTGATGCTGGCATCGCCGCCCTGTTCTTCGTCCGCGGTAGCCAGGAAAATAACGTCGCGATTCAGGTGTGCTCCCGAACGCTTCAGAGCGATAAACGCCGCGAGATTCGCCGCCAGCATGGCTTTGTCGTCCATCGCTCCGCGTCCCCAGATGTAGCCGTCCTTGACGATTCCGCCAAAGGGATCGACTGCCCACCGGGACTTATCCACGCCCACCACGTCCATGTGTGCCACCAGCAGCAGTGCGCGCGACGGATCCGCCACCGCTGAACTTTGCAGGCGCGCCACCAGGGCACTCCGGCCCGGCGCCAGCTCCAGGAGCTCGGAGCGGATTCCTTCCTTCCCCAGAATGGCGGCGATATATTTCGCTGCCACCTCCTCGTTGCCCGGCGGATTCGTGGTATTGATGCGAATCAGGTCGATGAGCCACCCTTGCGCTTCCCTGGTAATGGCGGCGGTGTCCCCGACGGCGCTAGCGGGTGCGGGCGCAGCGCTGGCCGGAATTCCGGGAGCGGCAGGCACTTGTGCAACAGCGGGAGTGCCCGCCGCAACAGGCACCAGGATGAGCAAGGCGACGCCCAACCATACATGTATTCCGTGCTTTGCAGCCACCAAGCCATCCTCCTCTTTGCTCTCTTTGCAGCCGGACTGCCGCGAGTTTCCAGAAAACCTTTTTGCGTCGTTTGCGCTTCATACTAACACGCGGCCGAAGAGCCTCAGGCCGGCTCGTGCCAAGGCGTTGCGTAACTTCAACCTTTTGACCGCGCTCCGCGGCAAAGCGGTGCCAACGGGGTAGCGCGGTTTGCGGCATAATGAAAGCCTTGTAACGGTATTGTCTGTAGCGGTACCGTGAGTTATTTCCCCGGAGGCACTAGGCATGAGCACGCGACTTTCCAGAGTAATGCTGATGGCGGTGGGGGTGCTGGCCCTCCCTTTGGTGGCGCAGATCGCGCTGGCGCAGGCTCCCGACGGCCCGCAAGGCGGCGCGCCTCCTCCTCCCAAACCAGCGCAGCAGGCGCCGCAACAGACTCCGGCGAAGCCGCCGCAGGCACCCCCCGCGCAGTCCGGAACATCGATCTCCGTGGAAGTGCCGGTCGTGACCATGGATGTGGTGGCTACGACGAAAAACGGGGACATTTTGACCGGCCTGAAGCGCGAAAATTTTCGCATCACCGATGATGGCATTCCGCAGACCATCAGCAACTTTGCTCCGACGGACGCGCCAATTACCGTCGTGATGCTCATGGAATTCAGTAGCCGCGGCTACTACAACTGGTTTTCGAGCCAGGCGCGAGTGTGGGCGCCGGCATTTTTCCCTAATTTGCAGCAGAAAGATTGGGTGGCGCTGGTTACTTTCGACATGAAGACACGCACGGAAGTGGACTTCACACAGGATAAGAATGAAGTCCTGAATGCCATCTACCATCTCTATTTCCCCGGATTTTCAGAGTCCAATGTTTTCGATGCAGTCCTGGACACTACGGAAAAACTGAAAGATGTGGCTGGGAAGAAATCGATTCTGCTGCTGGCCAGTGGAGTGGACACGTTTTCAAAGCACACGCTCGATCAGACGCTGAAGCAGTTGCGGCAGAGCGACGTAACGATTTTTGTGATCGGTCTGGACAAGACTTACACTAATTTCCTGGAATCACACGGCTCGACGGGTTCGCACATGACTTACCTGCAAGCCGAGAATCAGATGAAGACGTTTGCGCAGCTCACCGGAGGGTTCGCGTGGTTCCCGCAATTTGACGGCGAGCTTCCCGGCATCATGCAGCAGGTGGCGTCCTTCCTGCGGCATCAGTACAGCTTGACGTATTCGCCGTCAGGCGGAGCAAACGATGGAAAATTTCATAAAGTGAAAGTGGAGTTGGTCGCGCCGGACGGCGGCCCGCTGACCGTCGTGGACCAGAAGGGCAAAAAGCAGAAGTACGTGGTGTATGCCCGTGAAGGATACACGGCACCGAAGGCCGGAGGCGTGGTCGAGAACTCCGCGCCGGAAAAGAGCGACAAAATATCCGTCGGTGCCGCAGTAGATCTCGGCAGCCGGCACGATTTCTTAATAGCCTTTGGCGAAATTAACCTGGTTGAAGAGCTCTTTTCCGGCAAACCACAGTTCCAACAATTCCAGGAGCAGCGCGGTTTCGCGATGCCACAGGCGGTCGCTTACTGCGCTGGTGTGCGGGGTGATGAATATGTTCGGAGCTTTCCATAGCGGGCTTTCCGCCGGCAGAGGCTCGATTTGTGTTACGTCGAGGGCTGCGCCGCCGAGCTTGCCGCTTTCGAGTGCGCGGATGAGCGCGGCTTCGTCGAGCAGCGAACCACGCCCGACATTGATCAGCCGCGCGCCGGGTTTCATGCGCGCGAGCTCAGCTTGCCCAATCAAGTGTTTCGTCTCGGATGTTTCGGGAGCGGCGATGAGCACATAATCCGCTTCGGGCAAGACGGTGTTCAGGTCCTTGGCCGGGACTATCTTTTCTGCGAGGGCGGGATCGCCCGCTCCAGAGCGCGTCACGCCCCACACGCGTAGATCGAATGCGCGAGCGCGCCGCGCTACTTCGTGGCCAATCGAGCCGAAACCGACGATCAGCAGAATTTTGCCGTTGAGCTCGGTCAGATGTTGAGGCTGGTCCCAAAGGGGCTGCTGCACCCACTCGCGGCGGTCCTGGCCGCGCACGGAATCAGGGAAATTGCGCGCCAACGCCAGCAGCAAACCGATCGTGTGCTCGGCCATTGGCGCCGAGAAAACTCCACTAGGATTGGTGACCAAGATTCCGGAATCGCGCAATTCTGGATACATCAATTGCGCGACGCCCGCGGCAGTGGAGTGGATCCACTTCAGTTTCTTCGCTTCCACAAGCTGGCTGGCTCGCAATGAATAGCCCACGAAAATGTCCGTGTCCGGCAACTCGGGCGGCAGTTGGTCGTAGTTCTGAAGATGCAGAACGCGTATTTCCGGCCAGTGTTTGCGAATCGTTTCGGCCATCAACGGTTTGGGCCGCCATTCGGTGAACGGGTGCCAGACACAGATGACGAGTTTGGTTTCCGGCGGAGTTGTGCGCATCATTTTTCGTCAACCGCGTTTGCGCAGATCAACGCCGGTCATTTCCTTGGGTTGCGCATGGCCGAGAATGCCGAGGATGGTGGGCGCGATGTCGCGCAACGCTCCGCCCGAGCTGAGTTGAACGCGATCATCGTCGCTCGCAAGAATCAGCGGGACGGGATTGGTGGTGTGATAGGTGTGCGGTCCTCCGGTTGCGGGATCGATCATAGTTTCCGCATTGCCGTGGTCGGCGGTGATGATCCAGTTTCCACCGCGCGGCTTCAGCGCTTGATAGATTGCGCCCAAGCCGGCGTCGATGGCTTCGACTGCTTGGATGGCGGCTTCGAGCTTGCCGGAGTGGCCGACCATGTCCGCGTTCGCGTAATTCATGATGATGGCGTCGAATTCGCCTTTTTCGATGGCGTTCACTACTGTGTCCGTGATTCCCGCAGCGGACATTTCCGGTTTCAAGTCGTACGTGGCCACTTTGGGCGAGGGCACGAGGATGCGTTCTTCGCCCGCGAAGGGCTTTTCCACGCCGCCGTTGAAGAAATAGGTTACGTGGGCATATTTTTCTGTTTCTGCCGTACGCAAATTCTTGTAATTCATCTGGGCAAAGACTTGCGCGATGATTTGTTCGAGCTTTTCCGAAGCGATCACGTATTTCAGCCATGGCCAGTTCTTGTCGTACTGGGTCATCGCGACATAAAGGAGATGTTTGGGCCGGTGGGGGTCGGTGAATTTGTCGAAATCGGGGGCGGCGAGCGCGTAGGAAATCTGGCGAGCGCGGTCGGCTCGGAAGTTGTAAAAGATTACGGCGTCATCTTCGCGAATCAATCCGGCGGGTTGGGCGTTGGCGTCTTGGCCGTTCGTGACCACGATGGGTTTCACAAATTCGTCGGTGACTTCCCGTTCGTAACTTCGCGACAGCGCCGCAACGGGATCATTCGTTCGCGTCTCCGCTTCGCCATGCACCATCGCTCGATAGGCCAGTTCGATGCGCTCCCAGCGATTATCGCGGTCCATCGCATAGTAGCGGCCGACCAGCGTGGCGATTTCTCCCACGCCCAGGTCACGCATCTTCTGCTGCAATTGCCGCACAAAATTACGACCGCTGTGGGGCGGGGTATCGCGGCCGTCCAGGAAGCAGTGCACGAATACGTGTTTCACGTTATGGCGCTTGGCCATTTCGAGCAACGCAAAGAGGTGGTTAATGTGCGAATGCACGCCGCCATCGCTGAGCAAGCCGATGAAATGCAGTTGGTGCTGGCGGCCGCGTTCCATTGCTTGCTGGAACAGCGGGACTTCATCGAGCTTGTTGTTGATGACGAGCAGATCGATACGCGTGATGTCCATATGCACGACGCGCCCTGCGCCCATATTCATGTGCCCGACTTCGCTGTTGCCCATCTGGCCTTCCGGGAGGCCGACGAACGGGCCGGAAGTGTGAATGAGCGTGTTGGGAAATTTCGCGAGCAGTTGGTCGTAGTTTGGCTTGCGCGCGAGGGCAACGGCGTTGCCTTTCGTTTCGGCGCGGTAGCCCCAGCCGTCCAGGACGGTGAGCACGAGAGGTTTCGGTCGGTTTGCCATAGCACCTGAGAGTCCTGAATTAATTGCGCCGCTAACGAGCCGCGAATTCTTGCAATGCCGCTAGCAGGCGATCCACTTCTTCGGCGGTGTTGTACTGCACGAGTCCGATACGCAAGAGACCGCCTTTTTGCTCGACGCCCAGACGTTCGGTGAGATTCAGCGCGTAGTAGTTGCCGTCCCAGGTAAAAATGCCGCGATCGCCGAGGAATTTCGCGATGTCGGCGGGATGGTGATCGCGGATGCGCAGAGAGACCGTCGAGCAACGCTCGTTGAAGCGCTTCGCGTCGGTTATGCCGTAAATATGGAAGCCGGGAATCTGCTGTGCGCCTTCGATCAGGCGCGCGAGTAGGGCGCGTTCGTAGGGAACCGTGGTGCGATACGCGACGAGCAGGGCTTCGCGGCGGCTCTTTGCGCTGGGATCGCAGCGGCGGCCGAGTTCGGCGATGTAGTCGACGGCGGCGCCGATTCCCGCGATTAGCTCTTGGACCTGCGTGCCGGTTTCCCAGCGATCTGGCAGCGTGTCGTACGCAGGCCGCACTTTGTACGGCTTGAAATGCAGTAGATGCTCGCGCTTGCCATAGAGCACGCCCATGTGCGGGCCAAAGAATTTGTACGGCGAGCACGCGAGAAAATCGCAGTCGAGCGCGCGAACGTCAATCGGGCCGTGCGGAGCGTAGTGCACGGCGTCGATAAACATGAGTGCGCCCGCAGCATGCGCGAGCTTGGTGATTTCGGCGACGGGATTGATGGTGCCGACGGCATTCGATGCGTAACCTACCGCAACCAGCTTGGTCTTTGCAGTGATCTTGTGCCTAAGATCATCGAGATCGAGGGTGCAATCGTCTTCGCGAATGTCTGCCTGACGGATGACTACGCCTTTCTCTTCGAGGGCGCGCCACGGGGCGACGTTGGCGTCGTGGTCCAGTGTGGTGACTACAATTTCATCGCCAGCGTTCAATTCGTGAGCGATGGCACGCGAGAGCGCGAAGGTGATCGTGGTCATGTTTTGACCGAAGACAACTTCGTCGGCGTCGCAGTGAAAGAAGTCAGCCATGGCGGCGCGGGTGGCTGCGATCATCGCGTCGTTGCGCCTGCTGGTTTCGAAGGCGCCGCAAGTGTTGGCGTTCGCGCTCATCCAATAATTGTGAACCGCATCCATCACCTGCTTGGGCACTTGCGTTCCCGCGGGGCCATCGAGAAAAGCTGCCGGATGTCCGTTCACGGTCCGCTGCAAAGAAGGGAATTGTTCGCGTACCCACACGACGTCGAGTGCTTTCGTTTCTGTTCCCTGGAATGCCGGTGTGCTCATCGCGTCTCCGAGCCGCTAACTGTGACCATTTTCTGAACCGCTAGTTTCTCACACGCCTTGAAAACGGTGTAGTGCCGCATTCCAATTTGGCGGTACTGTCCGTGGCGGAGGCGCGGCGTAGCGCACTCGGAGCAGCTTTCGCGTGGTAGCATTGCTTATCCTTCATTCATGCCGCTTTGGCGCCGGCTATCAACTCCGCGCCAGGTTTTCCAAGAGGTTCATCGTGCCCGAAATCAGTCAGCCAACGCAGCGCACCCGCGTGGTGCGCGAGCCGCATCGCGGTGCCTACGACCGCGCAACGATCGACGCTATTCTCGACGAAGGCTTGGTGTGCCACCTGGGATTTTCCGCCGAGGACCAGCCATACGTGATTCCCACAATGTTCGCGCGGGTTGGCGATGCGGTTTATTTTCACGGATCAGCTGCCAGTCGCATGTTGCGCAATCTGGGAACGGGAATTCCTGTCTGCCTTACCGTGACGCTCGCGGACGGATTGGTGCTGGCGCGCTCAGTGTTCAATCATTCGATGAATTATCGGTCGGTCGTGGCGCTGGGCACTGCTGTGCTGGTCGACGACGCAGGTGAGAAGATCGCTGCGCTGCGCGCGTTTACGGAGAAAATTCTTCCGGGACGGTGGAGCGAATCGCGCCAGCCGAGCGAAAAAGAGTTGAAAGCTACCAGCATCCTGCGTTTACCGCTTACCGAAGCTTCCGCGAAGATGCGCATTGGCCCGCCGGAAGATGACGCGGAGGATTATGCGCTCCGAGTCTGGGCGGGAGTGATTCCGCTGCAACTTGCCGCGGGCGCGCCGATTCGCGATGCACGCTGCGACGCCTTGATCCCCACTCCGGCGTATGCGGAGAATTATCGCCGATAGCCAGCCTAGCGCCGACTGCCTGCGTTACAACTGCACAGCGCGCACGAAGTCCGCGAGCATTCCGTATCCGGTGGCTTCGATGCCCGGGTTGTGCTCGACCAACGAAAGGCCGAACACGTCGAGATCAAATCGGATCGCTGAGCTTGTGCCTTCGAGGTTCGCCAGGGGATCGGACGCCAGCAGCAATTCCGGCTGCACGCTGCAATCCACGCTATCGCCTCGGCGCTCCGCCCGGCAGACCAGTTTGTAGCGCATTCCGGCGCTGCGCACCGAGCGGATCTTTTCTTCGCTTAGCTCGCGAATTCCCGTGCGGCGCACCTGGTCAAGGCGAATCGGCACGCCCATCAGCACGATGGTCAGCGCTGCCACTTTCACGGCGGCGTCCCAGCCGTCGAGATCGGCACTGGGATCCGTTTCCGCTACGCCCAGAGCTTGCGCGCGCTTCACGGCTTCCTCCAGCGAGCGGCCTTTCTCGATTTCCGTCAGCACCACGTTGGTGGTTGAGTTGAGTACTCCGCAAAATCCGCGCAGGTCCGTGGCTGGAAGCCCTAGTGGGAACATCGAGAAAATCGGTGCGCCATCCATGACCGTCGCTTCGTAGAGGAACTGGCGGTTTTTCTCGCGCGCAAGGGCTGCCAGTTCGGCGAAGGCGTGCACGATGGGTCCTTTGTTCGCAGTGATGGCGTGAGCGCCGTGTTCGAGCGCCGATTTCAGGTGATCGATGGCCGGCTGGCCGGTTCTCGCATCCAGCGAACTGGCTTCGAAGAGCACATCGGCGCGAGCGCGCTCCAGCCACTCGCGGGTATTTTTCGGCGCGTGCGATGGCGGAACGGGAAAATGGCCGTTGAGAGTGGCAATCGGATTAAGTCCGTCGGGATCGGCAACCCAGCCGGCGCGCCGCGTGGCAAGACCGGTGAGCCGCCAGCGAATATCGTAGCGGCGCCGCAGCTCCGTTTCTTTGGAGATAAGCAGCCGTAACAGGGCTCGTCCCACATTTCCAAATCCGATGATTGCGACGTTGTAGGACGGAATGGCTCAACTCCGAAAATGTTTTCTCCTATTTCACCGCGGCAAGTTTCGCAGCGGCCGCGGAAATCAGCGCCGCTTCATCCTGCAATACTTTGGAGATTGCGCTGATTCCCTGTTCCGCTTGCTTCCATTGTTTCTGGTCGATCGCTTCGCGAGCGGCAGGCATCGTTTTGGCGGCGTATCCGGTGTAGAAACCGGGCGCATCGAGTTGATGCTTGAACCAGGGACGATTCGGCAAACCCTCGGCGTTGGTGAGCTTTCGCTCGCTGTCGATAAGCATACGATTTACGCCGGCGAGCGAAGCAGCGGCGAGTGCGGAGCCGCCGTCGCTGCTGGCCTGGTCAAACGCTTTCTTATACTCGGCGGCTGCGCGAGTGATTGCATCCGCACCGTTTTCGAGCGGCGCAAAATTCAGATGCGGCGGCACGCTTTCGACAGATGGGGCAACCAGTGGATGGCGAGGATCGTTGGTCGCGTGGAAGAGGCCTTCTTCGATCTCGCGATTGCGCTCGCGAATGTCGTCCCGCGTCTTCTCGGCCAGCGCTTTCAGCTCCTTCACATACATCTGCACGGTATCGGCGAAATCGCCGAACTCAAATGGCAGCAAGTCCGCATCCGCCATGCGCATCACGGCGGTGCCGCCGGTTTGCGCGAGCGCGCGGCCGTAGACAAATTCGGTATCGCTGAAATGGGTGTACCAGTAAAAATCGTCGTAGATCGAATGATAGATTCCGCCGCCGTCTTCGCCGCCGAAACCGATATTGAGGGAGGCGACGCCATCGTGATCGAGAAAGGCGGTGTAATCGGATCCCGAGCCAAGGGGACCAATCCGCAGGTCGGCGCGTTCGCGGATTTCCTTGCGCTTCTCTGGAGTTTTCGCGTCGGCGATCTCTTTGAGCTGCGCTCGTTTCCACGCGCTCAGTTTCGTTTCCGGGTCCGAGACTTCCCGCATGATGTCGTTGCTGAACTTTTCTAAAGTGTGCGAGCCCTGCACGCCTAAATAGCCTCGCCCGCTGGAATCCGAGTTGATGTACGCCACGCCATTGGCGCGCAGTTCGTCGTAATGCGCTTCGGCAAATTCTGTCGAGCCGAGAAGGCCCGGCTCTTCGCCGTCCCACGCGCAATAAATGATGGTGCGTTTCGGTTTCCAGCCAGCTTTGACTAACTCGGCCAGCGCCCGCGCTTCTTCCATCATCGCGACTTGACCGGAAATCGGATCTTCCGCCCCATTCACCCAGCCGTCATGGTGATTCCCACGAATCACCCACTCATCCGGGAAAACCGCGCCAGGAATTTTCGCGATCACGTCGTAGATCGGCTTGATGTCCCAGTTCGACTTGATCTTCAGGTGCACTGTCGCTGGTCCGGGCCCTACGTGATAGGTAATGCCGAGTCCTCCGCGCCACTCTGCGGGTGCCACGGGACCACCGAGCGCTGCAAGCAACGGCTGCGCATCGCCATAGGAAATCGGCAACACCGGAATCTTGGTGATCGTCGGCGCTTCTTCAACCTTCAATCGCTTCGCATCTTTCGTTGCGCCGACTCCCGGCGTCAGTGGATCGCCCGGATAAAACGGCATGTCTGCAACGCTGCCGCGCTGCGCTCCATCTTTCGGGCGCCAAGCGCCCGCGGGAAAGACATTGCCTTCGACAAAGCCGTCCTCATGCGGATCGGAATAGATCAGGCAGCCAACCGCGCCGTGCTCCGCCGCAACCTTGGGCTTGATCCCACGCCAGGAATGAAAATACTTGGCGATGACGATCTTCCCTTTGACCGAAATCCCCATCCGCTCCAGCTGCTCGTAGTCTTCAGGAATGCCGTAGTTGACGTAAACCAGCGGCGCGGTGACATCGCCGTCAATCGAATACGCGTTGTATGTGGGCAACTGTTCACTCTGCTGATTCGATGTCGGATCTTCCGGCAGCGCAGGCTCTTGCAGCTTGGCCGTGAACTTCGGGCCGCCGTCGACGAGTTCGACGGCGCGTTCTTTCGGCGTCGGGAACAGCACATCGAATTGCTCGATGTGCGCGTCGAGACCAAACTCTTTGAACTTCGCCAGAATCCACTCCGCATTGTTCTTGTCGTAGGGTGATCCGACGTGATGCGGATGCGCGGAGAGCCGCTCCATATACGCGCGAAGATTCTCAGGTTTGGGAATCGCGCGCAGCTTCTCTTCCCATTGGCGCTCGGCGCGCGATGATTCGACCGAATATCCGTAAAGCGGCTGTTCGTCCGCCGCCACATGCGTGCCGACCGGCGCAAGCGTCGCGCCCGCGCACAAGATCGCCACAAAAAGACCACTGCGCTTCATAAATCCCCCTCAATCGCGCAGGTATTCTGCATCAACCGGGGCGATTTGCAAGAGCCATAAGTTAGCGTAGCGGCTTGGACAGGTGGATGAAGTGGCAAGCCATTTTAAGCGGCGCGTCCTCGGGCATCGGCGAGATTCCCGTTTCCTTGAATCCCAGTTTTCCATAAAAACGCAAAAGCTCCGGGCGAGCGCTTATGATCCGCAAATCGACGCCGCTGCAATCGCGATCGCTGAAGTATTGTTCTGCCGCAGCCATCAAACGGCGGCCCAGCCCGCTGCCTTGCCGCTCCGGATCCACGGACAACAATCCGACATATCCGCGCCCGCCGCGCAGTTCGACATACACGCAGCCGAGCAGCAGCGATCTGTCCTCCAGCAACAAAAACTTTCCCCGACCCATGTACCCGCGAACTCGCTCGGGATCGACGCGCTCACCCTCAATAGCAATTTGCTCCACCACAAACGCCGCGTTGATCAGTTGTGTCAGCGCCGCAACGTCCGCTGCTTCCGCATCGCGAATCCGCAACTCTTCCAGGCGCACGCTCGATTGTCCCGCAGCAGTCATCAGTCCTTCTTTTCCGTGGCCGGGGCGTTCGTTTTCGCCGCCAGTTCCGCCAGCGAATTATGCAGATTCAAGATGCGCCAGCGGCCATCCGTCTTCCGGCACATGGACATTCCGTGCCCGTTCTTGTGCTGCTCTGGCGTGTCAATCGTGTAGTCATACGAATACCACAACGCATCTCCGTACATCTGTACTTCGTGCATGTTCATGGTGTACGTCAATTTCGGCGCAAACTTGAAATAACATTCCTGCAAGTAGTCGATCACCTGCTTGCGCCCACGAAATTCCCCGTGTGGCGTGTACATCACGATTTCCGGGTCCAGGCAATTCTCGAATTCCTGCGCTTTGCCCTGCTCGAACGCGACCGTGCACGGACCCATCGACCGTTCCAGCTCGTCGTACACCATCTTGACGTCCGGAGGATCGCTGGCCAGCGAAGCCACCTGCCTCTTGAGATCGATTGTCACGCCCATTCGGTCGAGCAGATCGACACCCAGGATGCCGTCGATGGGTCCGCCGCAGGCATTTCCGATCGGGCTCAGATCGATCGCCGGAAGTTTCAAATCGCGCAAGCGGTGTCTGCCAATGGCTACTTCCGGAACAGACACTTCGCGCGCGCTCGTCGCCGCGGTGCCGCTCCATGACGTAACCTCAATCTGTTTGACCTGCCCCTTGGCGAACGACTTTAGGTTTAGCATGGTCGTCGCGCCAGTATCCACCAGAAATCGCAGCTCGGCCTTCCCGATCAGCACTCTCACCACCGGCAGCCGGTCGCACCGCTCCAGCGGAATCTCTTCCGCGGCCGGCGCACTTTGCGCATGCAAGCTGGTCCCCACGAAAAACGATAACGCCGCCAGTGGCACCACTCGAATCAATCTCATCTTTGCACTCGATACCTGCATGCGCATCGTTCGCGCGACAACTCTCACAAATCGGGAACGCCGCGAACCCGCATCGCTCGCGGATCAAATTCCGCGCGCAACGCAATGGTATTCGATCGCGATGCCACCGGCGTCTTTGCCGAAGCCTTGCAATGAAAAACCACCCGCTCGGCGTTCATATCCAACGACGCGTGCCCGTTGAATTCGCGCGGGAAATGAAACTCCACGCGCGGCCCATCATCGGGAGTATTCACGAATCGCACCGCTTGCAGATCCACGGTCCCACCCTCGGTCGTTTCCAGAAACACGGTGTCCGGCAGCTTTTCCAGTGAATCTTCGAAAATGCGTACGGCTTCGCTGCCTTCTATCGCCAATACATGGTCGGGCAGCAGGTCCACACGCACCGGTGCCGCGCTGCTGGCCGCCGCGGCCAGTTGTTGCAAACGCAACCGCGCGGACCGCACCGTCTTCGACGACCACCACAGCACCTGAATCGCCGGCCTGGCCTTGTGGCGCGAGAGCTCGATGCCGTAGACCGGGGGTGTGTTCGTCGGATTAGCCTGGGCTTCAGTCACAATTCCAGTCTGTGGATCCGTGTGCCGGTACGTATAGTTCGCGTCCACTTGTACTTTCGCAGGACTCCACGGCGAATCCTGCAACACACGCAACGCATCCACCTTGCTCCACTGCTCCGCCGGTTTGTCCCAAGGACTCGCCGCTGACAGCACCGCAGCCAGGACCATACTCATAAGGAGGACACGACGAGCGGGCATAGGATCTCTCCCTTCGCGAATTACCCTGTCGGATGCGCGAGGCTCGGCTCCGGTTGCGCGGAAGTCTGCTGCGCTAGGCGCCTAGCGCGGACCAGCCTGGGAAGCGGGCAGCAGCGCCCAACTCTTCTTCGATGCGCAGCAGTTGGTTGTACTTGGCGATACGGTCGGTGCGCGAGGCCGACCCGGTCTTGATTTGGCCCGCGGCAGTGGCTACCGCGAGATCGGCGATGAACGTGTCCTCGGTTTCGCCTGAGCGGTGCGAGATGATCGAGTTGTAGCCGGCTTTTTGCGCCATTTCAATCGCGTCGATGGTTTCCGTAACGCTGCCGATTTGATTCAGCTTGATAAGAATGGCGTTGGCGATTCCGTCGGTAATGCCGCGTTGCAGCCGCTGCGTGTTGGTGACGAAGAGATCGTCGCCGACCAGTTGAATGCGCTTCTTCGACGCTTTGCTGCCTGCCGATTGCGTCAGCGCTTTCCAGCCGGCCCAATCATCCTCCGCCATTCCATCTTCGATGGATACGATGGGATATTTCTCCACCCAAGAAGTCCAGTAGGCGGCCATCTCCGGCGAGGAATGCGTGGTGTTGTCCGATTTCTTGAAAATGTAGCTGCCAACGGCCTTGTCGAAGAATTCGCTCGACGCCGGATCGAGCGCGATGCCGATTTGCTCGCCAGGTTTGTAACCTGCCCCGGCGATAGCTTCAAGAACGATCTGAATCGCCTCTTCATTTGATTTACAGTTGGGCGCGAATCCGCCTTCATCGCCGACAGCGGTCGAATAGCCATGCTTCTTCAGCGCCGTCTTCAGCGCGTGAAATACTTCGACGCCCCAGCGCAGCGCCTCGGAAAAACTCGGCGCGCCCAGCGGCATGACCATGAATTCCTGGAAGTCCACGGAATTGTCGGCATGCGCGCCACCATTCAAAATATTCATCATCGGCACCGGCAGCAGATTTGCCGACTGATCGGTGGAGTAGCGCGACAAATATTTGTAAAGCGGCTGCTTCAGCTCGACTGCTGCAGCGCGAGCGGCCGCCATTGAGACGGCAAGGATCGCATTCGCACCAAGCCGCGATTTGGTAGGCGTGCCGTCCAACGAAATCATTTTGTGGTCCAGCGCGCGCTGATCGGCGGCATCGGCTCCAGCGATCGCTTTGGCGATTTCGCCGTTTACATTGGCCGCGGCTTTCAGCACGCCTTTGCCCAGGTATTTCGCTTTGTCGCCATCGCGCAGCTCGAGTGCTTCGTGTTCGCCGGTCGAAGCGCCGGACGGCACCGCCGCCCGCCCCAGAGCGCCGGAATCGAGCAACACATCGGCTTCGACGGTAGGATTCCCGCGCGAATCGATCACCTGGCGGGCGTGCACTCTGCTGATCTTCGTGGACATGTTTGTCGGCTCTCCAGAGGCAAGATGAATCGAGAATTGTAGCAGACGCCGCCAGCAGAGACTGTGCCCGCAACCCGTCCCCAGCCGCACTAGGCATCGCTTCTTCTAATTTCCTTGATCCCGTGGCCCAGATGACGCCGCAAAAGCGTCCTGAGCGTAACGCCATCGGCATATCCGACTCGCGCCGCAATTTCTTCCACGCTCTCAGCCGTCGTCTTCAGCAAGTGCACCGCGCGCTCCACACGCAACTCCTGGAAATAAGATAGCGGCGACTTGCCCAGCACCGCTTGCATGCGCCGAGCTAGCGTTCTCTTGCTCGTTCTCGCAGCCTCCGCGGCATCGTCGAGAGAAAACCCGTACGCAAGCCTGTTGCGCGCCCAGCGTTCGAACCGCTCGACCAACGGATCGGAGTGCGCCAGATGATCGGCAAGAACATAAGCAGACTGCGAGGGCCGCGAATCCACGACGAGATATTTTGCCGTCAATGCCGCAAGCCGCGGGCTCTTCTGCCGGATAAGCCATAGCGCCAGGTCCATGTGGCTCAGCGCCGCTCCCGCTGTAACGAACTTCCCGGATTTTACGATCATCCGCGATTCGTCCACGCGCACGTTCGGATATCGCTGGCGAAATAGCGGAGCCAGCCACCAGGTTGTGGTCGAGTCCTGGTTGTCGAGCAGTCCCGATTCGGCCACAACGAATGTCCCGATACATGCCGCCGCCGTCGCCGCTCCTCGCTCGTCCCACGAACGCAGCGCCTCGCCGGCGTCGCTCACATCGGATCGCGCCAAGGCCGCCAGCAGCGGCCCGGGCATCTTGAATCCTATTGCCGGAACCACCACACAATCGGGAACCGCCCGCAGTGGCGCAGCCGAAATAGGAACCGTCAGCCCGTGTGATGTCTTCACCGCCTTGCGCATTCCGACGATATTGACCTCGAAACGCGGCGAAGCCAGCCCGGACATCTCTGCCAGCTCGTTTGCCGTCTCAAAGGCATCCAGCACGGTGGCCAGACCCGTGTCAAAAATTCCATCCAGCGCCAGCACATAAATTTTCATGGCAAGTATGATATCAAATTTGGCGATCCTGCCAATGGCTTGTTTGCCGCGAAAAGAGCTATCTTGGCCACGCTGGAAACACAGCAATCCAAAGGAGACACACCCGATGCTTACCGTCGCATTGTTCGCACGTCTGGAAGCCAAACCCGGCAAGGAAAACGAAGTTGCCAAGTTCCTCCAAGCAGGACTTGCCCTGGCCAATCAAGAAGCCACCACGCCAGTTTGGTTCGCGCTGCGCTTGGGACCCACGACCTTTGGCGTCTTTGACGCCTTCACCAACGAAAGCGGACGCCAGGCTCATCTGAATGGTCCCATCGCCAAGGCGCTCATGGCCCAGGCGCCCGAGCTCTTCTCCAAGCCACCCGCGATTGAACAGATTGAAGTCCTGGGCGCAAAGCTTCCCTAATCGCGAAGTTCAGGAAAGCCAAGCCATCATGAACGAAGGGAAGCAGAACATCCTGCAAGGCATTGGCAACACCACTCTATTGCCCTTGAGCAACATCGTGCCCAAAAACGGCGCACGCATCTTGCTGAAACTAGAAAACGAGAACCCCACCGGCAGCATGAAAGACCGCATGGCCCTGGCCATGATCGAAGCCGCAGAAGCTGACGGCCGTCTCAAGCCGAATGGCTCCGTCGTCGAATACACCGGCGGCAGCACCGGCGTGTCCTTGTCTCTGGTGTGCGCCGTGAAGCGATGCTCGCTGCACATTGTCACATCGGATGCCTTCTCCAGGGAAAAGCTCGCGCACATGAAAGTTCTGGGCGCCACCCTGCAAATCATGCCCAGCGAGAGCGGTCGCATGACCGAGAAACTCACTCGCGACATGATCGAGGCGGCCCGCATCGTCGCCGAAAAAACCGGAGCCTTCTGGATCAATCAGATGCACAACACAGACCAACTTGCGGCCTATCACAAAATGGCCGGAGAAATCTGGACTCAGACCAGCGGCCAGATCGATGGCTTTGTCCAGAGCGTGGGTACCTCCGGGTCCCTTCGGGGGAACGCGGAGGCGTTACGCCTCCACAATAAAAAAATCAGAATCGTTGCCGTCGAGCCTTCGGAATCCCCGGTCCTCTCAGGTGGCAAGCCCGGCGCTCACAAAATCGATGGTGTCGGAGCCGGTTTCGTGGTCCCGCTTTGGCAGCAGGGCATCGCCGATCACATTGAGCAGATCTCTACCGAAGAGGCTGCGACCATGTCCCTTCGCCTGGCCCGCGAAGAAGGCCTCTTCGCCGGCACATCCACGGGCGGCAACGTAATCGCCGCCCTGCGTTTAGCCGAACAGCTCAGACCAGACGCCACCATCGTCACCGTCATGTGCGACACCGGCATGAAATACCTCAGCAAGTTATTGCCAGCTTGAGTTGGCAGTCAGAGCGAGTGGGAATTCTCCTACCGGGAGAGATTTAGCGCGGTGGGGTGGCGGGGCTGGTACAGGCCGAGTTCAAGCCCGCCCGGGAGTTTGATGGCGGTAACTTTGCCGAAACCGGCCTCTTGCACCGGGCGTATGAATTCGACGCCACGGGATTTGAGTTCGGACATGGTCTTCTCGATGTCGTCGCACATGAGGTAGAGCTCGTGGTATTGCTCATTCTCGGCGGGATGAACGCCAAGTTCTGCGGGCGGCAGAGCGAAGATGAGCCAGCCGTGGCCGGCATCGACGAAAGCATATTGCAGGACGTCGCGGAAGAAAGCGCGAACTTCATCCGCCTTTCTTGTGTGGAGAATGGTGTGAGCGCCAATGATCATGGTGGCCTCGGTAGAAATTCGGAGGGTTAGGCGGATTCGGGCTCTTCGATCAGTGATTCTTGGCGGACGACGACAACGATGCCAGAGTCGGTCACGTGGAAGCGGCGGCGATCGGCTTCGGTGTCGTAGCCGATTTCGGTGCCTTCGGGAAGCGAGACGTGCCGGTCAATGATGGCGCGGCGAATCCGCGAGTGGCGCCCGATATCGACGTGGTTGTAGAGGATGGAGTCGGAGATTTCGCAGTAGCTGTTGACGCGGGCATTGTAGCCCACCACCGAGCGGCGCACGCGTCCGCCAGAGATGATCGAGCCGCCGGCGACGATGGAATCGAGCGCGGCGCCCATGCGCTCCGGATCGGCGAAGACGAATTTTGCCGGCGGCCATTGGTGCTGCCAGGTGCGCAGCGGCCATTCCTGATCGTAAAGATTGAAGACCGGAGAGACGCTGACCAGGTCCATGTTGGCTTCGTAGTAGGCATCGAGCGTGCCGACGTCGCGCCAGTAGAGCGCTTCTTCTTTGCGATTCTCGTCGACGAAATTGTAGGCAAAGACCCGATGCTTGTTGATGATGCGGGGAAGAATATCTTTGCCAAAGTCGTGCGAGGACTTGGGATCTTCAGAGTCAGCTAGCAGCACCGGGATTAGCAACTGCGTGTTGAAGATGTAGATGCCCATGGAGGCGTTGCAGTAGCCGGCGTGATGCGGCGAGTGCTTGGGCTCGGCGGGCTTTTCCTCGAAGCCGACGATGCGCCAATCTTTGTCGGTCTCGATAACGCCGAATTGCCGGGCCGCCTCCTGCCCCGGGATTTCGATCGTCGCCACGGTGATTTCCGCCCCGGAATCGACGTGCTGCCGCAGCATCCGGCTGTAGTTCATTTTGTAGATGTGATCGCCGGAAAGAATGAAGACGTATTTGGAACGCTCGCTGCCGATCGAGTAGATGTTCTGGTACACCGCGTCGGCGGTGCCCTGATACCACTCTTTCGAGACGCGCATTTGCGGCGTAAGCACTTCGATGTACTCGCCCAGCCCGACGATAGGCGACCAGCCGGCGCGAATATGGCGATTGAGGCTCAGCGCTTTGTATTGCGTTAGGACAAAGACGCGGCGAAGGTCGGAGTTGATGCAGTTGGATAGCGTGATGTCGATAATGCGGTACAGCGCGCCGAAGGGAACGGCTGGCTTGGCGCGGTCGCGAGTAAGCGGCCAGAGACGTTCGCCCTGGCCTCCTGCTAGGAGCACTCCAATGGCATCGCGCATGTCTGGCATCGGGGACCTCGGAAGGAGCGCGGACGACAGTGGGCCATTTTGCAGCAGAAGAAGGGGAAAAGGCAATCGGACAGTAGCTGTTTCGCGGCGTCGGGTGCGGTGTCGGCCCGGGCCGCGGCTGGCAGCCGGCGCGTCCAGGCTGGCACCGAACCAGGGCATTTATTATCGAGGAGTACAGCGCTGGCAAGGTAGTTACGTATAGAACTAGCTTGGCCAGGCAATTTCGCCTTGCTGCAAAGATTCCTTGACTTCGATGGCTCCAATTGATTAGAAGATGCAGCAACCCATCCTGGTGGCTGCCAAGCAGTCAACATGCGATAATCTTCAGGGGCGGTGTTCGCTGCAAACGAGCCGTAAATCGGCCGCGAGAACAACCGCAAAGAAACCAATCCGAACCGGATTGGGGGTGAATTACTAACGTGGCTGAAGTCATCATTCAAGAGAGTGAGTCTCTGGAAAACGCGCTGCGCCGCTTCAAGCGCAAAGTGCAACAGGAAGACATCATCAAGGAAATCAAGAAGCATAGCTTCTACATGAAGCCCGGTGAGAAACGCCGGGCCAAAGAAGCGCTTTCGCGGAAGCGACTGCGCAAAAAGCAACGACGCGAAGCGGATTGATTCTGATCCATTGAAACGTTGTTGCTCGGCGCTGCACTTCCGAGAATCAGGCCCCGGTCAGGTAACGACGTAAGGGTTGCTTACTCAGCTTAGCGCCCGCAGGCCCCAAGGGACCCAGCCCGGTTTCCCCGGACCGTCCTATGCTGTTTCCGGCCTACTGCGCCAAGCGCGCGTCCCCTGTCCGAGCCGGGTCTAGGGGAGCCGCCTATGGAATACCACGACAGGGTGCTGAAGTGCTCGGAGTGTAGCGCTGAATTTGTTTTCACCGCCGGCGAACAGATGTTCTTCGCCGACAAAGGCTTCAAAAACGAACCCAAACGGTGCAAGGGCTGCAAGGCCAAGCGTGCCGAAGGTTCGGGAGGCGGCGGTGGGGGTGCCATGCAGATGCGGGCAGAGACCAAGACCAACTGCTCGCAGTGCGGCAAGGAGACCACCGTACCGTTTCGTCCAACGCAGGGACGCCCGGTATTCTGCCGCGAGTGCTTCCAGCAACGCCGCGCTATGGGCGCTGCTTAGTCCAAGCTAGCGAAAAGCTCTATCGCCATTTGGCCTCGACGGGGCGGAAGATTCTCTCCGCCCCACTTCTATTTGCGGCCTCAACCTGAATCTCCCGCCATTGCGCCGCGCCTGCTAATGCTTCGCCTTAAGCGATGCCACCTGCGCAAATGCGACCAGTGCGACCGCGTGACCTGTGCGCCTGCCTCGCCCTGATTTCCTCCGCCTCCGTGTTCTCTGTGCACTCTGTGCCAACAATTCCGTCTACCGCGCCTCCAACTCCTCAATCGACCGAGGCCAATCCTCGCGTAGCAGACGGCTGAGTGCGCGATCGGCCAGCAGTTTTCCTCCGGTCTGGCAGCGCGGGCAGTAGTTCGTCTCGTTCGCGGCATAGCGGATGCGCTGCACTTTCGTGCTGCAGACGGGGCAGGACTGTTTGTACTTGCCGTGAACGGCCATCCCTTCGCGGAAGGCTGTGACTTTTTCGGGAAATTTGTCCCCGGCTTCGTCACGCAGAACTTGTGTCCAGTGCTTCAACATTTCGCGCGTTGAATCGTACAGCCGGCGAATCTCTTCCGGTTTCAACTTTTGCGTAAGCGCAATCGGCGAAAGTTTCGCGTGATGCAAGATCTCGTCCGAGTACGCATTGCCGATCCCGCTGAACGAACGCGGATCGGTCAGCGCCCGCTTCAAGGTGTGATTCTCCGCCGTAAGCACCGCAGCGAATTGTTCGGGCGTCGCAGCGAACACATCGATGCCACCGCGATCGAGCGTAGCGAGTGCCGCTTCGCCTGCGACGAGATGAATCGAAGCGCGTTTCTGTGCGCCGGCCTCGGTCAGCGTGAGCGTGCCAGAGTCAAAATCAAAAGCCGCCAGCGTGCGTCGTCCATCCGGAGTGGTTCGCTTGGTCACCCAGTGCAAGCGCCCCGCAATCATCAGATGAAACACCAGCCACAACTCATTGTCGAAGCCCAGCGCAATGCGCTTCCCGACGCGCCGAATCGCCGTAACTGTGTGCCCTTCAATCTCGCGAATCGGAGGCTCAACCGTTCGCAACAAAAAAGGCCCAGCAATCTGCGCCTGCTCGAGCACATGCCCCAGAACGCGCCGCTCCAGCCCCTCAATGTAAACTGTTACGTCCGGCAGCTCCGGCATTATCAATGTCCTTCAGGACCCTGCCAACGGCGAGGACACACTGAAATGAACCGCAAACTCTATTGGACTCTCTGGGTCCTGGAAGTCAGCTCAATCGTCATGCTCGCCTTAGTTCTAACGGTCCCGATTCAAGACCATGCTTTGCCAGAGTTCATTGAATGGCAAAGGCATCCTTCGCCTGAAACGTACCGAGCTTTCGAGGAGAAGAGTCGGCAAGAAGGGCATATCCGTTTCGTTCTTGCTGCACCGTTTCTTGTCCTCGCCGTCGTACTTGGTGGCACACTTGTTCGGAACCGAAAGAGGAAGTCCTAAGTCTCTATCCTGAAAAATATCGCTCCTCCTGTCACGCCTATGTAATGCCGCCGAAGCAGAGGTATTTGATTTCCAGGAATTCTTCCAGGCCGTATTTGGAGCCTTCGCGGCCCAGGCCGGATTCTTTTACTCCGCCGAAGGGAGCTACTTCGGTGGAGATGATGCCGGTGTTGATGCCGACGATGCCGGCTTCGAGAGCTTCAGCTATGCGCCAGACGCGCGCGATGTCGCGGCCGTAGAAGTAGGCGGCCAGGCCGAATTCGGTGTCGTTGGCAAGAGCGAAGGCTTCGGTCTTGAAACGGAAAAGCGGGGCGACCGGGCCGAAGGTTTCTTCGCGGGCGACGAGCATTTGCGTAGTGACGTCGGCGAGAATCGTCGGCTCGAAGAAGCGGTCACCGAGCGCGTGGCGTTTTCCGCCGACCAGGATCTTTGCGCCTTTTGATTGACCGTCGACGTAGCAGGTTAGAGTGGAAGACATAGACTGACCAAGTTAACGCAGCGGCTAGGGGTAAAGGAAGTAGAGGACGTGGCGGAAGTACGTGAAGGAAGTAAAGGGTGAGGCGGATTGCGCCAAAGGCAGACGAAAAAGCGGGCCTGGGCTCGGAATAACGATTTGGTCGTAAGTCGGATCTAGAGATCCGATCCCTTGTAGACGGGGCTTGGCGGCGGGTTATTTCGAAACGGAGGACTGGAGCCAGGAAAAGTCCATGGAGCGGGCGGGGACGCCGCTGCGGGGGGCGATGGAGATGCGGTTGAGTTTTTCGAGCAAGCCGAGCCGGAAGGCGTGCGTGTAGTAGGCAAGCAGGCCGTTGCGATTGTCATCGTCGAGCGAGTAGTCGATGTTGGTGCGCAGATAGAGGTCCAGCTCTTTCTCGGGCAGGCTCAACTCGCGGCTGGCTTCTACACAGATGTCTCGAAGGTGAGCCATGCCGAATTCCAGCGAGGCCAGGAATTCGTCGGCTAATGCGACTGAAGCGATTTCGGGACGCGCGGCCCAGACAGCTAGGACGGCGGGCCGTTGCGTGAGATTCCGCCACTCCTGCACCACGTCATAAATATGTAGCTTGGGGATTTCTGGCAGCCCTACTGTTTTCCCATAGCAAATCACTTCGTGATATGGACCGGGCTTGGCGTCTGCTTCGGCGGCGATGGCGATTCGCAAAGCAGGATCGCCGATGACGAGAGCGGCGTCGGCTGAACGGAGCATCTCCGCGAGTTCGGGCGCGGCCTGGTGAAATTCTGGCGCGATGCGCCAGTGCTTGTCACAGAGAATTCGGGTTAGGGCTTGCGTGCTGCGGGAACTGGTGTCCAGCGCGACGCGGCGTGCTTGCCGGATGGGCACTTTGCAGAGGATGAGCAGGCTGCGAACGCGTTCCTTGGAAGCGATGGAGAGATCGGGAAGGATCACCAGATTCGGGATGCGCTGGTATTCGATCGCGGGGATGATGGCGATGTCCGCAGTGCCGGCGCGCAGAGCCTCGGCGCATTGCGAGGGCACGGTGAAGCTGAGATCGTATTTGCCGCGCAGCGGGCCGTGCGTGAAACCCCACACGAGCGGAGCGGTGTTGAGATATTGCACGATGGAAATGCGAAGTTTGGGCATTCTTGCTCGAAGCGCGTGTGCCAGGCTAAAGCCCGGCGCTACGGGATTGTAGCAGACGTGAAATTACAGCGAAGCTAGGGCCTTTTGGTGTAAAACGTTCGGTCGGGGTGGAGGGTTTGAACATGGGGAAAGTTACGGCGAGATTGTTTGCGGAAATCGTGTGCTTCTTCGCGGTTGCGGCGATAGTTCCATTTGCTTTTGCTGCGCCAGCGGACACCGCGGCGACTCCTAACATCGCGGACAAGACCGCTGGAGCGCAGAAGCTGGCGGGATATTTCAATCTGTATTGGGACGCCAAGCAGGGGAAACTGTGGCTGGAGATCGACAAGTGGAGCAGCGAATTCTTGTATCAGAGCGGATTGTCGGCGGGAATTGGCTCGAATGATATTGGGCTCGATCGCGGACAGCTGGGTGCCACGCGGATCGTCCGCTTCGAGCGCATCGGGCCGAGAGTACTGCTAATTGAGGAGAATCTGAATTATCGCGCGGTCAGCAATGATGCGGATGAGCGTCGCGCGGTGCGCGATTCATTTGCGGAGTCCACGCTGTGGGGATTCGCGCTGGCCGCGGAGACCGGCGATCACGCGCTGGTAGATGCCACGGATTTTTTCCTGCGCGATGCACACAATGTTCCGGCGACGCTGCGGCGTGCCAAGCAGGGCGCATACAAACTGGATGACAAGCGCTGCGCGATTTATCTTGCCAACACAAAAGCTTTTCCGTTGAACACGGAAGTGGAATCCACCCTGACATTCGCCGGCGACGAGCCGGGTGCCTGGGTGCGCAGCGTCACCCCCTCCCCCGATTCGATTACGGTGCGCGAGCATCATTCGTTCGTGCAATTGCCCGGGCCGGGATACAAGCCGCGCGTGTTCGATCCGCGCTCGGGATATTTCGGAATCAACTACATGGATTACGCGACGCCGGTGAGCGAGCCGATTGTGAAACGGTTCATCGCGCGGCATCGTATCGAGAAAAAAGACCCAAAAGCCGCGGTCAGCGAGCCGGTACGGCCGATTGTGTATTACCTGGACCGTGGCGCGCCGGAACCGATTCGCTCAGCGTTGCTCGAGGGCGCGCGGTGGTGGAATCAGGCGTTTGAAGCAGCAGGATATAAGGATGCGTTTCGAGTGGAACTAATGCCGGAGGGCGCGGACCCCATGGATTTGCGCTACAACGTGATCCAGTGGATTCACCGGTCGACGCGCGGATGGTCGTATGGAAACGCCATCACCGACCCGCGGACCGGAGAAATCATCAAGGGCCATGTCTCGCTCGGGTCGCTGCGCGTGCGCCAGGACTATTTGATTGCGGAAGGTTTGCTGGCTCCTTACGAAAAGGGCCGGCCGCTTAATCCGAAAATGATGGAGATGGCGCTGGCGCGTTTGCGGCAACTAGCGGCTCACGAGGTCGGGCATACGCTGGGTTTGCAGCACAATTATTCGTCGAGCACGGTCAACCGGTCTTCGGTGATGGATTATCCGCCACCTTTTGTGAAGTTGGGCTCGGATGGCGCGATCGATCTTTCAGAGGCTTACGCCACGGGCATCGGCGACTGGGACAAGGTGACCATCGCGTTTGGCTATCAAGATTTTGCAGCGGGTACGGACGAGCACGCGGCGCTTGGCAAAATTCTCGATGACGCCTTTGCTCGCGGCTTGCGTTATCTGACGGATCAGGACGCGCGTCCTGCTGGCTCGTCCAGCAGCCAGGCGCACTTGTGGGATGTGGGAACCAACGCTGTCGACGCGCTGGACTACATCATGAAGGTTCGCGCCGTGGCGCTGCGCCGGTTCAGCGAGAAAAATATCCGCGAAGGCGCGCCTCTGGCGACGATTGAAGATGTGCTGGTGCCGATCTATCTGCTGCACCGGTATCAAGTGGAAGCCGCCAGCAAATTTGTTGGCGGCATGGACTACACCTTTGCGTTGCGCGGTGACAACCAGTTGCCCACACAGATTGTTTCTGCCTCCGAACAGCGGCGCGCGCTGGCCGCCGTACTAGCCACGCTGAAGCCCGAAGCACTGGCGCTGCCGGAAGCGTTGCTGCGCATCATTCCGCCGCGCCCGGTGGACTACGACCGCGGCCGCGAAGATTTCAAGATCCACACAAGTCCCGCGTTCGACGCGCTGGCTCCCGCAGAAGCGGCCGCCCAGCATACACTGCAGTTCTTGTTCAACCCGGAGCGCGCAGCTCGCCTGGTGGAATTTCATGCTCGTGATGCGCAGAATCCAGGATTAGGTGAGGTCATCGACGCCGTCCTCGTAGCGACCTGGAGAGCATCGCGCGACGGCTCGTATTCTGGCGAAATCGCGCGCGTTGTGGACAATGTGGCGCTGTTCGACCTGATGAGCCTGGCGGCCAATCCGCGGGCTTCGGAACTGGTGCGGGCCATCGCCGGGATGAAACTGGAAGAGTTACGCGGCTCGCTGTCCACGGCATCAGCCTCCGCCAGCGATCCGGCGGAGCAAGCGCACCGCTCCTTTGCAGCCGCGCAAATCGCGCAGTTTCAGAAAGATCCGAAGCAAATCGACCTGACCCCTCCCGCGGAGCCGCCAGACGGACCGCCGATCGGTTCGGATGAGGACGACGGCTGGGACTAGGCAACTTTCTGGGACTAGGCAACTTTCTGGGACTAGACAACTTTCTGTCCTCGCCGACCAGACCAGGCGGGCTTGGCATCGTCTATAGGCGGTAGGAGGTGCTCCTCACATGCGTCTGCGCACAATCGTAGTCCGGGTTAGCTTGGTGGCTCTTGCCACGTTAGGTCTGAATTCGCGTTTGGTGGGCGCTGAGTCGGCCGCGACACAAAGTAGCTCTATTTCCAGCCACCATAGCGGGCCGATGGCGGACTGCTCGGACCTGCAAATGAATTTTGATGGCGAGCGGGCCATCGTGAAGTCCGAAGAGAAGACATTGACCCGGGCGGAAGCGCCGACGTTGCGCGTGCATGCCGAGACCAACGGCGGAGTGCAGCTGCAGGGCTGGGACAAGGACACCTACTCCATTACCACGTGCAAGGCTGCTGCGCCGCCCGAGGGGCAGGCGGAAATGTTGTTTGCACAGATTCATGTGTCGATTCAGGGCGGCGAGGTTTCCGCTTCCGGCCCGGAACGCTCGGGCCGCCACGGCGAATGGAGCGTCTTTTTTCTGATCCGCACGCCCAAGGGCGCCACCGTGGACCTCGATGCGACGAATGGGCCAATTTCGCTGTACGCCGTGGACGGCAAGGTGACCGCGCGAGTCACCAACGGGCCTATCTCGCTGAAGGATTTTGCCGGTGACGCGGACGTGCAAGCGACCAACGGACCAATCAGCGTTTCGGGCAGCCGCGGCAATGTGAGGATTCGCACGCAAAACGGGCCGATTTCCGTGGCAGTCAGCGAAACGAGTTGGAGCGGAGCCGGGCTCACCGCCGACGCCGAGAATGGCCCGGTAAGCTTGCACGTACCAGCGGGCTTCCAGTCCAGCTTCCTGGTGGAGTCTCGCGGGCACGGACCGGTCAGCTGCGCGGCCAGCATCTGCGGCGAGGCGCGCAAGACCTGGGATGACGACCGCAAACGCATCGAGTTTGGCAGCGGCGCGCCAGTCATCCATTTGTCCAGTTACAACGGACCGGTCTCCGTGCGGTAGGTGCGGGGTTCGAGCTGCTAAGGCTCCCCTCATTTTCTTGTAAGTGTTGATTCTAAAAGACTTAGGTTTCTAATAAGTCCTTTGTTTTCATACACTTTTGCAGGTATCTGTAAGTGTTCATTCTAAAGGGCTTAGAGGGGATTAGACTGTGGGCCAGACGGCGGCGTGCCGAGTGGCCCGCCGGTGTGAAGTCCACGCAACGCTGCAGCGAACGGTGCCGCGAAGAGGGCACGATGTATCGCGCCGCCCCTACCGGAATCCAGGTGACACCGTACAGTAACGACCGACCGCCGCAGAAGTGCTGACTTGCCGGGGCCAGGCCCATCTAAGGCCGGTCAGGAACGACCGCGCAAAAGCAAACGCCCACTCGGGGTCCCGTCTGGTCGAGTCGCAGTACTTCCCACGGGTCGCGTACGCTTGAAACGCGAAAAGCCGAAGAAAAAAGTGTGGTGACCGGCCTGGAGCCGCGGCCTGCGTGGCTACCGGCGATGCGTGGCGCATGGACTCGGCGCGCGGGATGCGGATAGACTTCCGAGCATGCTTCTGGAAACACCGGTGTCACGGCGGACGAGCGAAGAGGAAGCGGCGCACCTTGCGCGCGAGTTGTATGGGATCGAAGCGACGGCGAAGGCGCTGCCCGGGGAATACGACGATAACTTTCACCTGATTGCGCGAGACGGCGCGGAGTTTGTGCTGAAGGTGATGCACCCGGCGCGCGAGGCTAGCTTTATCGATTTGCAGTGCCGGGCGCTGCAGCATTTGGCGGAGCGCGCCCCGGAGCTTCCATTACCGCGCGTGATTCCTTCTGGCGGCGGCAAACTGTTTTCGCCAATCACTGCTGGAGATGGCACGCCACGGCTGGTGTGGATGCTCACGTTTCTTCGCGGCAGCGTGCTGGCGCAGGTGCGGCCGCATACGCCGGAACTGCTGGGCGATCTGGGGCGCTTTCTGGGATTGCTGGACGGTGGGTTGCTGGACTTCCGCCACGCCGCCGCGCAACGACCGGAATTGAAGTGGGATTTGAGCCGCGCGGCATGGATTCGCGGCGAGCTGAAGGGCATCGAGTCTCCCGTCCGGCGCGCTTTGGTTGAAAAATTCTTGACGCTTTATGAGAGCGACGTCGCGCCGGTAATGGTTGGGCTGCGCCGGAGCGTCATTTACGGCGATGCCAACGATTACAACGTGCTGGTGAGCGAGCCCTGGCCGCAGCCGCGGCGGATTGCGGGAGTGATTGATTTTGGGGACATGCACGGCGGCATGGTGGTTGCGGAAGCTGCGGTGGGCGCGGCGTACGGCATTCTCGGGAAGAGCGAACCGCTGGCCGCGGCTGCCGTTCTGATCGGCGGATATCACGCAGCCTTCCCGCTGGAAGAATCGGAGATTGCGGCGCTTTACGCACTGATTGGGATGCGCCTGGCGGTCAGCGTGACCAACTCGGCCCTGCGCAAAGCGGTGAAGCCGGGGGATTCATACGTGACGGTCAGCGAAGAGCCGGCTTGGGAGGCGCTGGAGCGCTGGGCCCAGATTCACCCGCGGTTTGCGCACTATGCGTTTCGCGAAGCGTGCGGACTGGCTCCGGGGCTTGGAGGCGCTGATGTGAGGCGCTGGCTTTCCGCGAATGCAAAATCTTTTGCGTCGGTGCTGGATGTTGATTTGCGGACGGCGCCGAGCGCGGTGCTGGACCTGAGCGTCGGCAGCACCTTCCTTGGCGCCGACCCGCACGCCGGCGAAGCTGGGCCGCTGACGGAGAAAGTATTCGCGGAGATGAAGCGGGCGGGCGTTAGCGTGGCCGTGGGACGTTACGATGAGGCGCGTTCGCTCTACACTACGGATCTTTTCGGCGCGGGCGGAAATCCTGAGGAAGAGCGGCGGACGATTCATCTGGGTTTGGATCTTTTTGTTGAACCGGGTGCGGCAGTACGCGCGCCGATGGACGGCGTGGTGCACGCAATGGCAAACAATGCGGCGCCGCTGGATTACGGGCCAGTGGTCATTCTGGAGCATCGGACGGATGGCGGCCAGGCGTTCTACACCCTATACGGGCATCTGGCCACGGAGTCGCTGGCGGAGCTAAAGCCCGGGCGGGCGGTTGCGCGCGGCCAGGAGTTTGCGCGGGTGGGAACGGCGCAGGAAAACGGCGGGTGGGCGCCGCATGTGCATTTTCAGGTGATTCTCGATCTGCTGGAGCGAGGTTGCGACTTTCCGGGTGTGGCGCGGGCGTCAGAGCGCGCGGTGTGGACGGCTCTTTCGCCGGATCCCAATTTGCTGCTGGGCATCCCGGCTGCACGCTTTCCGGCGCGCGAGCCGGACGTGGCTGCGACGCTGGCAGCGCGCGAGAATCTGCTGGGCAAGAATCTGAGCGTGTCCTATGAGCGTCCGCTGAAGATTGTGCGCGGGTGGAGGCAACATCTCTACGACGAAACTGGGCGCGCTTACCTGGATGTGTACAACAATGTGCCGCTGGTGGGGCACGGTCATCCGCGGGTGGTGCGGGCGGCGCAGGAACAGCTGGGGCTGCTGAACACGAACACGCGCTATCTGCACGACAACGTGAATCGCTATGCTGCGCGGATTACCGCGTTGCTGCCGGAGCCGCTGCGCGTCTGCTATTTCGTCAATTCGGGCAGCGAAGCCAATGAGCTGGCACTGCGCCTGGCACGGACGCACACTGGGCGCGAAGACGTGATCGTGCTGGATCACGCTTATCACGGGCATACCAGCACGTTGATCGATATCAGCCCGTACAAGTTCAACGGACCGGGCGGGAGCGGACGCAAGCCCTGGGTGCAAGTGGCGCCGCTGCCGGATGACTATCGCGGGGAATTCCGGCGCGATGATCCTGAGGCTGGGAGGAAATACGCCGCACAGGTTGCGCAGATTCTGGAGCAACTGAAGAAACAAGGGCGGAGCGCCGCGGCGTTTATAGCGGAGACGCTGCCGAGCGTAGGTGGGCAGATTGTTTTTCCGCCGGGATATCTCGCGGAAGCGTATGGCTATCTGCGCGCGGCTGGAGCGGTGTGCATCGCCGATGAAGTGCAGGTTGGCTTCGGACGGCTCGGGACGCATTTCTGGGGATTCGAGACGCAGAACGCTGTGCCGGACATGGTGGTTCTGGGAAAGCCGATCGGCAACGGCTTTCCGTTGGCGGCGGTGATCACAACGCGCGAGATTGCCGCGTCGTTCGCCAATGGGATGGAGTTTTTCAGCACGTTCGGCGGGAATCCAGTGGCTTGCGCGGTAGGGCTGGCGGTTCTGGACGTGCTGCGCGATGAGCGGCTACAAGAAAACGCGCTACGAGTTGGCGCGCAACTGATGACGGCGCTGCGCGATGTGCAGAAGTGCCACGCGCTGATCGGGGATGTGCGCGGCTCGGGATTGTTTCTCGGACTGGAGCTGGTGAGCGACCGCGAAACCCGGGAACCGGCTCCGCGGCAAGCTTCCTACGTGGTCAACCGGTTGCGCGAAGGCGGAATTCTGACCGGAACGGACGGACCGCACCACAATGTAATCAAGCTCCGCCCGCCGCTGGTGTTTTTGCCAGCGGACGCCGAACTCTTCGTGCGAACTCTCGAAGACATCCTGAATGAAGACGCCGCACAGCCCTAAGCGCGACGGCTTTTTTTATCGGTTTGGTGTAGACAAGCTACGCCGAACTTGTTACGTTTTGCCTTTGATACGAGTCAGCGCGGCTGACGTTCTGGTCCCCACAGCATCGCGCTAAGGCTGGATCTGATGGTTCTTGGCCGCCAGTTACAGTTCGCACCGCTCGCGCTTTTGTGGTTGTTCGCGGCACCGCCGGCGCAGTCAGCCTCCAGCCAGGACCAGCCCACGCCGGCGGCCACCGGAACCGGTGTGGCTGCGTGCCCCGAAGTTCCCCGCGAAGATGCACTGCCATTTCTTTGTGTTCCTTCATCGTTTCCCGAAAACGAGAACCGAGCCACGCGAGTCCCGGTCGCGCTGAACCTGCCGGCGGGTACTCCGCTGCGGATCGTTCTCGACCGCCGTACGCGCATTTCTGACGAAGGCGACGTGGTTCACGGACAGGTGATCGAAGCGGTTTACGCCTTCGATCAGGTGGTTATCCCGGCAGGCTCTTTGGCCACCGGCCGAGTCGCGCGGATCGAGCGGGTGCCAGCGAAACGGCGGGTTCTTTCGTACGCGAATGGGGACGTCACTCCGTTTCACGATTACAGCGTTGTATTCGACACTGTCACACTCCCCAACGGCAAACAAATCGCCATTGAGACCACGGTGTCGCCTGGCGCCGCCGAGGTCGTACATCTGGTCAGCCATCCGGAAAAAGACCAGGAAAAAAAGAAAAACATTGCCGTGCGCGCGATCGACAACGCCGAGCAAGATGCGAAAGACACCGTGCATCAGGGCGTCTATCAAGTGCGAGCGCCCGGACGCCTGGAGCGGCTGAAGCAGTTTCTTGTCGCCCGGCTGCCTTATCGCCGGCAATATCTCGAGCCCGGTACGCACTTCAATGCCGCGCTGCAATCGCCGCTGGATTTCGGCGTAACCACGCGCACCGCCGAGGAACTCGCTCTTCTGGGAACGGCCCCGCCGCCGGAGAGCCTCATCCACGCACGGCTGCTCCTGGAGGTCAGCTCGGCGACGGCGACTCGCGGCGTTCCGGTCGTCGCGGTCTTGACACAGCCGGTCTATTCGCCGGACCGGCGGCTGATCCTTCCGGCGGAGAGTTTGTTGATCGGAGAAGTGATCCAGGCGCAGGCGGCGCGCAAGCTGCGTCGCAATGGCTCTTTGCGCGTGATCTTCGAGCACATCGAAACGGCAGGCGGAAAAGTGCAGCCGGTGCAAGGCAGCCTGGAGGGGATCGAAGTCGACCGCGCGGCTCGCTTGAACCTCGATGAAGAAGGCGGCGCGCACACCACGAACAGCAAGACCCGTTATCTTTCGACTGGTTTCGCCATCGCCATGGCCGCGGTGGCTTCGCGGCCGGACGTGGAGAGAGGTGCTGCCGATCCCGGCGGAGATCCGTTGGTGCGGGCAGGCGCCGGGAGTTCCGGCTTTGGCTTCGCCGGAGGCTTGCTCAGTTTCGCAGCCAAATCCACGCCGCTTTCCATCGCATTCGGTGTCTACGGCGCGTCCAGCTCGGTGTACTCGAATTTTCTGGCTCGCGGCCGCGAAGTCGTTTTCCCGAAAGATACTCCGCTGGAAATCGGCTTTGGCGCCCCGCATCCTTCTCCGCAAGCGTCGCAGGCCCGCCGCTAAGTTTCAAAAACGTCAGCGTATCTGGTGTCAGGCGGAAGTGTTCCAGCGGGTGCTGACAGCGGAATTTCTCTATCACAGACTTGACACTATCGTAATTCATCGAATACTCTCGGCAGCGCATGGAGCTGGACGGTTCCCTCTCTTGGCTCGCGCTGGCCCTCACGCCGGGTCTGGCTTCCCGTCTGTCCGCACGGCTGCTCAAGGAATTTGGCTCGCCGGACGATGTGTTTCGCGCGTCTAGCGCTCAACTGCGGGCTTGCCGCATTCCATCGGAAGCCACGCAAGCGGTGGTCAAGAAAGATGCTTTCAAGCGAGCGGAGAAGGACCTCGCGTATTTGCGCAAAATCGATGGTTGCCGGCTGATCAACTGGAGCGACCCGGAATACCCGCAGAACCTTTTGCAGATTTACGATCCGCCGGTGCTGCTGTATGTGCGCGGCGATGTGCAAATACTGAACGCGCCAAGCTTGAGCATCGTGGGTACGCGCAAGCCGACTTTATATGGCACGCAGATGGCGCAGATGCTGGGGCGCGATCTTGCTGCGCGCGGAATCACCATCGTCAGCGGCATGGCGCGAGGCATCGATGCGATCGGGCATCAGGGCGCCCTTGCTGCGCAGGGCCGAGCGATCGGCGTGCTGGGGACCGGCATCAACGTCTGCTATCCGAAGGAAAACAAGAAACTCTACGAGAAAGTTCTGGAACGCGGGGCGATCATCAGTGAGTTTCCACTGCATACGCATCCGTCACCGGAAAATTTCCCGATTCGCAATCGTATCGTGGCGGGAATGCCGCTTGGCGTTGTCGTGGTCGAAGGTGCGCAGTACAGCGGTTCGCTGATTACGGCGCGGCTGGCCATGGAGTTTGGGCGCGAAGTGTTTGGCGTGCCGGGAAACGCCACGCAGCCGGTGAGTTTCGCGCCGAACCAGCTCATCAAACAAGGCGCCAAGCTGGTGACCTGCGCGGAAGACGTGATCGAAGAGCTGCCCACGCCGGTGCGCGCGGCCCTGGTGCAAGCGGAACAACCGGAAGCCGAGCAGCGAAACAAGCTGGTGCAAGCGGGGCTCAAGCCCTTGGAAAAGAAAATCTACGAAGTGCTGCACGCCGACGAATCGAAGCACATTGATGACATCGTGGAACAGTCCGGCTTGAACTCTTCCGAGGTTCTGGCTACGCTCTTTGAGATGGAGATGAAAGGCATCGTCCGGCAGCTGCCGGGCAAGCAATTCAGCAAAGTGTTGCTATGAAGGAAGATAGCTAGAGAATCGCGGTTGTGTGAAATGGCATCCAATAGCGACACTTGCATCGATTTGGCTGGCGCCCGCATCTTGTTAAGGTAGCGAGAAGGACACACGCCTCGCGTTCAACCCTTCCTGCCAGAGACTAAGAGGTTACAAAGGCAACATGGCTCGTTCGTTGGTAATTGTCGAATCGCCGGCAAAGGCGAAGACCATCAACAAGTATTTAGGCCGTGATTACATGGTCAAAGCGTCTATTGGGCACGTCATGGACCTGCCCAAAAAGACCATTGGTATTCGTTTGCCCGATGACGGAATCAAGAAAAAGAAGAAAAAGAGCAAGAGGAAAAGCAAAGTTCCGCCGAAGGTGGAGTTGAAGCCGGTATCGCTGGACGATCCCAAGGTTTTTGAGCCGACCCTGCTGATTATTGGCGGCAAAGGGAAAATCATCAACGATTTGCGGAAGTCGGCCGCGGCGGCTGACGCCGTGTACCTGGCGGGCGACCCGGACCGCGAAGGCGAGGCGATTTCCGCGCACCTGGCCATGGTGCTTTCAAAACCAGCAAAATTCACGGAAGAAGAGCTTTCGAGCGGTAACGGAAACGCCAAGCCGGCCGAGGAAGAAAAGGAAGATCCCAAGGCCAAGGGCAAAGCCAGGAAGAAAGACAAGGACGAAATCAGCATTCCGCCGATCGATCCGAAGAAAATCTTCCGCGTTACGTTCAACGAAATTACCCCCAAGGCGATTCGCGCTGCGTTTGAGAAACCGAGGCAGATTGATACGGACCTGGTTGATGCGCAGCAGGCGCGCCGGGTGCTGGACCGTATCGTGGGTTACAAGATTTCGCCGCTGCTGTGGGACAAAGTACGGCGCGGGCTTTCCGCGGGGCGCGTGCAAACCGTTGCGCTGCGTTTGATTGTCGAGCGCGAGCAGGAGATTCGCGCCTTTATTCCGCAAGAGTATTGGTCGATCCACGCGATGCTGGACTCGGGTGATCCGCCGATTTTCGAGGCCAAGCTCAGCAAGTTCAAAGGCGAGGATATTGCGGTTTCGAATCAGGAGGCCGCGGACAAGATTGTTGCGGCGGTCAGCAAGGCCAAATGGCAGGTTGCCGGGATTACGCAGCGGGAAAAGAAGCGCAATCCACCGCCTCCATTTACGACGTCCAAGTTGCAACAGGCTGCGTACAACCGGCTGCGTTTTACGGCAAAGCGCACCATGGCGCTGGCGCAGCGGCTTTATGAAGGCGTGGAGCTGGGCGAAGAAGGCTCGGTGGCGCTGATTACTTACATGCGTACCGATTCCGTGCACGTTTCGAACGATGCGCTGGCGCAAGTGCGCGAGCTGATTCCGGAGCGCTTTGGCAGCAGCTATCTGCCGGAGAAGCCGAACTACTACAAATCGAAGAAAGACGCGCAGGAAGCGCACGAAGCGGTCCGCCCAACGGAGGTGAGCCGCGCGCCCGAAGACGTTCGCAAGTATCTGCCTGACGACGTCTTTAAGCTCTATCAATTGATCTGGCAGCGGTTTGTTGCGTCGCAAATGCTTCCGGCGATTTTCGATCAGACCGGCATCGATATTTCGGCGGGCGATTACACGTTCCGCGCTTCGGGCTCGGTGCAGAAATTCGACGGCTACCTGCGCGTTTATCAATTGCCGGTGGCCAACGCGGACCGCGATGACGACGAGAAGGACGATGAAGGCGAGGGCAAGGCTCTGCCGCGGGTTACCGAAGGCCAGATGTTGAGATTGGACCAGATTCGTCCCGACCAGCATTTCACGGAGCCGCCGCCGCGTTACACGGAAGCGACGCTGGTGAAGGATCTGGAAGAAAAGGGCATCGGCCGCCCATCGACATACGCTTCGATTATTTCAACGATCGTGGAACGGGAGTACGTGCAGAAAGAGCAGGGCCGTTTCACGCCCACGATGCTTGGCGAGCGGGTCAGCGTGCTGCTGGTGAAAAGCTTCGACGACGTTTTCGACGTGACCTTCACGGCGCGGCTCGAAGAAGAGCTCGACGAAATCGAAGAAGGCAAGCTGCCGTGGCGCGATGCGGTGCGCGAATTCTGGGGGAAATTTGTCGTCGATTTGGCGCGGGCGGGCGACGAGATGATTTCCTACAAAGCGGGCATTCCCACCGGCAGGAAATGCGAGAAGTGCGGCGAAGGCGAACTACTTGAGCGCATCAGCCGCCACGGATTTTTCCTGGGTTGCTCGCGTTACCCGGATTGCGATTTCATTCAGGATATGGCTCCGGACTTGCCCGCGGATGCCGATGCCGAGAACAAAGTCGAATACTGCGAGAATTGCGGCCGCGAAATGGCCATCAAGCGCGGGCGATTCGGCGCGTTTCTTGCGTGCACCGGCTATCCCGATTGCTCGACCACGCGCCGTCTGATTCAGGGCACGCGCATGGCGCACAAACCGGACGAGCCGCTCGAAGAAAAGTGCAAGGAGTGCGGTAGCCATCTCATCAAGAAGCATGGACGATTCGGCGAGTTCATCGGCTGCTCCGGCTATCCGAAGTGTAAGTACACGCGGCCGATCACCATGGGCATTAAATGTCCGAAGTGCAACGAAGGCGAATTCGTGCGCCGCGGGTCAGCCGGAAAGGGCGGGCGCGGACGGCCACGCGTTTTCTACGGCTGCTCGCGTTATCCGGATTGCGATTTCACCACGCCGTCGATGCCCATCGCGGAGCCTTGTCCGAAGTGTGGCGCGCCGTTCATCGTCGAGAAAAAATCGAAGATCGGCACGGTGCATACCTGCCTTAAGGAAGGCTGCGACTGGGAAAAATTGGCGCCCGAGCCTGAGCGGCAACCCCAACCGGAAGAAGCGACGCCTGTTGGCGCCAAGCCTTAAGCCTTAGCCGTAAACCCAACAAGCACAGTCCATTCAGAAACTCCTTGGACCCATATCTGTCGGAGCGCATCCTAATAGACAACCAGTCTGCGGCACAGGTTCAGCGGAGTGTCCCCGCACCGATGAAGCAAGCGATCGAAAAATATCTTGAATACCTTCGTGTAGTTAAGAATTCCTCTCCGCACACCATTCTGAACTACGGCAAAGACCTCGAGCAGTTCCTCACTTTTCTCTCGCCGCCGGGAACGCATCCTCCGCCGCTGGCATCCGTAAGACACACGCTGATTCGCGAATTCGTCGGGCATCTTCACGACCAAGGCCTGGAGAAAAGCTCCGTAGCACGCAAGCTCGCCGCTCTGCGTTCTTTTTTCAAGTATTGCGTCCGCGAGGGTCTAGTCACCGAGAATCCAGCGCGCTTGGTTCCCACGCCCAAGCTTCCCAAGCGTATTCCATCGATTCTTTCCGCCGAGGAGATGAACGGTTTTCTCAATCACGTGGCGACGATGGGCCCGTCTGCCTCAGGCGGTGGTGTCTCCATCGAACGCCGGATCGCGATGCAAGACGCGCCGAAACGTCCGCGCCGTGATGATTCAGGCTTATTGCTCCGGCGCGACCGCGCGCTGCTGGAGATGCTTTACGCCGCCGGTCTTCGCGTCAGCGAACTGACCGGCCTAAACCTGATCGATATCGATCCATCGGAATGCATGCTGCGCGTCCGCGGCAAGGGCGACAAGGAACGCATCGTCCCCTACGGCAGCAAAGCGCAGGAAGCGCTGGATAAATATTGGCCAGTCCGCAACCAACTGCTCACGCACGTCTCCCGGAAGCCCGGCCACGCACGGATGCCACACACGCAAGCCATCTTTCTCAACTACGCTGGCCGCCGCCTCACGCAGCGCTCCGTCGGCCGCATCGTAAAAAAATACGTCCGCCTGGTAAATATCAATTGGGACATGCATCCGCATTCGCTGCGCCACGCCTTCGCCACGCACCTGCTGGCCGACGGCGCCGACCTCCGCGCGATCCAGGAGCTCCTCGGCCACCAATCCCTCTCCACGACACAGAAGTACACCCACGCCTCCATCCGCCAGCTCATGGATGTATACGACAAAGCCCATCCCCACGCCTGACGCGATTCCCCGCGCCACAGACTCTGCAAAAAAGCGGGCGCGTGGTGTTTCGCGGACGCCGGTAAAGTGATTGGGTTTTCGCTTAGTTAGAAAGCCAGGCGAATGCCGACCTGGATCTGCCGTTGCGCGAGCAGGGTATTGCTCGTCGCTGTCGGCTTACCGAAGTTACTCTGGAACGTCAGGTTCGCGCTCCCCGGCGGCGAGCCTGCCGGTGGGTTGGAAATCGAGAACATCTGCGTGCTTACGCTGGTGACGTCCGGATGGTTGAAAATGTTGAACGCGTCTCCGCTCAGCAGCAGCTTCCAAGACTCCCACACCTTGAACTCCTTAGCCAGTCGAAAATCAACGTTCCAGGTCTTTGGCATCTGGAAGGAGTTTGCCCCGAGGAATGGAACGCGGGTTGTCCCACCAACGCCAAGGGAACCGGACGCACCGCCCGGAGCGGTGAAGATTTCGCCGCTCGCAAAAGTCTGCTGTGGCGCACTGCCGGTCACAGTCGGGGTAAATGGCACGCCGGTCGATACGACAACCAGTGGCGAGAACGTGAAACCGTTTACCAGATAACCCATCCAGCGCTGATCGCCGCGGTAGTAGTTCGGGCTCCAGATCGCCGCGAAGTTAAAGCGCGCACGAATGTCAAAGTTGGAACGGCTATATTCGTCCCGCAGATTTAGAGGATTGAGCACGTTAATACCACTGTTTGGGGTAAATGTCTGCGAGCTTTGGCCGAAGTCGCTGGCGTGCGACCACGTGAGCGAAGATTGGATCTGGAAGCTCTGGTAGAACCGCCGGTTCAGGGCCACCACCAGCGCATTGTAGTTGGAATTCACCGAGTCCGAGATTAGCGAGATGGCTTGCACCGCGTTATTCGGACGGAGTGTTCCGGTTTGGCAGACGCCTGGGTTTGCATTGCAAAACGCTACGTTCGTGGGTTTCGAGGGTACCAGCGCGGGTACGCCAAAGAACGGCACCGCAAACGTTTCGCCGTTAAACGGACCGCCGCCGGTTACAGTGAATGTGGTTGTCTGCGTCGGCGCAAACAGGTTGGTATCGAAGAAGCGAGGGAGTCGCCGGCCCAGGCTGCCCACGTAAGACACGGAAACCGCCGTGTTCTTGGCGAATTCGTGCTCGAAGGAGAGATCGTATTCGTGAACCATGGGCAGCTTGGTGTTCGGCGCAAACTCCTCGACGTTCACCGGCGGTGGCGTTGCGTTGAGAACCACGTTCGGATAGACCACGGACGTTGTCGAAGCGTTGATGTTGGTCGTGCTTTGGCTCTGCGGCAGGCCGGTGCTCGCGATCGCGCTGAAGATCGTCGAGTTGATGATGCGCCCGTAGAAAATGCCGTAGCCGCCCCGGATAACGGTGGTGCCTCCGCCCAACAGGTCATAGGCGAATCCGAGGCGTGGGCCGAAATCGCTCCGGTCGCTGGGGAACTTGTTGGTCAGGGGAAGAGTCGGATTCGGAATCTGTGGGGAGGGCATGATCTCCGTGTCCCACCGCAGCCCGAGGTTTAGAGTCAGTCTCGGCGTAATGCGCCAGTCGTCCTGCGCGAAAAACGCCAAGTCGTTCGTGCTGAACTGGAATCCCGGCGTGCCCAAGCCCTGGATCATCAAGGTGTAGCACGGAATCCCCCCCGTGCACAGGCGCGCGGGGTTTGCCGGGTTCGTCTCAAACGCTGCGAAATCCGTGATCCAATCCACGCGCGTGTTGTAGTTATAGGCTCCGAATCCGGTGAATAGGTTCACATCCAGGTCGTGCACGTGGTTGTAGTCGAACCCGAACTTGAACAAATGCTTCCCGTGGCTCCACGACACCGTATCCGCAAGCTGATTGCGCCGTTCGTCGGGCAGGGCCGCGCGATTCAAGAAGTTCGGCATACCGAACACCCAGCCGCCTACACCGCCAATGGTGATCTGCGGAGAGAACCCCAACTCAGAGACCGGCTCGCCGGGAAGCACCCCTGCTCCGTTCTCGAATTCGAAGTCGCGGCCGTATTGATAGCGCAGTTCGTTTGTGATGGTGGTTCCAAGCGACGACACCAGCCTCGCGATACCCCAGTCTTCCTTCACATCGTCGTTCCCGAAGCTGTCGATTCCCCGGTTAACGATCGCCGCCGACTGAATGCCCTGAGGCGAATGCCACCGCAGCCGGTTGTAAGTAAACGAT
>Ga0137403_10000101_pt2 | contig 43958 bp, 29 predicted proteins | sample CZOMad2_1_16fung_FD_122057 | JGI IMG/M metagenome (GOLD analysis project Ga0137403, IMG submission 122057) | Vadose zone soil fungal communities from Angelo Coast Range Reserve, California, USA - CZOMad2_1_16fungal (Hybrid Assembly) | ecosystem: Environmental > Terrestrial > Soil > Vadose zone...
CCGAGGTGATGATCGGGCCGCCGTGGTTGGTCAGGTTCGTCGCCTTGGCCACCAGGCGCTCCTCACCACCGCTGCCGGTGTCGACGCCCTTGGCGGGGAAATGAACGATCCGCGGGGTGGCACCAGCCGCGTCGACCGGCGGCTTGGCATTCGCGGCGACGGCCAGCAGGCCGCACGACAGCGCCAACGCACACTTCAAGCTCTGACTCTTCATTCTTCTATCCTCCATAAAGACCTGCTGAAAACCTGGCTCCGCCAGACTGGAAAGAAAGCTCAATCCAGAAGACGGCACCGGATCAACGAGACCCACGCGGGATCGCGAAGGTTCCTATTGGAAAGCTCGGCTCACATAAGATCAGGGTGCCGGTCGGGAAAGGCGGCGAGCCGGATTTGCCGGTCTTTGTACATTCTTTGTACGATGGTCGGCGAGGCAAAAAATGAGCGAAAAGAAAACCGCGCAAGAATCCGAAATTGCGACGCTGTACCGCTTGCCGCTCGCAGGGTGGACGGCGTCCCGCAATGCCTTGGCCACTCGTCTCCGCGGGGCGGGGCGGAAGGCGGAGGCCGAGGCGGTGAAGGCGCTCGTCAAGCCGAGCCTTTCCGCCTGGGCGATCAACCAGCTGTTCGGCCAGGAGGGCGAACGGATGGCGGCCCTGCTCGACGCCGGCCGGCAGGCCCGGAGCGCGCAGCGCGACGCCGTCGCCGGGCGGGGCGCCGAGGCCTTCCGCGAGGCCCTGACGGCGGCGCGGCGGCTCGCCGAAGAGCTGCGGCGCCTCGCCGTCGCCCTCCTCGCCAGGGAGGGTAAGGCGCCGGGGGCCGAGATCGTCCTACGCATCGTGACCAACCTGGAGGCCCTGGCCTTCAGCCCGAGCGCCGCCGAGGCGGCAGAGCGCGGCTATCTCGACGCGGACCTCGACCCGCCGGGCTTCGAGGTCCTCGCCGGTCTGCAGCTCGCCAGCGCGCCGGCGAGGCCGCCCGAGCGTCGAGCGGAGCGCCCGGTGGAGCGCAAGCCTCCCGAGCGGCCGCAACCCGCGTCGCGCCTCCTGCAGTTCAAACCGGCGCAGAAGGAGACGGCCGCGGAGGCGGCCGCCCGGCGGCGGGAGGAGGCCGAGGCGGCTCGCCAGGCCCGCGTGACGGCGAAGCAGCGGGAGCGGGTGGAGCGGGCGGAGGCCGTGGTGCAACAGGCGGCGGAGAAGGCGAAGGCCCGGCGTGGCGAGGCGGCGGAAGCGGCACGGGAGGCCGCCCAGGCCCGCCGGCAGGCGGAGGAGGCGGAACGCCGCGCCGAGTCGGCGGAGGCGGAGCTCGCCCGAGCCCGCGAGAACCTGGCGGCGGTCCGGGCGTCCCCGGGAGAGTAAGGTACGCTGCGGGATCCCGCATCCCAGAGCACAAGATCGAAGGGAGAGACCCCGTTGCCGAAGCCACGCCGCACCGCCCTGCCGCCGGAGATCCCGGAGCCTCTGGAGGCCGCCTTCGCGGGCCTCGACAGCCCGCTCCAGATCCAGGCCTTCCTCGACACCCTCCCCTACAGCGACGAGGAGATCTACCGCTGCCCGGCGCGGGTGGTCGCCGACCGGAAGGCGCACTGTTTCGACGGCGCCCTCTTCGCCGCGGCGGCGCTCTGCTGGCTGGGCCACCCGCCGCGCATCCTGGACATCGTGGCGGTACGCGACGACGACCACATCCTCGCCCTCTATCAGCGCTTCGGCTGCTGGGGGGCGGTCGCCAAGTCGAACTTCACGGGCCTGCGTTTCCGGGAGCCGGTCTATCGCAGCCTGCGCGAGCTGGTCATGTCCTATTTCGAGAGCTACTACAACGCGCTCGGGGAGAAGACGCTCCGCGCCTATACGGTCCCCTTGAACCTCCAGAGCTTCGACCGGCAGGGCTGGATGACGAACGACGCCGTCATGGACGACATCGCCCGGCGGCTGGACGAGATCCGCCGCTTCCCCGCGGTGACCGAGGCGATGGTCGCGGCCCTCTCCCCCGTCGACCCGCGCTCCAAAGAAGCCGGCATGCTGGGCGTCAACCTCGCCGGTCTCTACAAGCTGCCGGACTAGAACCCCAGCGTCCCGTTGCTCCGCGCGAAGTCGAGCTGCTGGGCGAGGAAGTCGCGCGGATAGGCGATCTCGACCGCGGTGATCTTCTCGTCCGCGCCGCGCACCGCCGTCAAGTTGGGGTAGATGCCGCTGAAGTAGGTCGGGACGTCGAGCCGCTTGTAGCGTGCGATCACGTCGTCGCGCACCGCCTTGTCGAAGTGGATTCCGTACTTCTCGACCAGGGCCTTGATCGCCTTGTAGTCGCCCTGGGCCTTGATGCGCATGATCTCGGCCAGGAGCCGGCCCACCCCCGCGTGCACCCGGGCGTCGTCCTTGACCTCGATGTACCAGTGGCCGTTCTTCTCGATCCGCGCCAGGGCGCCGTCGTCGATCAGGTAGTTGACGATCAGCAGGCGGTTGCGGTCGTGGTCCTCCTCGGCGGCATCGCCCGTCGGGTAGTGGGCGAGGGTGGTGAGGCCCTGCAGGGCAAGCTGCCGGTAGAGCTCGTGGGCCACCGCGGGGACGTTTTTGACCCCCAGCTCGGCCATCTTGGGATCGGTGACGTTCCAGTAGGCGACGAGATCGGCCCGCGCCTCCTCCAGGGTCGAGTAGAACTCCCGCAGGTAGGTCGCCGGATCGTTCGGCACCTCGACCTTGCCCGAGCCGTGGCCGATGATCTCGTGCATGGCGGTAAGCAGGTTGCTGGCGAGGGTGCCGTATTGGTCGTAGAGCCCGGCCTCGTCGGCATAGGGTGAGAACTCGATGGCGACCCTGGCCCCGCGCACCTGGTTGATCGCCGCGATCGCCGAGGTGAAGAGCAGGCTCTTGGTGCCGTACTTCTCGCGGAAGTCCTGCTCGTTGGGCAGGTTGTCGCCGGTGACGGTGACCCGGAAGTCGCCGGTCTCGATAAAGGTTTCGATCGCCTTGCCGACCGGCGGCTGGACGTCGAGCTTCTTGTACTTTTCGGCCCACGGCGCCCGCTTCTCGAAGTAGACGGCGTTCTTCGCCAGCTTCACCATCAGCGGTTCCAGGGTCTGGTCGGTGACCGAGACGAACATCTGGGACGAGCCCTTGGCGCCGCGGGGGTCGCGGTAGACCTCGATGAAGCCGGAGGCGAAGTCGACCGCCGCGTCGTTGCCCACCCACAGGGCGTTGAAGGCGGTCCAGTCACCGGGATCGCCGGTCTGGTAGAAACGGACGAGGGCGCGGAGGACCTTGGCCTGCGCCGGGTCGGCCGCCTCGGCCGCCGAAAGGAGCTCGCGGTTGACCGCCTGGAGCTCCTTGGCATAGAGCCCGGGCGGGACTTTGCCGTCCGGCGTGCCGGCGTGGTAGACCTGCTCGACCAGCCGCCCACCTTCCTTGACCAGCCGCGAGTTGAGCGGATTCTTCTCCACGAAGCCTGAGAGCTCCGCCAGGGTGACCCCATGGTAGTAGTTGTTGGAAGAGGCGGTCAGGATGTCCTGGCCCTGGGGTGGGTTCTTGACCGTGATCGAGACCTCGAAGTCGGGATCGAAGAGCGGCCGCATCAGCTCGGCGAGGAGCTTTGCCAGCTCGCTCATGCCGGGGAGCCGGGCTCCCTGGGCGCGCGCCGCCTCCGCGGCCCGGGCGAATTCCTCGAAGGAGACGGCGGGGAGGAACTTCTGGTTGGTGGTGTCGTTGTGATTGCCGCTGCTGGCGAAGAAGAGCTTGGCATACTCGACGATCGCCGCCCGCGACGTCTCCGGCAGCCGCTCGGGTCGCTCGACCAGGGCTCCCAGGAGCCGTTTGGCGGTCAGCCCGTAGGACGACATCTGGTCGTAGAAGATGGGATCGAGCTGGATCGCCGCCTGGGTCAGGTGGTAGGCGACGATCTTCTGCGAGAGCGATAGCTTGCCGAAGCTCGGGGTCTCGACCTGGAGGAAGGAGCGCGCCCCGATGCGCTCCACCTGCGCGCCGGGATGGGAGGGAGTAGTACCTGGCGGGGTCGGCGGGATCGGTGGGGCGGCCGTGGCCGGCAGGACGGTGCCGAGGAGGGCGGCCAACGCGAGCACGGCGAAAGGGGGCAGGGGGCGGCGGTTGGTTCTCATCCGCTCATTCTAGCGAAGAAGGGGCGACGGCTCTCGAGCCACCGTCGCCCCCACCTTCGACCTACTCTCGCTGCCGCCGCCCGCCTACCGGAAGTAGCCGTTCACGTCCAGGATGATGTGCACCGTGCCGACGGGCTGGTCGGACCGCACCACGAAGTCGCCGGCGGCACCGAGGCCGGTGATCCCGTTGTTGGCCCGCACCTGGTTGATCACGTAGTTGATGACCGAGACGAGAGGCGCGGCGATCCCGGTGGAGTAGACGCGCAGGTCGCCAGCGGCCGTGCCCTGCAGGACCGTGAGGTTGTAGGACAGGGCGGTGGCGTCCGCCGGTACGCCGCACTGACCGGCGGCGACGAAGGTGCGCGTCGACAGTGCGTTGATCGGCGGGCCGCCGTAGGGGCCGTTGGCATTGCGGGTATCCAAGAGGCGGCACGGCGTGACGGAGTAGAAGAGACCGGCGAGCAGCGTGTCACTGTCGGTCGCCGAGTTGTTGCCCGGGGTCGGGTCGGTCACGCCAGCCGGTGCTGCCACGGTCGCCGTGTTGTCCAGGGTGCCGGTGGCCGCGCCCGAGATCGTGCAACTCGCGGTATAGGTGACGCTGCCGCCGGAAGGCAGGTTGACCGTGTCGTTGAGGTCGCCCGAGCCGGAGGCCGTGCAGGTGCCGCCGCCCGCGCCGGCACAGGTCCAGGTGCAGGTGAGCGAGGCCGGGAAGGTATCGGCCACCGTCGAGCCGGGCGCATCGCTCGGACCCGCGTTGCTCGCCACGATGGTGTAGGTCACCGAGCCGCCCGGGGTCGCCGTTACGACGCCGTCCGTCTTGGTGATCGCCAGGTCCGCGCTCGGCGCCAGCGTGTCGGAGTCGGTCGCGGAGTTGTTGCCGGGGGTCGGATCGGTCACGCTGCCCGGCGCCGTCACCGTTGCCGTATTGCTCAAGGTGCCGGTGGCCGAGGCCGCGATGGTGCAGCTCGCCGTGTAGGTGACACTCCCGCCGTTCGGCAGGTCGGCGGAGTCGTTGATATTGCCCGAGCCGGACGCGGTGCAGGTGCCGCCACCGGCGCCGGTGCAGGTCCAGGTGCAGGTGAGCGAGGCCGGGAAGGTGTCCGCCACCGTCGAGCCGGGCGCGTCGCTCGGGCCGGCGTTGGAGGCCGTGAGGGTATAGGTCACCGAGCCGCCCGGAGTCGCCGTGGTGACGCCGTCCGTCTTGGTGATCGCCAGATCCGCCTGCGGCGCGAGAGTGTCGCTGTCGGTGGCGGAGTTGTTGCCGGGGGTGGGATCGGTCACTCCACCCGGCGCCGTTACCGTCGCCGTGTTGGAGAGCGTGCCGGTGGCCGCGGACGAGATGGTGCAACTCGCGGTGTAGGTCACACTGCCGCCGCTCGGCAGGTTGGCCGAGTCGTTGAGGTTGCCCGAGCCGGAAGCCGTGCAGGTACCGCCGCCGGCGCCGACGCAGGTCCAGGTGCAGGTGAGCGAGGCCGGGAAAGTATCGGCCACCGTCGATCCGGGCGCGTTGCTCGGACCGGCGTTGGAGGCCGTGAGGGTGTAGGTCACCGAACCGCCCGGGGTCGCCGACGTCACGCCGTCGGTCTTGGTGATCGCGAGATCCGACTGCGGGGTCAGGGTGTCGGTGTCGGTCGCGCTGTTGTTGCCGGTGTTCGGATCCGTCGCCAGCGTCACCGTCGCGGTGTTGGCGAGCGTGCCGGTCGCCGCAGCCGAGATGGTGCACGTCGCGGTATAGGTGACGCTCGCGCTTCCAGGGAGGTTCACCGAGTCGTTGATGTTGCCCGAGCCGGAGGCCGTGCAGGTGCCGCCGCCCGTTCCGCTGCAGGTCCACGTGCAGGTGAGACTCGCCGGGAAGGTATCCGCGACCGTGGCACCGGTCGCCGGGGCCGCCGTCGTATTCGACGCCGTAATGGTGTACACCACGGAACCGCCGGGGGTCGCCGTCGTCACCCCGTCCGTCTTGGTGATCGCCAGATCCGGGGCGACCACGTTGAAGCAGACGGTGACGTCATTGACGGTCGGCGTGACCGTACTGTCGGTCGTCGAGAGGTACGCCTTGTACTTGAGGTAACGCTTGCCGTTGAACTGGCTCAAGGAGGCGCCGCTGGTCGTGAAGAAGGTGGCCGCGGTGGTGTCGGGGCCGACGAAGTTGAAGGGACCGGTTGCCGAGTTGCTCCCGGCGACCTGGAATTGCAGCGTGGTGTTCGCCGGGACGGTGGCGGTCCAGGAGATCGTCGTCCAGAACGACGTGGAGCCGACGGGCGGATTGCTGTCCTTGGTGGAGGAGACGAGATTGCCGGCGGCCGCGAAGCCGGTCTGCATGTAGGCCTTGAAGTTGAAGTCTCTGGTCGAATCGGCGGTCCACGTCGCACCGTTATCGGTCGAGATGACTCGCTGCCCGTTGGCATAGGTGCTGGGGCTGGAACGAATCCAGAAATAGCCCCCGACCGAGGGGGTCGCCACGGGACGCAGAATCAGAGCGTATTGCGTGCCGGACGTCAGGGTTGCCGGCGAGCCAAAGCTGCCTGTGTAGTAAACGCCTGCCCCATTTGAAAAGCCGGGGATGGTTGCAGTGGCGAGGTCGGCGCCGGTGGGGAGACCACCGCTCGTGTTACGAATCGAAAGCGTCAGGTTCGGTGTGGTGCCCGTGCATCCGTTGCAAAAGAGCTGGACGTCCACCTTTACGAGCTGACCAGTAACGGCTGGAATGAAGGTCTGTCCGCCCCAACTGGCGGTGCCGAAGCTCGTCCCGGTCGTCGTCCCGGCCGTGTTCGACTGGTCAACCGTCGGCGCATTCAACAGAATGGCATCCCCGGCGCTGGTAGTGAGATCGAGGTTCGTCGTCACCCCGGTCTGGAAATCCGCCTGGGTCGTATCGGTCGGACAGGCGCTGGTCGGCGCCGTGGCCAGCGAGAAGTTCTGCGTCGTGGTGTTGCCGTCCGTCACGACGATGCTGGTCACCGTGCTCGAGTTGTAGCCCGGAGCGCTGGCGGTGAGGCTCGGATAGGTGCCGGCCGGGAGGCTCGTGAACGAGTAGAAGCCGCTGCCGTTCGTCGTCGTCGTCCGGGCTCCGAGGGTCAGGGTCGCGCCGACGATCGGGGCGCCACCCACCGTGGCGGTCACCGTGCCAGAGAGCGTTCCGCCGGCGCCCACCGGGGTGCAGGACGGGAAGGCGAAGGAGCCGATCCTCGTCTGGTGATTGAGGCCGTCGACCGCGTAATACTCGTTGGTGTACCAGAAGGTGCATCCGTCCGGGTCGAGCGACATGGCGCTGTAGTCGCCCCAGCGGATGCAGACTCCGGCGCCGCAATTGCCGGTCTGGGTGCCGGTGCCCTGGAAGAGCAGCTGCTCGGTCTGGCCCAGCGTATTGACCGGATCGCCCGCCAGCCGGCCGGCGTACTTGATCGCCGGCTTCGTCGTGCTGTTGGAGGTGCTGTAGCCGAGGGCCATGTCCCCCGCCCGATCGAGCGCCAGGCTGGGCATGAAACGGGAGATGACGTTCGCGCCGTCCGGATCCCAGGTCGAGGCCTGCGGGATGTTGGCGGCCACCGTGCCGCCGGTGACGTCCACCTGGTACCAGCGTGGGGCGGCCAGGCCGGACGTATCCGCTCGGCGGACCGTGTGGGCGGTCCACAGCGACTCGACCCCGCCGAGGTTGGTGTACTGGTTCTGCATCATCGCCCGGATCTGGAGGACGTCCAGGGCGTTGCCTCCCTGGGAGAGCGCATTGGGCACGGCGGCGTTCGGCCAGCTGGACGCGGCGAAGGGGGTATCGGGGCCGGTGAAGGTCGAGAGCGAGATGTGGGTCCAGTCGACGTGGAACTTGTAGACGGTGAGCGCGTTGAGGAACTCCCAGGTGGAGATGAAGTAGTTGGGGGTGCCGGGGGGCGGCGTGCCGGTCTGCAGCCGCGCGTTGCTCGGCAGGATGGTGAAATCCGCCGATGGGCCATTGAACGAGACCACCTGGACCGTCGGGGCCCCGGCGTACATCTGGGCCTTGTTGAGCGCCCACACGCGGGGGCTCATGAAGGCGCCGCCGGCCGGAAAGCCGAACATGTTGGCCGTCATGTAGATGCCGTCCGGCCAGATGCCGAACTTCGGATAGTCGCCCAGGGCGTCGGTGATATTCAGCGAATAGTAGTTCCACCCGCCGGTGACCGGGTCTCCCGTCTTCGAGACCGCGAAGCACTGAAACTCGCCGGGCGGATTGACGACGGCGCCGCCGGCGGTCGTGAACGCGAAGTCGGTGATGAACCAGCGATCCTCGAACGAGTCGTAGAGGATGACGGGGTCGCCGAAGTTATTCGTGTCGCACAGGTTGCCGAAGGCGCCCTGGCTCATGAAGGTGTTGAAGGTGAAGGCGGCCACCCGGACGCCGGTCGATTTGAGATAGATCCCGACCGAGGAGTTGATGGATTGGATGTAGTACACCGGACCGACGTCGCCGACGGTGTCCGGCGGATGTCCGGCGCCCCAGTTGGCGAAATCGAGGCCGTCGAAGTTCATGATCGGCGCCGGCGCGGGAGCGCTCGGCACCGGCACCGGCAGCGAGGGAACGGCCACCTGCGGTGGCCCACCCGGGAGCATCACCGGGTTGAGCTCCGGATCTTCGAGCTCGGGCCGCTCCTCCTTCGTGGGCGGGATGTAGGGCAGGGTGCGCAGGTCCCTTGTCGTGCTCCCGGCCCGCGTCAGCGCGGTTTCGGTCGGGTGCCCAAAGGGAAGGGGCCCCGGGGCCGCCTGGAGGTCACCGGAATCCTGGGCCGCGACGTGGCCGGTCGGGACGAACAATAAGAACGGGAGCAGGACGAGGGGAGCGTATTTCATGAGGGTTCCCTCTGATCGAAGGTGACGTCGTCTTTTCGGCGAAGGCCGAGCCGGGTGCACCGCCACATGGCGATCGACGTGAAAACGGAGACAGTGGAACCGATGCGGCCCCATGCTGCGCTCCGAATCGCCCCTTCATGCAGGTAATCCCCAGCTTGGCGATCTAGATTCTGAGCGCTCCCTTATAGCAGGCTCTGCGTACTCTGTCCAGTCGCATCTTGCGTATTGCAGGAGTGTGTAGCATGAGCGAAAAGACTTCTGCGGTCGAATCCACGGGGCCGGTGCTATCGTTAGCTCCCCTCTTCGAGGACCCAAGGATGAGACTGCTCTCCCGCATCGCCCTGCCGTTCGCCGCCGTTCTCTCGGCCCTGCCGCTCCTGCCTGCGACCGCCGCGACCGCGGTGCCGCGGGAGGCGCACCTGGCGGACGTGATCCAGCTCACCCACGGCGGGCAGAACGCCGAGGCCTACTGGTCGCCGGACGGCCGGCAGCTGATCTTCCAGTCGACCCGCCCACCCTACGCCTGCGACCAGATCTTCCGCCTGCCGGCGGACGGCTCGGGGACCCCGGCGCTGATCTCGACCGGCAAGGGGCGGACCACCTGCTCCTACTTCACCCCGGACGGCAGCCGCGTCCTCTTCTCCTCGACCCACGCGGCGGGCGACGCCTGCCCACCGCCACCCGACCGCTCGCAGGGCTACGTCTGGGCGGTCTACCCGAGCTATGAGATCTGGACCGCGAAGCCGGACGGCAGCGATCTGCAGCGGTTGACCGACAACTCGGCCTATGACGCCGAGACCACCGTCTGCCCCAAAGACGGCTCGCTGATCTTCACCTCCGACCGGGACGGCGACCTGGAGCTCTACCGCATGGACGCCGACGGCAAGAACGTCAAGCGGTTGACCCACGCTCCGGGTTACGACGGCGGCGCCTACTTCTCCCCCGACTGCCAGCAGATCGTCTGGCGCGCCTCGCGGCCAGAGGGTACGGAGCTCGACGATTACAAGAAGCTCCTGGCGCGGGGCCTGGTACGGCCGGGCAAGCTCGAGATCTGGCTCGCCAACGCCGACGGCAGCGAGGCGCGCCAGCTGACCTATCTGAACGCCGCCTCCTTCGCCCCCTCCTTCTTCCCCGACGGCAAGCGGGTGATCTTCTCTTCGAACTACGGCGACCCGGCAGAACGCGAGTTCGAGCTCTGGGCGGTGAACACCGACGGCACCGGCCTCGAACGGATCACGGATTCGCCCGGCTTCGACGGCTTTCCCATGTTCTCGCCCGACGGCACCCGCCTCGCCTTCGCGTCGAATCGAAACAACGGCGCCCCGCACGAGACCAACGTCTTCGTCGCCCGTTGGCAGGCGGGGACCGCCGCCGCGTCGACCCTTCCCGAGACCGCGGGGGCCGACCGCTTCGCGGCCGACGTGCGCTGGCTGGCCGACGACGCGCGGGAGGGGCGGGGGATCGGCACCGCGGGCCTGGCGGCCGCAGAGCGCTGGCTCGCCGACCGCTTCCACGCCCTGGGGCTCGAACCGGCGGGGGACGACGGGACCTACTTCCATCACTTCGCGGTTCCGGTGGCGGTCGCCGTCGAACCGGCGACCGCGGTCACGATCGACGGCACGCCGCTCGACCGCTCCGCCTTCCAGCCGGCCGGGTTCTCGGCCTCCGGCGAGGCGGCAGGACCGGTCGTCGCCGCCGGCTGGGGGATCGTGGCGCCCACCCTCGGGGTGGACGACTACAAGGGGCTCGACGTGCACGGCAAGATCGTCGTGGTCCGCCGCTTCACCCCCAAGGGGGGCGGCTTCACCGGCGAGGCCGAGCGGCGCTACGGGGATCTCCGCTCCAAGGCGTTCACGGCCCGCGAGCACGGCGCTTCCGGTCTCGTCGTGGTCGATCTGCCGGCGGCGGCGGATCCTCAGGCCGGCAAGGCCGGCGATACCCTGCCGGAGGACGCGCCGCTCCCCAAGCCGGCGCTCGACGCGGCGGTTGGCCAGGGGGGCGACGCCGGCATCCCGGTGGTGTTCGTCACCCGTGCCGCGGGAGGCGCGCTCTTCGGCGTCGGCGGCGGTGGCGGCGGCGGAGAGCACCGCGCGAGCCTCCACGTCCGCCTGACCCGCCAGATGGCGACCGCCGCCAACGTGGTCGGCCGGCTGGCGGCGGCCGGAACGGTGCGGCTGCCCGGCGCGGTGCTGGTCGGCGCCCACTACGACCACCTCGGCCGGGGCGGCGCCGGTTCCGGTTCGCTCACCCCCGATTCCCACGCCGTCCACCACGGCGCCGACGACAACGCCTCCGGCACCGCCGGGGTGCTGGAGATCGCGCGTCTCCTGGCGGCCGAGCGCGACCGCCTGCAGCGGGACGTCTATTTCGTCGCCTTCTCCGGCGAGGAGTCCGGGGTGCTCGGCTCGACCGCCCTGATCCGCCAGCCGCCGGCCGGCTGGAAGATCGCCGACCTCGTCGCCATGCTCAACCTCGACATGGTGGGCCGCCTGCGCGGCAACCAGCTGGCCGTGCTGGGAACCGAGAGTGCCGAGGAGTGGAAGCAGCTGGTGCCGCCGGCCTGCGCCCAAGAGCGCCTCGCCTGCACCCTCTCGGGCGACGGCTACGGCCCCTCGGACCACAGCCCGTTCTACGCCGCCGGGGTGCCGGTCCTCCACTTCTTCACCGGCGCCCACGAGGACTACCACAAGCCCGCGGACACCGCCGACAAGATCAACGCCATCGGCGGCGCGCGGGTCGCCCGGCTGGTCGCCGACCTCGCCCGCGAGGTGGCCGACCGCCCGGCCCACGTCACCTACAAGAGCGCTCCCGCCCCGGCGCCGCAGGGCGATGCGCGCTCCTACGGCGCCTCGCTCGGCACCATCCCCGACTATGCCGGCGACGGCCGACCGGGGGTGCTCATCGGGAGCGTCCGGCCGGAGGGCGCCGCGGCCAAGGCGGGGCTCCAGCGTGGCGATCTGCTGGTCGAGCTCGCCGGCACGCCGATCCGCGACATCTACGATTTCATGTACGTCCTGCGCCAGTCGAAGCCGGGCCAGACCACCCAGGCGGTCGTCGACCGTGGCGGCAAGCGGATCACGGTCACCGTGACCTTCGGCGCCAGCACCGCGGTGCGCTGAACGGCGTCTCCCGTCAGGACGGGCCGGCGATGCCGGCGGGGGACGTGGCGGCCGCCGCTTCGAGGAGCGGCCGGATCTGCACCATCTCCTGTTCGAGCTCGGCCAGGAGGCCGGCGATCTCGGCGGAGCCGACGGCCGTGCTCTTCTGCTCCAGCTGGGCGCAGAGGGTCGCGATCCGCACCGCGCCGATCTGGTTGCTGCTCCCCTTGAGGCTGTGGGCCAGGAAGTTGAGCTCCCTGGCGTTCCCTTCCAGCAGGGCTTCGCGGATGCGTTCCAGCCGATGCGGCGTCTCGGCGAGGAAGGTCGCGACGATCTCCCGCACCAGCGGCTGGCCGGTCAGCTCGCCCAGCCGGCGCAGGTTGGCGAGGTAGGTCGGATCGAACGGCGGCAGGCTGGCGGCGAGGACCCCCGCTCCCGCGGCGGATTCCGCCCGGAGCGGCGAGGGGAGCTCGCCGCTGCCACCGCGCACCAGCGCCGCCCGCAGGTCGGGGAGCCCGACCGGTTTCTGCACGAAGTCGTCCATCCCGGCGGCGAGGCAGGCCCGGCGCTGCTCGCCCAGGACGTTGGCGGTCATGGCGACGATCCGCGGCTGCCGCTCCGCGAGAAGGTCGGCGCGAATCCGGCGGGTCGCCTCCAGGCCGTCCATGCCCGGCATCTGGACGTCCATCAGGATCAGGTCGTAGGGCTGGCGCCGTAGCGCCTCCAGGACCTCCATCCCATTCCCCGCCACGTCCGCCAGGTAGCCCAGCCGCTCGAGCATGAGCAGTCCCACCCGCTGGTTGACCGAGTTGTCCTCCGCCAGGAGGATGCGCAGGGGGAGCCGCTGGGCGAGCGGCGTGTTGGCGCGTTCGGCGGCTTCGGCGGTCAAGCGCGCGGGCGCTTTCTCGGCCGGCCGGCAGCGCAGGGTGAAGAAGAAGGTCGAGCCGCGGCCGGGCTCGCTCTCCACCCACATCCGGCCGCCCAGGCGCTCGGCGAGGCGCCGGCTGATCACCAGCCCCAGGCCGGTGCCGCCGAAGAGGCGCGACATGGAGGAGTCGGCCTGGCCGAACGGCTTGAACAGGCGGTTCATCCGGTCGGCCGGGATGCCGATCCCGGTGTCGCGCACGGCGAAGGAGATCTCGACCAGGCCGTCTTTCACCGCGCCGGCCGTGACCTCCAGGCAGACCTCCCCCCGCGGTGAGAACTTGATGGCGTTGTCCAGCAGGTTGACGAGGATCTGCCGCAGGCGGGCGGCGTCGCTCGTAATGGCCACGGGGACCCCCTCCGCCACGTGGGAGCGCAGGCTCACCCCCTGGTTCCTCGCCTTCGCGGCGAGGATGCCCACCGCCTCGTCCAGGCACTCGGCGAGGACGAAGGGGGCGAGCTCGATCGAAAGCCCGCCGGCCTCGATCTTCGAGACGTCGAGGATGTCGTTGATGACCCCGAGGAGGGCCGCGCCGCTGCTCCGGGCGGTGGCGACGTACTCCCGCTGGGTCGTCGACAGCGGGGTTTCGAGGAGCAGGCTCATCATCCCCAGCACCGCATTCAAAGGGGTGCGGATCTCGTGGCTCATGTTGGCCAGGAACTCGCTCTTGGCCTGGTTCGACTCCTCCGCCCGGTCCCGTTCCTGGCGCAGGCCACGGCTCTGGCGAACGATGGCGACGTTGACGGCGGCCGCGATGGCGAGGAGGAGCAGGCGCGCGAGCTGGTTGTCCCAGCGGAAGCGGCCGTAGTTTTCGCTCGCCAGCGCCTGGCCGATGGCCTGGCTGTGCCACACCGTCCCGAGGACGATGGCGCCGTACTGGAGCATCGCCGTCAGCCCGGCGACGACGCACATCCGCATGTCCTGGCGCAGGCAGCTGAAGGCCAGGGCCAGGAAGTAGATGCAGAAGAGCACCCGGCCGTTGACCACCGGCAGGGGACTGCCGGTGGCGACCAGGGTGAGGTTCACAGCGCTGACGATGGTGACGTCCAGGATGCAGGTGAAAAAGCCCAGCCAGCGCGGCGCCGGCGACCGGCGGGCGAAGCGCCGCACGGCGACGCCCAGGAGGGCGGTCAGCAGGACGCCCCCGAGGGCGACCCAGGGCTCGGGGTCGGTGGGCTTGGCGACGAGGGCCAGCAGGGGGATCAGAGAGCCGATGCCGGCGGACCAGATGCGGATTTTCGCCGCCAGCAGCTCTCCCTCGCGCCCCACCCGGGCCGATTCCGGGTCGGGACGCGCCCAGATCCGAGGACGCTTTTTCAGATGCACCTTGAGGGCCTTCGCTCTCTCGAGCGGGAGTGTTCTCTGGCGTCAGCCGTTCGCCTTGAGCTCGGCGACGACCATGCGGATCTGCTGATCCGGGTCTTCCATCAACGGGATGCTCCCCGCGCCGCGGTGTCCCCCGCCGCCGTAGCGCGCCGCCAGCTCGCCGACGTTCGTCTTGCAGGTCCGCCGGAAGATGCTGTGGCCGAGGAGGAGGACCGGGAACTGCCGGTTGGGTCCCCAGTGGATGCGGGCCGACACGTTGACCTCCGGGAAGAGGGCGTAGACCACGAAACGGTTGCCGATCGGCGTGTGGTCGAGGTCGCGGAAGTCGGTGACCACGACGTTGCCCGCCACCCGGCTGTGGCCGCGCAGATCCCGGCAGAAGCACTCGTTCTCGCTGTCGAGCAGAGCCGTGCGCTTGTGGACGACGGGGTCTGCGAGGAGCTCTTCGATCGGCGTCCCGTCCTTCAGGCGGTCGACTAAGTGCTGGAAGTAGCGCTCGAAGGTCCCCAGGCCGCTCCGGCCGTCGATGGTGAAGCCGAGCTTGACGTACCCCTTGGGGGTGAGCACGTCGTCGGGCGTCAGGTCCGCGGAGTCGAGGCGGTCGGTCTCGCGCACCAGCTCGGCGAGCTGCGGCAGCTTCGCCTCGCCGCCGTAGTACTCGTAGACCAGCCGGGCCGCCGACGGCGCCTGGGCGAAAGTGCCACGGAAGGCCTCGGGGGGGATGTTCTGGGTCGCCGTGTGCAGGTGGTGGTCGAACCACAGGGCACATCCCGGGTGGTACGGCAGGTTGGCGATCACGTCCCCCGGCTGGATGTCGGCCCGGCCGTCGCTGATGTCCTGGGGATGGACGAGCACAATCCTGTCGATCTGCTCGTTCAAGGAGAGCAGCACGGCACAGGTCAGGCCGTCCAGGTCACCGCGGGTTACGAGGCGCATTTTACTGACGACGAGTATAGCCTAAGACGACCTTCTTCTGCCCGCTCACCACTCCACCCGGTAGACCGCCACCGCCTGGGCCTTCCCCTTGAGCTGGAGCGGCGGCAGCGCGGTGACCGCGGGGGGAGCGACCAGGGTCTGGTAGAGGGTCTCGCCGAGCAGGATCTCCCCCGGGCCGGCCTCGGAGCAGAGGTGGGCAGCGGTGTTGACCGCGTCGCCGATCACCGTGTACTCCAGCCGGCGGTCGCTGCCGATGTTGCCGGCGAAGACCTCGCCGGCCTGGAGGCCGATCCCCACCGTCAGCGGGCGCCGCCCCTGGCGGCCCCACTCCTCGTTGCGCAGCCGCAGCTCCCGCTGCATGGCGACCGCCGCCCGCGCCGCCCGGTCCGGGTCGTCGGGGCGGTGGAGGGGAGCGCCCCAGATCGCCATCATGGCGTCGCCCATGAACTTGTCCAGGGTGCCGCCGTACTCGAAGACGATCTCGACCATCTCGGTGAAATACTCGTTGAGGAGCGAGGCGATCTCGTCCGGCGACAGCGCCTCGGAGAGGGTGGTGAAGCCGCGGATGTCGGCGAAGAGGACGACCGCCTGGCGCTTCGTCCCACCCAGCCGGATCTCGCCCTCCTGGGCGGCGATCTCCGCCGCCAGCTCGGGGGCGAAGTAGCGCTGGAAGTTCGACAGCACCACCGCCTCGCGCCGCACCCGCTCGACCAGCCGGCTGTTCTCGATCGCCACCGCGATCATGCCCGAGAAGGAGGAGAGGAAGTCCAGGTCCTCGTCGGAGAACGAGCGCGGCGCGGTCAGGTTGTCGAGGTAGATGAGCCCCAGGGCGGTCCCCTGGCCGCCGAGGAGCGGGGCGCACATGGCGCTCTGCACGCTCTCCCGCTCGGCCGTCGCCGAGCTGCCGAAACGGGTGTCGGTGGGGGCGTTCTCGATCAGCAGGGCGGTGCGCTCGGCGATCGACTCGCGGGCGAGGGGCTCGGGGACCTGCCAGATCGTGCCGCGCCCGCCCGAGCGGCAGAGCGAGACCCGGGGCTTGAGCTCGCCCGCGGCGTCGAGCAGGAGGATGGCGACCCGGTCGACGCTCATCACCTGGAAGGTCAGGTCGACCACCTTGTCGAGCAGGCGGTCGAGGTCGAACTGCCCGGAGAGCTCCTTGGCGATGTCCAGGAAGAGGGCGAGGCGGCGGGCCTGGCGCTCCTCCAGCGACTGGCCGCCGATCCGGAGCAGCGAGCGCCCCGAGGGCGCCGACACCCGGGCCGCGATGTCGGCCGGTCCGGCGACCGGCACCCGGCGCAGGATGGTGGCGTCCAGGCCGACGTTCTCCGGCTCCAGGGGGGCCTGGACGGTCTCGTCCCCCTCTTCCCGGAGCTCGAAGACCGAGCGGCCGAAGGCCACCTGCTCCCCCGGGCGGGCCGTCGCCCGGGTCACCCGCTCGCCGTTGACGAAGGTGCCGTTGGTCGAGCCCAGGTCGCTCACCTGGAGCCCCTCGGGCCCAAGCTCCAGCTCGGCGTGCTGGCGCGAGACGCTGGGGTCGCGCACCGGCAGGTCGCAGGCGATCGACCGGCCAACCAGGAGCTGCCGTCCCGGGGGGAGGGTGACCGTCTGGTTTCCGATCGTGGCGACGAGCTTCAAGGTCAAGGCGAGACCCTCGGGCGGCGGGGCCGGCTGCCGCACCCTACTACAGAACAGGGTGCCGGTACCCCGCATTGCCGGAGACGCCGGCCGGGGCGCCTTGGCCCTCACCCCCGGCCCCCCATAGGCGCTAACTTAAGTGTCCGCGCAGGGCAGGCACAGGGGCTCGGCCCCTACCTGCCCTGCTGCTACCTTCATCTCTCCAGCCATATTTCTCGGGGCGAACGATCCGAGGCAGGGCAGCGTAGGGGCAGAGCCCCTGTGCCTGCCCTGCCCTCCACAGGCGAGACCTATAGGAGGCGTACGGTAAGTTAGCGCCTATGCCCCCGGCCCCTCTCCCGGCTCGCCGGCGGCCGGCGACACCGATGGAGAGACGAAAGTCCTGCTTGTCGTGTTTCGAACCCCGCGAAGAGACACTGGAGCACGGATGCAGGGCCTCCGCGGCCCGCTTTGAGACACAAGGAACGCCTCCGGCGGCCCGAAAACCTGGTTTTGAGACACCGCGGAGCCGAATTGAGACACTGACGCCTCGCGTTGAGACACTCGCGGCGGGGATTGAGACACGGACTGCCGGCCGCGAGTGTCTCAACGCTCGCCGCCAGTGTCTCAATGCCGGTCGGCAGTGTCTCAACGCCGGCAGCGAGTGTCTCAATGCTGGTCGGCAGTGTCTCAACGCCGGACGGCAGTGTCTCAATCCGCTCCGCGAGCGTCTCAATCCCCGCCGCCAGTGTCTCAATCCTCGCCGGCGGTGTCTCAATGCTCGACGCGAGTGTCTCAATGCGCCCCGTGAGTGTCTCAAGGCGGCCCCGCCGTGTCTCAAAGACGCTCGCCGGTGTCTCCCCGGCGCCCGCGGTTCTCTCGAAAGACGACGGTAGTGTCTCAAACGGCCCCGTGAACGCCCAGCTGCGGGGGGTTGGTGTCTCACCGCCGCCAACCCCCGGCGGCCCGGCGGTCCACGACAAGGTCGGCTATCGCGTCCCTCCCCCCGGGGAGGGCGGCGGTTGGGGACGGGGGGAGGACAGGAGGGGGGTGGCCTCCGTTTAGAAGGCCCCGCCCCCCTCCCGCTCGACCTCAGTCGACGGCCACCTCCGCGAGGAGCCTGCCGGCGCTCGCCAGGGCCACGGCGCCGCTCGCCTCCAGGAGGCGGGCGAGGCTCTCGGGGACCCGCGCGAAGACCTCCGCCGTGTGCATGGCGGCGAGCAACTCGGGGTTGAACCGGTCGAGGTGGCCCACGACCTCGCCGCCCGAAATGATGGCGTACCCCTCGGGGCTCCGCTCGTGCTGGAGCCGGAAGAGGCGGTCGAGGCCGGTGCCGGGGAGCACCGCGGCGGCAAGGAGCGCCCGCTCGCGGTCACGGAAGACCGCGGTGGGCCGGTCGCCGGCGGCCAGGCTCTCGCCCCGCCGGAGGACCGCCCAGCCGGGGCTGGGGAGGATCTGGACGGATGTCTGGAGGATCTGGACGATCCAGGGGCCGGCGGCGTCGGCCTGGGCTGCGGTCAGGGGCTCGTCGCGCTGGTTGAGCCGGGAGAGGAACTCGGGGGCGAAGGCGTTGGACGGACGGGGGGTGCTACGATCCTGTGGATCTTGCATGGAATTCGTCTCCGTGCAGGGTCTGGCTCGGGTGAGCGGCAAACTCGCCCGGGCCGCTTTTGTTTTGGGCCTCTCCGGTCACACGCCGGGACGGCCGCTCTGGTTGTCGGGGGCCTGCGGTCAGGCTTCTGGGGCGGGCACCTCCTTGGGGGAGAGGAACGGTGGGTTGCGCGGTTGATCTTATGAAGGAAGAGGGGCGGGAGTCAAGCGAGAAGCACCGCCCTTTGAGGATCTCGTCAAAGTCGAGGATGCTAGGGATTTCTTCCGCCCCGAAGGGGCGCAGGTCGGTAGCCTGGGGTGCCAACCCCAGGGACAGAGATCCCCAAGAAAACAAAAGCCCCGAAGGGGCGGCGGTAAGCCCGAGTGTACCGTCGCCCCTTCGGGGCTTTTGTTTTCTTGTGGTTACACCACCTGGGGCTTTCGCCCCAGGCTACCGACCTACGCCCCTTCGGGGCAGACCCTTCGGCGTGAGATTGCGATACTCGGTCGCCGATGATCGACCCTACCGCCGACTTTGACGGGACCCTGCCTTTTCGCTCGACTTGTTAGTATTCAATGATCATGGAACTAGATCTGGCTGAGGCGGAGCGGCGGAGCGAGTCGACCGCTCCCACAGAAGTTCTCGGATAGTCGGAACGCCCCCCTCCTGGCCTCCCCCCTGATCCAACCGCCGCCCCCCCAGGGGGGAGGGACCCACCGCCCGGCCCCCTCGGAGCCAAAGTTAGCGCCTATGGGGCGGTTGGGAGAGGGGGTAGGGGGGTGAGGGGACGACTTACGCGACTTACGCCTGATGGGTTGAACCGGGGCAAAAGGCTGTGCTACCCTTCGCCGGTCTGAGGACGCGTGGCGCATTCGTCTAGGGGTCCAGGACGCCGGCCTCTCACGCCGGTAACACGGGTTCGAATCCCGTATGCGCTACCAAAGCTCGTCCCATCCTTCCCCTTCCCAGGAGTCTGAGTGACCCGACAGGCCCGCCTCTGGCGTGAGCTCCGTGCGGTCGTCCGGCTGGCCCTGCCGGTGGTCGGGGTGCAGCTCGGCCTCATGCTCATGGGGGTGGTCGACACCATGATGCTCGGCCGGGTGTCGGCCGGCGCCCTGGCCGCCGGCGCTCTCGGCAACTCCTTGAGCTTCAGCCTGATGATCCTCGCGGTGGGAATCCTGATGGCCGTCGATCCCCTGATCTCCCAGGCGCACGGGGCCGAGGACCGGGCGGCGATCGGCGCCCACCTGGAACGCGCTCTGGTGCTCGCGGTCGTCCTCGCGCTCCCCCTCTCCGTCGTCCTCTGGAACGCCCGCCCCCTCCTCGCCCGCCTGGGGCAGCCGCCGGCGCTGGTCCTCGGCAGCTCGGACTTCATCCGCGCCATCCTCCCCGGGGTCGTCCCCTTCCTCCTCTTCGTGGTCCTAAGGCAAACCCTCCAGGCGATGGGCATCGTGCGCCCGGCCGTGATCGCCATGGTGGTCGGCAACCTGGTCAACTTCGCTGGCGACTACGTCCTCATCTTCGGCCACTTCGGCGCCCCGGCGCTGGGCGTCGCCGGCTCGGCCTACGCGACCTCGATCGGGCGCTTCGTCATGCTCGCCGTCCTGGTGTGGGCCGCCCGGCGGGATCTGGCGCCCTACTTCCGCGGCTTCACCCGCCAGGCCTTCCTCCTCAAGGAGCACGGGCGGCACCTCCGGCTCGGGGTGCCGATCGGGGTTCACTACGCGCTCGACATCTCGGTCTTCGCGGCCGTCGCCCTGCTCATGGGCCGGCTGGGGATCAACGAGCTCGCCGGCCACCAGATCGCGCTCAATCTCGCCGCCATCTCCTACATGGTCCCGGCGGGGGTGGGCGCCGCCGCCGCCACCCGGGTGGGCAACGCCATCGGCCGCGGCGACATGCCCGGCGCCCGGCGCTCCGCCGCGGTCTGCCTCGTCCTGGGGGCGGGGACCATGGCCCTCTTCGGCCTCCTCTTCGCTCTCGCTCCGCGCCTCCTGGCCGGCCTCTACAGCCCCGACCCGGGCGTCGTCGCGATGGGCGCGGTGCTCCTCCCCATCGCCGCCGCCTTCCAGGTCTTCGACGGCATCCAGGCGGTCGGCGCCGGGGTGCTGCGCGGCGCCGCGGACACCCGCTTCGCCGCCATCGTGGCCCTGATCGGCTACTGGGGCTTCGGCCTCCCCCTGGGCATCTTCTGGGCCTTCCGGCTGGGGTTCGGTCCCCGCGGGCTCTGGTGGGGCCTCACCCTCGGCCTCGCCATCCTCGCCCTCCTCCTCATCGCCCGCATCGTCCGCCGCTTCCGCGGCACCATCGCGCGGGTGGAGGGGGGGACGCGAGCGGCCTAGTAGACGGTCTGATCTGTCCGTGCGCGGGTCCAGAATCCCTGGAGAGCCTTCAAAAAGGTCTCCGGGTCGACTTCTGGTCTCTACGGCTCGACTTCCGATCCCTCCAGGTCGACTTTCAACCTCTCCGGCTCGACTTCGGACGCCTCCGGGTCGACTTCCCATGCGTGGAAAGTAAGCGTCCGGAGAGCGTCTGGAAGCTCCCGGAGAGTTTTTGGCAGGTCCCGGATTCCGGAGGCGCGGAAAGTCACTTTCCACGCCTCGGAAGTCGAGCCGGAGGGATGAAAAGTCTTCCCGGAGGCATGGAAAGTTAGAGTTTTTGAAACCTCCCGGAGGGTTTCCGGAAGCCCCCGGAGGCGGTCGGGAAGGGTCCGGAGAGATTTCGGGACCTCCCGGAGACCGTCCGGAAGCGGCCGGAGGGAATCCGGAACCTCCCGGAGACGGTCGGGAAGCGCCCGGAGGAGTTTCGGAAGCGGCCGGAGGGATTCGGGATGCTCCCGGAGATGCCGCCCCTTCTGCCGGCGGGACGCCGGCGCTCCCAGGGACACTCCTCGTCGGTTTGAGGTCGAAGACCTCACTAGCCAGCTGAAGGGAGATACCGCGGTGTTGCCCGCCTGTCATACCATCCATTCTGTGAAGATTAGTGTCTCCTTGCCCGACCACCTCCTGGCCTTCGCCGACGAAGAAGCGCAGCGTCGCGGCACCACCAGGTCAGGTTTGCTGGCCCGGCTGCTCGAGGCGGAGCAGGTCCAGACACAGATCCGGCGGTACATCGACCAGCACGGTTGGGATGTTGCCGACGACGCGGAGGGCTGGCGGCGATACCAGCGGGATCGGATGGCCGAGGAGTACCGTGACGACAACTGGTGAACCGCTGCCAGACCGGGCGAAATCTGGTGGGTGCGGCCGAGGCCATTGATTCCAGTAGCTACCCTCCTGACGATGAATCTGAATCATTGAGCTCGCCGGAGGGCCAGATATTCCTTTCCCGCACTGATCAGTAAAGCGGTAGTGTTTGTTACCCAGTCTATCCGTGATTTCTTCCAGCCTTCCCACCCGACGGGAAGGCGTTTGTTCACGAACATGTCCCTCAGGTCCTCTACGGCCACCGCAGGCTCACCCTCGACTTCCCTGGCGCCGGTTCTCTTGGCCAGGAAGGCGAAGAGCAGGCCAAACTCCCCGGCGGATCCGACGAGATTGTCCTCGCCTGCAAGCTTGGTGAGCTTCTCCTCGATCTCTCGAAGAGTCGTTTCCCTGCCTTCAGCGGCACCGAAGAACTTGCTCAGCAAGGCTGAACCGGTGGTCTCCACGAATTTGAACAAGTCGCTGGCCAACAGTACAGCCGTCTTTTCCCCAAACACCTTGGAAGCTGGGTCTTTGATCAGATTCTCCGCGATGAACCGGCCGACGTCGGACCGTTTGACCCAACCCTCCTTGGCCCGGCTCGTCAGCCGTTCAAAATCCGCCATGCTCAGTCGACCTGAACCCAGTATCTTCGGATCTCCCTGGAGAATGCCGCTGTGGCCGGGGTGAGAACCCTGGGAGCCAGGGAGCTCGAGGGAAAACAAGCCCTCGGGCACTGACTTGTCCAGCTCTCCAGAGTCACCCCGCATGAACGCATGGTTGCCGCGCGCAAAGAGCACGAGCAGGTCTCCGAGATCACCCCCGCCGGTGTTGCCCAGCCTTCTGACATCCTCGATCCTGGCAAGGGGGTCCTCCGCACTGTTTCGTACGGGGAGTTGGCCCTGATCTACGGCACTGCCGATAAACGGGCAAGTCGCTTTTCTCTTTACCAGTAAGGCTTTTTCATCGTCGCCCAGCTCAGCGAGTCTGTCGAGATCATCGTCACTCTGCATCGAGCTATCTCCCTCTGCGCGCTTGACTTGCCGGCACTCTACCCCAGTTCAGGATGAGCGTCAACGCGACTCTTCACCCGGACCCCCTTCGCGTAGCGCCGTCCGGGAAGATATGATCCCGGGCCATGTCGATCACCTTCGCCACCTGGAACGTCAACGGCATCCGCGCCCGGGGGGAGCAGTTCCTCGCCTGGATCGAGCGCGACCGGCCGGACGTCGTCTGTCTGCAAGAGCTCAAGGCCTCTCCCGACAAGATCGCCGAGCCGATCTGCAACCTCGCCGGCTACTGGTGCTACTGGCACGGGGCCGGCGGCTACTCGGGGGTGAGCCTCCACCTGCGCCGCGACACCTTCCCGGAGGAGCCGCGGTTCCACCATCCCGCCTTCGACCACGAGACCCGGATCGTCGCCGCCGACACCGGGGACCTCACCCTGATCTCCGTCTACGTGCCCAACGGCGGCAAGGACTTCGGGGCCAAAATGGACTTCCTCGCCGCCCTGGAAGCCTGGGCCGGCGAGCAGAAGGCCCAGGGGCGCCGGCTGATCCTGGGCGGCGACCTGAACGTCACCCGCACCGACCAGGACGTCCACCCCAAGGAGCGGAAGAAGAACGTCATCGGCCAGCTCCCCGAGGAGCGCGAGCGCTTCGCCTCTCTTCTCGGCCAGGGCGGCCTGGTCGACGTCGGCCGGACGCTCGATCCGGACAACGACGACCTCTTCACTTGGTGGGCGCCCTGGCGCAGCATGCGGCAGCGGAACATCGGCTGGCGGATCGACTATGTCCTGGCGAGCGAGGCCGTCGCCACCCACGCCGCCGCCTGCCGGGTGCTCGCCGACGTGGGGACCTCCGACCACGCGCCGGTGCTGGCGGCGTTCGAGATGCCCCACGGGCGGTTGATGTAGGCGGTTGATTTAGAAGGCGCTGTTGTCCAATCCCCCGCAGAGCCTTGAGGGCGCGCCGTTGTAGGTCTTGATCACGCCGGAGGCGGTGTCGGTCACGAAGATCGTGTAGGCGAAGTCCGAGAGGGCGCCGTAGAAGAACGCCAGCCGATCGGGGAACGGGACGATCTTGACCATCAGCTCGACGTTGTTGCGATCGGTGAAGTAGAAGGTGCCGACGAGGTCCGAGAGCGCGGCGGGACCGCCGGATCCCGTCGAGCTGTCGAACGGGTTCTGCCACAGGACCCGGACGGCGAAGCGGTTGTCCAGCAGGCAGAGGGTCTGGCGGTCCGGCCGGCAGGCGCCGGTCGAGCCCCGCCGCGGGGTGATACCGACGGCATCGGCGGTATCTGCTGCGGCAGTTGCGGCGGTGGCGGCGCCCGGCGCCAGGTCGAAGAAGCTCTGGTCGACGGCGCCGCAGTCGCCCGTCGTGTTGCGGTAGCTCTTGATCACCCCGGTTTCGGTGTCGGTCAGGGTGAGGGTGAACTGCAGGTTGGTGAGCTCGCCGTAGAAGACCTTGAAGGTGCCGCCGAAGTTGAGCACCTTGACCAGCAGCTCCAGGTTCGCCGGATCGCCGAAGGAGAAGTATCCCGTGGCGTCGGTCGCCGGGACCGCCTGGCCGAGGCCCTGGGAACGGTCGAACTGGTTGTGCCAGAAAAGCTCCGCCTTGAAGCGCCGGTTGGCCAGGCAGAGCGCCGTCGAGCTCGGCCGGCAGGCGGTGGTCGCCCGCCGCGACGGATCGTAGAGGTAGCGAATGCCGGCGACGTCGTCCGTCCCCAGGCGGGCGCCGCGGCCGTCGCCATGGACGAAGGAGCGCATCAGAGCGTCGTTTTTCACCGGATCGGTGCACGGCGGGCTCAGCAGGTCGCCGCAGGCGTGGAGGAGCCCCAGGGTGTGCCCCAGCTCGTGGGCGAAGATCTCCTCGGCCGCCTTGCCGGGGTCGCCGGTGCGGGCGAGATAGCAGCTGATGTTGTCGTTGGTGATGATGTCCGCGCCGACGATCTGGAAGAAGATCTCGTCCTGGAAGAAGGTGAAGAAGCCGCGGGTCCAGGGGCTGCTGACCGCCAGGATGCCGCCGGCCGTGCAGTTGAAGGCGCCGTCGATCTCCTTGTTCGGATCGTCGAAGAGGATGGCGTTGACGCCGTCGAAGGTCTTCAAACCGCCGGTCGCCGGCGTGGTGCCGGTGTAGTTGTAGCTGATGGAGGTATGGCTCTCGTCGTTCCAGGCGGCGAGCGCCCGCTGGAACTCGTCGAAGCCGCCTCCCGGCACCCCCGGCTGGCCGTTGACGTTGGCCGCGAACGGGATGGAGGCGCCGACGTCGAACTCCTCCCAGCGCAGGTGGCGGTTGCGGTCCGGGATGAGGGTGAAGCGCTCGACCAGGCTCCGCCGGCTCTCCGCCGGCAGGTCGACGAAGTAGTCGGCCGGCCGCGTGCGGCCCGCCGACCGATCGGCCAGCCAGGCCTCGAAGCGGTCGAGGTCGCGCGGCTGGTCCTCCCCGGCGGCCATGGCGAGGGGAGCCGGATCGCCGGCCGGCCGGCGGCGCACCGCGGTCGCCCCGACGAGGGGCCGCAGCACCACCCGGCGCCCCGCCACCTCGCTGGCCGGGAAGGCGCCGAGCAGGAGATGGAGGATGCCGTAGGTGCCGTCGTCGTGGGCGACGAGGAAGACGAGGGCCGGGTCGCCGGGGCGGAAGGCGGGGACCCCCTCGATCTGCAGCCGGAGGCCGTTCTCGCCGTCCCCGCCCGGCTCGCGGAGGACGAGCGAATCCCCAAGGTCCCCCTTGAGGGAGCGCAGGACGGTCACCCGGTAGTCGGTGGCCGGACGCCCCGCCCCGCGTGCCGGTCCCACCGCCTCCACCCGGACCTCGGCGATCGCAGCCGCCTGGTCGGCGAGCGCGCCGTCCTCGATCGGCACGTACGAGAGGGCGGCCGCCGGGGCCGCCCACAGGAGAAGAACGCAGAGGAAAGGGGCCGCGGTGCAGAGCACCCGGCGGAACCCGGGACGGCGCGCGAATCGACCGTTGAGCATTGGTCCCATCCTCCTTAGAAGGCGTTGTTGTCGAGCCCGCCGCAGAGCTTGCCGGTCGTGCTCTGGTAGGTCCGGGTGGCGCCGGTCAGCGTGTCGGTCACGTGGATCGTGTAGGTCAAGTCCGAGAGGGCGCCGTAGAAGAAGACCACCCGGTCGGAGAACGGGATCACCTTGGTCATCAGCTCGACGTTCGAGGAATCGGTGAAGAAGAAGGTGCCGACGAGGTTCGACAGCGCGTCGGCCCCGCCCTGCCCGCTCGTGCCGTTGCCCGGGTTGCTCCAGTCGACCTGCACGGCGAAGCGCCCATTCAAGAGGCAGAGGGTGGTGCGGCCGGGCCGGCAGGAGCCCGAGGCCGGGCTCGTGGTGACACCCAGCTCGGCAGCCGCGAGCGCGCCCGGAGCGGTGCTCCAGCCGCCGAGTCTGGCGTTGGTGAAGTAATTCTGGTCGCTGCCGCCGCAGTCTCCGGAGGTGTTCTCGTAGGTCTTGAACTCGCCGGTCTCGGTGTCGGTCACGGTCAGGGTGAACTTCAGGTTCGTCAGCTCGCCGTAGAAGACCTTGAAGGTGCCGCCCCCGAAGTCGAGGATCTTGACCAAGAGCTCCAGGTTCGCCGGGTCGCCGAAGGAGAAGTAGCCGGTGACGTCAGTCGCCGGCACCGCCCGGCCGATGCCGGTCGAGCCGTCGAACTGGTTCACCCAGGAGAGCTCGACCCGGAAGCGCCGGCCGTCCAGGCAGAGCGCCCGGTCGCTCGACCGGCAGGTGCCGGCGGCGGCGTCCTTCTCGAGGTAGAGGCGGCGCAGGCCGGCCATGTCGTCCACCCCCAGGCGGGCGCCGCGGCCGTCGCCGTGGACGTTGGCCCGCATCAGCGCGTCGTTCTTGTTGGCGTCCGAGCCGCAGCTCGGGGAGCGCGAATCGCCGCAGGAGTGGAGCAGCCCCAGGGTGTGCCCGAGCTCGTGGCCGAGCATCTCCTCGACGTCCGTCGAGGGGTGGGTGCTGCGGGTGAAGAAGCAGTCGATGCCGTCGTTGGTGACGATCCCCGCCCCCTGGATGCGCAGGAAGGTCTCGCCGTTGAACCGGCCGGTCACGCCGGCGAAGAAGAAGGGGCCGCCGATGGCGAGGATGCCGCCGGTCGAGCAGTCGAAGGTGCCCGAGATCTCCTTGTTGGGGTCGCCGAAGAGGACGGAGTTGACGCCGTCGTAGTCGGTGAGCCCCAGGGTCTCCGTCGTCGTCCCCGCGTAGGTGTAGCGGATGGGGGTCAAGGGCTCGTTGGTCCAGGCGGCAAGCCCGCGCTGGAAGGCGTCGAAACCGCCCCCCGGCACCCCCGCCTGGCCGCTCGCGTTGGCGTGGAACTCGATGCTGCCGCCGTTGTCGAACTCGAACCAGCGCAGGTACTCGCCATCGTTCTCGAAGAGGGTGAACTTACCGGTCAGGTTGCGCAGGGCGCTCTTCGGCAGGTCGACGAAGTAGTCGGCCGGCCGCTCCCGGCCCTGGGCGCGGTCGGCGAGCCAGGCGGCAAAACGGTCGAGGTCGCGCGGCCGGTCCTCGCCGGCCCCCGCCGCCAGGCGTCCGGCGGGCGTCCGGCGCATTTCGGTCGCCTGGGAGAGGTTGCGCAGAGCGATCCGCCGGCCGCCCACCTCGCCAATCGGGAAGGCGCCGAGCAGGACATGGAGGATGCCGTAGGTGCCGTCCTCGCGCTCGACGAGGAAAAGCAGGACGCGGTCCCCGGGGTGGAGCGCCGGGGCGCCCGAGAGCTGCAGGCCCAGGCCGTCGGCGCGCACGCCGCCCGGCACGTGGACGACGAGCGAACGGCCCGCCGGCTCGCCTTTGAGCCGCTGCACGACGGCGACCCGGTAGTCGGTGCCGGGGATCTGGCCCGCCGCGCCCGGCCGGGCGACGTCGACCCGCACCTCGGCGATCACCGCCGCCTGGTCGGCCAGGGGACCGTCCGCGACCTGGACGTAGGACAGGGCGGCTGCCGGGGCGGCCCACAGGAGGAGGAGCGAGAATACGGCGCAGAGGAGCAGCAGGACGAAGGGACGGAGCGAGCGTGGACCCATGGGCATCTCCTCGCCAGATGGCGATCCGAAGGGCGGTCGTGCGCAGGAACCGGCGGTACCGCTGACCGGTCTTTCTTTGAGCCAGCGGTTTATTTTATCAGGTGGCGGATCGGCAAGGGGGGGCCGCCCCCCGCAGGGGGCGGCGGGGAACCCTCAGTGGCCGGCTTCGACCAGGCCGCCGGAGATCGGCGCCAGGGCCGCGACCGGCAACGCCGGTGCCAGGGCCACCGGGAAGACGCGCTCGGGGGTCGGCGGCAGGACTGCCGAGACCAGGGAGGAGAATCCCAGCGTGCCGTAGATCCGGCGGACATAGCCCAGGGTCTCGGAGAACGGCGGCACGCCGCCGAAGCGGTCGACCGCGCCCTCCCCGGCATTGTAGGCGGCGACGACGCGGGACAGGTCGTCGCCGAAACGCTCGGTCAGCCAGCGCAGATAGCGCACCCCGGCCTCGATGTTCTTCGCCGGCTTGAAGAGGTCGCGCTTCTTCATCAGGCCGAAGCGCCGCGCCGTTTCGGGCAGCAGCTGCATGAGCCCGCAGGCGCCGGCCCGCGACTTCGCCCCCGGCTGGAAGTCCGACTCGGCCTGGATCACGGCGGCCACCACCTGCGGGTTTACCGCGTGGCGCCGGGCGGCCTTGTAGATCAAATCGCCGTAGGGCGTGCGCGGGCGGGGCTGGTGGGCGTTGAAGTGCAGGATGGGCGGGCTGGGGATCTGCAGGGCGACGGGTTGCGGCGGCGGCACGGGAGCCGGCGGCAGGGGGGCCGGTTTGGGGAAGGCGGCGACGCCGCCGCCGAGCAGGGGAACGAGGAAGAAGTCCGGGGCGGCCTCCTGGGCGCGGGCGGGGCCGGCAAAGGCTGCCGCGTAACCGGCAGCAGTGGCGGCGGCGAGCAGGAGGACGGTGGTCCGGCGGGCGGCCTTCATGGCCGCCTCCGGGCGTCGTGGCGGGTCGGGGCTTCGAACGTCATGTGCACCTCCACGTCGTCGGAGTCAAACGTCCCTACAGGACGGCCCGGGTGGCGCCGGAGAGCGCGAACCTGGCCGAAAGCGGGGAGAGAGCCAGAGCAAAGAGGGCCATAGATACGGGATTCCGGGGCGCCAAGTCAAGCGCGCCGGGGGAGGAGGGGGTGCGGCAGGGGGTCGGCGGGGGGCGGGGAGCTATCCCGCCCGCCCCACCTCCCTAGCCTACACCGGCCGCCCCGGGGGGGCGGGGCGGCCGGTGCCGCTGGGGGGTGGGTCAGACGAGGACCGGTGCCTCGACCAGTGCCTCGATCTCCTCGAAGCGCGCGGTGAAGTGGCGCAGGGCCTTGGCCTGGTAGGTGAACCGCAGCCCCTTGATCTCGTTGCGCTTGCCCTTGATCAGGCCGAGGACTCCGGCCACGTAGGCGAGGTGGGAGTCGGTGTAGACCCGGCGCGGGATGGCGAGGCGGACGAGCTCCATGGTGGCCGGGATCTCGCGGCCCGACGACGGGTCGGTGCGGCCGAACATGACGGTGCCGATCTCCACGCCGCGCACCCCGCCCTCCCGGTAGAGCGCCACCGACAGGGCCTGCGCCGGCAGGTGCTGGGGCGGGATGTGGGGCAGGAACTGGCGGGCATCGATGTAGACGGCGTGGCCGCCGGTCGGGCGCATGATGGGGATGCCCATCTCGATGAGGCGCTGGCCGAAGGCTTCGACCTGGCCCACCCGGTAGGCGAGATAGGCCTCGTCCATGACCTCCTCCAACCCGCGCGCCACCGCCTCCAGGTCGCGGCCGGCAAGGCCGCCGTAGGTCGGGAAGCCCTCGATGACGATGAGGTGCTGGGTCAGGGCTTCCATGATCTCCGGATTGCGGCTGGCGATGAAACCGCCGATGTTGGCGAGGCCGTCCTTCTTGGCGCTCATGGTGCAGCCGTCGGCCAGGCTGAAGACCTCGCGCACGATCTCGGCGACCGTCCGGTGGCCCTGGCCGGCCTCACGGCACTTGATGAACCAGGCGTTCTCGGCGAAACGGCAGGCGTCGATGTAGAAAGGAATGCCGAACTCCCGGCAGAGCTCCGACATGCCGCGGACGTTGGCGAGCGAAACCGGCTGGCCGCCCCCCGAGTTGTTGGTGAGGGTCAGCATGGCGAGCGGGATCATGCCCCGCGGCGTCTCCTCGAACAGGCGGCGCACCCGGTCGAGGTCGATGTTGCCCTTGAACGGGTGCAGGGCGCTGGGATCGTGCGCCTCGCGGATCACCAGGTCCAAGGCGGTGCCGCCGTTGGCCTCGACGTTCGCCCGGGTGGTGTCGAAGTGGCTGTTGTTGGGGACGATCATCCCCGGCCGGACCAGCTGCGAGAAGAGGAGGTTCTCGGCCACCCGCCCCTGGTGCACGGGCAGGACGTGCGGGAACCCGAAGGTCTCCTGGATGGTGCTTTCGAAGTGGAAGAAGTTGCGCGAGCCGGCGTAGGCCTCGTCGCCCATCATCAGCCCGGCCCACTGCCGGTCCGACATGGCGGAGGTCCCGGAGTCGGTGAAGAGGTCTATGAAAACGGCCTCGGACGGGACTTTGAACAGGTTGTAGCCGGCCCCGGCGAGCCGCTTCTCACGCTCGGCGCGGGTGGGCAGGCGGATCGGCTCGACGACTTTGACGCGCCAGGGTTCCGGCAGCGTAAGACCGGCGGGAGCGTCGAAAGACGCAGGACGGACGGACTTCTCCTCAAAGATCATGGCATCCCCCCCAAGACAAAGACAGACAAATAACGAATAGAAGACAACTTCAACAGTGACACAGCCGACTTCAGATGGATCTCTCTCCTGCCAGGGTGTAGCCAACGGTCGAAACCGGGACTATGACGTCAGGAGAGGTGCAGATGAATCGGGCAGAGTCTAGACAGGAAGAGAGAAATGTCAACGCTGTAGCCGTATAACAAAATGCGAATAAGCAAAGGGCCGCGGGTGATCCGCGGCCCTTCCCGATCCTGAGGGCGACAGGTCTAGCTGTTGCGATCTGCGATGGTGAACTGCTGGGTGCTCACCTTCTGGTCGCCGATCCAGACCTCGACGTGGTAGTCGCCGGCCGGCCAGGCGGCGGCGTTCTGGGCCTGGAAGCTGAGCTGCGCCTTGTGCTTGGCGACGGTCTTCTGGTCCTCTCCCACCTTCTGGTTGCCAGGGTCGTACCAGGCGACCCGGACCGGCGACCCGGCCATATCGGTGCCGACCTGCATGGCGACGTAGATCGGCTCGCCCGGGGCGAACTTGTTGGCCTGGTCGTCCTGGGCGATGGCGCCGTCGGGGGAGACCTTCTTGCCCAGGGTCACGTTTTCGACCGCCACCTTGCCGCTGTGCCGGGAGCTCGCGCTGTAGGGGGAGTTGGTGGCCTGGTCGGTCACTTCATGGAGGCTCCTCGACTGGCATCCCGCGGTCAGGGGGAGGGTGAGGAGGAGAAGGGCGCTCAGCGACGTAGGGGTAAATTTCATGTGGGTATCTCCTTTCTCGCTGTCGACATACGTACAGGAGCAAATCGCATACCAGGAGGGGCGCAAGCCGGGCGACTGGGGTAGAATCCCCGCCCAGTGACCGCTCCCCCGACTCCTGATCCTCCCCGCTCCGGGCGCCTGCTGCGGGGGCTCGGGGCCTGGGACGGCGCCCTGATCACGATCGGCTCGATCGTCGGCACCGGCATCTTCATCACCACCGGGGACATGGCGCGCCACCTGCCGGACGCCGGATGGATCCTCGTCGCCTGGGTCCTGGGCGGCCTCCTCACCCTGGCCGGCGCCCTGACCTATGGCGAGCTCGGCGCGCTCTTCCCGCGCGCCGGCGGCATCTACCATTTCCTCAAAGAGGCCTACGGCCCGCTCCCCGGGTTCCTCTACGGCTGGACGTCGTTCCTGGTCATCATGTCGGGGGGGATCGCGGCCATCGCGGTCGGCTTCAGCGAATACCTGGGGAGCTTCCTGCCCTTCTTCTCGACCCAGCACGTCCTCCTCACCCGGACGGTCGGCGTCTGGACCTGGACGGTCTCCGGCGGCCAGCTCGCCGCGGTGCTCGCCATCGTCTTCTTGACCGTCGTCAACTACTTCGGGTTGAAGGAGGGGGCCTGGGTGCAGAACCTCTTCACCCTGGTCAAGGTGGGGTCGATCGTCGTCTTCGTGGCCCTGGGGCTGTGGCTCACCCGCGGCGGGGCGCCGGCCGACCGGCTCGCCAAGCTCGACTTCCACTCCCAGCCCTCGGGATTCCTCTTCGCCGCCTTCGGGGTGGCCATGGTCGCCACCCTCTGGACCTACGACGGCTGGTACAACCTGACCTTCTCGGCCGGCGAGATGAAGGACCCCGGCCGCAGCCTGCCGCTCGGACTGATCGGCGGCACCCTGACGGTCGCCGCCCTCTATACCCTGCTCAACCTGGTCTACGTGCGCGCCCTGCCGATCGGGGCGATGGCCGGCACCTCCCGCATCGGCGAGACCGCCGCCTCGGCCCTCTTCGGCTCCCGGGGTGCGAGCCTGCTCGCCGCGGCGGTCCTCGTGTCGAGCTTCGGCTGCCTCTCCTCGACCATCCTCTGCTGTTCGCGGATCTACCACCCGATGGCCGAGGACGGCCTCTTCTTCCGCTCGCTCGCCGTCGTCCACCCGCGCCACCGTACCCCCGGCAACAGCCTGTGGGCGCAGAGCGCCTGGGCGATCGTCCTCACCCTCTCCGGCACCTACGAGCAGCTCTACACCTACGTCACCTTCGCCGCGGTGCTCTTCCACATCGCGACCGGGGCCGCGGTCTTCGTCCTGCGCCGCACCCGGCCGGACCTGCCGCGCCCCTACCGCGCCTGGGGCTACCCGGTGGTCCCGGCCCTCTTCATCCTCGCCTCGCTCGTCCTCTTGGCGAACACCCTGGTCGAGAAGCCCAAGGAGGCGCTCTGGGGGCTCCTCTTCGTCGCCCTGGGCCTACCGGCCTACGCCTGGTGGCGTCTGCACGGGGTGGCGGTCCCGGAGGCGGACCGGGCGTAGCACCCCCTCCTGGCTTCAGGGCAGGCGCGGGAATGTCGTCCGCGCCAGTCGCCGTTCTCACCAACGGTATGGAAATCGTGCCCGGAGAGAACGAGAGTCCGCCCACCGTGTTCCTGCTCTCGCCGGCGACCCTCCAGGGGTTGCGGGCGCAGCAGCTCGCCGCGCGCGGGGCGAGCTTCGAGACCGCTCGGCGGTTCCGTTCGGCGGCGGGGGTGCCGATCGGCGAGGCCTTCGCCTTCATGAGCGCCCTCTACTTCCGCGGCAAGATCGCCTATGCCCGGCGCTTCGCGATGCCGCCGGCAGGGCCGGCAGAGCTGGCCGGCGGCATTTTCGTCATCGCCCCCGGCTTCGGCCTCGTGCCGCCCGAGTGGCCGCTCACCCTCGAGCGCTTCCAGAAGATCCGCCGCACCCCCGTCGATCTCACCGCTCGCACCTACCACCGCCCCCTGGCGGCGAGCGCCCGGGACCTCGCCGAACGCCTTCCCGCCGGGTCGCGGGCCGTCCTCCTGGGGAGCGTCGCGACCGGCAAGTACGTCGACGTCCTGCAGCCGATCCTCGGCGAGCGCCTCCGCTTCCCCCTCTGTTTCGCCGGCACCGGCGACATGGCCCGCGGCTCCCTTCTCCTGCGGGCGGCGAGGAGCGGCGAGGAGCTGGAATACGGCACCCTGGATCAGCCCCGGCACCGGCGCCGGGAGCGGGGATAGGGAGCCGAGAGGTGGCTCGGATCGGTTCCCGAGCAGGGCGCCGCAGGGATGTCGTGTAGAATGACGCCATTCGTTACTACCGAGAGCGACGATAGGGTGAGTGAATCGGTCATCAACGTGTCGGAGCTGACGCGCCGATTCGGTGCCAAGACGGCCCTTGCCTCGGTGAGCTTGTCCCTGTCACGCGGGGTGGTCTACGGCCTCGTCGGCGCCAACGGAGCGGGCAAGACGACGCTCATCAAACATATTCTGGGTCTCCTACGGGCGGAAAGCGGCTCGGTGCGCGTCTTCGGCCACGATCCGGTCGCCGAGCCGGTCGCCGTCCTGTCGCGGATCGGCTACCTTTCCGAGGAAAACGACCTCCCCGGCTGGATGCGCGTTGCCGAGCTCATTCGCTACTCGCGCGCGTTCTATCCCGCTTGGGACGATGTTTACGCCGAGGAGCTGCGGCAGGAGTTCGCACTCGACCCCACGGCAAAAATCAAGAGCCTCTCCAAGGGACAGAAAGCACGGGCGGGACTGCTCATCGCGCTGGCGTACCGGCCCGAGCTCTTAGTGCTGGATGAACCGTCGTCCGGCCTCGATCCCATCGTGCGCCGCGACATTCTCGGCGCCGTCATTCGCACCATCGCCGATGAAGGCCGCACGGTGCTCTTTTCGTCGCACTTGTTGGAGGAAGTGGAGCAGGTCGCTGATCACGTCATCATGATTCACCAGGGCACGATCGCGCTGAGCGCGCCGCTGGACGAAATCAAGGAATCGCACCGCTGCGTCATCGTGCGGTTTGCCGAATCGCAGCCACAGCCCCCGTCTGTCACGGGCATGCTGCGCTGGGACGGTGCAGGCTGGGAATGGACAGCTGTGTGGCGCGGCGGTTCGGGGGAGCTGCACGCTGCTGTCGCCGGCTTAGAGGGCGGCGCGCGTATCGTCGCCGAACGCGTCGCCTCCCTCAATGAGATCTTCGTCGCCCATGTCGGGATGGCCGCGGCGCCAGCGCCGGAGGCGTAGGTCATGCGTTCCCCCGCTGCCGCAGTTGCCTGGGAGTTTCGCCAACGGCATCGCTGGGGTCTGATCGCCGTGACCGGCTACCTGCTCGGTCTGGCGACGATCAAGCTCCTGATTCTCGAGCCGGGTCAGGGCATCGACTTTGAAGACGCCCCTGGTTTTGCGCTCGCGGTGGTCGTGCCGTTGACGTCGACGTTCATGTATTTCCTGGCGGTGTTCAGCTTCGGCCTTGCCGGGGACCTGGCCGCGCGCCAATCGATGTATCCCACCCGTATGTTTGCGCTGCCGGTGACGACCGCCGCGCTGGCGGGGTGGCCGATGCTCTACGGCACGGCAGCCATGGCGATCCTGTGGTTCGCAACAAGGTTTCTCGCGGTGTGGCCATCCGGAGTGGACGTGCCAATGATTTGGCCGGCGCTGCTGGCCGCGTCGCTTCTCGCCTGGACGCAGGCGCTGACCTGGATGTCGTACCCTTTGCGCGGGCTGCGTGTGATCATCACCGTGCTGTGGCTGACGGTGATCGACGCAGTCGTCATGGTGGCGCTCGAGTACAAAGCCCCCGAGCCGGTGATGCTCGCCATCCTCGCGCCGCACGTTCCGCTCGCGTATCTCGCCGCCCGCTTCGCGGTGGCACGAGCTCGCCGCGGCGACGTGCCTGATTGGCGGAGATTCTTCACTCCGCTCGGACAGATCGCAGATGCTCTGACCCGGCGGCGACTGCATTTTCCTTCGCCTGCCCGCGCGCAGGTGTGGTTCGAGTGGCGGCGGCATGGCCGGTCGCTGCCGGCGATGGTAGGGATCCTGCTGCCGTTCGAGCTGGCCTTGCTTTTCGTCTTCAACGAAACGCCAGTCATCGTTTTCGAGACACTTCTCGGTGTACTGCTCACTCCACCCTTCATGGCCGTGTTCGTCGCCGCGACGGTCAGCAAGTCGAATCACCCCGGAAGCGACTCCTATGGCGTGACGCCGTTCATGGCGACGCGGCCGCTGGCCAGCGCGTCGCTCGTCGCCGCCAAGATGAAGGCGGCGATCTGGGGCACTCTTGCCGCTTGGCTGCTGGTCCTCGTCGCCATCCCGATCGCGCTGAGATTGTCGAGCACTTCGCCGATGGTGATCGAATGGAAACGTCAGTTAATCGAAGCCGTAGGGACGTCCCGTGCGGTGGCGGTGGTGCTGCTGGGATTCTCGGCACTGTTGACAGCGACGTGGAAGCAGCTCGTGCAGAGTCTATACATAAGCATGAGCGGCCGCGAATGGATCATCAAATCGAGCGTGTTTCTAGCGCTGTCGTTTCTCGCCATCATCGTGCCACTCGCGCATTGGATCGTCGGGAACAGAGTCGTGATGGCCGCATTGTGGAACACCTTACCCTGGATGGCAGCTCTTCTTGTCTGCTTCAAAATATCCGCCGCTGCGTGGATCGCCATGCGCCTCCGTGACAGCCGGCTGCTCAGCGACCGCACACTTCTCATCGGGGCGGCTTGTTGGGACGTGATCGTGTTCGCTGTCTACGGCCTGCTGGTGTGGCTTGTCCCCACGCTGCTTTTCCCGACCTACCTTCTCGCACTCATTGCGGTCCTGGGAGTCCCCCTGGTGCGACTATCTGCGGCCCCGCTGGCGTTCGCATGGAATCGGCATCGATGACATGAAGAGCAGGAAGAGAGTCTTCGGCGCGGTTCTGATCCTCATCAGTCTGCCAGTGGTGTTGGCCCTGAGCGAGGCACTCTCTTTCTACGTTCGCAATCGGAACAACGGCTCCATCGTCTCCTCGGGCCAGAAGCGGGAGTACCTGCTCTATGTCCCGCGGAGCTACGACCGCTCGAAGCCGACGCCACTCGTCATCAGCATGCACGGCGCAGCGGGACGGCCGACCCAGCAAATGAACCTGAGCGAGTGGAACCAGCTGGCCGAGGACCAGCGGTTCATTGTCGTCTACCCAGCGGGAGTCGAGGCCGTCGGCCCCAGGGTCTGGCACGTGAGCCGAGGGCCCGGTCTCATGAGGGATGTCCGATTCATCTCGGAGTTGATCGACAAACTGGAGGCGGCCTACAACATCGATCCAGTGAGGATCTATGCCAACGGCTTTTCCAATGGCGGAGGCATGGCTTTTGTGCTGTCCTGCGCGCTGTCTGATCGGATCGCGGCGGTCGGCATGGTGGGAGCTGCGCAAACATTGCCTTGGAGCTGGTGTACAGAACATCGAGCAGTTCCGATGATTGCGTTTCACGGGACTGCCGATCCGTTCGCCCTGTACAACGGCGGTCAGTCGTGGGTTGCTCCCAGACCGTTTCCCGCAGTCCCGACATGGACGGCGAATTGGGCTCGAAGAAACCGCTGCCGACCCAACCCCGTCGAATCGGCGATGGCGGCTGATGTCACCCGCCGCGAATACGCGAATTGTGCTGACGACGCGGACGTGGTGCTGTACACCATCCACCGAGGAGGCCATCAGTGGTTCGGCGGCCAGCCGCTTCCGGGGTGGTTCGTCGGCCCTGACAGCCACAGTATCAATGCCACGCGTCAGATGTGGGCGTTCTTTCGTGCGCATCGGCTTCTCCCTCGATGTGCGGGGACCGGTCGAGGGCTCAGAAAACGAGGCCCCACGCGCGCTCGAGAATCCAGTACGCAGCCAGCGCGCCGATTCCGTAAGCGGGCAGGCGGGCCGGCGCCGCCAGCTGGGGAAGCGGGCGCGCGCCGAGCGCCGAGCGCGCGAGGAGCAGGGCTCCGACGAAGAGGAGCTGGCCGACCTCGATGCCGCTGTTGAACGAGACCAGCGCGAGCGGGATCTCGCCCGCCGGCAACCCCACCTGCGCCAGGGCACCGGCGAAGCCCAAACCGTGGAGCAGCCCGAAGCCGAAGGCGAGAGCGCGCGGGGAGCGCCAGGGCGAAACGGCGCGCCCGGCATCCTGCCGCGTCAGCTCGACCGCCACGGCGAAGATACTGGCGGCGATCAGGATCTCGACCGGTGCCGGCGGGATGCGGACGACGCCGAGCACGGCGAGCGACAGCGTGACGCTGTGACCGAGCGTGAAGGCGGTGATCGTCCACAAGAGGCCACGGCCGCGGACCAAGAGCACGAGGCCGAGGACGAAGAGCAGGTGATCGAGGCCGCTCAGGATGTGCCGGAGACCCAAGAGGAGGTAGTCGCGGCAGACCTGCGCTGTGCTCGTCCCGGACGGCACGGTGAGCATCGGCGCGTCCGGCCGCAACACCGCCTGGATGAGCCGGCCGTCGGCCAGCTGGATGCGCAACAGGGCGTCGGTTTGCGCTGCCGCCAGGCCGAGGACCCCGATCCGCTCGCCGACCAAGCTCCGGCCGCCGCAGTCCAGCCGCCACCGCGCCTCCGACCAGGGCTCCCCGCGCCGCGCTTCGCCGCGGCCGACCTGGACGCAGCGGCGAGGCAGGACGGGGCGAACGGGCGCGTCGACCGGCTGCAGGCCCGGCTGCCGCCAGAGCACTTCGAGCGGCGCGCCGCGGACCTCGCGGATCTCGAGCAGGGACGGGTCGAGCGGATGCGCGCCCGCCGGGCCTCCGGCAAGCAGACACCCCAGACACCCGATAAAACCCGCCGCGGCCAGCGCGGAGCGGCGCCTCATCGCCGCGCTTCCGCTCCCGGGCCAGCCGCGGCCGCGGCCTTCTGCGGCCACTCGATGCGGACCGGGTAGAGGCGCCGCAGGCGGTCGAGCCCCGCGGCCAGCCGCGCCGCCGCGCGCTCCTCCGACAGGATCTGGACGAGCGGTTCACGAACGCTGTCGAGCGGCGGCGTCTGCGTGGCGTGCCGGGCCTGGACCCAGACCAGGTGGAGCCCGAACGGCGAGGCGATCGGGGCCGACCAGGCGCCGGGCGGCAGCGCCAGGACCGCGTCGGCGAACTCGTCCCCGAAATGGCGCGCGATCGCCATCCGGTTGAGCCCCTCCCAGCGGGTGGCGAGGGGGAAGGGATCGGACAGCGCGGCGCCCTCCTCCGGCGACAGGTGCTCCGCGCGGAGCCGCTCCAAAAGCGTGGCCGCGCGCTCGGCCAGGTGATCGGGATCGACGGCGGCGCGGACGAAGACGTGGGTGAAGTCGACCGCGGCCGGTTGCGAGAAGCGCTCGCGATGACGCTCCAGACAGGCCGCGAGCTCCGCCTCCGTCGGCGGCCGCGCGGCGGGGTCCTCCTGCAACAGCAGGCGCATCTTCAGCCGCAGGTGCGCTCGCACGGCGACGTCGTCGTCCAAACCGAGGTCCAGGGCCTGGCGGTAGAGCTCGGCCTCGCCGAGCGCCTGGTCGCGGCTCACCGCCCGCATCTTGGCAACCAGGCGCTGGCGGATGCCGCGGTCGCCGAGGTCGAGCGCGAGCCGCCTCCCCTCCCGCTCGAGGAGCTCCTCGTCCACCGCCTGCTGGACCAGCCCTCGGAGCTGCGCCGGGTCGGGCGGCCTGCCGGACTCGCGGACGAACGCCTCCCGGATCTCCCGCAGGCGGACGGCCGAGATCACGATCGGCGGCCGCTCCCGCCGCGCCGCCGCCTCGCGCTCGGCCCGGCCGGCCGGATACCCGAACCGCTCCAGATCCTGCCGCACCTGCCGCGCCGGCGCGGGGATCCCGGCGATCCTGGCGCCCCTGGCGGCGGCCGGGCGGGCTTCCCGGCGCGCCGAACGCGCCGAGCCCGCCGCGTGCCAGGCGCGCTCGGCGCCGAACAAAAGCCCGCCCAAAAGGACGAAATGCACCGCCGGCGCGCGGTACCAGCGCCGGGTCATTCCGTACCAGCGGACTTGCCAGCGGGCTTGCCGGTGGCCGGCACGTACCAGATCGGCGACGACCAGGCGCGCTGCTGGACCGCCTTGGGCACCTCGTTGCTGCAGCACTCCTGGTATTCAAACTCGGTGTAGCCGACGATGCTCTTATTCGACGCGGGCGGCTTCGAGCAGTCGACCTGCCGGTCGAGGCAGTAGTACTGGTTCCAGCGGCAGCTCGGGTTCTCGACCACGCGCGTGTAGTAGAACGCGTACTGCTTGGGATCGAACTCCGGGTCCGTCCACACCGTGCAGAGCTCGGGGGAGCCGGCCTTGACGTCCGGCCGGCAGGTCTTCAAGTCGAGCGGCGCCTTCTCGGCCTTGCCGGCGACGTCGTAGACCTTCTCGTGCACCTTGCCCTGGGCGTCGACCCAGCCCTTGACGATCTGCGCCCGCTCGAGCGACGCGCCCGGATGGTCCTCCCAGCCCGGGTCCATCAAGGCGTAGACCGCGAAGTGCGGCGCCGCCGCGCCCTTGGCACTCGGGGCGCCTGCGTTGAGCGTGCCGCCCATCGGCACTCCGGCGGCGTAGCCCTGGGAGGCGAAGTCGCCCTTGGCGCACATCCCCTGGGGCAGGCCGAAGCCGCCGAAGAAGCGCACCACCGGACGGGTGCCGCTCGTGGCATAGGTCTCGCGCCGCTGCATGCCGGTGAAGATCGAGTCGCGCGAGTTCTCCTCCGCCCACACCGCGGTCAGGCCGCCGCCGTTGGTCTCCAGGCCGAGGAAGTTGGTCTCCGCAAGCGCCTGGCCGGAGACCACGAAGCTGATGTCGCCGTGGCCCGCGGTCTTGGCGTACTGCTCGGCGTCGCTCGCGCCCGGCGTGCCGTTGTGGCTGTCGAGCCCGCCGACGAAGCCGAGCTTGAACGGGTTGACCTTGCCGCCGTGCTGCTGCTGGTAGAGCATGCCGTCCTTGAGCACGTTCCGGACGTAGCTCGAAGGCGGGATGGCCGCCGGGCTGGGCTCGACCAGGAAGGCGCCGGTCAGCTTCGCCCAGCTCATGTTCTCGAAGTCGCACAGCTCGTCGGGGACGAAGGCGCCGGTCTGCCAGGCGTCCGGGTAGCGCTTCGAGGAGCGGCATTCGGAGCCGCCCTTGATCTGGAAGATCTCGACCAGCCGCTCGAGCTCGCCGCGCACCTCCGCGTCCTCGGCGCTGTCGGGCATCAGGAACATGGCGCCGCCGCTCAAGTTCGGGTTGTGCGGGTTGGAGAGGAACTCGCACGGGTGCTTGGGGTCGCTCTTGTTGCACTGCTGGCGGAGAGTCTTGAGCATCACCGTCGGCGAGGCGAGGCCGATGCCCGCTTTCGTCGAGAAGGCGCCGGCGCTCATCGGATAGGCCTTGGTGCCGGTGTACTTCAGGCAGTCCTCGCCCGCGCCACAGCCGGTCGGCACGTCGAGATAGGTGATCGGCTGGACCGGGACGTTGGCGTTCCTGAAGATGATGTTCCGGTGCAGGTTGTTGCCGCCCGCGTCGACGACGCAGGTGGCGCCGGAGTCGCAGCCGCTCGTCGTGCCGTTGTCCACGTAGCAGGTCTTGCCGTACGGCTGCGAGCACTGTCCGCGCTGGGCGCACTTGTCCTTCTCGCCGCAGTCGGCGTCGGCGAAGCAGGGGCGGGAGCTCTGGATACACTGGTTCATCACCGGCATCGAGGTGTATTCGTAGCCGATGAAGGAGGTGAACTTGCAAGCCGGAGTCCGGTCGTAGCTCTGCTCGGCCGCGGCGAGGATCTGCTGCCAGACGTTCTTCGCCTGGAAGTTGCACGTCCCGCCCACGTCCTTCCCCTCCAGGCAGTAGGGGAAGCGTTTCGGCTCGGACTGCTCGACCAGGGCGATGAAGGCCGCGGCGCCGGGGCTGCCCTCCAGCCGGTAGAGCGACTGCCGCGCCAGGGTGCAGAGCTCGCTCGAATAGCCTTCGGGAACGCAGGTGCCCTTTGCCGCCCCGGGAAGCTTGTCGCAAGTCTGCCCGGTGCTACAGTCGCTCGCGCTCGCGCAGGCGACGTTGCCCTCGAAGAAGCAGATGTTCGTTTCGCCCAGCCATTCCGAGTGATCGGTGACGGCGGCGAAGTCGAGCGCCCGGCCCTTGGGGAACTGGATCACGCGCGTCGCGGTGTACTGGCAGGTGTCCGGCGGCAGGCAGTAGGGGTGGGCGGAAACGCCGCCGGTCGCCGGCTGGGCGTCGGAGACCTTGACCTTCCGCGTGTCGACGAACGGCGGCAGCCCGACCTTCTCGCCGCGGGCGTAGCGGTAGGCGTCGAACGGCGTGTTGCGCGTCGTCACGGTCGCCGCGTCGGCCGAGTACACCGAGTGCAGGTGGAGCTCGCCGAAGAAGGGTTGGCGGGTGGCCGTGTAGTTGGTGCAGCGCTCGTGGTTCTCGGTGCGTTCGAACGGCAGGGGCGGCTCGGCGGCCGCGGTGAGACGGGGACAGAGGAGAAGCAGAGCTACGCCGGCGATACGGAGACGCATAGGGGGTCCCTCCCTCCGGTTGTCTGCGGTTGGGGCCGCCGCTCCCGTGAGCGGCAAGCAGCCCGTGCAGTTGAAGCTGTCTCGCGAAGCCGGGCAAGCATGTCAAAACTTCGCGCGCCGCGCAAGCGCCCCCGCCGCGACGGCGCGGCACCGCCAGGGCGCGCCCGTATCCTCCCCAAGCATGCCGCTCCGTTGTAGCATTGCAGAGGAGACCCAGTGGTACCAGGAGACGAGGAATTCAACATGCAACTGATCCAAGATCTCGCAAGGACCCGAGACGAGACGCTGCAATACTTCTCGCTCGACCAGGACGCGCTGGCCCGCACCTACGCGCCGGGCAAGTGGCCTGTCCGATTTCTCCTCCACCACCTCGCGGATAGCGAGACGGTTCTCTTCGACCGCATTCGCCGAGTCCTCAGCGAACCTCGTCCGGTCCTCTGGGTCTTTGATCAGGATGCCTGGGCCAAGGGACTCGACTATTCTCAGGTGCCTCTCGACCTCTCACAGCGAGTCTACGAATCGGTTCGTAACGCAATCATCTACTACGCCGGCCTGTACTACGAGAGCAAAGGCCACCTCGAGTTCGTGCATAGTGTGACCGGGGTGCGGACGTTACGAGATGAATTCGACAAGGTCGCCGCTCACAATGAGCATCACTTGGACCAGATCAGGTTGGCGCTGCAGGGCCGCCCAGCCACCTGAGCCTCGTATCCTCTCTAGAGAGGATGCCGCATCCTCCCTAGAGACGATACCCAAACCCCTCGCAGACCTTTATCCTCGTCGTTCCTGCGCATCTTTGCGCCAGCCTCAATCCTAACTCTCTCGCCCCCCGAAAGGAGGCACCCGCATGAGGTCTTCCCGTCCGCCTGCAGGTTCCGCGATCCCCATCGGCCGGCGCCGGTTCCCCGTGGTCTTTGCGTTGTTGCTGGCTACGGCCGTGGTCTGGTGCGCGAGCCCCGCTGCCGCGCAGCTCGACGGTACCTGCCTCGCGTCGATCACGCTCAATTTCGACCCGCCCGCGAGGCTCGTGCTGCCGCCGACACCGGCGCCGCACGCCGTCGCCACCGGCGGCGGCACGATCACCAATTGCGTGGTCCCGGGCGGTGGCCCCACGACCGGCACGTTCACCTTCACGCTCGCGGGCGAGCTGACGTGTATGTCGGCGGCGAACATCGTCGGCACGCTGGACATCGTGTGGGCGGACAACTCCGTGAGCTACGCCGACGTTACGGGCCTGGTGATGGCTTTGGGCAGCGTCGGCGGTGCCGCCGGGCTCTCCGCCACCGTCACCAGCGGACGTTTTGCCGGCGACCAGCTTCTGATCGTCAACCTGCGCGATCCCCAAGCCGTGCTCCAATGCGTGCTGAACGGCCTGGCGCAGGCGACGGGGACCACGAGCCTCACCTTCACGCAACCGCTTTGAACGAATCTGGTCCGGCGCTTTTTCGCAGGGACTGAAATGGACCGGGGCCGCGAGGCTCCGGCCCACGCGAAGTCGGCTACCCTCCGTCCGGATCGAGGCCGCTCCCCTCCTCTCCCCAGAGCCCAACCCTCCCCCGCCCCGGGGGGAGGGACGCGGCAGGAGACGCTGTGCCGGTCTGGGAGGCTGCTCCTTCTGGCCAGGTTTCCGCCAAGGGTGGCGCAGAGCGTGTGAAGAAGTCGTCTCTGCCTGGGGTAGAGACGCTCCCAGGTCGCAACGATGCCGTGTCGCAGGCCACGGGGACCCGGGACGTCTCCGCCGGGGGCAACGCCCGGCGTGTCCAACCGCTCCCAAAAACCCTTCCGGAGCTTCCAAAAGGCTTCCGGAGCTTCGGAAACGTCTTCGGGAGCTTCCAAAAGGCTTCCGGAGCGTCGGAAACGTCTTCCGGAGCTTCCGGAAAGACTTCCGGAGCATCCGGAACGGTTTTCGGAGCATCCGGAACGGTTTTCGGAGCGTCCGGAACGGTTTTCGGAGCATCCGGAACGACTTCCGAAGCATCCGGAACGGTTTTCGGAGCATCCGAAGGCCTTCCGGAGCCTCCGGAACACTTTCCGGGCCGCCGAAACTGTTTTCGGAGCTCCGGAAGACGTTTCGGGAGAACCTGGAGGCGTAAACCGCGCGCATTCCGCGCTTGACTTCCGCCTCCCCGCCCCGATAGAGTCGGCTGCAACGCAGCCTCTTCCCAAGGAGGTACCCCGCCTCACCACCAGCCACCGCAGGTCCCCACCCACAGCGGCCATCCCGGCGCGTGTCCGGAGAGGCCCAAACACCAAAGCGGCCCGGGCGAGTGCGACCTCACCCGAGCCAGATCCCGCAAGGAGCTAGGAGCCTGCGCGGCAGAAAATGAGGGCAGGGTTAGGACTGCTGGCCCCCATTTTGTGCCGCCAAGGAGGATCAAGATGGCACTTCTGCGGTAGAATGCCTTCATGGCAACGACATTCCGTCG
>Ga0137403_10000679_pt1 | contig 43873 bp, 34 predicted proteins | sample CZOMad2_1_16fung_FD_122057 | JGI IMG/M metagenome (GOLD analysis project Ga0137403, IMG submission 122057) | Vadose zone soil fungal communities from Angelo Coast Range Reserve, California, USA - CZOMad2_1_16fungal (Hybrid Assembly) | ecosystem: Environmental > Terrestrial > Soil > Vadose zone...
GCCGTCCGGCATCAGCACCTGGCAATTGGGTCTCCCGTCGGTGGTCATGGCGAGCCTCGAACCCCGCACCACCCGCGCGAGATCGCAGCGCAAGAGCATCCCGGGCGAGACGCCATCCTTCATTCCCGCGTCCACCTTGATGAACCACCCGTCGGGGTCCATCGCGATCATGTTCTGGTAACCGAGCGCGTCGGGGTCGTGGCCGAAGACGAGACCATCGAGACCGAGCGCCGTGAGGCGAGCCATCATCCCCCTGCGAAGGCGGCGGTGTCTCCACCAGTTGTGGTACGAGACGATCGACTTCGGGTCGAGGAGCGCCCGGTAGCGTTCGCCCTCGCGCGACCAGGTCGAGGCGAGGCCGGCGAAGTAACCCAGGACCGAGGGACGGTCATCCTTGGCATCGATGTAACCGGCGTGCGCGAACAGCCAGGACCCGATGAACGCCGCGATCGGCAAACCGCGCAGGAAGCGCCCGAATTCGCTGTTCGAGAGCTCCTCGCCAGTGGGCCGCTTGGGCAGCTCGAGCTCTTTGCGCCTGTGGTGCGCGCTCGAGAGCAGGTGACGGTCCGCAGTCCCGGGATTCGCGAGGAATTCAGCTTCGTGGTTGCCGAGCAGCGCGACGATGCGGCTGCCCGCCGCGGCGGCCTGCGCGCTCAGCTGATCGAGGCGCAGGACCACTCCGACGCTGTCGCTTCCCCCGTCGATGTAGTCGCCCACGGCAACCAACAGCTGTCTCGGCCGCGCGTGGTTCCAGACCACCTGGTCTTCGCCCTCGCGCGTAGCGAGATTCGCGGCCACGAGCAGCTGGTCGAGCTCTTCCAGCTGCCCATGCACGTCGCTCACCGCCCAGAGCGTGTCGAAGTCCGCACGGAGCTGTTCGGTGGAGATTGTCACCGAGGCAGGCGACGGCGCGACGGGACCGGGAGCTTGCGCGCCCGCCCCGCTCGCCGCGAGGCACGCTCCGAGAACGACCGCGATCGCGCTCTTCATTGGCGGAGCTTACAGCTTCAGCCGGTCGTCCGCTCAACGCAAGCGCTTCAGCTTCCATGATCCATGCTTTTGCAGCTACCTGCGCCGCGAAGCGTGGGTTGGCCAAGGCAGCATCCGATCTAACTCCCCGCAAGGATTTCGCAGCCTGATCCATTCGGCCCAAATTCACTTCCGTACGACCCAACCACCAATGCACTTCTGCCAAGAATAACTCGGCGTCCCCTCTGATGCTTCGGCGATTTTGAACTGCAAAAGTTCGAGCTTCAATCAATGCGTCGTACGCCTCTTGATAAAGTTCGATTGCAGGAAACGATGTAGCATCTGCAAGTCTCGTTAAGATTCGCGCTCGAGTAAAACGACGAATTGCCTCGAACGTAATCTCTGCTTTGTCGTCATGGTCGTTTTGAAGCGAATCCTGTTTAGCCGCACGCAAGTCTGCTCGGCCCAAGTCCAATCTTGCTCGCTCTCTATCACCGGTGACGGCCGCTACTTCTGCCGTTTCCATTAACAGAAGAACTAATCGTTGTCGGTCGCCTAACGGCTCCAAAATCTGATATGCAAGGTCGCAAAGGAGCAGCCTGTCTTCACTGCGATTTGCACGTCCTAATTCAGCCTCGACTTCATGACAAATCAAAGCGAGACGATCGCGCGATATCGCACCACGCGAGAGAATCTGCTCCATATGCTGAACAAAGCGCCCGATTTCCGCAGTGTCTAACTTGCCGGCTTTACAAAGCGTACGGATCCAACTTGCATCCAAGCATGCGCTAGGATCGTCATCGGCTTCATCAAGCACCTTTTCAATTTCAGCAGCGAGCGTTAAGCCGTCACCCGGTCGCTCAAGTTGCCACAGTGCTTGTAAGCGAGCAATTAGAGCATCCGCGCGTAGCGTCAGATCGGCGTCACCGCAACTAAGAACCTCATCCGCTGCCGTCAAAGCGACTTCTGGCATCCGCGCAATCCGAGCCAACATTGCTTGTTCCAAAGCAACCGCCGCCCTGCTTTCCCCGAGACCAGGTAATTTGTCGATCCATTGTTCAATTTCGGTGAGCCGCCTTTGGAACTCATCATCGTCAGCTTCATAGGACATCGCATCTTGTCCAAGGGCTCGGATGAGACGCAAGATTGCTTTACGATGCAGGAGATTATTGTCAGCGCCTTCAACTAACCTTACTGCTTCTCGATACAGCTTCGCAGCAGCGGAAAAATTGTTCTTATCGAATTCGAGTTCCGCCTCCTTCAACTTCAATTTGGTGTCTTCCGATCGCTGTTCTCCTATAATGTCAGTCGACGCTAATTTGAGAATTGACGAAGCAACCGGGGGAATATCGATCGCTGGTTGCGTCGTAAGTCTGCGATACAATGATTCATAACCGCCATCGCCGCTTATGTCATAGAACGTCGCCCCACGTAATACGATTGGAATGTATGCCTGATCTTCCCGTTCCATTAATACAGGAATGAATCTCGTGTTGTGCGCTTCTGCATCGTACAGATGTTGCGTAATAACGGCGCCTTCCCATTTCGCCCCTCGACCTTTTCCGGTAGACTCCTTTCCCCGAAATCGTCGTTCATATGTTTCTGTGCAGATCACAAGAACAAAGTCTGCCTCATCCACCTGGTTAAGCATCCACCTCGGCCATCCCTCCGACGGCGCTTCGTTGTACAAATCAATCTCACAATGTATTCCTTGTTCCCTAAGTCGCTTGGATAACTCAAAGACACGCGCCTTATGTCGCGCGGAGTCATGACTGTAACTAATGAAAACGTTAACAGGCTTCATCGACATCTTTGCCGGCCGTTCGTGCACTAAGGGACCTTTTATCCCTCACTCGATTAGCGAGATATAATACCCCGAGATCTTCATTGCAGGAACGCTGTTACGCACACCACACCAATGAGCCATATATTATTCACCCGATGATTCCAACAGACCTGGACAGTGCGAATGCGGGAGAACGACGATAAACAGTTCAACAAGACCGTCTCTGAGTTCCTAGCAGAAGGACTTCACACTCGACGCGGGTTAACGGCCGAGGAGTACACCACTTTCTGCAGAAAGGCTTGGGATGAATGCGAAGCTTCGCCGGCATTCCCATTTAAGGTCTTGACCGACCCGCTTCAGTCAACGGAGAAGTTGTTTGAGAACTTCGGGCGAGAATACATTCACTGGCGCGCGGCTGACGAGCTCGAACTTCAAAAAGACCCTTCGATGGATATTAGATGTGTAGCGCTTGGAGAAGTGAAACCCGACCTCTCGACTGGGCCAGACGAACGCCCTAAATTGCCGACTGACGAGCCGGAGATTCCCGAAACGCGCAAATATATCCTCGCGGTCTTCGATGTCCTTGGATTCTCAGCGATGCTTGCTGAAAAGGGACTCTCTGAAGTGACTGCTCTTTACTCAAGACTGATCACCGAGGCCGTAACAAAAGAAGCAATGCGCACGTATACAATTATTCGCTTCAGTGAAACCCAAAAAGGATCCATCGTGGGCGCTTTGCCGGTCAGCCATGCTCACTTCAGCGACACGATTTTGCTGTGGGTTCCACTCGTGCAGCACTTCATCGATCCCTTCTTGGCTCGTTGCGCCGACATGGTTTGCGAGGCGCTTAAATTGGGCATACCTCTTCGAGGCGCCGTCGCTGTTGGTCCAGCAGTGATGCATGCACGGACCGGTACGTTTGTAGGTTCTCCGGTAGTCGAAGCCGCCAAGCTTGAACAGTCGCAGGATTGGTTGGGAGTCTCCCTTGGCCCATCGATGTTGGCCGCGGATGTATCCAGCGAGTTCGACCCCACTCTTGTAATCCCTTATCCGGTGCCGTTCAAAAAACAAAGGCAGCGTGTGTATGCTGAGTTAGCGCTTGATTGGCCAAATAGATTTCGATCTCGGTTCGGAACTGATCCACTAGAGGCCATCCGAGCGATCGACACATCACCCTCACACCACATTTATTACGATAACGCGGTTAAGTTTGCCGAGTTTTCGGGAGGTCCAATTTTTCGAAGTGAGGGCTTTCGTCGGCCTAACCTCGGAGAACTGGCCGATGCTGCTATCGTAGCCCGCCGCACAGGAGACGCGTTTAGCCCACATCATCAATTCGTGCTGAAGGATTTAGCTCGGACAGGGAAAGATGGTAATACTGTCGCCGAGTTTGTCCGAGCAATTGCTGCCGGAAAACCTCCACCAAAAATTCCGCGCGGCCTTCCACGCGGCCTTAAGCAATATCTACGTGAACTATCTTTAGCTACCGGAGAAAATGCGAAATTCTTCGAGATGCTCCCATGCGCGATTGAAGTAGTGTGCATGCGGCTATGTGGAACGCCCTTAAGCCAGACTGCTAACGATACGCTTAACGAGCTCGCTCGATATGGTCAAGATGGGAAAGAGGCAAGTGAATTTCTGCGTGATCTGAGCATTGGCGGCGAACCTAGCATTCCAAAGAAGTTGGCCGGGGGGATGAGTTCATTCTTGAAACAGGGACTTGAATGGGTGAAAGAGGGAATGGTTCCAAACGGTCTGTTTAGGTATGTTGCTGAAGAGTGTCTCAACGCGCGGATGCGACACCGAACGTTGAGTGACACTGTTCTCCGGGCACTCGCCGCATTAGAGGCAACTAATCAAAGATGGTCGGATATCGCAGGTTTCTTGCGCACTATTAGTACCGGAGACGATCCACCGATTCCGGTTGATGTTCCGGAACCTACTTACTCAGAACTAGTCCGTGTCAGTCTCAGTTCACGCGTTGCTGGAGTTCAGTCACCGCGAATGCTTGAAGTGATTTCAGTAGGATTTGGCGATCCATTTACAGGTATTGATCTTTTTTTACTTGTGAACACCCTGGCTAAAGTAAGCGGGCAGCTTGCAGATATGCCGGCCAACGTTGATGAAGCGATCAAGGAGTTCGAAGAGTCAGCGGCTCAACGCGCTATTGTCGGACAAACGCTACGCGCATTGTTTACGGGCGAAGCCTTACCTCGAACGCGAAAGAAATTGCCAGCGGCAATCAGCCTCATCCTCACTCAGATAAAAGCTGTGTCCAAAGGACGGCCCATCCCGCTTGACCCTTCACTTGTTGGATTCGCGGCAATTAGGACCCGTCACGGCGGCGGACCTATGGGCGACTGCATAATGTTCTCCCTTCAAGCCATGGCGAGAGGAAGCGCTGAAACCAAGACCCTAGCTAACTATTTATGGAGCATCGCAAATGGAGGCCCCCCTGGACCTGCGCCCCTCCTGCGGGAACCATGGTTGGCAGCGACAGCTGAGGAAGTTAGGTGTTTGGCAGAACCCCAAGTCGGCGGCATCCGCATGATGATGAGACCCGCAAAGCCGCGCGCGCAATCTTCAACCGGAAGCTGTCCTAACAAAACCTAACATTAGCAACACAACTTTCGGCTCTCACCAAAACGATGCCTCTAGTTACCGACTTCCTCAACGAACTGAAGCACCCAGGACTTCAACCGACCGTGATCGCCGATCGACGCGCCTTAATTCCGGGCGGCATGGTCCAAGTCAATTTACTGCCTCCCACTCGCGTCACTACTGCATCACTCATAATCAAGAGCGTTCATCCAATCGGGCGGCGATTTGAAGACACCAACTGCTATGTCATAACTGAGATCGTCGTAGACGATTGCGACGTCATAAGACCAAGCGCCGCGTTGCCAGCTTCGCATCTCTATGACTTACTCTCGCGTTGTTCGTCGCTTAATTCATCAACCGCCCTTTCTCAGCCTCAACACGACGAACAAGACCGCTAGCAACAGAATCGGCGATCTCGACGGCGCCGACAACGATTCAACAACGCAATCATTTCGCCGTGACCCATCGGTGCAAGTTTGCGCGGTACAGACCCACTGTCTATTAACGATTAAAAATCTGCTGCCAGCACATCTTGTTCTCACCAAGTCAGCACTTCCTTAACGAATCGCAATGACGCAACACGACTCAACTGCGCTCGCCCTCGCAACAAGAGCGATACCGCGGGATTCAACCGCCGAATCGATTACAGCAATCATCAAGCTCACTCCGGACCGCGCCCAAGAGTTGCTCGCCCTGATGAGAGAGATTGCGTCGCTCGCGACGACTTCATCACGCGTCTTCAAGGTCTCGACTTTTGAGCCGCTCGCACTCTATGTTCCAACTCGAACTCTACGTCTTCGTCCGGAGCCTAATAACTTCCTCGTCCTGCCTTCAGATTTCGAAGTCAGCACGATCACACAAATCAAACTCGTTCATGCAGACGTTCTACCGTTTGCTGTTTCCTGGCAAGCTTACGACCTTCATAATCGCTTCACCCTAACGACTTCCAAGATCGATCCGCAAATTCTCCACGCCATCGCTTCAGGAGTGGTCCTTCCTCCGTGTACTGTCCGCGAGACTTTCACCCCTCTCCCAGGGCGTCCAAGAATCCCTTTCTTTCTGGACTTACCCAAGTACAGCCGTCCCATCAGATAGGTTCGCGTCACGGCATTCTCAGGAAAAACCGTGACTTTTTATCAACAGCCGCAACCCCTATCTCCACAACCGAACGCGCTATTTCTTCAGTTTTCAAGGCCTTCACACCCGAACCACGCGGCATAGCTGTTGCGATACTTTTTTTGGCCGCGCAAACAGCCGGCTTTTTGCTCATGAATAGCCGCATCGAACACCTGGTTAACGCACTGGCCCCGACAAGAGCAATCGCTAGTGATCAGCTACCGCTCTTTCCTCAGACAGAACTGTATTGCCTTCCGGCAATCACTCCTAAACCCATCCGCTTGCCAAAATCAATCACGGTGATAGGTGTCGACGAGGAATTGAGCCAATACCTCAGCCGCGTTGCCGGGGCTGCTATGGTCGCCGCCACGAAAGCTTGTGGCAGTCCGAAGAAAGCTGCGCTCAGGTTAGGAACGGCCGATGATCTTCCCGACGAAAGAGAATTGCCGCAGGCTCCCAAAACCAGCCTACGGCTTGCGTCGAGCAGTTCATGACCTATTTGGTTTGGAACAGACTTTGTGCGAGTGGGTTCAGATGTAGACAGGCTTTGCGCTGCAACCTGTTATTTCTCCGCGCACAGCGACTTAAAAGGGTTTAGGATGGCGTGCGAAAATCGACTGTATACACAAACTGTCATGATCTGCTAAATAGGCATCTAAATTCCGAACTGTGCAGTTGGAGAGAGAAAATGTGGCAAAAATCTCGCTACAACCGAGAGGCAGATCAACACCGTATAGCCGGGGGAACTTACCCGTTGGCTTTACGTTTAATACTAACGCTCTATTAACTTTGCTCTAGCCAACAACCAGCAGTATGAGCGTCGTCACTACTGATGTCGTCACACTTGTCGTCGAAGATGTAGGAGCAGGCGGACCATTCGTGTCTCCAGGTGCAGGCGGTCCATTTGTATCGCCCGCCAGGGCGACAGAAGCGCCTACAAATAACACGCACACTAATAATAAGGCCTTCAGTGACTTAAACATAGGGACCTCCGAACGCGTCTTTAGGTTAAGTTGTTGACACAAAGACTACTTGTGCCATCTTCGTAAGTATACTCACAAATGACAACTACAGAGCAAATCACTTCCGCATTCGACGAGCTTCGGCTAGGTGAGACCGGCGCAGCGCTCGAGCTTCTAGGCACAACTTGGAAAGGAATCGGTGTCCGTCCCACCGATGCGCCCACTCAACGCCAAACCGCAGAAAACCTTCTCTTATGCGGAATGTTAACGAGTAGACTCGGCGCCGAGCGAAAAGCAAAGGGCGCCCAAGAAAAAGCGAAAGATCTTCTCAACGAAGCCTATCGTCTGTTCATCAGAGTGCGCGATCAGCGTAAGCATAAGGCGCAAATCGAACTAGCCCTTTGCTATTGGCGATCGGGCGAGATAAACGAAGCGATAGCTTATATCGCAGACGTGAGTCCAATAGACCACCAACTAACTTTTGAAGTCGCGTTGACAAAGGCCTTGTTTGAAACTGAGATTGGGAAACTCGACGATGCCTTCACCACACTAAACTCTGTAGAACGGTTAGCGGATGAAATGCCCTTTGTCCTCCGCGGACAATTTCATCAGGAACGTGCTGTAGTTCTTCGAAAGACTCCGACTAAAGCGAACCTCGACGATGCGATAGTCGAATATCAAGGCGCTCTTTTCTATTACGCGAAAGCATCGTGCGTTAAAGGCGAGGCCATGGTCCGCAACAACCTAGCAAGCGTCTTCCGCGATTTTGGAGACTACAAGCAAGCGCATGAGAGTGCTGCGAAGGCCGTCTCTCTTTTCGTTCGCCTGAACAATCAGCATCTCATCGCCGAAGCCCAAGACCAACAAGCATCCATTTTCTTTGCCGAGACTAATTATCCAGAAGCAGCACGATTGTCACGGTTGGCCGCTAACGCGCTCGAGCACACAGACCAAAAGTCAATGCTCGGTAGAACTCTTGTAACACTCGGCCGGTCGTTAGCGCGCTTGGGCAAACTCGCGCTCGCACAAGAAGAACTCGAACGCGCTGGGGCGATATTCGAACATACTAATGATCCTATCGGACAGGCGAACGTTCATTTGACACTCCTCGAAGAGTTACCGCTAGATCTCAACACCGCGATCGACAATCTGGTCAGCGCAGCCGAATTGACACGAAACACTCACCTTGCTGAACGCTTTAACAACGCGGCGCTGCAACTCGCGGTTCAGATTCTTGCTGACAACTCCCAAACCTACGCTGACGTTGATCAGTGTGCTGGCGAAATAAAAGCAAAGCTCGTATCTCGTACGCTGGCAAAGCACGGCGGCGCCAACGCTCGAGGAGCGGTCGCCCGAGCCTCGAAGGAACTTGGCATCTCGCATGCGGGCCTTCTGTGGTTTCTGGAACAACACAAAGAACTAGGACACAAGAAGCGCCCTCAAACCCACATACTTGCAGTGCCGAAGCAAAAAAAGTCAGCTTAGTAAGTTGCCTTACGAGTCCCACGTATCTTTCCGTTCGTCCACACCTTACCTACGTTTTCAGCCGCCTACCATTCCTTCACGATACGATTCGCCCACTTTTTTCGCGTGAAAAGCGTTTGAGCCTTCGCTAGAATCGGCCTGCCCCCAGGTTGTTTGAAGGTTAGCCTCAGATGACTTTTGTAGTTTCAAAAACGGCGATCAACGTCAAGTCAGTTCAGACAAGCAAGGACAGACGCTCAAAAGAAGACGACCAATTCCATTTACTAAACTGACCTCGCTAAGGTGACTCAATATGGAACTGTCAAGAGTCTACACCGTCCTTGTCGTACACGACTTGAGCAGTCGTCTGGATCAACTTCACCGTATTCTGCAACGAGCCGGCTACGATGTTCTGAAGGCGACTAATTCCGACGCCGCCTGTAAGCTTGCCGCAACTCAGCAGCCAGACCTGATCTTAATTGAAGAAACATCTACGGCCGCGGCCTCCGACTTAGTCTCACGTCTTCGTAAAATCAACGACATTAAGATAACTCCGATCGTACTGACTACAGCAGCGGCCTCGCTGCCGCTTGCCGCCGGAACAGAAACACAAAATTGTAATCCAACGTATTCGCTCCAAAACCCGTACGATGATTTACACCTTGTCTCAACAGTCGCTCGCCTGATCGCAACAAACGCCGCCGCGCGACAAGTTAACAAGTCCGAACGTCGATACCGCGAATTGTTCGAATTCGCTCACGACATTCTCTACACCACCGACCTTGAGGGACGGTATACATCCATCAACAAGCGCGGCCTGGAAATATTGGGGTATACAGCCCACGAAGCGATGACCCTAAGTATGAGCGCGGTCGCTACGCCCGAGAACGTCGCGCTTAGCCAAGAAATGTTACTGCTCAAACTACAGCGCGGAACGTCCGAACCTACTATTTACGAAATAGAGATAAGAGCCAAGGATGGCACATGGCTTCCGGTTGAGATCATCAGTCAATTAATCTTCGAGGATGGAAAACCAGTCGGCGTTCAAGGAATCGCTCGCGACATTTCAAAACGAAAACGAGACGCTGCGGCATTAGATGAAGCTAACAGCCGCTCAATTAAGGAATATCAACACTTGCTTCGTAGGATCTCCGCGCTCGCCGAAATCGTCGGCACCGCGAGGGACATTTCAACTATTTTCGACGGACTCGTTCAATTCGCGCATGTTTCCTTGCCATGTTCCACGATGGCCCTAGCACTCTACGAACTCGACCACAACCAAGTATTGCCACAGTTCGTCTGGACGCCAGAAGGCACAAACGATATACGCACATCAAAACCCCTAGTCCTGAATGGCGGTACACCAGGACAGGTTGTTCTTAGTAAGAAGATCATTATTTCAGACGAATCGTCTCAGAGATTCCAATCGCTTGACCCGGCACGCGAAACGGTCGCGCCGAAAACAACCATCATGACAATTCCCATGATGGCCACCGAACGCGTCGTAGGCTTGCTTGAGCTACACGCCGAGACGGACCGCACCCAATTCACTGACGAGCACAAAACGGCGATTTCAATGGCCGCGAATATAGCAGCGCATGGCGTTGAGAGCCTTCGCTTACTCGCGCGCGATCGGGACCGTGAGAATCATCTTAGACAGGCGCAGAAAATGGAGGCGCTAGGGACGCTTGCTGGCGGCGTCGCCCACGATTTCAACAACATCCTTACGGCAATGTTCTGCTATTGCGATATGGCAATTGTTAAAATCGGCAATACGAACCCAGCCGCCGTAGAGCTGATAGAGAGCGCTAACAGAGTAGGTAAACGCTCTCAACTCTTCATTGAACAGTTGCTCGGTTTCTGCCGCAAGCAAGTCTTGAAGCCTCGCACTCTCGATTTGAATAAAGCGATTTCCGACTTTCATCACGTGATCAAACGGCTGGTTCCCGAAACGATCACAGTGACATACGCACTCGACGATCGGATTCCAAGCGTCTATCTGGATCCGTTACAAATTAACCAGATAATTCTCAATCTGGCGATAAATGCTCGTGACGCCATGCCTAAGAGCGGTAACATAACGATCAGCACACGCTTCGTTCTTCCACGACAGCCAGGTCACAAACCAGGCGCGACCAAAAGCCCGCATCTACCTCAAGTGATTATGGAATTCAGCGATACCGGCCACGGCATTGAGTCAGAAACGCAAAAGAAAATCTTCGAGCCGTTCTTCACCACCAAAGGTGTAGAAGGTACGGGCTTAGGATTGTCAATGGTATACGGCACCGTCAAACAAGCCGGCGGCGCCATAACATGCGCAAGTCAACTAAACAAAGGAACAACGTTTACGATTCGCTTCCCGGCCTCCGAAGCTTCCGCGACTATAGACACTGAGGAACTACAGACCGTCCCGGCTCGCAGGAACTCAGCGCGCACCATCCTCCTTGCAGAAGACGACAAGATGGTCCAACACACCGTCTCAATGGCGTTACGCTCAGCCGGCTACGACGTCTGCACGGCAGACAACGGTCAGCAAGCTCTGGAAATATTTGAGCGAGACGCTGACTACATTCATCTCCTGGTGACGGATTTACTTATGCCCGGTCTAAACGGCACCGACTTGTCAACTCATGTTCGCAAGCTTCGACGAGATTTGCCGATACTCTATATATCCGGCTATCCCACCGACTCGATCACAGCGGATGGCCACTTGCCTGAAGATATTTGCTTTATGCAAAAGCCTTTTAATCGTCTGGAGCTGCTGCGAAAAGTTGACGGAATTTTACATGGCGAAGCTGTCAAGTAGCATCTAGGTTCTCATGGTTAGTGATATCCGCACCATAGTTATTGATATCTTTTCTCATAGTTAGTGACATCCTTATTCCGATCGTTCACGACCTCTAGAGGTTCCTCAATCGGATAAAGGGCTGTTTTGATCCAAAACCGTATTGACCGATTACTTATGACTGCTCTTATCGCGTCACCGACACCAGAAGTGCGGTTGCATCGCCTTTTTTCTGGCCATACTGGCCTCGGAATCTTTTTTGATTTCTATCCTTATGGCGTCGAGACGTTCTCCGCGAGTTGGAGGCGCCCTGATGCGCGTTTGAGTATCGGAGTCGAACTCGTTGATCATCGCGTCGATTATCCTATCGCGCTCCGACGACGGTGCGGCCTCTAGTTGGCGTCCTAACCGCGATAATCTTGTGGCTCGCTCATAACCCTTGGCGATCTTTTCAACATCTTCCATCGTGATGGCGTTCGCTCGATCTGCTGCTGATGGGCATTGACTCCTGAGAACGCCGAAAGCGATCACCAAGGGCAGGACAAAACTGATTCCTATCAAAATCGTTACTTTGAGTTTTGTCATGCGACGCTCTCCCTTCGTGGTGAGCCTGAGACTTACACCTGCGCGTCGCAGGGTAGCATTAAGCCGCAACCTCCGCTATTGAAAAGTCTGTTTCAATTTCCTAACTCAATGCTGTCACTGAATGTCGGATCGGAGCTTGCGACAAAGCACCTTACAGAGGGATTGCTTGGTGAGTTATCGTCTTGAATCTTGGGCTCACGACACTTTCAGCAGTAAAATAGGAGTAGTCGGGGGGTTCAGCCATGAACGCACAATCAGACAAGGACATCGCTATCGCGCGAATGTCTTTCAAACAGGCGATTAGCGTGGCCGTCATTACTTTATGTTCGGCCGTTGCGGTAGCAATGATCGCCCACTACCAACAATCTTCACCCAAAAAAGAAGATGCGCAGGAAACCGGATTTTATCAGGCACGTTCTATTTCGGTAGAACAGGGATTTGACGACGCAGAAAACGAACTCAAGTCCCTCGCTATCTTGGCCGAGAAGAAGGGAGACAAAACGAAGGCGCGGGTCTTAAGTCAAGTAATAGTCGACACGAGAACAGCACGAGCACAATTTGAATTGCTACACCAACAACACATTAACGCCTTGGTTAGTAACAACCGCCTAGTTGCTGCCGAGAAGCGGATGGAGATAAACACTCTGATTGAGAAGCTAAATCGTGAACACGTTATGACAATTCCCCTCACGCTCGAGACCCTCGAGGCGAGAGCAAAAGAGGCTCACACGGACCCTTTGGATTTACTGCGCGTATACGACCGGCTTGCAAGAGCACGGCTGATTATTCCCACCTACGGCAAGCACGCACTTAAAAATGACCGCGATACGGAATTGGCGGAACAGCAAACTTCTCCTCATATAGCAACCGAATCTGATAACGGGATTCTCTGCGTTAAATGAAGCGCCGGTCGTCTAATGTGTTTTCGCTAGGCTGTTTGTACGGAATGTCTGCCACGAACTCGCGAACCGACGTTCTCCTTATTAAGCCGCTCCTTGATATATCAATCGGATTAATCAAGCTCACGCTTTAGCAAAGGCGATATTTGATAAATATGCCGATCGTAGTTACCGGTGTGAATTTTGATCGTCTTGAATGCCTTTTCACTCTCTAATTTATCCACGATGTGATTAATAAGCAGAATAGATTGATCTAGCGCCGTCGCAATTCCCACACTGCTGTCCTGTCCAAGATTCACAATCTGATGTACCACGTCTTTCCGCAAATGCACATATGCGGGGATGTAGTTACGCGCATACATTTCGATGCCAAAGCCGATCAGTGTCACCCCTGAAAATGGTTTCGAGCTGTCGTGCACATAGTTGATTTTCAGATACCCGGCTCTTTGCAGCGCTTCAAGTGATTCCAAAACCTTTTCATCGGATAGATCTTCGCGGCGCGTTTTTGGTAAGAGTACTTCTGAATCAACTCTGCCGGTCCCTGCTATGAACGCGTCTTCGCCGATCAGTCTCAGTACAAGGGCGTCAGTTTTCTGCAAGCCCGGAATAGCTGCGACTGTCGCCGTGACATAAGCCGGAGGTGTTCCAAGAGCAGGTTTATCCCGAAACTCAAAAATCGAGTTTACAATCTCCTCAACCTCCTCATCATAGCTTCTGGTGTTATTTATCCGTCGGTGAACAGTTGATGTGAGCGCTTCGGGAATTGTGCAATCGTCCAGCACCACCGGAATTAGCTTTACAAGCCCGTTTATTCTTTTCACAGACGCTACGCTCAACTCAGCGCGAACCCACGGTTTATCTACGCTCATGCGAGACAGCACTACAATTACGACATCAGCATCCTTCAATCCCTTCTCAAATACTTGATCAATGAGATCATCGCCTGGCAGAACTTCCCATTTAGCCAGCCACACATCAAGTCCTTTCAACCTCAGCTTGCCATCCAATCCTTTGGCAAACTCTAAGTCTTCCCCTGCGTAGCTAATAAAGACTTTCTTCGACATTCCTGGTCAATTGAAGATCCCCGGAACTTCACAGGGCAGTTCGTCACTGTGAGGAGTATCAACGAGCCGACAGGCAGTAAGTTTTAGAAAGCATTCTCTTCCGTACTGTTGCCGCCGCTAAGACCCCTGCCGTAGAGAGGGATAGGCTTACAGGACGAGAGAATCAAGTCTAAGTTCTTGTGCCGCCGTCCTCTCGTAGCAAAAAGCTCATCGTTGAAATCATTAATAATTTCATTAGCTTCCAGCGTGATTTCGCTAGCTTCCAAAAGTTTGCCGTCCTTTAAGGCATACATTTTCTTGCGGTGCAGCTGTTGGACCTTTGCTCTTACAGCTCGGATATCGTTCTTTACTTCGTCCAACTGGGCGACCGCTAATGTATTTCCCGCGCTCAGGGCGGCGTCACGTTTCTCCTGAATCTCTTTCTCGGTTTCGACAAGCGCCTGGTCAACGGCAGTTGCTCTTCCGGAAGAGAAACCGACCATTTCAGCAATCCCGCTTGGCGTAGCTACACCTTTGCTCAAGTTTGTGAATGTCGCAACCGCCACAGCGGAGCAGAAAGTAATCACAGCAACTACTATTGCCTGTCGGGCAGAAATCCGCGCGATCGCGATATCCTTGTCTGTTTTGCCTTTCATGGTGGACACCTCCTGAATGCGACCATTTTACTCCCGGTCGGAATGGCAACCTAAGATCTCTCCGGGTACAACGGGTACAACCAAGAAACCATTGTGTCAGTTATGGCATCGCTACGAGATTACTTCTCTGTTGATCGATATGTAGCCAGCTCTTGAAAAGCTAGCGCTCCGTTTTACTTCCCGTTTGTGGCACTTATTCAGCCATTCTATTTTTCCTGGAATGGCGGGGCGCAAGCTTTCCTTTTCATTGAAGCTTACGAAGTGCTTCCTGGTGTTCCTCCCCCGTATCGAGCGATATCACTGGACAACTCCGGTTGCTATAGATCACGCAATGTAATCCTTGTCGATCCCTCCGGCAAGAACCAATTTTGGTTCTTGTCTGAATACTCGACAAATCGTGCTGCTTCAGCATATTTCTCTCGAGTACGCTCGGATAAGTCTGGCTCGCAAAGTTCACTCAACTTCTGCATTGGCGTTCCATTGCGGGACTCTCTCCAAATGCGCGGCCAATCCAAGACGAGCCCTGAAAAGTTTTGGCGGCCCTGCTCTGTTAACGGTGGTTCGAATACAAATACTCGATCAGGCGGAATAGGGGGTCGAAGATTTTGTGACTTCCAAGAAGCCCCCAGGGACACCCCCACCCAATTAGAATGCTTTTCAAGTTCTGCGACCTCAACTAGGGGTTGACCTAAATAAATTCCGTTGCTTTTGTCCAACACCGCATTGCCAATCGAAATCGCGCCGCGAATGGGCAACCCAATCTCTAAGGCTTTGCAAAACACCTTCGCACAGCGATCAAAGAATGGCGCAACGTGCTGAGGATGATAGTTTACCCATAGCAAGAGGCTATCGCTGAAATACGATGTTTGAATTGGCAGCCACATGAGGCCTGCCGTTGGGTTGTTTCGAACCAATGCGATCTCCATACTCCAGGGGAAAGCTTCTGATTGTGATCGTAATGCCGTTTCAATCAATTCCTTGTATCTCCGGATCAGTTCTTCGAGCCCAATGGTCGTTAGCAGAACTTTGAACCCAAGCACATCGAGAAACGCAACCATGTAGTCAGCAGGTGCCGAAGGATCGGGGCTCGTGCCGGCCGTAGGTGAGCCTGCAGGAATGACAGCCAGAAGAACATTCGGATGTAACGGTGGAATATATTCTGGCGGCGCGTTTAAGAGTTCGCCATTCGAATCAATCGCAGCAATCAACTCGCAGAATAGGTCTCGCGAATTCGCCCACTTCTCCGGCACTTCCTCCAAAAACTCCGGCCGCACTAGTGGATCAATTAACATCTTCATCGCATAAACTGCATCAGTTGGACATTCATTCCAGCATTCGCGCGCGAGTTGAATATATTCTTTAGAGGACAGTTGTCGTTTAGTCGCTGCGCCCCTTTCTAGGTTTTCTCGAACCATGGAAACAAAAGCAGCGTGATCGCCGGGTACAAAGAGATTGTCTAATGTATCCATATCCATCTCAATAAGCCAAGACAAGAAAATACGCCAGCTTTACCGAAGAGTCGCGAGCAACCGGATGCATGAAGCAGTCCAAGATCATGGAATCGATAACTACGGGAATTTACCCGGACAATATCACTAACTATGAGAATTCGGACTCACTAACTCTGAGAAAACTCTTCTAAGTTGTTGTAATCTCGTCAACGAAATTTCACAAACTATGAGAACCTAGATAGCAGATGACAACTGAGCATTTTCTTCGAGCGTTTCAACCCGAGCGTCAATGAATCCTTTCCCTTACATTAATGATTTCCGACACGACAAATAAGCTCAAACACGAAGTAGAACCGTGCGCGTTCGTGTAAATGCCTAGAACCAACAAATCACTCTGAATGCTCGTGCATTGTGTCTCGCGTAATTGCAGGGCGCAAAGGCAATAAGGGTAAACCAAATGCAGCAAAGATTCGTTGCTTAAGTTCGTCCTGTCCGACGCTGAAGGCGACTTTCGGCCGAAGGTCTTCGGCTCCAACGATACAGAAATCTACAAGGCGAGTTCGGCAATAGTTTCGTTCAGAATACTCAGTTAAGCGCGAAATGTGCTCGTCATGAAAAATACTTTGTAGCGCTACGTTAGGAAAGACTAAACACTCGTCCGCGCAGAACATGGAATTCAGTAAATCGAAGTACTTGGCTATGTCGGTTCCTGACAAAATGCTGCGTGTGCCTGGGGCATTTCTTTCTTCAGTGAATTCTGTTTCGTATCGACGACTAATACCTCTCACTGCTCTTGCAAGTTGCCGTTGCTTCTCCGAATCCAGTTGATTCTCATTGACCAGTAATCTCACAAACGGCAAGGCCGCTCTGTTGAAGAGCAAATCTTTGAATTCATCCCGCTTCTTTTGTAATGCATCACGGTGCGACGCTCCGTCTATTTCAAAAGCCACCAACGGTAAATGGTCACTCTTTTTGATAACGCACAAATCCACAGATGAATTGTCAAAGAAATTCTGCGTACACCAGTGTGTGTCTAAGACGGGAAGGGGTTCGACGTCTGGGCTCAGCTCTTTGTTTATGGCCGGACAATTCGAATCAATGATGAGTTGCAATGCCACATTGGGATAGATAATGTACTCAGACTCTGGAAAGTAGGTCTTCAGCCATGAGTAGTGTTTCCGTTCATTACCACTCTTATCATCATCTCTAAATAAGGAAGTTAACCGGTCCATCCCGCACATCGACTCCGTCAATATTCTAGCCGAGAAGGATAGTCGAAGTGTGAAAGGAAAACAGTTGAAAAGAAATGAGGCCGCCGTGCCTACCCACCTAGTCACGGCGGCCCAGCGGCACTGGTCGCTCCCGATTGCGCCGGGCGGGGAGGCCGTGCCGAATCAAACACTCGCGCAGAGAAGTCCTTACTTCAACGCGACCAGCTTGGACAGTGATCGCCAAACTGATTATTTGAAAGGTTCACTTGATTGCTGCCATCAGCATTCATTACCCACACCTGTTCAGAGGGATCGCAGCAATTTCTATCCCGATCGCTACGAAATGCGATTTTCGTTCCGTCAGGCGACCACACAGGTGAATCATCATTCCCCATTATGTTTGTTAGTCGTACTTGAGAGCTTCCATCAGCATTCATGACATAGACTTCTTTGTTGATCAGTAATTTCGTTTTGACCAACAATTCTCCCAAATACCATTCGTCCCAAGTGATTACCGTACTGTCTCGCGTACTGATGAATGCCAGCCTCGTTCCATCAGGCGACCATGCGGGCTGTTCATCAAGCAACCCAGTTCCGCTGAGAGTCACTCTTGTCTGATTGCTGCCGTTGACATTCATCACATAGATACTTGAGAAGCCCGCCTGATCACGGTCGCTGGCGAAAGCAATCTTAGTTCCATCCGGCGACCAGGAAGGCTGAGTATCGTTAGCGTTGTCATTACTGATGTTCACTTGGCCGCTGCCATCTGCGTTCATCACGTAAATCTGGTAGTTGAGGCCATTGCGAAAGCTCATAAAAGCGATCTTGGTTCCGTCGGGAGACCACACTGGATTGATGTCGTCATACGTTGAGCTTGTTAGACGGCTCACACCACTGCCATCCCAATTCATGACGTAGATGTCCATGCCGTAGATAGGATTGTCGCCGTCGTTTTGAAAATCACGATCACTTTGAAAGGCGATATGTGAGTTATCCGGCGACCACTTGGGCGATTCGTCGTTGTAAGCGCCGTTGCTCAAGCACGTCTGACTTGTGCCGTCTGTGTTCATTAGATAGATCTCATCGCAGCCGTCGCGATTGCTGGCAAAGGCGATCTTTCCGATTGCGACACTGCTTGGTGTAACGGTGATGCTGACGCTGTTCGATATGGTTGACGCGCCGTTGTTATCAGTAGCCTTGGCTGTCAACGTATAAGTTCCAGCCGGCACGTAACTCCAGTTAAAGCTATACGGAGTAGCGGTCACAGTACTGATCAACGTCGAGCCTTGGTAGAACTCTACTTTGCTAATCGAGCCATCGCTATCAGAAGCCGTTGCGTTAAGGCTAACGAGGGCGGGTGCAAAAAACGACGCGCCGTTTGCCGGACTTGCGAGACTCACATTGGGTTTTGCGTTTACCGAAACTCCAACGACATTGGAGGTTGTCACTCCCCCAAGATTGTCAGTAGCTTTAGCCGTGATGGAATAATTGCCAGCCGCGACATTGCTCCAAGTGTAACTGTAAGGACTTGTTGAATCCGTGGCGAGCAAGGTTGTTCCCTGATAGAAGTCAACCTTGCTAATCGTGCCGTCAGCATCGCTAGCTTCGGCGTTGATCGAGAACTGAGCAGGCGCAGTAGGTATATCCTGCGGGCTCGAGGCTGTAACGCTAACGCTGGGTGGGTTATTTACAGTGATGCTAACAGGACTTGAAACCGTGCTGGCACCTGAGTTGTCGGTTGCGACTGCGGTAAGAGAATAGCTACCGCCTGCTACGTTGTTCCAAACAAAACTAAACGGAGCCGACAGAACTTGGCCCAATTTAATGGACCCTTGGAAGAACTCGACCTTGCTCACGGTTCCATCGCTGTCGGCAGCGGAGGCGCTGATTGTTACAGATGTCGCGTGAAGGAGAGCGCCGTTCGTTGGGCTGCTGATGCTTACAGCGGGAAGCGCATTAATAATCAACGTCCCGGACGCATCGGTTGCGGCGTAGTTGTCATTTGTCAACGAAGCCACCACCGAATAACTTCCGGCATTCGATGGCGCTGTTGAAGAACCATTGTACTTAATTGAAACCCCGGTCAGTCCTGCCGGACTCGTTGTCGCGGTCACCGCTTTTGGTGTGCCGTCGTAGTTTTGATTTAGGTTAGTGAGCGTGATTGTGGCCGATGCTTTCGCAACGGCGAACGACCGATCGACATCACTCGCGGCGTCATAGTTCGCGTTTCCGCTTTGAGAAGCTCGCACCGTAACTGTTCCCGCGCCGTTAGGCGATACCGTGCTGCCTAAAATTGTTGCGGGGCCTGATACGATTGAAAAACTCACCGGCAGGTTTGATGACGATGTAGCATTAAGGCTGAACGCAGCGTCGCCATAGGTCTTGTTCGCTGGCTGGTCGAAAGTAATGGTCTGCGACGTCTTGCCGATTGTAAGTGTGCCGCTCGCATCCGAGGCTGAGTAGTTGTCGTTAGCGATTGAAGCCAGCACTGAATAGCTGCCGACGTTTGTCGGCGCGCTTCCTGCGCCGTTGTATGTGATTGATAGTCCGCTCAGTCCCGCAGGGTTTGTCGTAGCGGTAACTGACTTCGCCGAGCCATCATAAGTTTGGTTCAGGTTACTCAGGGCGATTGTCGCTGAACCTTTGGCGACATTGAATGAACGATCGACATCAAGTGCCACGTTGAAGTTCAGGTCCCCTACTTGAGACGCACGTACCGTCACAGAACCAACACCCGTAATTGTTACGGTATTTCCCGAGACAGTTGCTGGCCCCGAAACGATCGTGAAAGTAACGGGTAGGCCCGATGAGGCAGTGGCGTTCACCGTAAACGGAGCATCACCGTACGACTTGGCTGAAATTGGATCGAACGTAATCGTCTGATCTGATTTTCCGACAGTAACACTCACCGCGCTTGAAGTCGCCGTTGCTCCCGCGCTGTCCGTAGCCATTGCTGTCAGGCCGTACGTTCCGGGTGTCGCGTTATTCCAAACAAAGATAAATGGCGCCTCTGACAACTCACCCAACTTGTTTCCATTGGCGAAAAATTCAACTTTCGCGATCGTGCCGTTGCCGTCGTTATCGAATGCGTTCGCCGTAATCGCAAAGTTACGACTCACGACCTCGCCTTCGGTGGGGGCTACGATATCAACGGTGGAAGTACTATTCGGGGGTGGCGGTGGTCCACTGAACGCACACTGAGTACACGTATCAACCCATTTTGAATGCCCGAACGAATTAACCGCTCGAACATAGTATAGTTCGGGTCTAAGCGGACAGATGTTGAACGAAGTGACATTTGGGGCCAGCGTAGCAACGTGCATTATGCTTAACGGCCACGTTCCGGCGTCCTTATAAACCTCAAAGGCACTCTCGTTTTGAGAGTTGTCCTTCCAAGTTATGTTGCAGCCATTGTCCCACATTGGAGAACTCGGCGGCACGGGCACAAGTCCATTGGTCGGGTAAACGTATCCGACGATCCCATCAAGAGCCATGCCCGTTGCTTCGGCTTGGTTAATGATCAGCAAGTAATGCGTTTGATTGTCGTGATAGAGGTAAAGAGGGGTAGTGCCAGTTGTGCCTGCGTTAGGATAAACATAAAACGCAGTGCCATCTAAGACCCACCCATTTCCATCATAGCTTCGTGACTGTGAATAGAAGTACTCAAGATTGTCAGAGTTAGGACGGCGAAAGCGATACATCGGCACTGTGCCTGCCGCCTGATTTGGATGTACATAAAACGACTGCGTTGACTGGGTTGGCGCATGTCCGGGTGCTCCCTGATCATTTGTCTCATAGGCATAGCCGTACGTTTTGTTAAAGAGTTTCCACACACCGCTGATCGGAGATAAAGTCAACGGGATCGTTGTTAGCTGAAATCTCTTTCCTGATCGATCCCACGCTACCGTGGGTTCTTTTCCGTAAAGGCTGAAAGCCATACCGCTCACTGATTTTCCTTCCAGTCCGACGTAGCTCGCTGGTATTTCTAGCCGATACCAAGTTCCGGCCAATGGCACTCCGCCCATGTATCGTTGGCTTTCCGTTCCCTGGACACCAAGTGACCGAGATAGCTGTCCGATGAAATTCTCGCCCCAGAAAGCGCGGTGCTCCCAACTGCTTCCGTCGTACCATTGCAGCATGATCTCATCGGGCTTCGCAGCGGGATCTATCCAGACATATGTGAATAGAACGTCGCCCGGATTCACCGGCATCGGCGTTTGCGCGCCAGTGAACGAGTGCGACCGATAGACCGGAGTATTGTGGCTGACACTAACAAACGATCTATGCGCCAATCCATACGGACTTAAGTTCGAGACCCAATCCCAAACATCATTGACGGTCGATGTGACTGCGCCCGCTGGTAGGCCATCCTCCATCCACACAGAGTCGCCGCCTGGTGTTGTCGGCGGCGGCGTAAAGTTCGCCGCCGTCACCTTGCCCGCGAGGTCCCACGTAGCGCGACCCCCGTCGAGACTGAATGACATTCCAGAAAGCGTGGCACCCTCAAGACCAACTTGATCCGCAGGGACTTCGAGTCTCACCCATTGACCAGCTTCCGGCATCAGACCCATGTAACGACGGCTACCAGTACCATCGGTCCCCGCGTTTATTCGGTTTTCGCCCCAGTACGCGCGATGTTCCCAACTGTTCGCGTCTTTCCACTGCAACATGATCTCTCGCGGCATGTCATTGATATCGAGAAAGACGTAGGTAAAGAGCCTGTCTCCAGCACCGAGCGGCAACGTGGTTGTCGCTCCATCAAAATAGTGTTGATGGAAACTCGTGTTAGGTGCATCGAGTTCGGCAAAGTTTCTGGATTGATGCGCTTTCGATCCTGCGAGCGCCACCGGATTCGCATCGACCCAATACCAATCCGCATCGCCATCGGCATGCTTCGCCGCCCCTGCCGGAACATCGTCGTCGAACCAGATGAACTCTCCGGGCTGCGTGCTTGGAGTGTTCACGCCAATAGTAATCGGTGCGGAAGTCGTGGAGAGGCCAAGATTATCTGTCGCGACAGCGCTCATTGAATAGAAACCGTCGGATAAGTCTCGCCACGTGAATGTGAACTTGTCTGTTCCAACGTTGTTGGCGCTGCCAATCAGTTTTCCGTTAGCGTAGAAGTCTACTCGAGTAATTGACGACGTGTTGCTATGGGCATCGGCTGAAACACTAATATTGGTTAGCGATGGAAAGATTGCGCCGTTTACCGGGAGCGCCATCGTTACTGTAGGGGGCGAGCCAACTGTGATGTCGACAGGCACGGACATTGTTGTCACTCCAGCGCTGTCGGTTACGACAGCAACGATGGAATAGAACCCCGCGCTGACATCCGACCATGTGACCGTTGAACCTTCACCGATCAATCCGCTGTTAGCAAAGAATTCAATCTTGCTAAGTCCTGACGAACTACTTGCGTTAGCTGCTAGGTTGATTGTCGATCCAGGTGTGAATATTGCTTGTGAAGAAGGACTCGTGATGCTGACCGTCGCAGACCCGTTCACAATAACATTGACAGTGGATGCACTTTTACGTCCACCGTTGTCGGTTGCAACAGCAACGAACGTATGATTACCACAAGAAACATTTGGCTTTGTGATGCTATAGGGGCTTCCGGCTGTGCTAGTTCCAATGAGTTGGTCGTTATCATAGAAATCAACACCCGTAATTGAGCCGTCGGTGTCAGCAGCCTGTGCGCTTAAAGTGAGGGAAAGCGGTCCGACAAACATCGCTCCATTTGATGGGCTGGTAATGTTGACTGACGGAGCATGATTAGAACTGGGCAGCACATTAGTGTCCTCGCTCACTAAATTGTTACTTGAATCGTTGTCGATTTCCTTCGCTCGAACTACGGCGTTGTTGGCTATTATTCTTCCTTCCGTCGAGAGGCTTACCGTTCCCTCAGATGGTTTCACGACAAGCGTCACAGTGGCTGAACTACCCACGGCCAGCGAATTAAGACTGCAATAAATATCCCCTCCCAGTTCTTTGCAGGTTCCCTGGCTTGGAGTGCTGGAAACAAACTCAACATCCGGCGACAACGGATTCCTCAACATTACTTCGTTTGCGGTTTGAGGACCGCCGTTTGTAACAGTTAGCGTGTAAGTAAGATTGTTACCCGCAGTGATTGGATCTTGCGAGTCTGCGCAACTGATTCTCAAATCTGCTATGCCAAGCGGCGGAGGAGTCTGTACGAGCCTACCGATTACAAAAACACCAAGGTCGTCAGCTCGCGCACTCAGTGTCTTGGTGGAGAAGTCGGGCGCCGGCGAATTAGGAGACAGAATGGTCGCGTCAGTCCATCTTGGCCGTGCAGGATCGAAAGGATCGGGCTCCGCATAGAAGATCCTGAGATTGCTGAAGTCAGTTTGATCCGTGATCGACTCGGCCTTGAAATGGAAGACGTGCGGTCCAGCTACCGATGCAGTTGTTCCAATTAAATAGGCTGCATTATTTAATGGAGCAAAACCCGGCGGTAAAGGCGGCATTGTGCTCAAATCGTAAGGACCGAATATCGTCGAACCGGTTTCATATACGGTGCCGAAATCAACGGAGACGGGTCCGTCTTGAGTAGTTTGAGGGTCGTTTGAATTGCTGGAAGAGCGCTCTATTGAACTCGTGGTTGACGCATTAATTATTTGTGGCGTAAACCACGCTGTATGCCAGAAAAATTTGTCATGGGGCGCAAATCCGGTCGGCACATACCATAAAACAACATCATAAGGCTGATTTACTCCTTCAGTCGGATTTCGCAACCAGTCCTTTTGATTAAGTACGGTTCTTCCCGCGTAATCATCCGGATGCTCATCCCCCTTATACGGATTCACTTGAATGTCAACAGCCTGATCACTGCCTGGCGGAAGAAGAGGCGCGCCGTTTCGAAAATTGGGTCCTGAGAAAAAGCTAGACCAACGCCAGTGAAAATGAACACACTCCGGACATCCAGCGACACGTGGCATCTCAAGAGGCATTGGGCCGGCTGGCGTCCACATCACGGCTACGCCTGGCGTGGACACGCGTGTCTTATTGTTCGTCTGATGAAAATTGTCTACCGGGTTAATTTTTGGAATTTTCGTTGGGCTGACGGTACTGTTAACAAAAATCTGAGACCACCAGGAATTCATTAGAGGATTGAAAGCGGCCTTGAACGGAACAAACGTGCTGATCATGTCTCTGGGGTCATCCGCATCCTGGGTTAGAGCAACGGTGTTGCCGGTCGTGTCAGTGTTCTGAAAGTGAAGTCGAATTGGCATATTCAGAGAACTCAGAGCTTCTCCTGGGCCTCCCGCGAAGTTGTACTCCATCATTGGCCGAAACTTGTTACACGGAACGGTATCGCTTGGCTCGCACGGGCCCTGTAAGTCATTGGGACTGGCTCCGGTGCGATAGAATTCGTATTGCTGTGAGACGAGGAGACAGGCTTTCGGAGTGCCGGGGATATGATCGATTGCATACAACGCGAAGACGCTTAGCTTATTAGCTGTAGGATTTTGTCCGTAGTCGATCAGACGACTGCGGATTCCGGTTGCAGCAGCACTCCGGGTGAGTTCTCCACGACTCGGCCCAAAGGATGTTCCTTTTTTTTGGGTTGTGATCTTGAAATATGGCACACTCATTTGCTTTGCCATTCTCTTCCCATTCAAATACACCTCGCTTATTACGAGCCCGTCCTTCTGACTGTAGCCGTAATTCATTGTCCAGCCTTGGTAGCCGGTACTTGCGGCCGTCGGCGCGTCGGTTTTCGTAGGATGAGCGCGCTGGTTGCAAGCGTTGACGATCGGTGAACCGGTGGCAGGATTTGAGTCATTGCTTGTTCCGATATTATTTACGGCGTCGATCAAATAGGTGTACTTGATCTCACTATCGTCCGCACTCTGATCTTCATAAAAGCACCGCCCGTTGACTGGCTCACATAATACGGACGAATCGATTTGAGAAAACGTCGTATCGTTTTCTGGTGCTGCGGACGAGCCAGATCCTGCCTGAGTTGTATTGCGTTTGATAACGTACGAAGCTGCATTAGCAGATGGAACCCACGACAGGATCATCTCATTCTCGTCTGGAGTTGCCTTAACATCTGTCGGTGGTGATGGCGGCGTTGGAGAAGGCGTCGGTGTGGGGGTCGGCGAAGGCGGCGGCGGCGGCACCGTAAAGCTGAAATTATCAAACGCTAGGCCTCTCCTATCCGCTATCTGGCTGATTACTATTCGTGACACGTTAGAGTAAGAGCTAATTCCGGTATACCAGATCGGAGAAAAAGGGCTGGCGTTACCAAAGACTGGTTCAGCCGCGGACCAGTGTCCACTTTGGTAAATATCAACTTTCGCAATTCCTCCGAGGCTGTCAGACGCAAGGACATGAAAGGCTAGATCATTGACAGGCTGCGGAAAGTCGATGATCAGAGGTGCGAAGTGATCGTAAGGCGGAATTCCGTCAATCCACCAACCATTCACATAGGCTCTACTGATGTTCGGCAAACTCGAACCATAATTCTGCGGAGTGGTAAGCACATAGTGCGCCGAGTCAGACGAGAAAATCGCGTCCGGATATTGGTTAGTTACAGCCGTATAAAAAGGAAGCTCACTGAAAGTAATTAGTACCTGCCTTCCCGCCGAAGAAGGATTGGCATTCGCCACCGACGATTGCATGTTTACCGGCGGTCCCGTTTCCGCTGCCGAACTTCCAGGCATGGATTGCGTCTGGCTTTGTGCATGGGTTCGCCATGAAAAATGACGGTCGAAAACCGGCAACACAAATGCGGCTGCGACGATAATTAAGATCATCGCAATGACCAATCCTCGCATGGATTTCTGTTGATTGGTTGGCTCGCGATCGGTAAGCTTTTGGCTAGTAGACATGGCTCTCCTCCGTGCACACTGAGGTCCGCCACCCTCTTATCGGGTGCGCAGCCCGTTCCCATTTTGGTTGGCCATTGCTGGCTCCTGAGGTTGAGCCTCTGCTGTCGTGTGCGGTAGGATGAGCTTGCTAAGGAGCGCATCCTTTGCACACTGTGCAGAGGCTGTTGTTTCGCGACCCCGTCAGTCCCTACCAGGATTGACGGGGTTTTTTACAATTCCTTCACCCTTCTATCTAGCCATATTGACGGGTCTCGCTGTGTTCGGTAGAAGGGCGTTGCATATTGCAATTAATGCCGTGATAACCGTTATGACCAAATCTGCCACAATTGCGTTTCGGCCCCAAGGATCTTGAACGAGCACGTACGCCAGACCCACATTTAGAACGACGAGAATCACATTCCCAATACTGCCCATCAACACGACTATCACACCCCACTCATTACGCCGGAGTATTTGCAGGTAAGATCCGATACCGATTACTAATCCGGGAAGGGCGAGAATCATGAAGACCCTGAAATCAGTTACTGGCCTAATCGGCTGACCAACAGACAACGCTTTAGTAAGAATCCGAAAAAAGAGAAATAGCCCAAGGCCCATGGCAATGATTCCGCCAATTAGTTGGAGGACGCGAGAAAACGTAACCGTCAATTCTATGAATCTACCTGGCATTCCTTTTTGCTCGCTTCTATCGGCAAGTAATCAATTGATCTTCTCGATCAACGCACTAAGGCTTCGCGCCTTGCTTGCCGACACCAACCTTTACGGGCTCCGACTTACTGCTAGCTCCGAGTTCGTCTGTGGCAACGGCAGTCAGTGAATGAACTCCATCCGGTAGCTGCCGCCAAGTAATCATGAATCGTTCTGTGCCTACATTATTAGCGGTTCCGATCAAGACGCCGTTCGAGTAGAAATCCACTTTCATTATTGAGCCATCGGTTGCAATAGCTTTCGCCGTTACGTTGATGTTGTATAAGGAGGGAAATGACGCTCCTTCGGATGGCTTAATAATTGTTACGACGGGAGGTTTCGTAACCGTGACATTAACTGGAGTCGATGTTGTAGTGACTCCGGATGCGTCCGTCGCGATAGCAACTATCGAATAGAGGGCGCGCTGAATCTTATTGAGTTCCAGCTTATATTCGTTCTCGCCGGAACGCGCCGCCTCACCGAGAAGCCCACCGTTCGCAAATACCTCGACCTTATTGATTAGACCAGAGGGATGACTTGCCTGAATGACCACGACAAGATCCGAACCCGGTGAGATTAGAGATCTCGCGGTCGGACTCAAAATCTTAACCAAGGCCGCGCCGTTGACAATGATGTTTGCCGCATTAGAACTATTTTGTCGACCTTGGTTATCGGTAGCCACGGCGACGATTGAGTGAGCGCCAAAAGTGACATTACGCGCGGTGAAATTAATGCGACCATCAGCCGACGGTATCGCTGAATTGATCAGGCTACCATTATCAAAGAGCTCAACCTTAGCAACAGTTCCATCTGGGTCGCTGGCTGTTGCGTTAACTGTAATGTTCGCAGGTCCAACAAAAAGAGCACCAGTTTTGGGATCATCAATCTTGATTGAGGGCGGGAGGTTTGGATCAGGCAAAAGCAAGGTAGTCTCTGTGACCCTGTTGTTATCAGCATTCGAATCCTTTTCCTTCGCGGCGGCCCAGGCACCGTTTGCAGTGGTCTGGCCTTCAGGTGGAAATCTCCCGCTACCCTCACCGGGTTTCACCAAGATGACGATAGTTGCCGATGCGCCAACTGCTATAGTCCCAAGTTTGCAGTAAAGGCTGCCCATTTTTTCTTTGCACGATCCTTGATTCGTGGTTGCGGAGACAAACACTCCTTCGTGAGGGAGAGCATCAACCAACCCTACTTCGGTAGCTGTTTGCGGCCCTCTGTTCAGCACTTTGACTGTATAAGTAAAATTGTTAGGCGAAACCACCGGATCAGACGAGTCGTCACAGGTAACAACGAGATCCGCAACATCGGTTTTGACGGGATTCTTTTGTATCAGTTTGCCGATCACAAAAACACCAAGGTCGTCACTTCTTGCATTGACGGTCCTCGCTGCGAAGTTCGGTGCTGGCTCTTCTGGCGGAAGTATTGTCGCATCGATCCACATCGGACTGTCTGGATCGAAAGTGTCCGGTTGCGCATGGAAAACTCTCAGATTATCAAAGACTTCTTTATCGTTGATTGATGGCGTTTTGAAATGCGTTACGTGTGGAGGTCCTACTACCGCCTTTGTTGCTATCAAATAAGCCTTGTCGTCAAGTGGGGCATACCCGGCTGGTAAAGCAGGAAGACTACCAAGATCGTAAGGCGTTATTTTGATGGAACCGGTTTCGTAAACACTTCCGTATGTCACCGAAATGGGGCCATCTTGAGGTGAGGCAGTCGCCAACGACGTAGCCCTTAATCCAAAAGCTAGTGTCTGGCTGAGGAAAGCGATTGCTACTACTGTTCTGAATAACGCCAGCATGCTTCTTGCCTCTAGGTGTTGGCGAAACTCTCTTCTGTTTCGTTGACGTGGAAGACGTAAGGTTAATCGCGTCTCATACGCTTGATTAGAACACACATCATACTCCCAGTTCCGGTCGCGTCAAGCTACTTCGTCATAATGCACTAACGTATTCGTTGTGAACGCGTTGATCGAACTTGCAACTATCGAACTTACGTTTTTCGCAGGAATCGATCGATAGTCTTCACGGCCAAGTTCTTATGATCGACAAAACTGTTTTGCCAGCTTGGACCCGACAACTGCGATAGCGAGCGAGTCTTCGCGTGATCTCGGCGCACGGCCATCCCATTGACCAAGTGCATCACCGCTATTGACCCGCTCGCTACCATCCCGAAATCCCGATCCTTTGCAGTCTGAAAGCTTCTTAAATGAACGTGATACCAAACTGACCCTACTCGGCGCGCTCCTTGCGCTGTTTCAATAATCTATCTATCGTCGAAGATAGTTCATCGACCCCCTTTGGTTTACGCAGGAAGGCCTTGACTCCCGCGCGCCAGGCTTCCGCTTCGCAATCGTCGCCTGCCAGCATAATGACCGGCGTCTGCCTACGGCGGGGCATAGCTTGTAGCCGAAGCACCAATTCCAAACCACTTAGACCCGGCAGGTCGTTGTCCACAATTATTAGGTCGTAAGGAGTCTTGCTCCTTAATATTTCAAGAGCCGTGGTTCCACTAAGACATGAATCCACGTGCACACCTTCGGCACCAAGCACGTCTTGGATCAAACCCGAGACGGCCTTGTTGTCTTCAACATGCAGGATCGAGATTTGAGAGGGTGCTGGTTTGGCCGTCTCTGTCGATATCTTCTTCTTGCTGGACTTGGTCTGCGAAAACAGATGTCGCCTTCTCTTGCGAATTGTGGATCGTGCGTTTAGCAAGTCCGTGTGTCGACTATTAAGCAACGAGATCAGGCTCTGATGATGTTTGAAGCCAAGCAAGTGCGCTGCTTTCGTCACGGAACCGCCTGCGTCGCGAAGCGCGCGCTCGATCACAGTTCTCTCGCTTTCCTTTACATGTTGTTTCAGCGAGAAGCCTTGCCAAGTTTCTTCTTCGGCCTTTTCATCCCGTAGTTCCAACTGCCCCAGAGTATCGAGCAGGGCATCCGCACAATTAATTAATCGTTGGCCAGTTTCTGGGTGCTGCGAAGACTTCAATAGGTCGATTGCCGATCGGTAGATTGTTATCAGTTCCTTCGCTGAAATCTTGTCACCAAATTCTTCAATGATACTTAACTTCGCGCGACCAGCGCCTTCCAAATCACCGGCCGTCTCCGCCACTTCGATTGCGTGCTCCAACATTGCCTTCGCGCGACCATGATTACCCAACCGCGCGAGCGCTACACCTTGCGTCGTGAGTCCTTCGGCAAGAAGAGCTTGCTGCCCACCTCTCTCCAAGACTCTCACAGCGTGTCGCGCGATCCGCTCGGCTTCCGCAGCGTAACCCTGAGCCAGCAACGTCCGCGCCCGAGTATCGTCAACTTGAGCAGCGGTGGCGGCGTCCTTCAGCTTAAGAAAGAGATGACTCGCGACGTTGAGATGTTTTTGTGCTTGGCCATATCGCTCAGCCTTAAAGAAAAGACAACCTAGGTTCAATTCTACGCGGGCGAGAGCAAGTTCGTTTCCGGCCTGCTCATAATGGAAACTTGACGCTGCGTATTCGATCAGCGCGCGGTCTAAATAGTCCTCCCTGTTTTCGGGAGCAGATAATCGCTTAAGAACCAAGCCACATTCGAAATGATAACTTCCTTTGAGAGCGTGATCTTCACTTTGCTCTACCAATGGAGAGGCTTCCTCATAGATCTCCAATGCCTTCCTGAGTCTTCGGTCCCAAACTTCCACGATGCCGGCTCGAATTAAGAGAATCGCTCTCAACTCGTCATTGCTCTCGGGCAAGAGATGAAGCGCAGTCCGCAATTGAACACGTGCCTCATCATAAGAACCCTCTCTCCAATAACACAACGCAAGATCACCGCGCGCTTCTGCCGCTTTTGCAAGACTTCGTAGACGCTCAAATATCTCGACACTTGTGGTAAGTAGGTCCTTCGCTTTTTCTTGCCCGCCCGCGGTCTGATTGGTACTTCCGAGCCATCCGGCTATCGCTCCGATTCGCAGCAATACTTCCGCCTGCTGCATATCATCAAGGCCTGAAAGGTTTGGTATCTGGTTTCGATCCGGCCAAAACTCGGCGAGTGCCTCGTAGGCCAACTCATACTTGCCGACCTTTTCAAGCTGTTTCGCCACGCTGCACGTTAGGGCGGCTCTCTCGGTCAGAGTAAGACTCGAATTCTGCGTCTTAAGGGCGGTTAATTGGGCCTCGAAGTTCATGTGAGGTCTGCCTTTCGATGTCAATGATAAACTCTTTGCGCAACGAAGCCCGCCGCGCTTGCCTGAGTGACGATAAATTGGCGGCGGTGAAACACGCTTCGTCTTGACCGTTTAGAAGAAATAGCAAATCGAATCCCAATCTGGAGAGGTGAAACATGAAGAACCTAAAACTGCTGGGTATCTCAGTTACCTTGCTCGGTGTTCTCTCGATGACTGCTTTCGCTGGCGATACAAGTTCACCGCCCTGCGTGCCCGGCGACACAAGTTCGCCGCCGTGTGCCGAGGCTCAAGTAATACCGGACGACTTTGTAGATCCAGGTGCCACGAATTCTCCTCCCGCTTCTAACTCGGGAGCTGAGTACTTAATAGCCGAGGCGGCCACGGATCTCCTGCAAAGCGTGCTGTTGCTGTTCTAAGCAACACTGAACTTGGCTAAGAGTCTTCGCTTGCCAATGAGAACTTCTTGATTGGCAAGACTGTGGTAGTGTGTCTTCTTGTTCGCTCTGGCCTGCGCTAGAAGCCTTATCTCCTTGAGTTGCGCAGAATAACCCCCAAGACTAAATTCGCGCAAGCCCCCTGTGATAAAAAACAGGCAACATATTGCGCCGTCTTGGATTAATCTAATTTGCCATATCTACGACAAGGCTATTTCGACCCGCTCTTACGTTCGAACGAATCCGGTGAAAAGTACACATATAATGATTGAGTCTGTTATTCTGTGCTCCTCGAATTATTCTGAGAAGCCTTTCGCAGCTTATGAGTAGGGCGGCACGACATCATTACTGATGTGCGTCGCCACGGAGCCATCAACACTACATCTCCGGGCGCAACGACTTCCTTATATCACACTAGGAACAATCGTTTCTAGGCTTGGCCATTGTTACAGCGGCGATCTACCGCCATCAGGAGGCAACTTCTGATGGGCAAAGAGCGACCGAAACGGTTAGGCGAAAAATTGGGGCTTATTCGAAAGCAGCTTGAACTATCTCAGAATGAGATGGTTCGGCGTTTGGGATTAAGTGGCAAACTCACACGCGAGGAAGTTTCAGCGTATGAGCGCGGCGTCCGAGAACCTTCGCTTCCGACTCTATCGCGATATGCTGATGTCGCACGAGTCTGGATAGATGTGCTTGTTGATGACGACTTGGACTTGCCCAAGGAAACTCCCAGTGCAACCAAGAGTGAAGGAATTAGACGCCGTGCAGCAAAGAGCAAGAAGAGCTAATAGCGAGTCTTCTGACCCGAACATACATGGCTCAACGTAAGCTCAAGAATACGCCGGGAGTTCGGAAAGCGAAACTTCCGCAGTTTATCCCGCCCCAACTCGCTACCCTGGTAAAAGAACCTTCATCCGGCGATGAATGGCTCCATGAACTAGAGTTCGATGGCTACCGAATGCTATGCCGCATCGATCGCGGTCGTGTCAGCATCTGGAGCACTCCATTCAATTCGCTGGGCATACAACGACTGTAAACGGATTAAGCTGCAGTACCGTCACGGCGTACATTGCCCAACTCGAACAAGACAAGTACACCGCCGCCACCATAAGACGAAGGATCGTAACCTTAAGATTATTTTGCGATTTCTGGACTCAAAAAGGAGAGTTGAAAGAGTCGCCCTTTTGGCGATTAAAGTTCAGGCAGCCCGAACCCCGCACTCCGGATCCTATAGAAACCCCGCAACTGCGGAAGCCGCTTTCACACGCAATACAATCGATTCGAGTTTTAGCGAACCAAACGGGCTCTGATACGCTCGATCCCAAACGATTGCGCGCTTCTCGAGATCTCGCAATCCTCGCCTTTCTAATCGCTACCGGCATGCGGCCGTCAGAAATGCGCGCGCTTTCGACAAAAGACGTTCTCGCCACGAACGCCGTACGAATCAAAGGGCGTTACGGACAACGTATCGTTCCTTTCAGCAAACGTTACCAGTATGTCTCGTGACATAGCCCGCCGGCTTGAAGAAGCCGGACGCCAACGCTACTAAAACAAACTCTCATGACTCCTGAAGTCGCACTAAATACTTCGCGGGAAACACCGCCGCCAATCGCTCCGTCGCCGCCGCGAAAGAAACGCGGTCTGCCTCCAGAATACGTTGATATTGAACGTAATCTACAGCTTGCGTACGTGCGTTACAAAGATGAGGAACTTGGACACTACTGGGTGTACTTTCCAAAGAAGGCAACTAATCTAACAGCTCGCATCTATCCTCATTTGGATCGTCAACGAATCAGAGTAACAGTCTTTGAACAAGACCCTTCTGATCGCAAAGACCCGACAAAAGGAAAGCGCATTAAGCCGTGGACGGTTCACATTGACACGACTCGTCACGACTGGACAGAGGCGCTCGCCAAATTCGCCGGTCGCGCTCAGACCCAAGCGGAAAAACAGCCCAGGTGTTCTTGCGAGAGTTTCCTTTTACTCCGTGAGAGAGGCAGAGATAAGCATCAGTTTTTTGGGTGCGGTAGATATCCGAACTGCACTCAGACAGCAAGTATAGGCAAGTTCGAAATAACCATGGACAAGCCTTATTGCTACACACGCGCACCTCGCGACGGCAAATCCTCCGAGGACAACCGAAATGGCAATCACAGCACCACCAAAACCCAAACCCCTGGGTAGCAACGCTTCCCAAGTTGCCGCCAAACGGTACTCCACAAAAGACGCGAGCGGTCAGGCCACAGAAGACTGGGACGCGATCGTAGGCAATTAATAATAAGGACATTTCCTGCGGCACACCACAATGTCAACACGAAATGGAAACGAACACATCGAACCAACTGCAGATTAGCCCGACTCTTGAGCGCAAGCGAGCGAAGTACACCGTTGAAGATGTACAGCAGCTTCTTGGGGGCATCTCCCGCTCTACAGTCATGCGTGAGATCCGACGTAAACGATTGGCGTGTTACCGCGCACGTCGAACGTTGCGCTTCTCTGAAGAACACATCACGAACTATTTCGAAAGAGTTCAGCAAGGGGTAAGATGAAGCGAAAACGGAACGCCTTAGTCCTTACCTATTCCGAGCTTCGTAAGCAACAGCCGCCTGCAGTATCACTTCGTGAATCGGATGAACTTCCTGAACTAGTTGATGATATTGAGATATGGTCAGCGCTTGCGCACCATCGGACAGGGCACGCTCGGGCTCATTGTGAACCTCGACGATGAGTCCATCGGCACCTACCGCCACTCCCGCGCACGCCAACGGAGTGACCATGTAGTTCTTTCCTGTTCCATGCGACGGATCCACGAGCACCGGTAGATGCGAGATGCGACGAATCGCAGGAACTGACGCGAGATCGAGTGTGTTGCGTGTGTGCTGGGCGAAGGTACGCACGCCCCGCTCGCAGAGTACAACCTGCGTGTTGCCTTCAGTCATAATGTATTCAGCCGCAAGCAACCACTCGTCTAAGGTCGCGGATAACCCGCGCTTCAGCAAGACCGGCAAATGCGATCTCCCGACTCGCCTTAACAGCGAAAAATTCTGCATATTTCGCGCGCCGATTTGAATCACATCGCAATACCGCTCAACGAGGTCCACACCCGGTTCATCTAAAGCCTCTGTCACAATCTTCAAACCATAGGTCTCACGCACCTCCACAAGAATCTTCAATCCATCTTCGCCCAGACCTTGAAACGCATATGGAGAGGTTCTTGGCTTGAATGCGCCACCGCGGAAGAAGCGAGCTTTGCTGCGTTGCACTGCCTCGGCGATCGTAAGCGCCTGCGTACGACTTTCAATCGCGCATGGGCCCGCGATAATTGTCAATTCATCCCCACCAATGGTGGCATCACCAACCGGAATTACAGTCTTGTCAGGGTGCCTCTCTCGCATGACGAGCTTGTACGGTTTGGTGACCGCTATCGCTCTCTCTACGGCAGGAAGGGTTTCAAAGTGTGAGCTATCAACTGCATCCTGGTTACCCGTAATGCCTATAGCCGTCCGTGTTGGGCCGGGCATCTTATGTGGCTCGAATCCAAGGTCTCTGACGGCATCACAAACACGCTCGATCTGAGCGTCCGTCGCGTTAGCTTTCATTACGATTAGCATGGTTTTGTCCCCTGTGCGCTTAACAAAGTTTAGAGTGTCTCGATCAACGTAGCTCCGAATTGGCCCACGCTACTTTCAATTCCATTGGTCCAAGTCCGCGATTGACTAGCAATAAAGACAACAACACCCACCTGATTGAAATCATGGTGGGCGTGCCGAGTCTCGTAACAGTCAGCCTGGTTGACACCCCCCTCTCATGGCCAAGACCAACGCCAACAGGGCGCTGCGAATTCGCTTCCAGAGAGTAGTTTGATGCCAGCAAGTACGATCATGAACGTTGGAATTCTAATCGTCGAATTGGGCCTCGTCAAGCCCATGGTGCCGATTGAATACCGCAAAGCGACCGAGGACTCGCTATACTGGCCTTGTTTGAATTGAGGGTCGATGGCAACGGTGGAGCCAACAAGAAGATGACCAGTTCAGTAAGAATGGCGTCGCCGCCCGACGCTGAAGAAATCACGGCTCTAATCAACAACGCCTTTCGAATTGCCGAAGAGTTCTTCAATGAGACGGATCGTATCAGTATGGAGAGCGTGAACGACCTTTTCAGAACGGGTACGTTCATGCTGGGTGAAGCCGAAAGCGTTGTCGCGGCCTGCGTTTACGTCGAGCTTCGTGGTGACCGCGCCTATCTTGGTCTGTTGGCAGTTGATCCTGCACGCCAGCACGCCGGCTTGGGATCTCTACTTATGGATGCGGCCGAAGAATATGGACGAAGAATGGGCTGCCGCTTTATGGACATCAATGTGGTCAACCTTCGGGACGAACTGTTTGGCTTCTACCGCGGACGAGGCTATGTCGAAACCGGAACTAGTCCCTTTCCATCGGACATCAAAACAAAGCTGCCCTGCCATTTCATCGAGTTAACAAAGCCGCTGGCCACATGATCCCTGATGTATGAAGGTCCGATCAAGAAATCGACAAAACTATTAATCTTAGCAGCGACCAGAATCTTGAGCGGAATCGGATATCCCTCTTCAGATTTGTCGGTCACACTCGCATCGTGTTTCATAACTCGTCTCGCTACGCGCTAACATTGGGCATAGTTATAGAGAATGTCGACGTGGGATTTTTCGCAGTCGACTAATCCGCCTACCTTCTCGTTACCCTCAATGACAAAGTATTCATTCGCACTGTGGTGCCGCCCTCCATGGCCCAAGCCACCCAGACACATGGGCAGACTTAGCGGAGGTCGATTGAATAAGTATTTTGGTTCACTGCCTACTGAATGTGGTCTGATTCGAACCGGAATGTTGTGTTTTCTGTATACCTCTAAGACCGCTTGAACCACCGGCTCGTTAACATTTGTCTTGGACCAGGTATAACCCGCGTAGTTCCGGCTTGCTAGTCGCCCGCTTTCCGGGGCGCGGATGGTAATATCGGCAAACCCATGGTTATTCAAATGATCTCGCACTTGCGCCATCACGGTCTCGGGCTCTTGATCGGGAACTAGCCTAATGTTTACTTTGCAAATTGCTTTGTGGGGAATAACGGTCTTGGCGCCGGGACCGGAATACCCGCTCGTAATACCGTTGATGTTCAGGTTATTGCCGTAGAAGAGACGGTAGGTTAGGTCCTCTCGGGTTAGCCCGGACCACTGGATCACGTCATTCTCCTCCGCGAACTCCTTCAAGAAGTCCCGATCGTCAACGAGATCTCTGATTAAGTCCAAGTCTGCAGGCCAAGGATGGATATCTTCGCCCAATCCCTTTATTGCTGGCGTCAATCCGTCGGAGCCAAAGAAAGAGGCAATCGCTTGCGCAAGGTGAACGGCTGGATTATGCAGGATCGGTCGGAGACTCGCATGCACGTCGCGTCGCGCGCCTTTTCCCCAGATTTCACTCGAACACTCCAACTCAAAATAGACGTTGCCTTTGTAACCAAGCGAAACATTCACAACGCCCTCTTGGTTCTGCGCCGCTTCCAGATCCAAAACAGCGTTTGCCTGCTTTAATCGATCAACGTAGGGATCGATAACCTGCTTAAGATGCGGACTCCCCAGCTCCTCTTCGCCCTCGGCAACGAACATGATGTTGACTGGAGGTTTGCCGGCTACCGCGATGATCGATTCAAGAGCGTTAAGCCACGCTCGATACGGTCCTTTGCTGTTGTAAGCCCCGCGAGCGACCATTACGCGTGGAAAATTGGCAAGGCCAATTGACGAGCCAAGTACGATTTGCGCGTCGAAAGGAGGCATCACCCAATCGTCCTCGGCTTCGACCGGCATCGTGTCGTACATGCAGTAATTGACGATTGTCTTTTCAGCGCCGGCATCATAGAAGGCCCACACACCGGGGTGACCATCGGTTTCTACAATCTCAGCTTCGGCACAGCCTAGCTTTGCGTAATAGCTTCTGAGCAGTTCAGCGCACGAACGCATGTCGTCAGCCTCACCAGCGCTGACGCTGGGCTGGCGCAGAAACTCCTGCAGCTTAGCAACGTGCTCGGCTTGGTGGGTGTCGATGTAATCGTAGATGGCGCGGAGATCGGGCATAACAGAAGTATCGGTCTTAGTCTTGCCTACGACTGACGTGTTTCCTAATCAGCCTGATCGAATTGATGTTGAGAGACCAAAAATGTGTTACCCAGATTTCGTCTTCAGCGTCATTCCATTTCATTCGGCCTTTGTCGCAGAGACGGGTAATTTGCTCGCACATTTCATAGACGATAAAACCGAATAAGAATAATCCTACGTAGTCTTTCCATCTTTTTAGATAGCCGACCAGTTGTCTTTGCATCTTTGATGCTTGAGGATCGTCCTCAAGCTCCGTACGGCGAGTTGATCTCAGATAATTCTTTGTTATTCGTTTTATGTCTGGTATGGCGTTCACGCGATATTTGTTTTTCTGGCGGAAGGTATCGAGATCGGGCTTAAACATGATGCGCAGCACTTGTGTAAGTTCATTCTCGGGTTGTTGTTTCGCTGAATTGAAGAAGACGCCTTCAACCTCATACATTGAGTACCCGAACATCACGGGCGGGAACGCTTTAATGTTAGCAGGATCATCCAAAAGACGGACTTCTTCCATATCCTCCAGCATGACTCTAATCCGTTTTAGTTTGCTTTTGGAACGAAAGTGCTTTTGCACGTTCTTTATTTGAAAACCTTTAACGAGCGTGTCATACAGCGTTCCTTGAAAGCTCGGTTTCTTCGGTAGATATATCTCTACGAAGATGCCGGCTTCGCCGCTGCGGAATTTGTAAGGTTGTGGCAGGGGAGGCTTCATGGGGAAATGTTACCGTAGCGCAGACTGTTGTATTAACTTCTCAAGATCCGCGACGCTCTTTATTGGAACGGCCTCACGCCACAAGGTTCTAAAATGCTCCTCAATGCTGTCGGTAAAACCGCGGTGTGTGACGCGTAATGCTTTGGGATCATCACTCGGAGATCGTTCTCCTCCGCCTATGTAAACATCGCTGTTATTCACGATCATTAAGTTAATCATTGGCACGTAGACATCAGACGGGACGTATACCGAAAGAAAGAATCTCGGACATCCAGCGAACTCGGACAACATTTGACGAGCCCAAACCACGTGCTCTTGGTTTCTAATAATCAAAATCCGACGGACGCGGATTTTTCCTTCGACGATTACGCGCGCGAAGTTTTCATAATAACCCCAGCTATCCGCGTCCTGAGCACTAGGAGCTGACAAGCCGAAGTGAGTGACGTCGATCTGGGTTGCTCCCTCAACTTGCCTCATCGCGTAGTCGAAGAAATCTTTGCGCGTCTCGAATAATTGAATGTCGGCTGCCAGTAGTGAACGGCGAAGCAGGGATTCAATGGTGTCTAATTTGTGCCCCCGTTCAAATACTACATAACCCATAACCAAGCTGAGTATGAACAAGGTGACACTAGGAATTGAAATATCATTTAGCAACGAAATCTTATTGAGTACACCAGTCATCGAAGACACTGAGAGGACGACTCCCGTAACTATGCAAGCCCAAACAATGTAGTATTGAGCTTTCTTAACAAGTTTATTTGTCTCGGGATCGATCATCCGAATCTTCAGAGCAGGTAGCTACTTGGGTTTTCTCGAACAATTCAGTTTGGCAGGGGTACCAGGACTCGAACCCGGACCGTCGGTTTTGGAGACCGCTATGCTAGCCATTAACACCATACCCCCGTTTCATTTGGTTGTGCTCCGTAAGTTAACTTTGCTAACCGGGTTTTTATGAGCGCCAACACATCATTAAGGTTACGCGCGACTTCGAAATAGCAAACGTCTCATATCGGCCATAACATGAGCAGGTATTTCCGGTAAATAAGCGCGCGGTATCATGTAGGTTGAAACTCGATCGAGCTCAGGAAACAGCCTATAAGCTCGAGTACCAGCAAGATAACGATACCCGTAGACTTCCTCTTTTTTCTTGTTTTCGGCGACGTCAACTCCGCTGTCCGCACCCGCGACGGGTTTATCGCCTTCTTTGTCGCTCTTCTGTTGTCCGTCACGCGTGGCCGGATCATAGGCTGCCGTGCCCGATTTTTTCCCGATCATCCTCATGACCATCGATGCATGCCAGTCTCGCCAAACACAAAACAGTTCGTCGATCTCCTTCAAGCTCTCGAGCAGACGGTGCGGTTGTTGGAGAATTGGCTCATCCCGATAAAGATGGATAAAAAGGGCGGCGAGAAACGCTGTGTGACATAATTCCTTACGTCCGTCCAATCCTGACTCCTTCACTATGTCTTCAAGAAATTCCTCATACGGAGTTTGCTTACGGCCTTTATCAGGCTGACGCTTAAAAATTTCCCTCATGCCCATGATCGCATCACGGTCTGAAGAACCCAGCTTGCGCATTTTCTGCGGCGTGTTTTTTTTCTTCTCTTCGTTCTCGATCCATATTCCCTGTCTCGTTGTCTTAATAAATGGTGTGCGCGCAAGCCACCTGTTTACATGATCGAAAAGGGAGTCGCTGCTATTTGCTTTCACCAGCTTTCTGCGCAGATCCTGTGCAAAACGGTTGCGAACATATTTGTTTCGCGTCGCTTTTAGATAATGATGCTGCTGGAATTCCTCCGTCCGTCCTTGATCGAGTTTCAGTCCAAATTTAACTTCCATGACTCGGAACTGCAGACTGTGGTACCCGGAAGCCGGGGTCAACTTATCTCTGAAATCAAGGAAGTCCAACGGAGTTAGGGTTTCCATCACCCGCACTTGCGCAACAAGTAACTTAAATATTTCAGCGATCCGATTAAGCCTCAACACAATTTCAGCCACTTCTTTTTCAGGAATACCTGTCGGCTCCCCGGTTTTTTCATCGGGTACTTCGCCGTCACGAAATTTCTCCATTACCGAATCTAGCTCAGTAAGAATCGCCTTAAACCACAGTTCGTAGACCTGGTGGATAATGATGAAAAATGTTTCGTGGTGAAATTTGGTTTTCCGCCGTTGCAGATCGGTAAGTTCACCGACTCGGATGTAATCGTAATACCTGGTTTTATCCAGTTTGGCTGTGGATGAGGATTTCATATGTTCACCTTTCTTTTGCAGCGTAGAAAGAAACCTGGTGGCTAGACTCTTTCCGGTAAACCCGTAACGGCTCGCACTTCTTTTAAAGTCTCGCGTGCAATCGCTCTCGCTCGTTCGGACATCTCGCGAACGCTGGTGGTGACCTTGGCCGCGTCTTGAGACAATTCGTCCCGGCGTGCGCGCAAGCTCGAAGTCAATTCAACTAATGCATTCGCGGTAACTTCCTTCAGTTTGCTGTATTGGCGGTTGCCGGCGTCGTAGTCCTTTCGCAGAGCCGCTGCGTCGTCGGTCTTGCCGCAGGCGGCGAGTATCTCAAAGAGATTCGTAACCCCAGGACTCATCTCAGCGCCAGCAGGTAAATCACCGCTGTCAGTGACTGCTGATTTGATCTTGGCACGAATACTTTTTTCTTCTTCAAACAAACCGATATAGTGGCGGTCGCCTGCGCTCTTGCTCATCTTCTTCGTCGGATCGACCAGCGACATGATTTTCGGCGTCTCTGTAAAGAGTGGTGCCGGTTCCGGAAACAGGTCGGTTTTGAATTGACCGTTGAAACGGCGCGCGATGTCGCGCGACAGTTCCAGATGTTGCTCCTGATCTTTTCCCACGGGGACATACTTCGCGCGATAAATCAGGATGTCCGCAGCTTGTAACACCGGATAGGTAAAAAGTCCGGCAGAGACAAATTGCGAACCCTTCAGAACTTCAGACTTGTCTTTGAACTGAGTCATTCGGCTCAACTCTCCATAAGGACAGATACAGCCGAGAATCCAACACAGTTCGCTATGTTCCGGCACCAGTGATTGGATGAAGAGAATGGTTCTTTGCGGATCGATACCGCAGGCCAATAGCTCGATCGCCATCCTGGCGGTATTTGCTTTTAGCTCCTGCGGATCGTACGGCATTGTGATCGCATGCAGATCTACTATTCCGTAGATGCACTCGTGGCTGTCCTGTAGGGCAACCCAGTTCTTAACCGCTCCAAAATAATTACCGATGTGCATCTCGGCGGTTGGTTGAATGCATGAAAGTACTCGTGAAGGCATATGTTTTGGCTCGCTTCGTTATTTACTCTACGGATAGTCCTAGCTGCTCCCAGTCGGGAAAGATTGATTTCATGAGACCCCAGTCAACACTTCTGCCGGTGACGCGAATGCCCGTGGACTGGTTCTTCAGATGCTCATAGTAGTTACTAAAAAATTGAACCAGGACAGGATCACGAATGCAGATGGTCGGCTGAGTCTTTTTCATGTGATAACCGCCACCGAGACATACTTCCGCTTCATCTATCAACATAATTCCGATTGTTCGCGTTTCCTTTCCAACGCGGATGTCGCGTAAGCAGTATATAAAGAAGTTGTAATTGTTGCCTCCATACTTCTTTAGATCATTCCAAATCCACTTAGCCACCTCAGGATTGGCGGTATCCGAAATGATGCGAGAAAAGGTTTTACCTTTCTTGAGATAGCGGTCGATTACATTTGGATATTCTCGATCTAACGAGGTTCCTGAAGAGATATGTATCACGCGAACTTCTTCTGCACGGTTAAGACGGTGACGAAGGTAATCGTCGAAGTCGTCGCCTGTGCTAAACGTTACATGCGAAGAAACGTTGACATTTTTAATTTCCGTCCGAATCCGGTAAAGCTGATAAAGTGCAACTCCAACAAAAGCGGGATACAACAGATCGGTCGCGTTCGCCAGCGAGCGTTGCCTAATTAGACCCGCTCCGTTTATTACAAATACGGCTCCGGCAATCAACACTACGGTCGCTGATGCACTATCGTCCCATAGCCACTTAATTGCCCGATGAATGTATCTCTTCATGATAACAAGTACTAGCTAATAACCAACGTTGACATCACTGAAGCGCCGAAGCCCCATCCTAATTCTCCTCGGAATAACTCACGCGATTAACGTTCAGATTCCAAAAGGATGTTAGCCAGATTACCTTTTCAATCGGAGCGTCTGCGGTGTCTTGTCTAATCACCTTAAGGCCCTCACAAATCTTGAAAACCACGTAGCCAAACAGAAACAACCCTACGTCATCGAACCATTTCTCGGTATAGTCCAAGATCGCTCGCAGGTTGCCGTTCTTTTCGTTCTTCTTCATTTCCGGATCATCTTTGGCAGTCATTCTCGTTATCAAATCGGGGTAGACGATGTTTTCACCGTACTTGCCACGGCGGTGACCGGAGATCCGTAAGAACTCCTTAACTATGTCCAGCATTTGCTTATGATCAATCTTATTCTCTGCCAGCTCCTTCCGCAGCGCATCCAAATCGGGAAGGAACATGATTCGAATTACTTGTGTCCTCTCTTGCTGAAAGACAGGTCGTGTTCCGCCTTTAACATCGGTAAGAAACACACCATCCACTTCGTACATTGAGTAACCCTGGTAAAAGGGGTTCAACTGTCGAATATTCTCCTCTGAATACGAACGCCACTGCTCATGGTGTTGCAGTACTCGCTTTATCTCGTCGCCTTTTTCTCTTAAGTGCGTTTGCACGTCCGTAAGATTAAACCCGTGCGTCAGCGTTTCATACAGGACGCTCTGATATTCAGCTCGCTTGGGCAAGTAGAGCTCGACAAAGATCCCCGGTTCGGAAAAGCCGCTTGAAACGTACTGAAATGGCGCCGGTGAGGACATAGGTTATTATTCAAACGGAGTTTGGTTAGTGAACTTTCAAATCCTTGAACATGAAATTCAGTGTTTTCGTTCCCCACCTACGGGGAAACATAGTCTAATTCAACAGTGAGTTGCGAAAGCTTGAGCTATTTGCTGAGAGAAACTACTCCTTAAGATGCACAGCAGGCAAGTCTTCAGAAGCAGGCCTAGTCATGCCCACCGCCGTCCCAAGAGTTTTTCTGACGCCAGCAACACAGATTTGCCCCGCTACCCGTAGTCATAATCTTCAACGGATTCCACACATCAACAAAGGTATGATTTGCTCTCCTAACTATGTTGACTGAGGGGTATAAATAGGGGTAAAGTCGGCACCGCCTCTTTGAAACCCGCGATTTTATTAGGGACGCCCGCTTGGCTCAGTGGTAGAGCACTCGCTTCACACGCGAGGGGTCAGAAGTTCGAATCTTCTAGCGGGCACCAATA
>Ga0137403_10000680_pt1 | contig 43836 bp, 45 predicted proteins | sample CZOMad2_1_16fung_FD_122057 | JGI IMG/M metagenome (GOLD analysis project Ga0137403, IMG submission 122057) | Vadose zone soil fungal communities from Angelo Coast Range Reserve, California, USA - CZOMad2_1_16fungal (Hybrid Assembly) | ecosystem: Environmental > Terrestrial > Soil > Vadose zone...
GGAACTTCACCTTGCTCACCACCGTCTGGATCTTCTTGATCGCGATCGGATTGGTGTTGTTGGGAACGTACCCGATCGAGGTGACGACCCGGTCGTTGCTCGCCGCGCCGTCGGCAACGGTCACGATGAAGCCGCCGGCGCCCATGGCGACGTACTGCGATCCGTCGTACGGCGCGGGCACCGGCGACGGCAGCGGATCGGCCAGCGCGCCCGTCGTGACCGGGGCGGTCTCACCCTTCGACAGCGCCCAGATCGCGCGCTCGAGCCCCGACTCGGCGATGGCGCGGGCCTGGGCGTTCATCATCTGATTCATCGCGATGGATGGCTCGCTCACGGTGATGGCCAGGAAGGCGAGCGTGAGGGTCGTGAGCAGGCCGAGCACGATGAGCGCCATGGGCAGCGCGATACCGCTCTCGGACGATCGGCGCCGCGACCCCAGTGAGCCTTTCATGGGTTCCTCGGGCGAATCGGTGATCCATCCCTACTCACGACCCGGTCTTCGGGCCGGTCAGCGGACACTAGCCGACCGACAGCGGATGGTCAAGCGGGCAAGTCGAAGAGCGGGCAAGTCGAAGAGCGTTCACGCGCGCCGGCGCGCGGTTGGCTGGCCTGCGCCACGCCTTGGCGGGAAGGCCGCCGGCTCCGCCGTCGACACGACGGCGGAGCTGGGCGCGGTGCGCTCCTGACGCCACAGCAGCGGCAGCGCGAGCAGCGGCACGAGGCCGATCGCGCCGACGCTGACCATCAGGCGGCCGAGATTCGAGTAATCGTGCTGGGTCACGGCGAAGGCCTCGTTCAGGTACTGCGTGAACAGCTGGCTGGCCGAGAGCGCCAGGTTCATGAGCGAGGCCATGATCGCGAACATCGTGGCCTCGCCGCCCGGCGGCGCGGTCTTGGCGATCAGCACGAGCATCGGCACCATCGCGAGCTGGTTGAGCGGCGCCGAGATCGTCGTGTCGATCAGCGCGAGGCTCCGCGCCGAGATTCCGAGCCACTCGTGCAGCCCGTAGAAGAGCCCGATGTTCGGCAGATAGAGGATGGTGCCGGCCACGATGACCCAGAACAGCGTGAAGCTCACGGGCCGCTGCACGATCGTCCGGCGGAAGACGAGCAGTCCCACGAGGCCCAGCACCGACGAGACCTGGGCCAGTAGACCCAGGAACCGCTCGTCGAAGCCGAGGCGGTCGATGGCCCAGTAGCTGTAGCCCTGGCCCACGTCGGGCGTCGCGCGGAAGACGAAGATCACGAGGGCGGCCGCCAGCACCGCGCGCGTCACGCCCATGCGCGCCAGCAGCAGCGACAGGAGCACCGCCGAGACGACGAGCACGATCTCCTGGGCTCCGGGCACGTCCGACATCTCGAGCGCGACGCCGAACGCCGCGTACCCGAGGCCGACCATCAAGACCAGCCGCGCGCGTCCGCCGCCGAGCACGCCCTCGGCCGCACGCGCCACGGCCGCCGGCGCATCACGCCACCGGGGAATGAACGCGACGCTCAGAGCGACGATGACGGGCAGGGCCATCGCGCATGTGAAGACGCCGCGCGGCCCGATGAGGGCGGCCAGCCAGCCCGAGGGAAGGCCGACCGCGATCCCCCCGGTCAGCGTCGCCACCCGCCCCAGCGTCTGGATCTGGCCGATCTCCTCGTCGTTCCGCGCGATCTCGACGCTGAGCGCGTCGGCGACCACATCCTGGACCATGTAGCCGATCGTGACGAGCAGCGCGGCTGCGAGGTAGGCGGGCTTCGTCCGCACCGTCGTCGCCAGCGCCGCGTAGCCGGCGAGCGAGCACAGCGCCCCGAGAATCAGGTAGGCGCCGCGACGGCTGCCGAAGATCGGGCGCACGTCGGAGGCGACGCCGACGACCATCTTCATGGTCCAGGGCAAGCCGAGCCAGAAGGCGATCCCCGCCGCCTCCGCCGGGGTCAGGCCGAGGGTGTCCTTCTCGAAGTAGAGAACAGCGATGCTCGTGACCATGCTCGCCCCGAAGCAGAGATAGGTGAGCAAGACCGGGAGGTAGGCGGGGCGAAAACCACCGAACCAGCGTCGAAGCGCCACGCCCACGTTTCACATCCTACTAACGCGGTGCGCGATGGTACGGCCAAGGCGGGATGGGAAGAACTTCACACCCCATTCGGGCGTTTACCGATCAGGGAGGAAGGCTGTTAAAACATGATTTCAATATGTTATAGCCGTATCCCATGATTGGCAGGACCTTTGCTGTACTTTCGAGCAGGATGAAATTCGTACATCGGGCCTTCGGGCGATGGCGGTCCAGACAGCGGCCGCGTTACGCGCTGGCCCTCGCCGGCGGCGGCGTCATCGGCGGGATGTACGAGGTCGGGGCGCTGGCGGCCCTCGAGGAGCGCCTGAACGGCTCCGGCCGTGGCTTCGACATCTACGTCGGCTGCAGCGCCGGCTCCGTGGTCGCCTCGCTCCTGGCGGGCGGTGTCCGCGCCCGTGAGATCTACCAGATCCTCGACGAGGACCTCGACGACCCGATCAACTTCCGTCGCAACGCCGTGTTCGCCGGCGACGCCTTCCGCCGCGCCTGCGGCCGCTTCGGCCAGCTGATCTGGGCTTTCGGCAAGAGCGCCATCCGCGGACGCGGCTCCATCCCCGACATGCTCGCGCACGCGGAGCGCGACATGCCGCCCGGCTTCTTCTCGCTCGACGCCCTGGAGCAGTATCTGCAGATGGCGTTCGCCTCGCGCGCGCTCTCCAACACGTTCGCCGAGCGGTCGCGGACGCTGCTGATCCCCGCCATCGACCTCAACACCGCCGAGCGCGTGGTCTTCGGCGCGGGCGAGCTGCGCGACGTGCCGATCAGCCAGGCGGTGGCGGCGTCGTCCGCCATTCCCGGGTTCTTCGATCCGTTCCCGATCAACGGCCGCGACTACGTCGACGGCGGCGTCGGCTTCAGCGGTCACGCCGACCTCGCGGCCGAGGCGGGCGCCGACGTGGTGTTCGTGGTGAACCCACTCGTGCCCAACCTCCACGACAGCAACGGCAACGGCTCGATGAGCGCGCGCGGCGTGTACACCATCATGGAGCAGGCGGGGCGGATCTACAGCCAGAACCTCCTGACGCTCGGCCTCGCGACGCTGGCCGTGAAGTTCCCGCGCACGGCGTTCTACCTGCTCCAGCCGCCCCGCACCAACAACCTCCTCTTCGGACCCTCGATGGGCTTCGAGGCGAGCCGCGCGGCGCTCCGCTACGGCTACGCCTCGACGAAAGAGTGGCTGGATCAGCAGGGCGCGGCGCTCGTCCGGCGCCTGTCGGTCGCCGCCGCCTAGACTAGATGGGGGGCCCCGAAATGGCCCCCCAAACCCCCCAGCGTTCGGACCGCCCCGGCAAAGCCGGGTCGCTCCTCTAACTCCCCAGCGTTCGGAACCCGTGGCGCTCCTCGATTCGCGCTTCAGCTTGCCCCGCGGCGCGCGAGCGCGCCGAGCCCGTCGTACGCCGCGTACTTGTACGTGTCGCCGAGCGAGGGGTAGTTGAACACCGTGTTGATGAAGGCATCGATTGTCCCGCCCACCTGCAGCACCATGAGCCCCACGTGCACGAGCTCGGCCGCGATCTCGCCGATGACGTGCACCCCGAGCAACGTCTTGTCGGGGTAACGGAAGACCAGCTTCAACTCGCCGCCGAGGTCCCCGGTGATCTGTCCGCGCGCGTTGGTGCGGTAGAGCGCGCGGCCGACGCAGTAGTCGATCTTCTTGCCGCGGCACGACTCTTCGGTCTCGCCCACCATGGCGATCTCGGGAATCGTGTACACGGCCAGAGGGAAGATCGGCGCCACCGCCGTCTTGTACTTGAGGTCGAACGCGTGGACCATGGCCACCCGTGCCTGCTCCATCGAGGTGGAGGCAAGGGCGGGGAAGCCGATCACGTCGCCCGCCGCGTAGATGTGCGGCACCGCCGTCTGGTAGCGCTCGTTGACCGTCAGCAGACCGCGCTCGTTGACGGCGACCCCGGCGCGGTCGAGCGCGAGCCCCGCCACGTTGGCCACGCGCCCGGCCGCTACCAGCACCGCATCGGTCTTCAGCGCGTCGCCGCCCTTGAGGTCGAGCCGGATGCCGTCGGCGTCCGCGTCGTAGCGGATCACCGTCTCGCCTAGCCGCACGTCGACGCCGAGGAGCTGCATCTGCAGCCGGAGGCGGTCGGCCACCTCGCCGTCGAGGAAGCCGAGGAGGCGGTCGCGGCCGTCGAGCAGCGTCACGCGAATGCCGAGCGCGGCGAAGATCGTCGTGTACTCGCAGCCGATCACGCCCGCCCCCACCACGGCGAGGCTCTGTGGCAGCCGCTGCATGGCGAGGATCTCGTCGCTGTCGTGCACGCGCGGATCGCCGAAGGGCACGCCGGCCGGGCGCGTCGGCACCGACCCGGTGGCGATGAGGAGGACGTCGCCGCGCAGGCGGCGTTCGCCCACGCGCACCGTGTGCGGGTCCTCGAAGGCGGCCTCGCCGCGCACGAGGTCGATCTGGTGGCGCTCGATGTTGGCGTTCACGACCTCGCGCAGCGAGCGGACGACCTCCTGCTCGCGGTACATGAAGTCCTGCACGGTGAGGTCGGGCTTGACGGAGTAATCGACGCCGTAGAGCCCGCGCTGCCTGAGCCCGGAGAAATAGAGCGCCGTCTCGCGCAGCGTCTTGGACGGCACCGTGCCCGTGTTGATCCCGGCGCCGCCCACGTGCGGCGCGCGCTCCACGAGGGCGACGCGCTTGCCGAAATAAGCCGCCTGCGCGGCGCCCTTCTCGCCGGCGGGCCCGGAGCCGATCACGATGAGGTCGTAACGATCCACGGCTTGGCTACCCTACGTCGGAAGATGCGCCGGGTGCAAGCATTCGGGTGCTATGGTGGAAAGCGTTGGCCAAGCGGTATCGGCTCAGCCCGGACGAGATCCTGCCGCTCGCGAGGGGACGGGGCTCCTGCCTTGCGAGCGACCACATCACCGTCGACGGGCGGCCCGTCGGCTTCATGTATCGCGAGGAACCCGACACCGAGTTCGACAGCGGCTGGCGCTTCCTGAGCGGGCTCGAGACCGATGCCTACGTGAACGATCTCGCCAACGTCGGCCTCTACGACGTCAACACCATCGCCAACTACGATCGCGGCATCATCCCGATGCTGGATGCGCCGCCCGGCTCCGCGTTCGAGCGTGACGACGACGGACGGTTCGTCTCGGTCGCCTTCGAGCCGCCGGACGATTGAGTGGGGGGCCCCGAGATGGCCCCCCACACCCCCCAGCGCTCGGCAGCGCCCCGGCGAAGCCGTGGCGCTCCTCGACCGTCAGGCGGGCTGCGCGTTCCAGATGTCGCGATGCAGCCGCCACTGGCCGGCGGACCGTTGCCAGACGACGACGTACTTGACGTTCACCGTGGCGCGCTGGCCGCCCGGTGGGGCGAGGCTGAGCGTCGCCTGGCCCACCTCGCACGCGGTGTCACCGTCGACGTCGACGTCGAGGTCGACGGTCTTCAGCGTGATGTCCCTGAGGCCCATGTCCTTGATCACGGTCGACCACAGTTGTCGGACGCCGTCCTGGCCGCGAACGATGGGGCCATCGGGCGGCAACGCCATGGCGTTCCCCGTGTACAACGACGCGAGTCGCTCGGGATCCTGTGCCCGCACCGCGTCCTCGAACATGCGATTCACCTTGCCGATGTCGATCAGGCTCATGATGTCGACTCCTCAGTGGCCGGGCGGTCGGTAGCCGATCTGCTTCTTCGTCGCCTGATCCATCTCGTCGGTGGTCAGCAACACCGTCGTCCTGACGCCGACGAGGCCGCTCGCGTTGATCGCGAGCGACAGCGCCGCCGCCGTGACGTTGTCGGGCAGCTCGGCGATGCCGATGGCGTCGGCGTCGCCGAACGTGAAGTAGAAGGCCTCCAGGCGCCCGCCCTGCTGCTTGACGAGCGTCTCGAGGTTGGCGCGGCGCTGGCTGGCGCCCTCCTTCATCAGACCCTTCGTGCCTTCCGGTCGGTACGAGCCTTGGAAGAGATACTTGGGCATCGAGCACCTCCACTTCGGATGGGACGTTCCTGACAGAGGCTCGGGAGAGAGGCCCTGAACGTATGCCCGGCGCTCCGCGCTTGTCAACCGACGTCCAGCGTCGAGTCTCTCGCTCAGCGCCGGCCGCCGGCGAGCCGGACGGCGTCCGGCGCGGCGCGCAGCCGCGCCATCGCCACGACCCCCAGCGCGGGACCGATGGCCAGCGTCGCGAACGCCCAGCGCCAGCCGACGGCGGCGACGATCGGCAGCAGCAGCCAGATCGAGATGTTCGTCAGCGCGAACCCCACGCACGTCTGCATGGTCAGCGCCGTGCCGACGTAGGCGGGTGGCGACAGCTCGGTGATCGCCGTCGAGAACTGCGCCGAGTCGGCGACGACCGTCACGCCCCACACCAGCGCCAGCGCGAGCGTGACCGCCGGCGGACCGCCGAACGTGAGCCCGATCGTGGCCGCGCAGAGGCCGCTCGCGGCCATGGCCACGATCGTCGCGGCGGTACGGCCCCAGCGGTCCGAGGCGACGCCGCCGAGCCAGCAGCCGAGCGCGCCGGTCGCGATCACGACGAACGTCGCCGTGCTGGGGGAGAGCCCGGCGTAGCCGGTGGCGCCGGCGGCCCACGCGCTGTCGAACAGGAACAGGCCGATCCAGGCCCACATCGCGTAGAGCTCCCACATGTGGCCGAAGTAGCCGAGGCAGGCCAGGCGCGGCCCGCGCTCGCGGAACACGGTCAGTGCCATCCGCGGATCGAAGCGCGCCGAGGGAAAGCGATGCGGGCCCTCGCGGACGAGCGCCACCACGACCACAGCGCCGAGCAGCGCCAGGCCGGAGGCGGCGAGCAGCGTCTGGCGCCACGGCAGCGTCGTGAGACCGCGAATGAGCCACGGCGTGGCGGAGCCCACGGTCAGGGCGCCGATCAGGATGCCGATCGCGAGCCCGCGGCGCTCGAGGAACCACGTGGCCATGATCTTCATGGCGGGCGGGTAGGCGCCGGCCATCGCAATGCCTGTCACGAAGCGGAGCGTCAGCGCCGCGGCGAGGGAATCGACCCAGAGCGCGAGCGCGGCGTTGGCCGCGGCGCCGACGAGCGCGCTGCCCGCCATCAGGTGGCGGGGCGACCAGACGTCAGGGAGATTGCCGAGCGCGCTGGCGAGGGTGCCGGCGAGAAAGCCCAGCTGCACGGCGATGGTGAGACCGGCGCTGCCGCCGGGCCCCAGCGCCCACTCGCGCTGGAGCGCGGGGAGGACGGCGGAGGCGCTGAACCAGAGGCTGAGCGCGAGCAGCTCCGCCAGCGACAGCGCGGCGAGCTGCCGCCAGCGCTCGGGCACAGAGACTACTCGACGACCTTCTTTTCGCGCAGCGCGGCGATCTCCCCGGCCGACATGCCGATATCTCTGAGGACGACATCGGTGTGCTCGCCGGCCAGGGGCGCGGCCGAGCGCACGCTGCCGGGCGTCTCCGAGAGCTTGATGGCCACGCCCACCTGGCGCACGCGGCCGTGCGTGGGATGCTGGGTGTCGACGATCATCTGCCGGTGGTTGATCTGCGGGTCGCGCACCATCTCGTCGACGTCGTAGACCTTGCCCACGCACACGTCGGCCTTCACGAGCAGGTCGTACCACTCGTCGCGGTCACGCGAGCGGATGATCTTCTCGATCTCCTCGCGCGCGGCCTGCTCCTCGCGGTTCGCGGCGCGCACGAACTGATCCGGCTTGCGCGCGAAGCGCTCGAAGTCGGGCCGGCCGATGGCGCGGCAGAAGTTCGCCCAGAGCCACGGCTCGGTGCAGCCGATGGTCAGCAGCTTGTCGTCGCGCGTCTCGTAGATCGCATAATACGGATACGAGCCGCCCAGGAAGCCCTCGCCGCGCTTCGGTGTCTGGCCGTCGGAGAAGAAGAACCGCATGTTGGGCGTGGCCGCGAGCAGCGAGACCGTGGTGTCGAGATACGAGACGTCGACGTGCTGGCCGCGGCCGGTGCGCTCGCGTCCGAACAGCGCCAGCACGATGCCCAGCGCGCCGTGCAGGCTGGCGCCGGCGTAGTCGGCGACCAGGTTGAGCGGGATCACCGGCTTCTTGCTCCCCGCGTCCCCGATGAGGTTCAGCACGCCGGCCAACGACAGATAGTTCATGTCGTGCGCCGGATAGTCGCGGTACGGGCCGTCTTGACCGAATCCGGAGAGCGAGCAATAGACAATGCGCGGATTCAAGGCTCGAATGGTGTCGTAATCAGCACCCAGACGTTTCATGACTCCAGGACGAAAACCTTCGACGATCACGTCCGCCGTCGCGGCGAGGCGCCGAAAAATCGCCTGGCCCTCGGGCGCCTTCATATTGAGCGTCATCGAGCGCTTGTTGCGGTTGGTGAAGGCGTGGATGGTCCGGCGCACCCACTCGTCGCCGGTGGGCCGCTCGGGGTCGGGCGAGTCGATCTTGAGGACCTCGGCGCCCATGTCGGCCAGCATCATGGCCGGCATCTCGGCGGGCGGGACGCGCGCTAGCTCGAGGATCTTGATCCCGTCGAGAACGCCCATCGCGCTACTCCTGCTCCGCGACGAGCCGCGAGGTGAGCGCGCGGACGTCCGGCACGTCCTCCAGGCGGCGGATCTGCTCGGCCACGCCCGCCGCGACGTCGGCGCCCAGCACGGGCGCGGCGCAGCCGAGGAACTTGGCGTGGAGCTCGGCGTCGCTGAGCGGTGTCGTCGGATGGCCCGAGGCGCCACGCGGCGCCGACTCGAGCGTGGTGCCGTCGGCCAGACGCACGGTCACGCGGCTCCACGCGTGCTGCTCCAGCTCGTTGGGCAGCCCGGGATCGACGACCATCCTCACGCGCTCCATGAGGTCCCGCGTGGCGGCGTCACGCACGGGCCCTGGCTCGAAGTCGGCCAGCCCGACGGCGCCGCGGGCCAGGGCGGCGGCTGCGCAGTACTGCATCGAGAACTTCCGCTCCAGCCCGTTCGACGGCCGCGCGTGGCGCAGCACGTCCGGCACGACGGCGTTGACCCCGACCTCGACGGCAGCCACCTTCGCGGGATCGATCCGGTGGCGCGCGCGCAGCTCGAGGAGCGCGTCGATCGCGGAGTGCGTGAGCGCGCACGAGGGATACGGCTTCACCGCGATGCCGGAAGCGGTCAGCTCCCAGCGCGCCCCCAGCCGATCCAGCGCGTCGGCCGGGAGCGTCGCGCCGGAGAACGCGGTCACGTAGCCCTGGCGGCCCTCGAGCGCGGCGTCGGAGGCCGTCATGCCTTCACGCGCCAGCTGCGCGGCCCGGATGCCGCTCTGCGCGGCGTGGCCCGCGTGGTACGGCTTCGTCATCGAGCCGAAGTTTTCCTTGAGCCCCGACGCCATCGAGGCGGCGATGCCGAGCGCGTGGCGCGTCTGGTTGACGTCGAGGCCGAGGAGTCTGGACGCGGCCGCCGCGCAGCCGAGCGTGCCGATGGTGGAGGTCGCGTGCCAGCCACGCGTGTAGTGGCCGGGGTTCAGCGCGAGGCCCAGCGCGGCGTCGATCTCGAAGCCGATGACGTAGGCGAGGACGAGGGCGCCGCCGTCGGCCGTCTCGGCCTCGGCGCCCGCCAGCGCGGCGGCAAAGAGGGGCACGCTCGGGTGGCCCATGAGGGCGAAGTTCGTGTCGTCGAAGTCGTGGGCGTGGCCCGCGGCGCCGTTGGCGAGCGCCGCCCACCCCGGCGCCGCCCGCAGCGAGGTGCCGAGCACGGTGCAGAGCGGGAGGCCGCCCTCCGCGCGCGCCACCGCGCGAACGCTCTTCGCGACGGGCTCCGTCGCGCCCGCGAGCATGACGCCGATCGAGTCGAGCGCGGCGCGGCGCGTCTGCGCCAGCACCGCGTCGGGACAGTCGCGCAACGACGTCTTGACGACGAACTCGGCGAGGCGGGTGGTGGCTGTCATGGCAGGCACGATAGCGGAGGGTCCGATCGGTTGCAAGAGACGGGCCGGTGACCGACAATCGCGGCCATGACGAATCGCCGCGTGCTGCTCAAGAGCCGCCCCGTCGGCGAGCCGAAGCCGACCGATTTCGAGGTCGTCGACTCGCCGGTGCCCAAGCCGAAGGATGGCGAGATCCTCGTGCGCACCATCTGGCTCTCCCTGGATCCCTACATGCGCGGGCGGATGAACGACGTGAAGTCCTACAGCGCGCCCGTGGAGCTCGGGCAGCCGATGGTCGGCGGCACCGTCGGCGAGGTCGAGGAGTCGGGCGACGCCGCGTTCAGGCCGGGCGACTTCGTGCTGTCCTATGGCGGCTGGCAGGCCTATCACGTGGCGAAGAGCAGCGGGGCGCGCGTGGGGCCGTTCGGCCCGATCAAGCTCGATCCGAAGGCGGCGCCGATCTCCACTGCGCTCGGTATTCTCGGCATGCCGGGCATGACCGCATACGTCGGCCTCTACGACCTCGGCCAGCCCAAGCCCGGCGAAACGGTCGTCGTCTCCGCGGCCGCCGGCGCGGTCGGCTCCGTCGTCGGTCAGCTCGCGAAGATCCGCGGATGCCGTACGGTCGGCATCGCCTCTTCCAAGGCCAAGTGCGAGTACGTGCTCAAGGAGCTCGACTTCGACGCCTGCGTGTCCTACCGCGTGCCGGACCTCGCGGGCGTGCTGCGCGACGCCTGCCCAAACGGCATCGACGTGTACTTCGACAACGTCGGCGGCGACGTGCTGAAGGCGGTGCTGCGCGTCGTCAACCCGTTCGCGCGCATCCCGCTCTGCGGCATCATCTCCCAGTACAACGCGACGGAGATGCCGCCGGGGCCGAACCTGGCGCCGGTGCTCGTCAACCGCGTCACCATCCGCGGCTTCCTCGTCAGCGACCACGCCGACCGGATGCCGCAGTTCCTTGCCGACTGTGGGCGCTGGCTGCGCGAGGGCAAGCTGAAGCACCGCGAGGACATCGTCGAGGGCCTCGACAAGGCGCCCGAGGCGTTCATCGGGCTGCTGCGCGGCCAGAATCTCGGCAAGATGCTCGTGAAGGTCGGCGAGGATCCCACGCGGCGGTAGCGTGCCGCTCACGCCGGCGGCGGCAGGAGGGGCGGCCGCCCGAACCGCGCGCGGAGCCGGTTCAGGGTCGCCAGGATACCGTGGCGCCGGGCGAGCGCCTTCTCGAGGCGCCGGCGCCCGGGGAAGTCGACCAGCATCAGGCCGACCAGCACCATGAGCAGCCCTTGTCCCGGTACGCCGGGGACGGCCAGCAACACACCGAGCAGGATCAGGATCACCCCGAGCGCGTTTCGTCCCAGGCCACGCGGCGAGCGCCACGTCGCGGCCCGCGCCGCGTGGGCGGCGTCGTCCTCCGAGAAATAGGTCACCGGCAGTCGCAGCACGACCACGGTCGCGACGGCAAGGGTGACCGCGGTCGCGCCGAGCCACAGGGCGAGGGCGAGCAGCAGCGTGACGGCGGACAGGTAGAGCGACACGTCCCTCGATCGTATACTGCAGGGCATGCCGGTCGAGTTTCGCGAGGAGCCCTGCCGCACCGCGCTGAACCGCGTGCAGGGCATGCCCTTCAAGTGGTCGCTCAATCCTTACATGGGCTGCGCCCACCGCTGCACGTTCTGCTATGTGCGCGGCTTCGAGCGGCGCGCCGACCGCCCGTCGGGCGAGACGTACGGCCGCTCCGTCCGCGTGAAGATCAACGTGGCCGAGGTGCTGCGCCGCGAGCTGGCGCGCAAGTCCTGGAAGCGCGAGGTCGTCGCCATCGGCGCCGCCACCGATCCCTACCAGCCGGCCGAGGGCCGCTATCGGCTCACGCGCGCGTGCCTGCAGGCGTTTGCGGACGCGCGCAGCCCGTGCAGCATCATCACGCGCGGCCCGATGATCATCCGCGATCTGGATGTACTCCGGCGCGCCGCGACGCGCGCAGAGGTGGACGTCACGTTCTCGATCCCGACGCTCGACGCTGAGATCTGGCGGCGGACCGAGCCCGGCACCGCGCCGCCGCGCCAGCGGCTGCGCGCGCTGCGGATGCTGATCGATGCCGGCATCGACGCGGGCGTCGGCATCGCGCCGGTGCTGCCGGGGATCTCGGACCGCCCGGAGCTGCTCGCCGACGTGGTGCGCGCCGCGCGCGACGCCGGGGCGACCAACGTCTGGTGCAACGTCCTCTATCTGCAGCCCGGCACGCGCGAGCATTTCATGGAGCACCTCGCGCGCGACTGGCCCGAGCTGGTGCCGAGCTACCTGGCGCTCTATCGCCGGCCGTATCCCGGCCGCGCGACGACCGAGCCGGTGAAGAGCACGGTGGCCGCGCTCAAGACGCGGTTCGGCGTCGCCGACCGCCGCGCGCGTCCGCTCGGGCCGCGGCCGGTGGCCGAGCAGCTCGCGCTCGCGATCTAGTAAATGGGGGGCCCCGAAATGGCCCCCCATACCCCCCAACGCTCGTCGCGCCCCGGCGAAGCCGTGGCGCGCCTCGACCCCACACGCTCGGGGCGCAACGGCGAAGCCGTGGCACCCCTCGATACTCCGACAGGCTTCTGATACGTCTCTTCCGCGGCACGCTAGGCGCCGCGCGGCGCGTCGGCTATCATCGCCGCATCATCCAGACCGAGTTCCTGCACGAGACGGTCCGGCGCATCTGGGGTTACGACCGCTTCCTTCCGCTGCAGCGGGAGGCGATCGACGGCGTCCTCGCCGGCCGCGACTCGCTCGTTGTCCTGCCCACCGGCGGCGGCAAGTCGCTCTGCTACCAGGCGCCGGCCGCCCACCTGCGCCGTCTCGCCGTCGTCGTCTCGCCGCTGATCGCGCTGATGAAGGACCAGGTGGACGGCCTGCGCCAGGCCGGCGTGCCGGCGGCGATGGTCAACAGCAGCCAGACCGCGGCCGAGCGCGCGGCCGTCAGGCGCGCCGTCGACGCCGGCAGCGTCCAGCTCCTCTACGTCGCGCCCGAGCGGCTGGTGATGGACGGGTTTCTCGAGCGGTTGCGGCGGGCGCAGCCGGCCTTCGTCGCGATCGACGAGGCGCACTGCATCAGCCAGTGGGGCCACGACTTCCGCCCGGAGTACCGCCAGCTCCGCGTCCTGCGCGAGGCGTTTCCCGCGCTCGCCGTCCACGCCTACACGGCCACGGCCACGCCGCAGGTGCGCGACGACATCGTCGCCGAGCTGCGGCTGCGCGACCCGCTGGTCCTCGTCGGCTCGTTCGACCGCCGGAACCTCGTCTACCGCGTGCGCCCGCGCACCGATCGACTCGCGCAGGTGGTCGCCGCGATCAACCGCCACCGCGATCAGGCGGGCATCGTGTACTGCATCCGCCGCAGCGAGGTGGACGAGCTGACGGCGGCGCTCACGCGGCGGGGCTTCCGCGCGCTGCGCTACCACGCGGGGCTGACGGACGACGAGCGCCGCGCCAACCAGGAGGCGTTCGTCAACGAGCGCGCCGACATCGTCGTGGCGACGGTCGCGTTCGGCATGGGCATCGACCGTTCGAACGTGCGCTACGTGATCCACACCGGCATGCCGAAGTCGCTGGAGCATTACCAGCAGGAGGCGGGCCGCGCGGGCCGCGACGGCCTGGAGGCCGAGTGTCTGCTGCTGGTCAGCGGCGGCGACTACGGCCTGTGGAAGTCGGTGCTGGCGTCGGACGGCGCCGAGCCGGCGCCGGGCGCGCTGCGCAAGCTGGGCGAGATGTACGCGTTCTGCCAGCAGGCGGTGTGCCGCCACGGCGCGCTCGTCAGGTACTTCGGCCAGGTCTACGAGCGCGAGGACTGCGGCGCGTGCGACGTCTGCCTCGGCGAGACAGTGCAGGGCGACGCCGCCTCGGGCGCGGCGGCGCGCCTGCTGGAGGCCGTCGATGCGCTGCGCGGCCGCTTCGGCGCCATTCACGTGGCGGACGTGCTGGTCGGCGCCGCCACCGGCCGCATCGCGCAGCTCGGCCACGACCGTCTCGCCGCCTACGGCGCCCTGCGCGGCGAGAGGAAGGGGCAGGTGCGCGCGTGGATCGACGAGCTGCTCGCGCGGGGGCTCGTGGCGCGCACGGATGACGAGTACCCGACCGTGACGCTGACCGAGCAGGGGCGCGCGGTGCTCCGCGGCGAGGTCGCCGCGCCCGCGCTCACGAGCGCCGGCGCCGTGCGTGCCCCGGGGCTCGACGCGGTGGAGCCCACGGGCCGTGACCGGGCCGCGCGCCCGACCGCCGACGGCGCGGCGTACGACCGGCTGCTCTTCGACGACCTGCGCGCGCTGCGGCGGCGCGTGGCCGAGGAGCGCGGCGTGCCGCCCTACCTCATCTTCAGCGACGCCTCGCTGCGCGACATGGCGCGCCTGCGCCCGACGACGCTCGACCAGTTCGGCGAGGTCAAGGGCGTCGGCGCCTGGAAGCTCGAGACGTTCGGTGAGCGCTTCCTCGCCGTGATCCGACGCGCCGTCGCCGGCGTCCCCGACTAGGCGTCGGTCGGTCGGCGCAGATATCGCCCGCGCGGCGGACCGACGACGCGTCCGTACTCCCACGCGAGCTCACCGCGCAAGAATGTCGCAGTCACCTGGCCGGTCAGGCGCTGGCCCTCGAAGGGTGTGTAGCCCTGCCCCGAGGGCGAGTCGGCGGCCTGGACGGTGAACGTGCGCTCGGGGTTGAGCAGCACGATGTCGGCGTCGAAGCCGGGTGCGAGGTCGCCCTTGGTGGATAGGCCGTAGCGCTGCGCGGGATTCCACGACGTCAGCGCGGCGATCCGATGCAGCGGCAGGCCGCGCCGACGGCCCTCGCTGAACACGCCGGCCAGCAGGTATTCCGTGCCGCCAAATCCCGACTTCGCCAGCCAGATGTCGCCCGCGCCCTTGCCGGCGGCCTTGGTCTCCTCGGCGCAGCACGCGTGATCGCTGACGATCCAGTCCACCTGGCCCTGCAGCACGGCCGTCCACAGATATTCGACGTCCTCGCGCGGACGGATCGGAGGGTTCACCTTGGCGTACGTGCCCGCGGGCGCGTCGACGTCGAGCAGCAGGTGGCCGACCGTGACCTCACGGCGGAAGTCGACCTGCGGGAACGCCCGCGCCATCGTCAGCGCGGTCTCGAGGGCCTTGCGCGACGAGAGGTGCAACAGGTTCACGTTGACGCACTCCGTCTCGTGGCCGAGGTACGCGGCGACGGCGACGGCCAAGCCCTCGGCGTGCGGGGGCCGCGCGGCGCTGTAGGCGGCGAGGCCTGTGAGCGCGGCGTCATTTTGCACGAGCCGGGTGTACGCGTTGAGAATGTCGGCCATCTCGCAGTGCAGGCTGACACTGACGTGCTGGGCCAGCCGCGGATGCGCCGTGCGGATCTTTGCGGCGGCGCGCATGACGAACTCGAAGTGGGCGAGGTCGTAGTGATCCTCGGGTCCAATCATCAGGAAGCGGCGCTGCTCGTCCTCGCCCGCCGTGCCGTGCAGGCCGTAGCCGCCGTAGAACATGAAGATCTTGAACGACGGCACGCCGTGGAGGGTGGCGAGCGCCTCCATCTCGTCGACGTGGCTGGCAGCGATCGGCGCCAGGTGATAGCCATAGTCGCAGTGGTAGCGGCCTTCGGACAGCTTCAGCACCTCGGGAAAGACGTCCGCGTAGCGGCCCCCCCGGTTCAGATAGTAGTGGCCCGTGCGGAAGTAGGTCAGCATCGTCGTGACGCCGCCGGAGATCGCCGCGCGGCTCTCGTTGACGGCGTCCTCCGAGAGTGGGCCATAGATACCGACGTGGGTGTGGGCATCGACGACACCGGGAAAGGCGAGCTGGCCGCGACCATCGTAGCTGGCGCGGACCTCGGCGGCGGGAATCTTCGGCGCCACGCGCGCGACACGGCCGTCTTTCACGCCGATGTCGGCGCGCTCGACCCCGGTGGCCATTGCGCGCACGACGCGGACGTCCTTGATCACGAGATCGAATGGCCTCTCTGCCATGAGACTCGCATCGCACCATCGGCCCCTGTGCGTGTCAAGCCAGGCGCGCGTTGACACCATGCGCGGCGAGGGATAGGGTGAGCGCGCGTTCACCTTCCACGCGAGGTTCGACGATGGATTTCACGGCGGTGGCCCTGGCCGAGGCGGTACGGACCAAGCGCGTCTCACCCGTGGAGCTCGTCCGCGACTGCCTGGCGCGGATCGAGCGACGCAACGCGGCGCTGCGCGCCTTCATCACCGTCGATGCCGAGCGTGCGCTCGCGAGCGCGCGCGCGCTCGAGGCGGAGGCCGCCGGCGGCCGCTTTCGTGGTCCGCTGCACGGCGTGCCGGTGGCGCACAAGGACCTGTGCGTCGTCCCGGGCCTGCCGACCTCGTGCGGCACGCGCACGCGAGACTATTTCCACAGCGAGACGCCGTGCACGGCCGCCGCGCGGTTGGCGGCAAAGGGCGCCATCCTGCTCGGCAAGCTCAACATGACCGAGCTCGCCATGGGGCCCTTCGGCGACAACGCGCACCACGGCGACGTGCAGAACCCGTGGAAGCCCGGCCACGCCTCCGGCGGCTCCTCCAGCGGCTCGGGCGCCGCCGTCGCCGCGGGGCTGGTGGCCGGCGCTATCGGCAGCGACACCGGCGGGTCGATCCGGCTGCCGGCCGCCTGCTGCGGCGTCGTCGGGCTCAAGCCGACGTACGGCCGCGTCAGCCGCGCCGGCGCCATGCCGCTGTCGTGGACGATGGACCACATCGGGCCGCTGGCCGCGACGGTGACCGACGCCGCGCTCCTCTTCGCCGCCATGGCGGGCCACGACGCGGCGGATCCGACCTCGAGCACGCGCCCGGTGGGCGACATCATGGGCATGCTCGACGGGCCGGTCGGCGGTGTGCGTGCCGCGGTGCCCGAGGCGCATTTCTTCGACGAGCTGAGCCCGGACGTCGAGGCGGCCGTACGCGCCGCGATCGCCGTCGTCGAGAAGCTCGGGGTCAGGGTCGGCCGGGTGAAGCTGCCCGACGTCTCGTCGTTGTCGCGCGAGTGCAGCACGCCGATCGTGGCCGCGGAGGCGGCGACCGAGCACGCGCGGCTCCTGCGCGAGCGACGCGACGAGGTGCAGCCGGTCGTGTACGCGCGGGCGTCGGCGGGCTTCTCGGTCTCGGCTGTGGAATATCTGCAGGCGCAGCGGCTGCGCGAGCGCTTCGCGCGGGAGTTCGTCGCCACCGCCTTCGCCGATGCCGACGTTCTCCTGATGCCGACGATCCCGGAGCCCGCACCGCCCTACGCCGTGGCCAAGGCCGGCACGGTGAACGAGATCGTCGCGCGGATGGGTCGGTTCTCCAGGCTGACGCGGCCGCTCAACGCCGCCGGCGTGCCCGCGCTTTCCGTGCCGTGCGGCTTCAGCGCCGACGGCCGGCCGCTCGCGTTGCAGATCGTCGGCCGGCCGTTCGACGAGGCGACCGTGCTGCGCGTCGCGCGCGCCTACGAGCGCGCGACCGACTGGAGCAGGCTGCCGCCCGGGGTCTGAGCTACTTCGCGTCGTGGAAGATGACGCCGAGCGTGTAGCGCAGGCCCTGCGTCACGCGGCTCACGCCATGGCGCATGGCCGCCCGGTAGACGCCGCGCGTGCCCTCCACCGGGCGGTGACGCGTCGTGAAGATGACCATCTCGCCCTGCTCGGTGGCGATGGACTCGCCGCGTGACTGCGCGCGCGGCCGCTGCTCGACCAGGAGGAACTCGCCGCCCTCGTAGTCGACGCCGCGGCGGCTGAGGAAGCACGTGAGCTGGAGCGGAAAGACGACGTCGCCGTAGAGATCCTGGTGCAGGCAGTTGTAGCCGCCCGCTTCGTAGCGCAGCATGAGCGGTGTCGGCTTCGTCTGGCCGCGCTTGCGGCAGCGTCGCAGCAGCGCGGCGAGATCCGCGGGGAAGAGGTCGGGATCGCCGAGGGCCGCCTGCCACTGGTTGGCGATGGCGGCCAGCGGCGGGTACGCGCGCTCGCGCAGCTCCTCCACGAGCGGCGGCAGCGGCGCCGCGAAGTATTTGTACTCGCCGACGCCGAAACGGTACCGGGCCATGTCGATCCGGCTGCGGAAGCGGGCCTCGTCGCCGTAGAGCGCCGCGAGGTCGGCGCACTCGTCCGGCGTCAGCACGGGTGGCGTCTTCGCGTAGCCGTATTCCCACATCGAGCGCTCGATGGCCGACCAGTCGAGGGCGTCCAGCCGTTTGCCGATGCTCGTCCCGCCGACGGTAGGATCCGTCACGCGCCTACTCTGCCACGGCGCGAGCCGTGTGCACGCGGTTTGCAACGTTCGCGGGAGGCTTCGATCGGAAAGACTCTCATCAGGAGGTAGCGGAGATGGCGCGGTACGGCAAACGCGCGGGCAAGATGGTCAAGTCGGCGATGCGGCGGCGCAAGGGCGGCACGCTCAAGAGCGGACGGAGCGGCAAGCGGGTCACGAGCCGTAAGCAGGCGATCGCCATCGGGCTCAGCGAGGCGCGCAAGAAGGGCGCGAAGGTCCCGCGGCGTAGCAAGCGCTCATCGCAACGGCGCAAGCGCGCCGCCTAACGATACGCGTCGGGCGCCTGCTTCACCGTCTGCCAGAAGACGGGGTCGTGGCTCGGGAAGATCCTCCCGCCGGTGAGGCGGGCGATGGTCTTGAGCTTCTTGATCGAGTGGAGCGCCCGCGTCGGGTCCCAGACGACCCCGGGCACCCGTTCCTGGTCGATGTGCTCCTGCCAGTAGCACGAGTCACCCGCCAGGACGACGGGCCCGCTCTCGGGCAACTCGACGAGCAGCGACTGGTGACCGGGCGTGTGGCCGTCCGAGCGGAGGACGGTCACCCCCGGCACCAGCTCGGTGTCGCCGTCGAGCAGCCGCCACCTGGACCCCGGCAGGTCGAAGTTCTTCCGGTAATAGAAGGGCGCGAAGAACGGGGCGGGGTAGTGCGCGTACGCATACTCGTCCTTCTGCACGACCAGCTCGGACCCCGGGAACAGCGCGGCGCCGCCCGCGTGATCGTAGTGCAGGTGGGAGATCACGACGAGATCGACGTTCGCCGGCTCCAGGTCCAGCCCGTCGAGGCGGTGCACCAGCAGGTCTTCCTCGGTGAAGCGCGCGAACGGATCGTTGCGCATGAGGCCGGGCACCGCGCGCGGCGCCACGCCGGTGTCGAAGAGGATGACGGCGTCGGACGTGCGCACGACGTAGCACGTGATCGGGATCTGGGTGCGCGCCTCCGAGTACTCGCCGTAGAACAGCAGCGAGCGCTGCGCGCCCATGAAGCCGTTCTGCAGCGCGTACAGTCCCTCGACCGCCATCGCGGCGCGATTCTACACGAGCGCCCGCCTGAGAACCAAGAAGACGACGATCTGAAGGACCCAACCGATGAGGCACACGCCGAAGGCGCGGGGCAGCGAGCGGTAGTCCAGCGCCTGACGCACGGCGACCACCGTCGCGATGAGCACCCAGACGTCCGTGGCGGCGCTGACGAAATGGCCGAGGACAGGGACGATCCCGAACACCCGCAGCACGCCGGGCGCCTGCGCGAAGCCGACGGTACGCGCCACCTCTCCCCAGTCGGCGCGGGTATCCAGTTCGGGCAGCAGCTTGGCCCCGATCGCATAGACGAGGGCGGCCCAGATCGCCCACAGCACGATCGACGCCACGGTGTTGATGATCAGTCCGCGTAGGCCGGCGCCGAGGCCGAGTCCGGCCGCCACGGAGCTCAGCACGACCACGCCGAGGGCCTGGCCCGTGGCCTTCCTGTCCCGCTCGACCTCTTCATACGTCGCACGCTCGAGGCGCGCCGCACCCACCATCCGCTCGCCGAAGGTCGCCATGCCATCCTCCCGTCGCCTGGGATACTACGTTAGAATCCGGCCATGGACTTCGCGCTGACCGAGCAGCAGGAAATGATCCGCAAGGAAGTCGCCACGCTCGCGCGCTCGTTCTCGCTCGACTACTGGCTCGAGAAGGACCGCAAGCACGAGTATCCCTGGGATTTCGTCAAGGCGTTCGCGCGCGCCGGCTGGCTGGGCGCGATCATTCCGGAGGCGTACGGCGGCTCGGGACTCGGCGTGACCGAGGCCGCCATCCTGCTGCACGAGATCTGCGCGGCCGGCGCCGGCACCAGCGGCGCCTCGCCGATCCACTTCTACGTGTTTCCGCCGATGCCCGTCATCAAGCACGGCTCCGAGCAGCTCAAGCAGAAGTACCTGCCGAGGATCGCCACGGGCGAGATCGTGATGTCATTCGGCGTCACCGAGCCGAACGTGGGCACCGACACCTCGCGGATCCAGACGCGCGCCGTCAAGCACGGCGACCGGTGGGTCGTCAACGGCCGCAAGGTCTGGAACACCAACGCCCAGAACGCGACGCATACCTTGTTGCTGGCGCGCACGGGCGAGCGCGATCCGAAGAAGCCGCTGCGAAACCTCACGCTGTTCTTCACCGAGTTCGACCGGTCGAAGATCACCGTGCAGGAGATCGACAAGCTCGGCCGCGCCGCCGTGGACAGCAACGAGATCTTCATCGATGGGCTGGAGATCCCCGAGGAGAACGTGGTCGGCGAGGTCGGCGCCGGCTTTTATCACATTCTGGACTCGCTCAACCCCGAGCGCGTGCTGACGGGGATCGAGGCGGTCGGCATCGGCCGCGCCGCCCTCGGCCGGGCGGTGGAGTACGCCAAGCAGCGCATCGTCTTCGACCGGCCCATCGGCCAGAACCAGGCGATCGCCCACCCGCTCGCGATGGCGTGGGCCAAGCTCGAGGCGGCGGAGGCGATGTGCCTGAAGGCCGCGTGGCTCTTCGACCACGGCCAGCCGTGCGGCGCCGAGTCCAACGTCGCCAAGCTGCTGGGCGCCGAGGCCGGCTTCGAGGCGTGCGACGTGGCGCTGCAGACCCACGGCGGCTACGGCTACGCCAAGGAGTTCTACGTGGAGCGGCTCTGGCGCGAGGTGCGCCTCTACAAGATCGCGCCCGTTTCTCAGCAGATGGTCCTCAACCACCTCGCCGAGCACGTCCTGGGCCTGCCGAAGAGCTACTGACATATCGGAATGGAGACATGTTCTGATCGACCAGTGTTCGTAATAATGAGGCGCGATGCGCTTCCGGATCATCCGCCTGTCGGGGAAACGAGAGACGATCGCGGAAGGACGGGGCATCCGCGAAGGGCCGAACTCCACTGGTATGAGGCGCATGGCATCGGCCGCAAAGAAATCAAGCGCAAGCGCTATGTCGACTAGGCTCATCAAGAGCCGGCCGCAATCCGGCGCGAGCTTCGTTCTCTGTGTCCACAATTCGGAATATCCCGCGTCCCTCGCGCTCCACAAGATCTATCGAGTACTCGCTGGCCGAGGCGCCTTGGAAAGTGGCGACCTTAGAGTCGTCGACGAGAGCGGGGAGGACTATCTGTACCCTGCTGACTGGTTCATTCCGATCGATTTGCCGCCTGACATCCGTGTGAAGTTGACGCGTCGACCGCGGCGCTCCGCGAAAAGATAGCCATCTCACCTTATGGCCGTGATCGTCGTCATGGCGATCTTCGGTTTCGTGACGGGTTTCTCGACCGTTCGAGTTGGCCACAGCCTTCCGATCAGTATCGTGCGCGACTTCCGTCTGAAGGGCTTGGCAGCCGGCAGCGTTATCTTGCTGATCGGGGTCATCGGCCTCGCTCTCGTGTGGCCTCTGATGAAGGAAGGTGTTCGACAGTGGACGCTCAGCTATGTCCTTGCGTATGCAGCCGGGATGCTCGTCGCGTCGTACGGGCGAGTCGAGATGAACGGCGCCTCGGTCACGGGGCCTCGAGGTCCGGCGTGCTTGCAGATTCGTCTCGTTCCAAAGCTCGTAGTCGCGGTGTTGCTTCTCGCCGGACCGATGTATCTCCTGGTGACAGCTTTCACGCCGGCAGGGGGGTCGTTCGTCACGCTGACGTGCATGGCCGTATTTCTTGTTCTGACGATATGGCTGCAACGGTTGCGGTGCCCTGCATGTGGTCGGAGGTTCTTCGGTCCGGGAACTTACTGGAGCGAGCGCTGCGCGTCGTGCGGCTCTAGAAGTCCGAGGAGTGGACCCTGAAACTACGACAACCGAAACGTGGACGTCAGGCCCGGCCGTCGTACACGGTGAACTCAACGAGGTTGTCGTCAGGATCGCGGAAGTACACACTGGTCGAAACACCACGCGCGCAGGTGCGCGGCCCGGGGCCGGCCTCGGGGACGACGCCGTTCTCCTTCAACAGCGCGAGAACGTCGTCGACCGTGCCCTCCCATTCGAGACAGAAGTCGGCGCCGCCCGGCGTCGGCCGCCGCGCGCCGAGATAGCCGGGCCGCGCCGGCGCGTCGGGCCCGTGGACGTTGATCTTCTGCGCGGGATTAATCCGGATCGTCGCCATGTCCGGGCGGCCCGGTCGCTTCTCCCACGCGATCGTGAGGCCGAGGCGCTGGTAGAAATCCAGCGTGTGCTGCAGATCGCCCGCGACGATGACCCAATGGTCGATGGCCTTGATTCCCATCACCGGCTCTTTGCTGCGTTCAATCCGCGGTGGCGCCGCAGCCGCGGATGCGCTTGCGCTCTCGCTCGTCGAGCGGGTAGGCGCTGAGCGGCCGTCGCGCGGGCTCGTCCGCCTCGCGCAGCGCGTCCTGGATGGTGCTCCGTGCGCGGTACTCCGTGGCTTCCGGCAGGGCGCTGACCAGCACGGCGCGGCCGCCGGCGCCCATGTCCACGAGAACGCCGGCGGCGCTGAGCTGTGTCACGTAGTCGCGGTCGAAGAGCAGCCGGCGCAGGACGGGCAGGTCCGCGTCGGTCACGCACGAGCGTAGCGCGATGAGCGTGTACATGTTCATGCCGCGCGTCATGTGCGCGAAGCCGGTGTTGCGGTTGATGACGCGCTTGAGCTCGTCTTCGCGCGCTGCCGCGCCGACGACACCGGCGACGGCCAGTACCATCAGCGCCGCCAGCGCCACGCGCCGGCCGTCTATCGGCCGACCCCCGCCGTCTCGTCGATCTCGGCGTCCTCGCGGAAGTGCGGCATGACCTCCTCGGCGAAGAGCTGCATCATCTCCAGCGTCGCCTCGTGGCTGCCGCCGTTCATGCCCGAGCAGACGATGCCGGCCTTCAGATCGTCTGAGAAGACCTTCAACTTGTCGCGCACGGTGGCCGGGCTGCCGTAGACGATGTAGCCCTCGCGGTCGGCCTGCTCGAACGTGAGGTCGCTCGGCAGCGGCGGCGGGTTCTGGAGAATCCGGCGCAGGGAAGCTTCCGTCATGTAGCCGGGTGGCCGCCAGAACGGCGGGTGCATCCGCAGGCCGGTGTTGAACACCCACATCGTGTTCTTCTTCGCGATCTCCGCGGCCTTGGCGTCGTTCTCGGCGACGACGATCGGCACGTTGACCGTGAGCTGGTAGCGGCTGGCCGTGTAGCCGTGGCGCTGGCACGCCTCGCGGTACTCGCCGTAGATCTGGGCGATGCGCTTGATCGGCGTGAAGACCATCAGATACGGGAAGCGGCGCTTCGCCGCCCACTCCACCGTCTCGCTGCTGCCCTGCGACGGGCACCACACGGGCGGGTGCGGCGTCTGGATGGGCCGGGGCCACGGGTTCACGTAGTGGTAGCGGTAGTACTTGCCGTCGAACGGGAACGGCCCCGGCTCGGTCCACGCCTTCAGAATCAACTCGGCCGCTTCGTAGAAGCGCTCGCGGGAGTGCGTCGGGTTGACACCGGTCGAGAAGTACTCCGCGCTGATGCCACGCACGAAGCCGGAGATCACGCGGCCGCCCGAGGCCACGTCGAGCATGGCGATCTCCTCGGCGATGCGCAGCGGGTTCTCGCGCAGCGGCAGCCCGTTGCCGAGGATCGCGATCTTCGCGCGCGACGTCCGCCGCACGAGCATGGCGGCCATCACGTTCGGGCTCGGCATCGTGCCGTAGCAGTTCTGGTGGTGCTCGTTCACGCAGAGCCCGTCCCAGCCCAGCGCTTCCGCGTACTCGAGCTGGTCGAGGTACTGGTTGTAGAGGATCTGCCCCTGCTTGGGATCATAGAAGCGGTTGGAGAGGGTGACCCACGACGACGGCTCGTCGTGCTCCATGACGTACGGCATCAGGTGGAAGTAGTAGAACTTCACGAGGCTCCCTCCGAGCGACAGAATTCCAACACGGCCTGGGCGACCGCCTCCGGCTCCTCGAGGTGCGGCACGTGGCCGGACTCGGCGAACACACGCAGCCGCGCGCCCTGGATCTCCTTCGCCCACGTTTCGCCGCACGGACTCAGCGGCGCCAGCCGATCGTGGGCGCCCCAGCAGAGCAGCGTCGGCGCCGCGATCCGCGCCAGCCGGCGGCGCAGCAGCGGGTCGTAGAGGTACGGGTTCCACGCGACGCGGGCCAGCGCCGTGCCCTGCCGGTACTGGAGCGCGAGCGTCTCCACCGACTGATCCGGCGGCGCCAGCGCCAGAGCCGCCATCGGGTTGTGGAAGACCGTCGCCACGACCTCGGGGATGTCCATCCCGAACAGGAACGGGTAGATCCAGCCGTCGACCTTGATGCCGACGGGATCGATCAGCACGAGCGAGGCGATGCGGTGCGAGGCCATCGTCGCGAGCTCGGCGGCGATCCAGCCGCCGAACGAGGCGCCCACCAGGTGCACGCGCGGCAGGCGTTGGTCGTCCAGCAGGTCCATATAGTGGAAGGCGAGGTCGGAGATGTGCTCGATCCACTCGGCGGCCGGGGAGCCGCCGTGACCCGGGTGGCTCGGCGAGAGCACGGTGAACGTCTTGGCCAGCCGCTCCTGGAATTCGAGCCAGCGCCCGCCGCCGCCGGCGCCGTGCAAGAACAGCAGCGGCGCGCCGGCGCCGTCGCTGAGCATGTGGACGGACGTCCCGCGGATCGACAGCTCGCGACGTGCCGGCGGCATCAGCCGATGAACAGGCCGCCGTTCAGCGACAGCCACTGCCCGGTGGTGAACGACGACTCGTCGGAGGCCAGGAAGAGGGCCGTGGCGGCGATCTCGCGCGCCTCGCCGACGCGACCCATCGGCGTGCGGCTGAGGAGCGCCTTGCGCGAGAGGTCGGAGATCGGCGCCGTCATCGGTGTGTCGATGTAGCCGGGGCAAATCGCGTTGACGCGGATCCCGCGCGACGCGACCTCGCGCGCGACGGCGCGCGTGAGGGCGAGGATGCCGCCCTTGGCTGCGCTGTAGTGCGGGACCGTGTCGAGACCCATGAGGGCGGCCACGCTGGAAAGATTGACGATGGCGCCGGAGTTCTGGCGGCTCATGATCTTGAGCGCCTCGCGCGTGCAGTAGAAGGTGCCGTGCAGGTGCACGCCGATCACGTGGTGCCAGGCCTCGTCGCTCATCGACTGCGTGACGTCCCAGTGCGTCTGCACGCCCTGGCCGGACACCATCTCCATGATGCGCGCCTCGCCCTTGCGCATCAGGGCCTGGCGGTCGTCGCCCGGCCCCATCGCCACGCCCGCGTTGTTGACGAGGACGTCCAGGCGCCCGTGCTCGCGCTCGATGACGGCGAACATCACCCGGACGGCGTTGCTGTCAGCGACGTCGGCCGCGATCGCGCGCGCGCCCGCGCCGAGCGCCTTGGCCGTCGCCTCGGCGGCTTCCTGACGGACGTCGTTCACGACGACGCGCGCGCCTTCTTCGGCGAAGCGCTCGCAGATGGCGCGGCCGATGCCCGAGCCACCTCCCGTGACCAGCGCGACGCGATCCTTGAGCTTCATCGACCGTCCTCCCTGGCGCGGGTCATTGTAGACGGAATTCGCCGCGCGCGACCGTCACCGCGCAGCCGCCGACCTCCACGCTCTCGATGCGCTCGCGCGTGCCGCCGGCGCGCGCGAAGAGCGTGCTCGGCCGCCCCATCTCCACGCCCTGCGTGATCTGGATCTCCTCGCCCGGCTGGATCAGCCCGTGGCGCACGAGGTGGCAGGCGAGGGGACCGGCGGCCGAGCCGGTGGCCGGATCCTCGTTGATCCCGTGGCCCGGCGCGAACATGCGCGTTTTCCAGCTCCTACCGCTGCCGGCGAAGCACGACACGCCGGCCTGCGTCGCCCGCGCGAGCGCGGCGAGGTCGGGCCTCAGCTTCGCGACCTCGTCGGGCGCGGCGACGGTGACCAGCACGTGGGTCGGACCGTTGACGTAACGCTCCACGGGTAACACGGGCTTCACGCCGCCGAGCGCGGCGACGATCGCCGCCGCCGCGGGCTCGGCGCTCACCGTGGGCAGCGGCTGGGTCATGCGGCCGAAGGTGATCCGCGGGCCGTCGCGCTCCAGGACGATCGGCACGAGGCCGATGCCCGTCTCCAGCACGATGGCCGGCAGCTGCAGCGGCGCCGCCAGCACGAACGCGCTGCCCAGCACCGGATGGCCGGCGAACGGCAGCTCGTTGAACGGCGTGAAGATCCGAATCCGCGCGTGCCCACCCTTGACCGCCGGGTACACGAACACCGTCTCGGAAAAGTTCATCTCGCGCGCGATCGGCTGCAACATCGCCTCGGGAATGAGGCGCGCGTCAGTGAAGACCGCGAGCTGATTACCCGCCAGCGGTGTGTCGGTGAAGACGTCGCAGATCACATAGCGGAAGTCCATGGTGGCGGCATTGTACGCGACCGATGAGATTTACCGCTTCGAGCGCCGGCTTTGCCGGCGCAATCTTGTTCTGGGGGAGGCACCTCAGTGCATTCGCTTGTCGTCGAAGCCGTGCGAGCCCTTGATGCGCTCCTCGGTGCCGGGGATGTACTTCTTCTCCAGCTCCTGGAAGTGGGCCACGCGCGCCATGACGTGATGGCTCTCCGTGGGGTGGCCGGCCTTCGTCTTCTCCAGCCGCCACTGCGCCTGCTCCTGGTCCTTGGCGAGCTCCTCCATCGCGTTCCACGTCGCGTACATGCCGGCGTGAGCGGCGAAGAGCGTGATGAAGATGAACTTGTAGCCGAGCTCGCCCAGCTCCTTGAACGTGAGCGGGTTCTGGTCACTCGACCACTTGAACGACGAGGAGTAGTTGAAGGACAGCGGCAGATCCGGATGCGTCTTGCGCATGGCCTGCGCGAACTCGATGGCCGGCTCGCGCGCGGCGTTCGAGAGCTCGGCCCACACGGAGTCGACGCCGGCGTCGGCGTACAGGCGGCCGCGCGCGATGGCCTCCTCCATGCTGCCGCCCACCGCGCCATAGGCGTCGGTGCGCGCGATGATGAAGAAGTCGGGGTCGAGGCGGTCGCGCACGTCGATGGCGGCGCGGTACTTGCCCAGGGCCTCCTCGCGGCTCACGCAGACCTTGCCGGCGATGTGGCCGCAGCGCTTCGGGAAGCGCTGGTCCTCGAGGTGGATGCCGGCCACGCCGGTCTTGATCATCTCCTGGACGGTGCGCATGGTCGAGAGCGCGTTGCCGTAGCCGTCGTCGGCGTCGGCGATGACCGGGACGTCGACGGCGCCCGCCACCATCGAGGCGATGCGCGCCACCTCGGTCTGGGTCAGGAACCCCATGTCCGGCCACCCGTTGGCCATGGCGACGGAATATCCGCTGAGGTAGATCGCCTTGATGCCCACCTTCTCGGCGATCTGCGCGTCCAGCGGCGAGTACACGCCGCCCGTGAACACGTAGGGCTCGTCCTTCAGCAGCCGGCGGAACGCCTTGCCTTTGCTCTCGATCATCGCGTGGGTCTCCTTGGGTTCGCTCGCCTCAGACGGCGGGACCCCAGCCCCGCGACGTCTTGCGGCTCGCCCTGCGAGTGTCAAGCGGAGCGCTTGAGCGCCGTCGTGCTGGCGCACCAGCGGCAATAGGTGGTGGCATCGAACTCGAGCGAGCAGGAGGCGCACACGATCGTCCCGCACTCCGCGCACGCGGCGCGGCGATCCTGCTCGAGCGTCATTCCACAGTGGCAGGCCGTCATGGTGAGTCCCTCCCTCGGTCCGTCTAGTGCAGCTCGAACGGGTCGGCCGAGTGCACGGCCGCCGTGTCCAGCAGCGACCCCGCGCACGCGCGGCAGTAGGTCGCCGATTCCAGGTGAATGGTGCAGGCCCGGCAGCACGTCGTCCCACAATCGAAGCAGCCGAACAGCTGGAGCTCGCTCGGCGCCTCGTGTCCGCAACCGCATCGACCGTCCATCGTCGCCTCCGTTGGCGTACGTGAGAATCAGCGTGAGGTCCTTGCCCTCACTGTGCCGGTGCCCGCGCGGCCCGGCAAACTCATTGTTTTTATCGCCCCTATAAAATTTCTCGATCGGAAAGATATTTCACAGATGGGTATAATCGGACCGTATCGGGGTCGGTGGGGCCATAAGCGAGGTGAATGGGTGGAGATCGGGCAGGTCGAGGCCTTCCTCGCGGTGGGGACGTTCGGCGGCTTCCGGCGGGCCGCGGACGCTCTCCGGGTGACCCAGCCGGCCATCAGCGCCCGCATCCGGGCCCTCGAGCAGTCCCTCGGCGTCCCCCTCTTCATTCGCAGCCACACCGGGCTGGCTCTGTCGGCGGCCGGCCGGGCCTTCCGCCCCCACGCCGAGCAGCTCCTGCACGCCGTGGCCCTGGCCCGGCAGGCCGTCCACGACCTGCGCCCGGCCAGCGGCAGCGCGCTCCAGCTTGCCGCCGCCTTGTCGATCTGCACCTACGTCCTGCCCGACGTGCTGAAGCGTTTCCAGGCCGCGCACCCCAAGGTCATGATCACGGTGCGCTCGGGTCACTCCAAGGAAGTGCTGGAGATGGTGCTGGGCGGCCAGGCCGAGATCGGTCTCGCCCGCTCGCTGCAGCATCCCGAGGTCGAGACGCTCAGCCTGCGAGACGACCCGCTGGTGCTGGTCGCCCGGCCCGACTCGCACATCGCGCGGGCCCGGCGAGTCCGGCTGGCGGACGTGGCGGCCCAGCCGCTGATCTTCTTCGACCGCGGCTCGAGCGACTGGACGCTGACGCACGGGCTCTTCCGGCGCGCCGGGCTCGTGCCCAACGTCGTCCTGGAGGTCGAGACCATCGAGACAGCCAAGCGGATGGTCGAGCGCGGGATGGGGCTCGCGTTCCTGCCGCACCTCGCGGTGGTCAACGAGATCCGCCGGCGCCGGCTGCTGGGCATCGAGCTCAGCGACGCCGAGCCGCTCAGCCGGAGCCTCGACGTCATCCACCCGCGCCAGCGCCCGCTGAGCCACGAAGCCCTCGCGCTGCTCAAGACGCTGCGCGCCGCGGTCGGCGAGGAGGCCGGGGCCCCGCGCCGGCGCGCGCGGAAGGCCGGGCGCTAGGCGCGCAGGAGGTCGCTAGGACGAGGGGCGGTCGCGGCGGCTCAGCAGCGCGACGATCACGACCACGAGCATGCCCGCGAGCAGCGCGAGCCCGCCGAACACGAGCGCCGCGGTGAACGGGCTCCAGCCGGCCGTGCGCAGCGGCCCGCCGTGATCCGCCCAGGCCGGGCCGGCGCCGAGGGTCAGCGCCGCCAGCGCCGCCGCCGCGCGCCGCATCGTCAGCGCGGACGCAGGGCCATGCCGTGCGGCGCCTTGCCGACCGCGATGGCGCGGACCTGGGTGTGCGAGGCCACGTCGATGACCGCGACCTGGTCGGCGTAGCGGTTGGTGACGAGCGCAAAGCGGCCGCTCGGCTCCATCGTCACGAGGTCCGGATAACCCTTCTGCGGAATGGTCGCGACGATCTTGTCGTCGGCCGTCCGCACGACCACCACCTTGTTGGTCTTGCGCAGCGTCGTGTAGAGAAACTTGCCGTCGAGCGTCAGCGTGGCCTCGTGCACGATGCCGGGCAGCGCGATGCGCCCGACTTCCTTGTTGGTGGCGGTGTCGATCTTGAGGATCGCCTTGTTCTCGCCGGCCGCCGCGTAGAGGAGCGTGCCGTCGTGGGTCAGGGCCAGGCCCATGGCGTCCCCGCCGCCGTGCACGAGCCGGCCGACGATCTCGCGCTTGGTCACGTCGATGACGGTCAGGTCGCCGGCGGTCTCGCCCGAAACATAGAGCGTGCGGGCGTCGCGCGAGAAGACGGAGTGCGCGGGCCACGTCGAGACCTCCACGCGGCCGTCGATCTTCTCGGCGACCAGGTCGTAGAAGATCACCTCGTCGTTGCTCGTGTCGCTCGACCAGTCCAGCACCAGCAGGTGCCGGCCGTCGGGCGTGAAGTTCAGGTTGTAGGGGTTGCCGCCGATCTTGACGCGCCTGGCCAGCTTCTGCGCGTCCACGTCGATGACGCCCAGGTCGTGGCTCTTGTCGTAGACGACCCAGGCCGTCTTGCCGTCCGGATGGAACACGATACGGTTCGGCTTGCCTTTGCCGAGGGGGATCGTGGCCACGACCTCCAGGGTGTCGGTGTCGATCACCGACGCGGAGTCCGACTTGGTGTTGGTGATCAGCAGCGTCGCGGCGGCGGCGGGGCCGGCGGCGAGTACGAGGGCAGCGACGAGGACGAAGCGGAACTTCACGCGCGGGACCTCCTCAGCGTCCGAGCTTTTCGATGGCCGTGATGGCCAGATTGGGGGGCGTGCCCCCCAGGCTGAATCGTACCGCGTCTCCGACCTCGACGGCCTCGTATATCTTCGGCGAGACCGCGCGGAAGCCCATCGTCATCGCCGGCATATAGCCCGAGATCTCCTCGTGCGTGATCACGATGACACCGACCTCGGGCAGCACGGCCCGGATCACGCCCTCGGCGCGATACTCGCGGGGTCCGGCGGCGGCCGCGCGCGCCTCGGCGAGCTCGCGGCCGAGCCGCTCGACCTGCCGGCCCCACCAGAGATAGCCGCCGCCGGCGCCGAGGGCCAGCGCGAGATCGAGCAGCACGACGACCTTCCAGACGGCCATCAGTGGACGTGCTCGGCGGGCGGCGCGACGATCACCTTCTCCTCGTTCAGCGCCTGGACGTTCTGCAGCAGCCGTTCGGTGCCCTGCGGCGCCGCGTCGAGCGCGCGCAGATAGCCCTGGCGGTCCACCAGGAACTCGGCGTGCGGCCCCCGCGCGAAGAGGGCATAGGTCGTGACGATCTCGGCGGCGCCGTCGGTCACCACCGGGAAGAAGATGCGCGGCTCGCGGCCGAGGCGCTTGATGGCGTCGGGGGAGCCGTCCGTCGGCACGGCGATGACCTCGACGCCGAGGGGCGCGAGCAGATCGTAGCGCGCGGCCAGCTCCGCGAGGCGCTGCCGCGAGGCGGGAAGCGTATAGAGCACGACGAGCACGATTCTCGCGCCGCGATAGTCGCGCAGCGCGCGTGGCGGCGTGGGCCCGACCGCGAACGCGAAGTCGGGCGCGACGAGCCGCGGGCGCTCGGGCTCGACGACGGCGCCGAGCCGGCGCGCGGCGTCCGCGGCGCCGAGCGCGCGCAGGTAGTTCACCAGGCTCCAGCGCTGCTCGGGCTCGAGGTGGCCGAAGGCCGGCATCGCGCGGCGCCCGTGCGTGATCCACCAGTAGAGGTCGCCGGCCGTGTGCAGCGCCGCGTGATGGGCGCGCAGATCGGGCGGCGGCGGCGAGAACCCGCGCGCCGCGGGCCCGTCGCCGGCGCCCGAGGGCCCATGGCACGCCGCGCAGTCGCGCGCATAGAGCGCGGCGCCGGCGGCGATCGAGGCCGCCTGGTAGGGCACGGCCGGGCGCTGGTAGGTCGTCGGATAGGCGTCGGTCGCGAACGGCGGCACCGCCATCGCGAGGCCCGCGAGCGCCAGCACGCCGCCGCCGGCGAGCAGCGGCCACCGCGCGGCGCGCAGCGCGAGCGAGCAGAGCGCGACGGCCACGCCCAGCACGGCGATCTGGCTGCCGACCAGCACGAAGGGCCAGGCCTCGGGCGTGTCGCCCAGCGCGCCGAGGGCGAGGCGGAACGACAGCGGCCACTCGGGCTGCTCGTGGCGCGCCGGCGGCGAGATGCCGAGCGCGGTCACGACGCCAAGGATCGCGACCACGCACGCGGCCTCGAGGGCCACGGAGCCGGCCAGGCGGCGCATCGCCGGACGTCCGACCGTCGTGGCCTCGCCGCCGAGCGCCGGCAGCAGGCGCCGGCGCCCGAGCGCGGCCGCGGTGAGCGCCGCGAGGACGAGCAGGAGCTTGAGCACGAGCAGCCGGCCGTAGCGGGTGCCGAGCAGCGCGCCGATCGAGCCGACCTGAACCACGGCGATCAGCAGGCCGGTGGCGAGGAGCGCCGTCATCAAGCTCAGCGCCACGCGCGAGAAGCGCCGCGCGGCGAGCACGGCGTACGGTCGCGCGTCGGCGCCGGCGTCGCGGCTGGCCGCGCGCAGCAGGAGGACGAGCGCCGGCAGGGCGCCGGCCCACACGCCGGCGGCGAGGAGGTGGCCGACGTCGGCCGCGATCGCCGCGGCCGCCGACGGCTCGACGGCGGCCGAGTGACCGGCCGCGCCGAGCGCCGCGAGAGCCAGCGCGCCCAGCAGCGCCGTCTCGCCGCGCGCCGCGCGCCAGTCGAGGGCGCGTCGCACGTCGAAGCGCAGGCTCACGAAGACCCCGAGCAGGAGCAGCAGCCCCTGGCGCACGAGCCACACGTGGCCGAAGCGCGTCTCGAGCGCGACGCGCGCGAGCGCGACCGGCTCGAGCGCGGCCGCCGCCCGCGATTCGAGCGTGGCCGCCTGGTGGGCGAGGACGACGACGCCGGCGGCGAGCGCCAGCCACACCAGCGCGCGCGTGAGCGCGCCGACGCGCGCCTCCCAGCCCAGGGCCGTCGGCCGGTCGGAGCGGCCGGCGAGGACAACGAGCGACGCGCTGCCGACGATCAGGATGGACGCGCTCAGGTGGACGAAGCGCGCGGCGAGACCGAGCTCAGTCACTCCCAGTCGAAGCTCAGCGTCACGGGCTTGCGGAAGCGCGCCGCCTCGGCGCCCATCGTCTTCACCGCCGCCGCGCCGAGCGTCAGCGTGATCTTCGTCGTGTCGGCGGGCAGCGTGACATCGGCGCCGTAGTGGAAGCCGGAGCCACCGATCATCGGCTGCAGGCGCACGGTGCGCGCCGCGCTTTCCTGGGCGCGGATCACGGCGGTGACGGGCAGGTAGGGCACGGGCTCGCCGGTCGTCGCGTCGGCGACGAAGACCATCAGGTGACCACGCGTCGGTGCCGCCGCGCCATGCGTGTGGCCGCCGCCGCCGGGCTCCCTGTACTCCACGCGCACCTTGTACGGCCCCGCCGTCTGCTCCTGCGGCGCGTTGGCCTCGTGGTGATGATGATCGTGGTCGCCGCCGCCGAGACTCTTGATGTACGCGACGAGATCGACCAGCTCGGCGAAGGTGAGGCTGTCGCGGTAGTCGGGCATGATCGAGCGCCCGTCCGGACCGACGAAGCCGGGGCCGGCGAGGATGACGGCATTGGGATCGACGATCGATTGCGCGAAGTATTCGGCGGGATGGTGGGCGCCCATGCCCGTCAGCTCGGGGCCGACGTCGCCGGCGCCGCCGGTCTTCGGGAAGTCGGACTTCACCGCGTGGCACTTGTTGCACTCCAGCTTGGCGAAGAGCTCGCGCCCGGTCTTCGGATCGCCCGGCGGCAGCGTGAACTTCCAGCCGCGCGGGACGCCGCCGGCGCGATGCAGATCCTCCATGGTGATCGGCGTGGGCGGTTTCGCGGCGGTGTTGGGCTTCGGCGTCTGGGCGGGCGCGAGAGCGACGAGACCCAGAACGATGCCCAGCGCGGGAGCGAGACGAGGCACAACCACGATCATAAACCCCGCGTCAGCGCAGTTGGAACTGGACGGGCAGCTCCACCCACATCGCGACCGCCTCCGAGCCGCGGCGTGCGGGCTCGAATCGCCAGCGACGCACCGCGTCGGCGGCGGCGCGGTCGAGATCGGGATGCCCGGCCGATTGCTTCACGACGACCTCAGCCACGCGTCCGTCGGTCTCGACGAACACGCCGAGCACCGTGGTGCCCTCGATGCCGGCGCGTCGCGCGGCCGCCGGATACGAGGGGGTGACTTGATAGCCGCCGCGCGGAATCGCGCTGCGCGTCGGGGCGCCCGCCACGGCCGCCGAGGGCGCGGGGGGCAGCGCGGCCACCGCCGGTCCGGAATCCTGCGGCGAGAACGTGGTCAGCGACGAATTCCTGGCGCGCAGCGCTCCGTCCTGCGCCGGTGGCGTCGGCGCCGACGGCGTGTCGCTCACCTGGCGCGCGGTCTCGGCGACCGTTGTCGTCGGCGGCGGCTCGGCGGCGACGTCGTGCTCGACCGACGGCTCGACCGTCGGCGCGATCTCAGGGCGCGCGACCTGCTCCCGACTCTTTCTCGGTTGCGGCTTCGCCGGCGGCCGGGGCGGAGTGACGGGGCGCGGAGTCCGGATCACCGGTGGCGGAGGCTCGGTCACGATGACCTCGGTGACGACGAGGCCCGCGCGCGGCGGGGGTGTCCACGCCGGGGCCACGCTCAGCGCACCGTACACCAGGACGTGCAGCAGGGCCGAGGCCGCCAACGCTGTGGCGCGAAATGCGACGTCTCTCGTCAGCACGGTCGTATGGTATTACCTCGCGCGCCTGGTAATCGCAACCGGTCGTTTCTGCGCCGCCGGCGCGGCGACGGGGCGGTCGGGCTCTCGCGTGGTTCGCGCCTAGAAATGGACGGCCACTCCGCCGAGGAACGAGCGCGGCGTGCCGGGCGTGAAGTGAACGTCGCCGACGCCCCCGGCCGGCTCGCCGGGCAGCCGGGATGTGAAGAAAAACTGCGCCTCCCGCCACTGGACGTTCGTCAGGTTCTCGATGCTGAGAAAGGCTTCGAGGTTCCGGTACCGGTACCGCGTGGTCGAGGTGAAGAGCGTGTAGCCCCGGGCCGTGAAGTGGCGGTCCTCGTCGGCGAAGCGATCGCCGAGATACCGCATCTCCAGGCTCGAGGACAGCCCCCACGGCAGCCGCGCGGTGATGTCGGCGCGCGCCGTCCAGATCGGCGCCAGCGGAATCGCGGCGCCCGTGTCGACGAATTCCGCCTTGCTCGTATACGTGAAGTCCCCCGTGAGCGTCAGCCAGTCGAGCAGACGGACTTTCGCTCCCGCTTCCAGTCCCTCACGGTGCGTCCGGCCGCGGGCTTCGCTCGTGCCGTCGTCCCCGACGAACACGAGCTCACTACCGAGATCGAGGAACCAGTACGTCGCGAACAGCTCCGTGCGCGGAAGGACACGGGATCGGAACCCGAATTCATAGCCGGTCGCGGTGGGCAGAGCCTCCAGCTTCGGGTTGGCGAGCACGGCCCGGGCGTCATTGCTGTGGAACCCCGTGCCGAAGTTTCCGAAGAACTCGGTGGCGGTCCATGGTCCAAGGATCAAGTTGGCCTTGACGTTCGGGCGAGCCCTGGTGACGTCGCGTGTCTCGAATGACGCGCTGCTGTTGACGTGCTCGGTCCCTTGAAAACGGAAAATGTCGCCGCGTGCGCCGGTGACCAGGCGGACCTTTGCGAGCGGCAGGAGATCGAACTTCACGAACGGCGAATAGGACTGCTCGACGATGCTCACGTCCTGCACGCGACCCGCCTGGTGCCGCTGAATGGCGTTGGCGAGCACGATCTGAGGCGTGTCGATGCGGTACTGGAACCCCGCCGTGGACGTCAACGGGATCCCCAGCGGCGCGGTCTTGATCTCGTACTGCGTGTCGAAGCCGGCCACGACACGACGGTCGCGCTGGTTGATCATGTCGCCGTGTTCGGGATCGTTCAGGAAGAGGGTGAAGTCGTTGAAGAGGCTCAGCGAGTAGTGGCTCGCATAGGCGTGCGCGGTCAGACGCTGGGCGTCGGTCACGTTCCAGCTGTAATCGACGTTCAGATTGGTCCGCTGCGTGAGGCCGCCCTCGTTGGGATCGATCGATCCGAAGCGGTCGATCAGGCCGGCGCGGATCGCGCGTGAGGGGACCTGTCCCGAGCCGTGCCACTCGGCCCGGTAGTGGGACGCCCACACCGAGAGCTTCATGTCCTCCGCGAGATTCGTGGTCGCTTTGGCGAAGAGGTTGAAGCGGAGGTAGCCGTTCGGTTGCTCGAACGGCCCGTCGTTCCGGTAGACCTCGAACGCGATGAAGGTTTTGAGCGCGTCGCGGGTCGGCGACAGCAACGCGAGATACCGCTGGGTGTTGAAGCTGCCGCCCGCGACCTCCAGCGTGTTTTCTTCGACATAGTCTCGTGTCAGGAAGGTGAGGGCGCCGGCGGTGTCGAAGTCTCCGTACTCCGGGAAATACGGGCCTTTCAGGACGTCGACGGCCTTCACCGTCTCGGGGATGAGAAAGTGCAGATCCGCGTAGCCCTGGCCGTGAGCGTGGGTTCTCAGGTTGACGGGCAAGCCGTCCACGAAAATCGCGAGGTCGGTTCCGTGATCGGCGTCGAACCCGCGGATCAGATATTGCTCGGCCTTGCCTCCCCCCTGGTGCTGATTGATGATCAGGCCCGGCACGAGGCGAAGGACGTCGGCGGGGCGTCCCTGTGGGCGCATCTCGAAGTCTCGGCCAGGGATGATCTGCTCGGAAGAGGACGCCACGGGCGGTGGCGCCGTGACGGTGATCGGCGGCAGGACCGGGGTAGGAGGAGCCGGCGGGGTCTGCGGATCCTGGGCCCATGCCACCGCCGAACACAGAACGCCACAGAGCATGGCGACGGCGCGTTGGGCGCGTATGATCATCAGGCCGTTCCTCATACCACATTGAGGGCGGACTCGGCGATCGTGCTCGGCGAGCGAAGGTGTCGTCCGGAACCAGTGAGACGACCGCGGGGTTTACGCGGTACAGTGTCGGTCATGGCGCGACCGCTCCTTGCCTCGCTGATCGCCGCGGCCGCCTTCTTCCTGTCCGCCGGCGCAGCGGGGGCCCACACCGGTGCGCCAGACGCGCGCATCGACGCCGCTCCCGCGAGCTCGGCCGCCGTGCCGGCCCTGGCGAAGCAACCCGAGGTGGAGATCCGCCACGCGGGCGCGCCGCCGGCCACGGTCCTGCCGATCCTCGTCGCGGCCGCTGTCGCCATCGGCGCCGGCAGCTCTCGCCGCCGCCTCAGCCTCGCGCTCGCGCTGCTGTCGGCGGTCGTCGGCGTCGACGCTGCCGTCCACTCCGTGCACCACCTGCACGACCCCGGCGCCGCGGCGTCCTGCGCGCTCGCCTCGGGATCGACTCACGCGCCGGCCGTCCTGACCGCCGGCGTGGCCGTCGCCGTCGCCCCCGAGCCGGCACCCGAAGGCCGCGCCGACGCCGCGACACGGTCGCTCGCCCTCCGCGCCTCGCGCCCCGATCGCGGGCGCGCGCCTCCGTTCTCCGCCGCCTGATCGTTCGCGCAGTCTCGAACGACTCTCGCACCCAGGAGGACGCCCATGCGTTCACAGCACCTCTCGCTCGTGGTGTCGCTGATCGCGGCCCTCGCGGCGACGGCCGGCACGGCCGGCGGCCATGGAATGGCCGGCAAGCGATTCTTCCCCGCGACGCTCGGCATCGACGACCCGTTCGTCGCCGACGAGCTGTCGCTGCCGACGGTGTCCAGCATCAAGCTGCGTGGTGAAGGCGACCAGCCGCCGACCCGCGCGACCGACATCTCGGGTGAGTTTTCGAAACGGCTCAGCCCCAACCTCGGCTTCAGCCTCGGCGGCGACTGGCGGCTGCTCGACCCCGATCACAGCAAGACGGTGACCGGCTTCGACAATCTCGAGGTCGCGTTGAAATACGTTGTTTTCAGAAGTGACCCGCACGAGATGCTGCTGTCCACCGGCATCTCCTGGGACGTCGGCGGCACGGGCTATAGCAAGGTCGGCGCCGAGGGGTTCGACACGATCACGCCCGCGCTCTTCTTCGGCAAGGGCTTCGGCGACCTCCCCGACGCGCTCGACCTCGTGAAGCCGGTGGCGGTGACGGGCACGTTCGGCGTGTCGATCCCCACGCGGCACGCGACGAAGCACTTCAATCTCGACGAGGACGGCAACGTCGAGGTCGAGCGCGAGGTCAACGCCAGCACCGCGAAGTGGGGCTTCACGGTCCAGTACAACCTCCAATATCTACAGTCGTATGTGCGCGACGTCGGCCTGCCCGCGCCGCTCAACCGCATGATCCCGATCGTGGAGTTCGTCATGCAGACGCCGCTCGACGACCCGAAGAACGCCGGTCGTACGACGGGGACGGTCAATCCCGGCATCATCTGGTTCGGCCGCTACCTCCAGGTGGGCCTCGAGGCCGTGATTCCCATCAACGAGCGCAGCGGCAAAAACGTCGGCGTGATCGGCCAGATCCACTTCTACCTCGACGACATCGCGCCGAAGATCTTCTCGTGGACACCGTTTCACGGCGTGCTCGGTCCCACGCAGCCGCGATAGGCTGCTGGCTGGCCTGCGCCACGCTCGCCCTGGGGGCGGGCGCGGCGTGGGCGCACGCCTTCCCGGATCACTCGGAGCCGCGCGTCGGATCCACGGTGGACGCACCGCCTGCGGCCGTCCGGGTCTGGTTCGACGGGCAGATCGAGCCCGTGTTCAGCACCATCCGCGTGGAAAACGCGGACAAGCGGCGCGTGGACCAGGGTGACGGCGGCGTCGATGCGAGCGACAACCGGTTGCTCGCGGTGAAGCTGCCGCCGCTGCCCTCGGGGCGCTATCGCGTCTACTGGAGCGTCGTCGCCCGCGACGGCCATCGGACGGAGGGAGACTTCCCGTTCCGGATCAAGTGACGGTGGCCGTTGCGATGCTCGTCCGGTGGATCGCGCTCGGCGCGGTCGCCGGCCTCGTCGGTGGTCTCGCGATCGAGGTCCTCGCGCTGCGCGCGGACGACGTCGATCTCTCCCCGGTGCGTCGTCGCCTGCGTGGCTGGACCGTCGTGTGCCTCTGCGTGCTCGCGCTGACGTCCGTGGCCGAGCTCGTGCTACGCGCGCGAACGTTGGCCGGCGGCGACCTCGTGCAGTCCGTGCGAGCGGTGCCCCTCGTGCTGTCGCGGACGCACTTCGGCACGATCTGGAGCGCTCGCATGCTGGCTCTCGTCGCGTCACTCGCGACCGCCGCGGTCGGGACGCGTCGCGCGCGGGTTCTCGCGCTGGCGCTGGCCGGCGCCATCGCGCTCACGACCGCGCTGAGCGGCCACGCCGCCGACTGGGGCGACGTCACGCCGAGCGTTCTGCTGGACTGGATCCACGTGCTCGCGGCGTCGGTCTGGATCGGCGGCGTCGTCGCGCTCGGGCTGGTGGCGTTCGGTCCGGGGTCGGCGCTGGCGCCCGCATCGGTGACGCATATCTGCGCGAGGTTCTCGCGGCTCGCCGGCTGGTCGCTGGCGGCGGTCGTCCTGACGGGCCTCTACAACGCCTGGGTGCAGCTGCCGGACGTGGCGGCGCTTCGCGACACGCCGTACGGTCGGGTCCTGCTCGCGAAGCTTGCGCTCGTCGTCGTGCTCGTGCTGCTCGGTGCGAGCAATCGCTACGCGCTGCTCCCGCGCCTCACCGGCAGGCCCGCGCGCGGTCTCGTCGCGCGCGGCGTCCGGCGTTGCCGGCTGGCCGTCTTCGGTCCGGCGCGCGTGTCCGCGTCGCGGCTCGTGACGATGGTGGCCTGCGAAGCGGCGCTCGGCGCGGCCGTGCTGGGCTTCACGGCGGTGCTCGGCGAGACGACGCCGGCGCGCCACGCGGGGCACGTCGCCCACGTCGCCGACGTGAACGGTGGGCGCGCGCCGATCCGCGCGACGATGGAGCAGCTCCACGAGGCGGGCGGGGTGCCGCGCGACTGGACGCTTCGGCTACCCTCTGGCGATCCGCGGCGAGGTCGAGACGTGTTCGCGCGGCTCGAGTGCTTCCGCTGCCACCGGCTCCGCGGAGAGTCCTATCCGGCGCCCTCCGGCGCCGGACCCGAGCTCACCGGCATTGGCGGACACCATCCGCGGAGCTACCTCGCGGAATCGATCCTCGATCCCAACGCCGTCATCGTCGAGGGCCCCGGCTACGCGGGGCCGGATGGACGCTCGACGATGCCCGACTATCGCGATGTGTTGAGCGTCGCCGACCTGCTGGACCTCGTCGCGTATCTCGAAACGCAGGGCGGGATGCATCGGCACCGACCGTGATCACTGTTAGAGTGTCTGCATGCGTCGCGTTCTCGCGCTCCTGATCCTCATGGCCGTCTGGCCGGCCACCGTCGCCGCCCACGGGATCCTCGACCGCACCGAGCCGCGCGCCGGCGGGATCGTGAAGGTGTCGCCGACCCAGATTCGCCTCTGGTTCACCGGAGCGCTCGAGCCCGCGTACAGCCGCGTGCACGTCTTCGACGCCGCGGGCAAACGTGTGGATCTAGGCGACGCCGCCGTCGATCCGGCGAACCACGCCTTGCTGCTCGTCTGGGTGTCCGCGCTCCCGCCCGGCTCCTACCGCGTGGTGTGGCGCGTGCTGTCGGTGGATAGCCACGTCACTCAGGGGCAGTTCTCCTTCCGCGTCGCCCCGTGAGCCTCCGCGCGATCTTCTTCGACGCCGGCAACACGCTCATCCGCATCGACTACGCGGCCATCGCGCGAGCGCTCGTCGCCCGCGGCGTGCACGCCACGCCCGACGACCTCATGCGCGCGGAATGGCGCGCGCGCGTGCGGCTGGACGCCGACGTGTTCGCGACCGGCGAGATCGCGTCCACCGAGACGCGCACGACGCACAGCCGGTACCTCGCCTACGTGCTCGAGGGCGTGGGCGTGACCGAGGCGGCGGTCGTCGACGCCATGGACGAGTGGCGCCGCGGCTACAACCGGCCCCTCGGCCTCTGGACGGCGCCGGAGCCGGATGCCGCGCCCGCGCTCACGCTCGCGCGAGAGTCCGGCCTGCGCACGGGCGTGATCTCCAACTCCAACGGAATGCTCAAGCGGATCCTCGAGCGGCTCGACCTGCTGCGGCTCGTCGACTTCGCGCTCGACTCCCAGGAGGAAGGCGTCGAGAAGCCGCAGCCGGCGATCTTCGAGCGCGCGCTCGCGCGGGCCGGCGTGACCGCCGGCGAAGCGGCATACGTCGGCGATCTCTATTCCATCGACGTCCGCGGCGCTCGCCGCGTCGGCATGACGGGCGTGCTCCTCGATCCCGGCATGTGCTGGGGTGAGCGCGACTGTCCGTGCGTGCCGACTGTCCTCGACGCCGTCAAGCGGCTGCTCGCGTGTACCTGAGCCGCGAGCTCTGGCGCTTCACGGCCGGCGTGCGCTGGCGCATCGCATGGGCGGTGCTGATCGGCCTGGCCGCCGTCGTCGCCGGCATCGCGCGGCTGGCGCTGCTCGGCTGGCTCCTGGCGCGCGTGCTGGCGGGATCGACGCTGCCTTCGCTGCTGCTCGCCGTCGGGCTGGTTGCCGCCGTCACCGTGCTCCGGGGTGTGCTCGAGTACTACCGGACGATGGTGGCGCATCACACCGCCGCCCTCGTGCAGGCGACGCTGCGGCGCACGCTCTACGCTCACATCACCGCGCTCGGGCCCGCGCACTTCGGCCGCTCCCGCACGGGCGACGTCGTGCTGTCGATGGTCGAGGGCATCCAGCAGCTCGAGGTCTACTTCGGCCAGTACCTGCCGCAGCTCGCGGTGGCGTGCCTGACCCCCGTGCTGATCTTCGCCTTCGTGGCCTTCATCGATCTGCCGGTGGCGCTGGTCACGCTCGTCGCCGCGCTGGTGACGCTCGGCGCGCCGGTGCTCTGGCATCGCCGGGAGAGCCGGCACAGCCTCGCCCGGAGCAAGGCGTACGCCACCTACGGCGCCGAGTTCCTCGACACGCTGCAGGGCCTGGCGACGCTCAAGGCCTTCGGCCAGAGCGCGGCACGCCGCCGCCTGCTCGAAGAAAAGGGAAGCGCGCTGTTCGAGAGCACGATGTGGGTGCTCGGCTCCAACGTGCTGACGCGCGGCATCGCCGACACCGGCATCGCCCTCGGCGCGGTGGCCGCGCTCGCGCTCGGCGTCTACCGCGTCCACACGGGCGCGATGGGGCTGCCGAGCCTGCTCGTCATCCTCATGCTCGGGGTCGAGGTGTTCCGGCCGCTGCGCGAGCTGCGCGTCCTGCTGCACCAGGGCATGCTCGGCACCTCGGCCGCGCAGGGGATCCTCGCGATCCTGCGCGCCACGCCCGAGGTGCGCGAGGGCGGAGACGGCGTGGCGCAGGTCACCGCGCTCACGCCGAGCGTCGTCTTCGAGGAGGTGACGTTCGCCTATCCCGGCGGTCGCGGCGCCGCCCACGAGCGCCTGAGCTTCTCCGTCGCGCCCGGCGAGCGCATCGGGTTCGTGGGGCCGAGCGGCTCGGGCAAGTCCACCGTCGCGCGGCTGCTGCTGCGCTTCTACGACCCCCAGCGCGGCCGGATCCTGATCGGCGGCCGGGACGTGCGCGAGCTGAGCCTCGACGACCTCCGCGCGCAGATCGCGATCGTGCACCAGGACACCTACCTGTTCCACGGGACGGTCGAGGACAATCTCCGGATCGGCAAGCCCGGCGCCACGCCCGACGAGCTGCGCGCCGCCGCGCGCGTGGCCAACGCCGACGAGTTCATCGCGCGCCTGCCGCAGGGCTATCAGACCGTGGTCGGCGAGCGCGGCATCCGCTTGTCCGGTGGCCAGCGCCAGCGCATCGCCATCGCCCGCGCGCTCCTGCGCGACGCGCCGATCCTCGTGCTCGACGAGGCGCTCTCCGCGGTCGACGCCGAGAACGAGGCGATCATCCAGCAGGCGCTCGATCGGCTGATGGAGGGCCGCACGACGCTGGTCTTCGCGCACCGCCTCTCGAGCGTCGTGAACGCCGACCGCATCCTGGTGCTCGAGACCGGGCGCGTCGTCGAGACCGGCACGCACCGAGCGCTGATGGCACGGCGCGGGGCCTACGCGCGCCTCATGGCGGCGCAGGCGGAAGACGGCGCGGCGCCGGCGGAGGACGCGGCGCTCCCGCCGGCGGAGGCGGCGGTGGCGTCGTCGGAGGACGGCGCAGTGCCGCCGCGCGCCGAGCCGATGGCGGAGCTCGGCTGGCCGCGCGCGATCCCGATCTTGCTCGGGATGGTGCGTCACTACCGGCTGCGGCTGCTCGTGACGTTCGGGCTCGGGATCGCTCGCGTGGCCGCGCTGATCGGCGTCGGCGTGCTCAGCGCGCTGACCGTGCGCGCGGTCAACCGCGGCGAGCCCGTCACCGGCCTGCTGGTGACGCTGGCCATCGTGGCGCCGCTGTCGGGCGTGCTGCACTGGGCCGAGTCGTGGCTCGCCCACGACATGGCCTATCGCCTGCTCGCGGACCTGAGGCTGGCGCTCTTCCGCAAGCTCGACGCGCTCGCGCCCGCGTACATGGTGCAGCACCGCAGCGGCGACCTCGTGAGCGTGGCCACGCACGACGTCGAGCTGATCGAGTACTTCTTCGCCCACACGATCACGCCGGCCTTCGTGGCCGTGCTGGTGCCGCTGGCCGTGCTCGGCACCCTCGCCGCGTTCGGCTGGCCGATGGCCGTGGCCGTGCTGCCGTTCCTGGTCTACGCGGCCGTGAGTCCGGTCCTCGGCCGCGCCCGCATCGACCGGCTCGGCGCCCGCGCGCGCGCCATCTCCGGCGACCTCAACGCCCACGCCGTGGATTCGATCCAGGGGCTGACCGAGATCATCGCCTTCCAGCACGTGCGGGCGCGCGGCGAGGAGTTCGCGGCGAGGGCGCGCGACTACCTGCACGCGCGGATGCCGTTCCTGCGCGACCTCACGCTGCAGTCGGCGCTGCACGAGGTCGTCACCGGCCTCGGCGGGCTCGCCGTGCTCGCCGCCGGCGGCCTGCTCGCCATCCACGGGCGGCTCGACCCGGCCATCCTGCCCGTCATGACGCTGCTCGCGATGTCGGCCTTCGTGCCGGTCTGGGAGATCGCGCAGGTCGGCCGCCAGCTCGCCGACACGCTCGGCGCCACGCGCCGCTTCCACGCGATCGACACGGCGCCGGTGGCGGTGCAGGACGGGCCCGGCGTCCCCGTGACGCGCGCGGGCGCGGCCGCGCTCGAGATGGACGGCGTGACGTTCACGTATCCGGGGCGCGCGCGGCTCGCGCTGGCCGACGTGCGCCTCGTCATCCCCGCAGGCAGCACGGTGGCGCTCGTCGGGCCCTCGGGCGCGGGCAAGACGACGATCGCGCACCTCTTCCTGCGCTTCTGGGATCCCGACAA